>Ga0209478_1000100_pt1 | contig 177501 bp, 178 predicted proteins | sample DewCreD2012metaG_5_FD_184109 | JGI IMG/M metagenome (GOLD analysis project Ga0209478, IMG submission 184109) | Hot spring sediment bacterial and archeal communities from British Columbia, Canada, to study Microbial Dark Matter (Phase II) - Dewar... ...
AGGTCACCCGCACCGTGGCCCAGATGGACCGCGTCACCCAGGACAACGCCGCCCAGACCGAGGAGCTCAGCGCCACGGCCCGCACCCTGGCCGCCCAGGCCCGGGAGCTGCTCGCGCTCGTGGGGCGGTTTGCGCTCGCCGCCGATGCGGCGCCGGAGGCGGCGGCCGCGACCCCCGAGCCCGCCGCGGGGTCGGCGGCGACCGTGCGCGTGGCCGGCCCGGCGCCGGTCGCGGGTTCCCCGTCCAGCGGGCCCGCGGGCGCGCCCCGGGGCATGCTCGCGGCGAGCGCGGTCCCGGCCCGTCGCCGCGCCAGCGACGGCGCGCGCGCTGGCGCCGAGCGGCGTCGCACGCGCGCGGGGGACCCGGAGCCGGCGGCGTTCGTGAGCCCGCCCGCCGCCAACGGTCACGCCGCACCGGACGGCGACGAGGGCTGAGGGCCGGCCGCCGGGCGCGCGGCCCGGCGGCCCGTGCTACACTGCGAGCCCGTGGAGCCTGCCGGCGACCTCCTGGTCCAGCACGACGGCCCCATCGCCACGGTGGTGTTCAACCGTCCGCGGCTGCGCAACGCGATCAGCTTCGCGATGTGGGGCGAGCTCGCGCGGGTCGTCGACGGCCTCGCCAAGGACGACGCGGTGCGGGCGGTCGTCTTCCGCGGTGCCGGCACCGAGGCCTTCGCTTCCGGGGCCGACATCTCCGAGTTCCGCGAATACCGCAAGGACACCGAGACCGCCCTCCGCTACAACGCCCAGACCGAGGCCGCCTACCGGGCGATCCGGGGCTGCCCGAAGCCGACGGTGGCGATGATCTTCGGCTACTGCATGGGCGGGGCGATGGCCGTCGCCATGGCGTGCGACCTGCGGTTCGCCGCCGAGGGCGCGAAGTTCGGCATCCCGGCGGCGCGGCTCGGGATCGTCTACGGCGTCGACGCCGTCGGCCAGCTCGTCGACCTGGTCGGGCCCGCGTACGCCAAGGACATCCTGTTCTCGGCGCGCACGGTGAGCGACCGCGAGGCGCTCGCGATGGGGCTGATCCAGCGCCTGCTGCCGCCGCACGAGCTCGAGGCCTACACCTACGACTACCTCCGCACGGTGGCCGAGAACGCCCCGCTCTCGGTCCGCGGGGCCAAGGTCACGATCGAGGCCTATCTCGAGGGCCTCACCGAGGAGCGCCGCCGGCGGCTGAAGGAGCTCGCCCTCGAGGCCTTCGAGAGCGAGGACTACAAGGAGGGCACGCGGGCCTTCCTCGAGAAGCGCCCGCCGAGGTTCCAGGGCCGGTAGTGCATCTGGCCTTCCTCAGCTCCACCCCCGCGAGCGCGCGCGAGGGGAGCGGGACGTTCGTCGCCCTGGACGGCCTCCGACGCGGTCTCACCCGGCTCGGCCACACGGTCGAGGTCCGTCCCCTGCGCTGGCGGACGCGCTTCCACACGCTCGACCGCTGGCTCTACAACGCCGGGATCCTCCTGGCGCCGCCCGCGGCCGAGGTCGTCGTCGGGGTGGACCTCGACGGCTTCCTCTGGGCGCGGTGGCGCGGGCGCCGCCCCTTCGTGGTCGCGCTCAAGGGGATCATCGCCGACGAGCGGCGCCACGAGCGCGGCTGGGTGCGCGTCCTGCTCGGCGTGCAGGCGCGCTGGGAGCGGCGCAACTGCGCGCGTGCCGACCGGGTCGTGGTGCCGAGCCGCTACTCGGCCGAGGTCGCGCAACGGGTCTACGGCGTCGACCCGGGCCGGCTGGCCGTCGTCCCCGAGCCGCTCGACCTCGCGGCGTGGCAGGCCGAGTTCGCCGCGGTGGGCCAGGCGCGGGCCGAGCGCCCGACCGTGCTCGCCGTGGCGCGGATGTACCCGCGCAAGCGCCTCGGCGACCTGCTCGAGGCCGCCGCGCGCCTGCGCCCGCGCGTGCCGGGGCTCCAGGTGCGGATCGTCGGCGCCGGGCCCGAGGCGCCGCGCCTGCGCCGGCTTCGCGCCGCGCTCGGGCTCGGCGACGCCGTCGTCTTCCTCGGCGAGGTGACACGTCGCGCGCTGGCCGTAGAATATGTCCGTGCGCACTGCTTTTGCCTGCCGAGCGTGCAGGAGGGCTTCGGCCTCGCCTTCGCCGAGGCGATGGCGGCGGGGCTGCCGGTCGTCGCCTGCCGCGCGGCGGCGGTGCCCGAAGTCGTCCCGGATCGCCGCACGGGGTTGCTCGTGACGCCCGGGCGCCCGGACGAGCTGGCGGCGGCGCTCGAGGCCGTGCTCACCGACGAGCGCCTGCGCAAGGACCTCGGCGAGGCGGGGCGGCAACGAGTGGAGGCCTTCGACCTCGAGCGCGTCGCCGCCGCCTTCCTCGCGGTGCTCCCGGCGTGACGGACGTCGCCTACAGCACGCGGCGCTTCACCTTCGCCGCGGGTCACCGGTACTGGGTCGAGGCGTGGCCGCCGGCCGAGAACGCGCGCCGGTTCGGGCGCCTCACGGTCCCGCACGGGCACAACTACACCCTCGAGGTCACGGTGCGCGGGCCGATCGACCCGCGCACGGGCATGGTGATCGACCTGGCCGAGCTCAAGCGCGTGGTCGGCGAGACGGTCCTCGAGCGCTTCGACCACGCCGACCTGAACGCCGACCCGCTCTTCCGGGACCGGCTGCCGACCACCGAGAACCTGGCGATCGCGATCTGGGAGCTGCTCGCCCCGAAGCTCGGCACGGACCGGCTCTGGCGCGTGCGCCTCTGGGAGGACCCCACGCTCTACGTCGACTACCACGGCGACGCCGGCGGCGACCCGGCGGCGCCCGACCGGGCCGCGGAGGCGACGTGGTCGCCCTGACGCGCATCTACCACTTCAGCGCCGCGCACCGGCTGGCGCAGCCGACGCTCGGCCCGGAGGACAACGCGCGCCTCTACGGGCCGTGCGCGCGCGCGCACGGGCACAACTACCTGCTCGAGGTGACCGTGGCCGGCTCCGTGGACCCGGTCACGGGCACGGTGGCCGACGTCGACCGGCTCGACGCGCTGGTCCGCGACGAGATCCTCGCGCACGTCGACCACCGCACGCTCGAGGAGGTCCCGTTCCTCGCCGGCCAGGTCACCACCGGCGAGGCGCTGGCCCGGGCGTGCTGGGCGCGCCTGGCCCGGGCGCTGCCGCCCGGTCGCCTGCGCCGTGTGGCGGTGGTCGAGACCGCCAACAACCGCTTCGAGTACGGGGGCACGCCCGCGTGAGCCAGGCCGAGGGCACCATCGCCCGGCTGGTCGCCGAGCTCCTCAAGGAGCTCGGCGAGGACGGGCTCCGCGACGGGCTCGAGCGCACGCCCGAGCGCGTCGAGAAGGCGCTCCGCTACCTGACGGCCGGCTACCGGATGCGGGTCGAGGACGTCCTGAACGACGCCCTCTTCGTCGAGGAGTACGACGAGATGGTCGTCGTCAAAGACGTCGACTTCTTCTCGCTCTGCGAGCACCACCTGCTGCCCTTCTTCGGCAAGGCGCACATCGCCTACATGCCGCACCGGAAGATCGTCGGCCTGTCGAAGATCCCGCGGCTCGTGGAGATGTACAGCCGCCGGCTCCAGGTTCAGGAGCGCCTGACCACGCAGATCGCCGCGACGCTCAACGAGGTGCTCCAGCCCCGGGGCGTCGCGGTCGTGCTCGAGGCGATCCACCTCTGCATGGTGATGCGGGGCGTCGAGAAGCAGAACTCGAAGGCCGTCACCTCCGCCATGCTCGGCGCGTTCCGCGACCGGCCCGAGACCCGCGCCGAGTTCATGGAGCTCATCAAGGCGGGCCGGGGGCTCCAGCTCTGATGCCGGGCGCGCTGGCCGGCCAGGTGGCGATCGTGACCGGCGCCGGGCGGGGCATCGGCCGGGCCGTGGCGCTCGCCCTGGCGGCCGAGGGGGCGGCGGTCGCGCTCGCGGCGCGTACCCGCCAGCAGCTCGCCGAGGTTGCGGCGGCGATCCACGAGGGGGGGACGGGCCGGGCGCTGGCCGTGCCGACCGACGTCACCCAGGACAGCGCCGTGGAAGCGCTCGTCGAGCAGGTGGTCGGCGAGTGGGGGCGCCTGGACCTCCTGGTGACGGCCGCCGGGGTCGCCTCCTTCGGGCCCGTGGCCGGCGCCAAGCCGACCGACTGGGACGCGATGCTCGCCGTCAACCTGCGCGCTGTGATGGTCTGCTGCCGCGCGGCGCTCGGCCCGATGCTCCGGCAGCGCCGGGGCACGATCGTCACCGTCGCCTCGGTGGCCGCGACCCGCCCGATCCCGGGCTGCGCCGCCTACGCCGCGACCAAAGCCGGCGTGGTGGCGTGGAGCCGCGTGCTCGCCGAGGAGGTGCGCCGCGACGGCGTCCGCGTGGGGGTCGTCGCGCCCGGGGCCGTCGACACGCCGCTCTGGGACCAGGTGCCGGGGGCGCCGCCGCGCGACCGGATGCTCCGCCCCGAGGACGTCGCCCGGCTGGTCGTCGCGATGGCCGCGCTGCCCCCGCACGCGACGCTCGAGGAGGTCACGCTCCTGCCCGCCGGCGGCCTCCTGTGATAGCATCCAGGTGTCGGAGCGCATCGAGCCGTCGGCACGACGGCATCACCCCGCACGGAGGAGTTGCATGATCACGCTGACTGAGGCGGCCGCCCGGAAGATCGCCGACCTGCGCGCCGAGGAAGGCAAGCCCGAGTGGGGGCTGCGCATCCGCCTGGTGGGCGGCGGCTGCTCGGGCATGTCCTACGAGCTCGGCTGGGAGGATCAGGCGGCCGAGGGCGACGAGGTCATCGAGAGCCACGGCATCAAGGTCTACGTCGACAAGTACAGCGCCCCCTATCTGGCCGGCAGCGAGATCGACTTCGTCGAGAACTCCATGCTCGGCTCCGGGTTCGCGATCAACAACCCGAACGTGAAGTCGAGCTGCGGCTGCGGCCAGTCTCACCGCTTCTAGCGCTGGGGCGACCGCCGTGCGGGTCGGGGTCCGACTCTTCGCCCGGTACCGCGAGGTCACCGGGCAAGAGCGGCTCGAGGTCGAGCTGCCCGACGGCGGCACCGTGGAGGCGGCCTGGGCGGCCGTCGCCCGGCGGCATCCCGAGCTCGCGCCCTACCGGCCCCACACGCTCTTCGCCGTGGGCGAGGACTACGTGGAGCCCGATCACCCGCTCCGCCCCGGCGACGAGCTCTGCCTCTTCCCGCCCGTGAGCGGCGGCAGCGCGTCCGCCGACGAGGGGGGCGATACCTACCGCGTCGTCGACCACCCGCTCTCGCCGGACGCCGCCGCGGCCGCCGTCGAGGATCCCGCGGCCGGCGGCATCGCGATCTTCGCCGGCGTGGTGCGCAACGAGACCGGCGGGCGGCCGGTGAAGTTCCTCGAGTACGAAGCCTACCGCCCGATGGCGGAGGCGAAGATGCGGGAGATCGGCCGCACGATCCGCGCCCGCTGGGCCGGCGTGCGGCGCGTGGCCATGCTCCACCGCGTCGGGCGCCTGGAGATCGGCGAGGCGAGCGTCCTGATCGCCGTGAGCGCCGCTCACCGGCGCGAGGCCTTCGAAGCCTGCCAGTACGCGATCGACACCCTCAAGCAGACGGTTCCCATCTGGAAGAAGGAGCACTTCGAGGACGGCGAGGTCTGGGTCGGCCTCCAAGGGGGGTAGGCCGTGGAGGCCCCCGGGGTCCTCGACGTCGTGCGTGACACGATCCGCCGGCACGGCATGTTCACGGGCGGCGAGCGCGTCGTCGTCGCCGCCTCGGGCGGCGCCGACTCCACCGCGCTGCTCGTCCTGCTCCACCGCCTGGCGCCCGAGTGGGCGCTCGCCCTGCACGCTGTCTACGTCGACCACGGGCTCCGCCCCGACACCGCGCGCGACGTGGAGGCGGTCCAGGCGCTCGGCGCGCGGCTCGGCGTCCCCGTCTCCGTCGTCCGCGTCGCCGTCGCGACCCGCGGCTCGCGCGAGGCCGCGGCGCGCGCCGCCCGCTACCGCGCGCTCGAGGGCGAGGCGACCCGCCTGGGCGCCCAGCGGATCGCCACCGGCCACACCGCCGACGACCAGGCCGAGACCGTGCTGATGCGGCTGCTCGAGGGCGCCGCCGTGCGCGGGCTCGCCGGGATTGCGCCGGTCCGCGGGCGGGTGGTCCGCCCCCTGCTCGCCGTGCGTCGCGCCGCGCTGCGTGCCGAGCTCGTGCGGGCCGGCCTCGCGTGGGTCGAGGATCCGACGAACGAGGACCTCCGGGTCCGGCGCAACCGGGTGCGGCACGTCCTGCTCCCCGCGCTCGCCGAGGCCGGGGAGGGGGACGTCGTGGCGGCGCTCGCCCGCGTCGCCGGGCATGCCCGGGCGGCCACCGAGGCGCTCGAGCACGCGGCCGCCGCGGCGCTCGAGCGCCTGGCCGCTGCGGAGCCGGCGTTCGCGGCGGAGCGGGACGCGCTCGTCCTGCCGGTCGGCCCGCTCGCGGCCCTGCCGCGCACGCTGGCGGTCGAGGTGCTGCGCCTGGCCGCCCGTCGACTCGGGGGGCGGCCGATGTGGCGCGCCTGGGAGCACCGGGTCCTCGACCGGCTCCTGGTCGTGCCCTCCCCGCGACGGGCCGTGCGCGTGGGCGGGCTCCGGGTCGAGGCCGGGAGCGGCCGGCTGCGGCTCGCGCGCCGTCGGGCGCCGGTGCTCGCGCCGCGCCCGCTGCCGGTGCCCGGGCGCGTCGAGCTCCCGGAGATCGGGCGGGCCATCGAGGCCCGCGAGGTGACGGCGGCCGGCTACGTCGTGCCGCGTGACGCCACCGTCGTGGCCTTCGACGCGGCGGCGCTGCCCCGCCCCCTGGCCGTGCGCAGCCGGCGCCCCGGGGATCGCTTCCGTCCCTTCGGCGCTCCGGGCGCCCGGAAGCTCAAGGCGTTCCTGATCGACGCGCGCGTACCGCGGTGGGAGCGCGACCGGCTCCCGGTGGTCCAGGCCGGGAGCGAGATCGTCTGGGTCGCCGGGCTCCGGCGCGGCGCCCTGGCTCCGGTGACGCCGGAGACGCGCCAGGTCGTCGAGCTCGCGCTGCGGCCGCTCACGGCCGCCGCGTAGCGCGCGGGCTCGGGCGGCCGGGCCGGGACGGCCGCACGGCGTGGGCTCAGGGCGCCCCGGAGTGGGCGCGGGCTGGGCGTCCCTTCCCGCGCGCGGCGGGTGTCGCGGGCGCCCGGAGACAGCGGGTGCCCGCGGCGACGCGCCGGGCGCCGGTCGATGTCCCGACGCGGATACATCTTGACGCGCGCCCCTCGGATCGGAAACCCTCACGCGTCATGACCGAGGAGCCCCTCGCCCCGCGCCGGCCGGCCGTCCTCGTGGTGGACGACGAGGAGAGCGTGCGCGCGTCGCTCCGGGCGGTGCTCGAAGAGCGCTGCGAGGTCCTCGAGGCCGCCGACGGCGAGCAGGCGCTTGCGACGCTCGAGGCCGCCGAGGTCGATCTCGTGATGCTGGACCAGCGCCTGCCGGGGCTGCCCGGCATGGAGGTGCTGTCCGGCATCCGCGCGTTCGACCCGACGATCGTCGTGGTCCTCGTCACGGCCGTCCAGGACGTCCGAACCGCCGTGGAGGCGATGCGCCGCGGCGCCTGGGACTACGTGGTCAAGCCCTTCGACGTCGACGAGCTCCTGATGCTGGTCGAGCGCGCGCTCGACAAGCGCGCCCTCGAGCGCCAGGTGCTCTGCCTCCGCTCCGTGCTCGCGCCGAGCGGGGCGCCCGCCGCGGGCGGCTTCGAAGGGCTCGTGGGCCGGCACCCGGCCATGGTCCGCATCTACCAGCTCGTGGTCCAGGTCGCCGACACGCCCACGACCGTCCTGATCACCGGCGAGAGCGGGACCGGCAAGGAGCTCGTGGCGCGCGCCATCCACCAGCGCAGCGGGCGCCGCGGCCAGCCGTTCGTGGCGGTCAACGTCGCGGCGCTGCCGGACACGCTCGTCGAGTCCGAGCTCTTCGGCCACGAGCGCGGGGCCTTCACGGGCGCCCACGCGCGGAAGCTCGGCAAGTTCGAGCTCGCCCACGGCGGCACCCTCTTCCTGGACGAGATCGGCTCGCTGCGCCTGGACCTGCAGTCCAAGCTGCTGCGCGTCCTGCAGGTGCGCGAGGTGGAGCGCGTGGGCGGCACGCGCCCGATGCCGGTCGACGTCCGGGTCGTGGCGGCGACCAACGTGGACCTGCGGCGCGCGGTGCGCGAGCGCACCTTCCGCGACGACCTGTTCTACCGGCTGAACGTCGTGCCCATCGAGCTGCCGCCCCTCCGCGAGCGGCGCGAGGACATCCCGCTGCTGGTCGCCCACTTCGTGCAGAAGATCGCCCGCGAGTGCCGGCGCGACGTGCGCGGCGTCTCCGCGGGGGCCCTGGACGTGCTGGTCCGCTACGACTGGCCGGGCAACGTGCGGGAGCTCGAGAACGTCGTCCACCGGGCGGTGGTCCTCGCGCGGAGGCCGGTGCTGCACCTCGAGGACTTCCCGCTGGACGTCGCCCTGCCCGAGGCCGGCAGCCGCGGGGCCGGCGAGCCAGGACTCCCCCTCCGGGAGGCGTGCGAGCAGTTCGAGCGCCAGTACGTGCTCCGCGTGCTCGAGAGCTGCCGGTGGAACGTGAGCCGGACGGCGCGCCGGCTCGGCGTGCACCGCAACACCGTGATCGCCAAGCTCGCGGCCTGGGGGATCCACCGCCCCGGCGCGGCGGAGGAGCAGCAGGCCTCGCCCTGACACACGGCCCCCCTCACGCCGGCTCCGCCCGCGGCGTGCGGCCGGGCGCGGGCGGGCGCAGGCCGGCGCGGTGCGCCGGCGGCGCGCGGCGCGCGCGGGGAGGGTGCCGACTCAGGTCAGCGCGAGCAGGCGGTACACGGCCGCCCACGCCCGAGCGGCGTCGCCGAGCCCTTCCCAGACGCTCGCGCCCTCGACGTGCCCGATGGCCCCGACCACCGCGACGGTGGTGCCGGCGGGGCGCGCCGCCGCGAGCCGCAGCGACTCCGTGTAGGGCACGGCGCGGTCGCCCCGTCCGTGGACCAGCACCAGGCGCGCGCGCACCGCGGGCAGGACGCGCACGGGCGACAGCGCGTCGAGCAGGGCGCGCACGCGCGGCGGCGGGTCGGCGACGAACGCGGCCGCGGCGGCCCGGTCCCGGCTCAGGCGGCGCGCGTCCTCGGGCGAGGGCAGCAGCTCGGCGTTGGCCCGCAGGAAGTGCTCCACGACCGCGGGGTCGTGGTCGACGCGGCCGCGGACGGGACCGAACGCGTAGTCGCCGGTGAGGAAGAAGCGGAGGAGCTCCGGGCCCGAGGCGTAGGCTCCCAGGGCCACGACCACGGCCACCCGGTCCCGCACGCGCGGGTCGGCCGCGGCCAGCAGGGCCGGGCCGGCGCCGAGGCTCACGGCCAGCATCGCGAGGCGCCCGGGGCCGGCGGCCGCGAGCGTCGCGACCACCGGCTCGACGTCCTCGGGGCGCAGCCGCCCGCGGGTGAGGCCGGGGACGGTCGGCACGGCGACCGCGAAGCCGGCGCGCGCGAGGAGCGCGGCCGCCTGTCGCACGCGGGGGTCGTCCTTGCCCTCGGGCGTGACGCCGTGCACCAGCACCAGCGGGCGCGGTGGGCGCAGCGCCGGGACCACGTACCGGTCGGCGTCGACGCCGGGCGCGCCGAGCGGGGTCCGGACCGGGGCGCGGACCGCGCGCGTGAGCGGCGCCCAGGCGCCCGCGCTCAGGAACTCGACGAGGAGCGCCCCGGCGACGAGCGCGGCCCGCGCGGCGGCCAGGGCGGGAAGGGCGAGCAGGAGCGCGGCGAGGAGGGCGGCGAGCCGACCTACTTCCGGTTGACGCACTTCACGAGGCGCCAGCCGTCGAAGAGGTTGACCTTCATGACGTGCTCGGGCTCGAGGCCGACGGCCTCGAGCAGCGGGGCGAGCGGCAGGTTCGACTTCCAGCCCAGCCGGATGCAGAGCGGCGCCACGAGGTCCTCGAGCCGCCCGATCACGCGGCTCTCGCTGCGGAAGTGGTTCAGGATCACGAGCGTGCCCCCCGGCTTGACCACGCGGCGCATCTCGCGCAGCACCGCGACCGGGTCCGGGACGGCCGAGATCGTGTACGTGGCCACGGACTTGTCGAACTCGTTGTCGGCGAAGTCCATGGCCATGGCGTCCATGACCTTCAGCGTCACGTTGGGCATGGCCAGCGTCTGCACGCGCTCGACGGCCTTGTCGAGCATCTCCTGCGAGAGGTCGATGCCCGTGAGCTGGACGGCCGGCGGGTAGAGGGGCAGGTTGAGGCCGGTGCCGATGCCCACCTCGAGCACACGGTCGGTGGGCTGGAGGTCGAGCGCGCGGATGGCGGCCACGCGCCCGGGCGCGAAGATCCAGTCGAAGACCAGGTCGTAGATCGGAGCGTAGAGCTCGTACGCGCGCTGGACGTGTCGCTTCTCCAGCACTACGTCCACGTCACGTCCTCCACGGCCAGGATGCGAGCCGGGCCAGCCACGGGGAATCGAATTGCCGAGCAGCGGCGGTATCTTACTGGGCGCCGGGGCCCGTTGCCAAGAGGATTGTCCTCAGAGGAGGAACCGCATCAGCAGGGTGGCCAGGCCCAGGAAGGAGAAGAACCCGAAGACGTCCGTGAACGTGGTGATGATCACGCTCGAGGCCACCGCGGGGTCGATGCGGAAGGCCTTGAGCGCGATCGGGACCAGGGTGCCGACGACGGCGGCCACGATCATGTTGAGCAGGAGGGCCACGCCCGCGATGAGCGCCAGCAGGGCGTGGCCCTTCCACGCGTAGGCGATCACCGCGAGCACGAGCCCGTCGACGGCCCCGGTGGTCACGGCGAGCCAGAGCTCCTTGCGGAGCACGCGGGCCAGCACGCCCGGGGTGAGCTCGCCCAGGGCCAGCCCCCGGATGACCACCGTCGCAGTCTGCGTCGTGGCGATGCCGCCCTCCGAGGCCACGATGGGCATGAAGACCGCGAGCGCCGCCAGGGCCTGGATCGACGCCTCGAAGACGCCGATGACCGAGGCCGCGAGCAGCGCCGTCCCCAGGTTGATCAAGCGCCAGAGCAGGCGTCGGTTGAACACCGCCTGGGGCGGGTCGAGCACGGTCTCGTCGCCCGCGACCCCCGCCAGCCGGTGGATGTCCTCCGTGGCCTCCTCGTGGATGACGTCGATCACGTCGTCGACGCTGATGGTGCCGAGCAGGCGGCGGTTGGCGTCCACCACCGGCACCTGGATCAGGTCGTAGCGCTCGACGAGCCGGGCGACCTCCTCCTGGTCGGTGTCCACCGTGACGCAGACCACGTCGGCGTCGCGGATGTTCCGGATCGGGGTGGCGGGGTCCGCGGTGAGCAGGCGGTGGAGCGGCACGTAGCCGACCAGGTGGTCGTGGTCGTCGACGACGTAGAGGTGGAAGGCCCCGTCGGCCGGCGCCGCCTTGCGGATGTGGTCGATGGCCTGCGCGACGGTCGCGTTCTCGTGGACAGCGACGAAGTCGGGCGACATGAGCCGCCCGGCCGTGCCCTCGCCGTACTCCAGGAGCTCCTGGACCTCCTCGGACTTCTCCTCCTCCATGAGATCCAGGAGCTTTTCGGCCTCCTCGCGCGGCAGCTCCTCGACGACCTCGACGACATCGTCGGCGGGCATCGAGCCCAGGATGCGGGAGACCTCCTGCTCGTCGAGCGCGTGCAGGAGCTCCCGCTGGGTGGCGTCGTCAAGCTCGGCGAGGACCGCGCCGGCCTGGCGGGGGCCGAGGAGGCGGACGAGGCGGACCTGGTCGGCGGAGGGCAGCTCGCGCAGGACGCTGGCGACGTCGGCGGCGTGCGCGCTCTCGAGCAGCGTCGCCAGCCGCTCGTCGCGCCCGGCGCTCAGCAGCTCCCGCACCGTCTCCGCGAGCCGCTCGGTCTCCGCCATGACGGCCTATTGTAGGCCCGCGCGACGCCGGAAGGCCCGCCACGCGGCGCTCGCCTGCACCCGGCGCCGGAGCGCGGCGTCGACGGGCTGCGGACGCGTGAGGCGGCGGGGCTCGAGGAGCCGGTCGAGCGTCCGCCGGTCGAGCAGCCCGTGGGCGAGCACGACCTCGCGCAGGGGTCGCCGCGTCGCCAGGGCCTCCTTGACCAGCTCGGCCGTGACCTCGTAGCCGAGGTAGGGCGACAGCGCCGTGGCCTCCACCAGGCTTCCGCGCAGCAGGGCCCGTACGCGCGCGCGGTCCACCCGGAGCCCCTCGACGCAGCGCGTGCGGAGCAGCCGGGCCGCGCGGGTCAGGAGCTCGAAGGCATCGGCGAGGTTCCGGGCCGCGAGCGGCGTCATCACGTTGAGCTCGAGCTCGCCGCGCCCGGCGGCGAGCGCCACGGCGTGGTCGTGGGCGAGCACCTGCAGGCACGCCATCTCCACCGCCTCGGGCACCGACGGGTTCACCTTGCCCGGCATGATCGACGAGCCCGGTTCCACCTCCGGGAGCCGGAGCTCGCCGAGCCCGGTGTGCGGCCCGGAGGCGAGCAGCCGGAGGTCGAAGCAGATCTTCGCCAGGTCCAGGGCGAGGCCGCGGAGGGCGGCCGCGCAGGCGGCCACGGGCCGGAGGCTCCAGGTGGTCACCACCCGGTCGGGTGCCGGCCGCAACCGCTCGCCCGTGAGCCGGGCGAGCTCGCGGGTGACGAGGGCGGCGAAGCGCGGGTGCGCGGTGATCCCGGTGCCCACCGCAGTGCCCCCGAGCCCGATCACGCGCAGCTCGGCCGCGGCGACCTCGAGCGCGCGGAGGCCCTGGCGGAGCGCGGCGGCGTAGCTGCCGAAGACCTGGCCGTAGGTGATCGGCACCGCGTCCTGCAGGTGCGTGCGGCCCGGCTTGACCACGTCCCGCTCGCGGGCGGCCAGCCGCCGGAACGCCGCCGCCAGGGCGGTGACCTCGGCCGCGAGCGGCCGGCGGAGCTCGAGCGCCATCAGGCGGATCGCCGTGGGCGTGACGTCGTTGGAGGACTGCCCGAGATTGACGTGGTTGTTCGGGTGGATGGGCGCGTAGCGGCCGCGGCGGCCGCCGAGCCGTTCGTTGGCGAGGTTGGCGATGACCTCGTTGACGTTCATGTGGGTGGGCGTCCCGGCGCCCGCCTGCAGGCTGTCGAGCACGAAAACGTCAGCGATGCGGCCGCTCGCGACCTGCTCGGCCGCCCAGGCGATGGCGCGCGCCCACGCCGCGGGCAAGAGCCCGAGCCGTGCGTTGGCCCGCGCGGCGGCCTGTTTGATCCGCGCGTAGCCGCGGATCAGGGCCGGGTGGGGCGGGCGCCCGGTGAGGCTGAAGAGCTCGCGGGCGCGCTCGGTGAAGATCCCGTAGAGCGCCCGCGTCGGGACGAGCCGGACGCCGAGAGCGTCACGCTCCCGGCGCATCGGCGGACGGGGTCAGGCGGCTTCTTCGCGCGCCTCGAAGCGATGCCGGTCGCCGTGGCCGCAGGGCACGAGCCGGGGCCGCCGACCGTAGCGACCGAAGAACCAGGCCTCGTAGCACTCCCGGTGGTACGTCTGCCCCTTCGCGACCACCTGCGGGGCGTACCGCGCGACGACCATGAAGCAGCGGCCGCACGCCGGCCGCCCCCGGGGACCCGCTTCGCTCACCGACCGATCCTCCATGGCACGCCACCTCCCTCCGGCCCCCGCCGGTGGCGGCGGGGCGGTCTGCGCCCCGGCCGTCGCAAGGGCGGTGCCACGGACCGGGGACCGGAATTCCGCGCCCTTGTCCGCAGGGACGGTCGAGGGCGCCCAGCGGCGTGTGCAAGGTCTGGCCAGATTATCCGTCGACGCTACCCTGGCGGTCCGCCGCCGGGCGCCGGAGGCGGCCGAGCTCGGCCAGGAGCATGCCCGCCCAGCGGTAGATGTTCTGCTCGCGCACCTGCTGGCGCATGCGCGCCATGCGCTCGCGGCGCTCCTCGGGCGGCATCTCGACCGCCCGCCGGATGGCCGCAGCCACGTCCTCGATGTCGTAGGGGTTGACGAGCAGCGCGTCGCGCAGCTCGCGCGAGGCGCCGGTGAAGCGGCTCAGGATCAGCACGCCGTCCTCGTCGTCGCGCGCGGCCACGAACTCCTTGGCGACGAGGTTCATGCCGTCGTGGAGCGAGGTGACCATGCAGAAGTCCGCCGCCCGGTAGAACGCGCGGATCTCCCGGTGGTCGTGGTGGCGCTCGCGGAACACGATGGGGCGCCAGCCGCGCTCGCCGAGCTCCTCGTTGATGCGGCGCGCGAGCTCGCGGACCTCCTCCTGGAGTTGCTGGTAGCGCGGGATCCGGGTCCGGCTCGGCGAGGCGATCTGCACGAACACGAGCCGGCGCCGGTACTCGGGCCAGCGCTGGAAGAAGCGGTGGATGGCGCGGAAGCGCTCCGGGAGCCCCTTCGTGTAGTCGACCCGGTCGACGCCGACGCCGAGGAACTCGGCCGACGCCTCCAGCACGCTCAGCACGCCCGCGCGGCCGGGCCCGGGCTCGTCCTCGAGGACGTCGAGCGCCACGCTGATCGGGAAGGGCTTGACGTAGGTGGTGTGCTGCCCGCGCACCACGGCGAAGTGGTCCCACTCCACGCGCCCCTCGATGGTGCGCTCGACGGTCTCCAGGAAGTTGTTGGTGTGGAACTGCGTGTGGAAGCCGATCAGGTCGGCCCCGAGCATGCCGACCAGGATCTCCTCCTGCCAGGGGCAGATGCCGAACGCCTCGACGTTGGGCCAGGGGATGTGCCAGAAGAGCGCCACGCGGGCGTCGGGGCGCTCCTGCTTGATCATCCGCGGCAGCAGGGCGAAGTGGTAGTCCTGCACGAGCACGATGGGCTCGTCCGCCTTCTCCATCTCCTCGAGCACCGCCTGGGCGAACTTCTGGTTCACCGCCCGGTACTGCTCCCAGTCGCTCGCCCGGAACTGCGGGCGCTCGTGCACGATGTGGCAGAGCGGCCAGAGGCCTTCGTTGGCGAACCCGTAGTAGTAGCCCGCCTCCTCCTCCGGCTCGAGCCACACCCGGCGGAGCGTGTAGGCGGGGTCGGCCGTAGGCAGCCCTACGCGCTCGCCCACGAGCCGGTCGGCGTCGCCGCTGCCGTGGGCGATCCACACGCCGCCGCACGCGATCATCACCGGCTCGAGCGCGGTGACCAGGCCGCTCGCGGGCTGGATCTCGCGGATCCGCCCGCCGTCCCAGACGTGGCTCACGGGCTCGCGGTTGGAGACGACGAAGACCGCCCGGTCGCCGAACCGCATCTGCACGAACTGCTTGAGCCGCTCCTCGGTCCAGATGGTCTCGCCGGCCAGCCGCAGCCGCGCCTCCTGCTCGGCGGCCGCGCGCGCCCGGGCCAGGCTCCGCGCGAGCCCCGTGACCTCGCCCGCGAGTGGCCCGAACAGGCTCGCGTCGGCCTCGGGGGGCGGCGGCGCCGGGCGCCCGGTCTTGAGCTGCTTGGTCCACTCCGCGATGCGGGCGATCGGGCGGGTGACGGTCCACCGGACCACGAGCCAGGTGATGCCGCTCACGAAGAGGATCAGGACCCCGAGGCGCACGCCGCTCCGCCGCCAGAGGTCCCACTGCGAGGCCTCCAGGAAGCCCGCGTCGAGCAGGATCGCCACGGCCCCGATGGGGCGTTCCTCGCGCTCGAGCAGCGGCGTCACGTGCACCCACACGCTCCGGCCCCCCACGGGGCGGAGCTGGCGCACGGGGGCGTTGGTGCGGATCGCCTCCCACACGAGCGGCGTGAGCGGCCCGAGGTGGGGCGCGACCTCGGGGCTCGCTTCGATCGGGCTCGCCAGCTCGTCGTAGATCACGATGCCGCGGTCGGGCCGGCCGAAGCGCTTGACCACGCGCTCGAGCGCGCGGCGGTCGCCCCGGCTGACCAGGCGCTCGCTCGCCTCGCGCACGGCGTCGGCGGCGAGCGCGGCCCGCCGCTGGAGGTCCTGCTCCAGGCGCGCCCGCTCCTCGCGGATCTCCACGTAGGCGAAGCCGCCGCTCACCACGAGCGTGGCCAGCCAGATGCCGCCGAGCAGCCGGATCAGCAGGCGCATGGCTTAGGCGCCGAACTTCGTGAGGCGCAGCGCGTTGGCCATGACCAGCGGCATGAGGTGCTGCGCGGGGAGCACGCCCAGGCTGCCGGCCGCGCAGGCGCGCTCGTCGAAGGTCCGCACGGGGTCGGCGCCGCAGTGCCGGCTCCAGAGCAGCACCGGCACCGGGTGCCAGCCGTGCCCGGCCAGCACCGCCGGGCTCGCGTGGTCCCCGGTGACCACGAGGACGTCCGGGCGGAGGGCCCGGAGCTCGGGGACGAAGCCGTCCAGCCGCTCGAGCGCGCGGACCTTCGCCGCGAAGTCGCCGTCCTCGCCCGCGCGGTCGGGGTCCTTGTAGTGCAGGAAGAAGAAGTCGTACTCGTCCCAGTGACGGCGGAGCGTCGCCACCTCGTCCGCGAAGTCGCCGCCGGTCTTGAGCACCTCCATGCCCACCAGACGGGCGAGGCCCCGGTACATCGGGTAGGCGGCGATGGCCGCAGCGCGCAGCTGGAAGGTCTCCGGGAAGCGCGGCAGCGCGGGGGGCTGGTCGAAGCCGCGCAGCAGCACCATGTTCGCCGGGGCGGCGTCGGCCAGGCGCGCGCGCGCCTCGGTCACGAACCGATCGACGAGCACGGCGGTGCGCGCGGCGGCGGGCTCGAGGGGGCGGACGGGCAGGGGCGCGGCGCCGAGCGCCTGCGGGTCGGTCTCGCTCAGCCGGCCGCTCAGCCCCTCGCCCCGGAGCACGAGGACGAAGCGGTGCTCCTTGACCGGCTCCACGAAGACCTCCACGCCCGGCAGGCGGATCGCGCGCAGGCGCTCGACCAGGCGCGCGCACGTCTCGGTGTCGATGCGGCCCGCGCGCCGGTCGACGATCCGCCCGTCGGCGTCGACGGTGCAGAAATTGCCCCGCGCGGCCACGTCGCCGGCCTGGAGCGGGAACTCGATGCCGAGCGCTTCGAGCACCCCGCGTCCGACGCGGTACTGGAGCGGGTCGTACCCGAACAGCCCGAGGTGCCCCGGGCCGCTGCCGGGCGTGATCCCCGGCGCGACGTGGCGGATCAGGCCGCACGCCGCCTCCGCGGCGAGCGCGTCGAGGTGGGGCAGCCGCGCGGTCTCGAGCTCGGTGCGCCCGGTCTCCGGGTGCGGGACGCCGGCCAGGCCGTCGAGCGAGAGCAGGACGATCTTCGTCCGATTGGGGACGACGAGGGTGCGGATCAGGTCGAGCATCCGAGCACAGTGTACCCGACGGCCGCGCCGGCCGGGCGCGCCGGCGGGCGTCCGCCGCCCCTCAGGCGTCCTTGACCGGGTTCTCGAGCGTGCCGAGCCCGGTGATCTCCATCCGCACGACGTCGCCGGGCTGGAGCCAGACCGGAGGCTTCCGCCCGAGGCCCACGCCCGCCGGGGTCCCCGTGGCGATCACGTCGCCCGGCGCGAGCGTCATCAGCCCGGACAGGTAGCTCACCAGGTAGCGGACGTCGAAGATGAAGTTCCGGGTGGTGCCGTCCTGCATGAGCGCCCCGTTGACCCACGTTTTCAGCTCGAGCACGTGCGGGTCCGGGATCTCCGTGCGGTCGGCGAGGTACGGCCCCAGCGGCGCGAACGTGTCCGCGATCTTGCCGGCCCCCCACTGCGAGGTGATGAACTGGAAGTCGCGGGCGCTCACGTCGTTGACGATCGTGTAGCCCCACACGTAGTCGAGCGCGGCCTCGCGCGGGACGTTGCGGGCCGTCCGGCCGATCACGACGCCGAGCTCCACCTCCCAGTCCAGCTGCTGGCAGCCGCGCGGGCGCAGGATCGGCTCGCCCGGGTCGAGGATCGCGTTCGCCCACTTCGCGAAGATGGGGGGCTCCTTGGGGATCGGGTTCCCGGTCTCGGCGGCGTGGTCCTTGTAGTTGAGGCCGATGCAGATGAACTTGCCGGGGTCGGCGATGGGCGCGTGCAGCCGGGCCGCGGCGCGCGGCACCGTGACCCACTCGGTGATCGAGGCGACCATCTCGGCGGCGAGCGGGCCGCCCTCGAGGAAGGCGCGGGTCGAGGGCGGGATCAGCGCGGCGGCGAGCTCGGCGGCCCGCGCGACGCCGCGCCGGTGGAGCGTGGCGGCCAGGCTGGCCTGGAGGTCGGCGATCCGATCGCCCACGAGCGTGCCCAGGCGCGGCGGCTGGCCGTTGACCGAAAAGCGCACGAGCTTCATGGAGAGTCCTCCGCGGGTCGTGTGGCCTGGATTATAGCCCGCCGAGGCCCCGGCCGGCGGCGGCGGACAAAGCGCGGGGCGGCGCGCGGCGGCATCGGATAATGGCGGAAGCCGCGCCGTGACGCGAGCGGCCCGACGCCCGGGCGACGCGGGGCCCGGGCAGCCGGCGCACGGTCGACCGCGCGGCGCCGAAAGGAGGAGCGATGAGCCTGCGCCTGCTCGCGGCGTGCTTGATCGTGACGATCGTCGTCGCCGGGCCGCTTCAGCCCCTGGTCGGCGCCCAGCCGTCCGACCCCGCGGCGGGCCCGGACGGTGCGCGGCGCGCCCCCGACGCCTACGACGTGGCGGCGGGCGTGGTGACCGTGGCCCGGGCGCCCTTCAACGCCGCGCTGTGCGTGCTCGGTACGGGCGTGGCGGCCGCGCTCTTCGTGGTCACGTTCGGGAGCGCCTACAAGGCCTCGACCCGCGTGGTCGAGGAGGGCTGCCGGGGCCCGTGGGTCGTCCGCGGCGACGACCTGCGCCCCGACACCACCCGTCGCGACCCCGCGCCCTGGGGCGACTAGCGCCCGCCGACCGCGGGCGCGGCGTGGCGCGCACGGAGCGCTCGGCGTGCGGGCCCGCTGGGGGCTCGTCGCGCTCTTCCTCGCCCTGCTGGGCGGCCTCGCGCTCGGCACGTGGGGGACGGTCGTCCGCCCGCCCGCCTACGAGCTCCGCGGCGACGTCGTCGCCCGGCCCGCGCCCGACGTGCTCCTCGTGCGTCACGACGCCGTCCCGGGGCTCGGGATGGGCGCGATGGCGCTCATGGTCGTCAGCGCCGATCCGCGCGTCCTGGACGCGGCGGGCGTGCGCCCCGGCGCGCGCGTGCGGCTGGCCGTGCGCGCGCAGGGCGACCGGCTCGTCGTGCTGCGCGCCGCGGTGCTCCCGCCCTGAGGCCGGGGGCACTGCGGCGCGGGGTGCGCCGGTGGTCGCGGCGCGCGAGGGGGGTGCTCTTCGTCGCGCGGCTATCGGGTCGTCGCCGCCCCGCCGCCGCGCGGGGCGCGGGCGAGTGTGCGCACGTAGGCGACGAGGGCGCGGAGGTCCTCGTCGGGCAGGAACCCGAAGCCCGGCATCCCCGGCCGGCCGAGCGGCGCACCGCCCTGCTTGAGCAACGCGAACAGGTACTGGTCCGAGTGGCGCGCCATGCCTTCGGCATCGGCGAGGTTGCCTGGGCGGAGGAGGAAGAGCCACGCCCACCACGACCCCCGCCCGTCGGCGCCGTGACAGCTGGCGCAGTACGTGAAGTAGAGCCGTTCGGCGCGGGGCGCCTCCCGGGGCGGCGTCGGCGGCTCGAGCAGCCAGGCCAGGCCCGCCGCGACGCCGCCGAGGGCAGCCAGGATGATCACCAGCGCGATCACCGGCCGGCCCATCGCGGCCACGATAGCACGCCCGCGCGGGCGCCCGACCGGTCCGGACCGCGCGGATGTTGATTTTCGACGGACGCCCTGTCTAGAATCCCGGCAACTTTCGGCCCGGTTTCCGTGTCCCGGTCGTCAAGGGAGGAGCGATATGAGGCACGCTCGTCCGGTCCGCTCGCTCGTCGTGGCCGCGGTCCTGGTCGCGCTCGTCGGCCTGCTGGCCGGGCCCCAGGCGCTCCCGCGCGCCACCGCCCAGGCGCCCACGGTCCTCAAGATGCAGGCCAGCTGGCCCGCGGCGCTCACGCTCTACGACAACTTCAAGATGTTCGCCGAGCGGGTCGAGAAGCTCTCCGCGGGCCGCCTGAAGATCGAGACGCTACCCGCGGGCGCCATCGTCCCGGCGTTCGAGGTGCTGGACGCCACGCACAAGAAGGTGATCGACGGCGCCCACACCTGGGCCGCCTACTGGACCGGCAAGCACAAGGCCGCGGTGCTCTTCACGGGCGGGCCCGGCGGCACCTTCGGCATGGACTTCATCGACGCCATGGGGTGGATGTACGAGGGCGGCGGCTGGGAGCTCTACCAGGAGTTCTACCGCGACGTCCTCAAGCTGAACGTGATCCCGATCCCCATCCTCCCCGCGGGGCCACAGGCCTTCGGGTGGTTCAAGAAGCCGATCCGGAACCTGGCGGACTTCAAGGGGATGAAGTGCCGCCAGACCGGGATCGCCGCCGAGGTCTTCACCGAGATGGGCATGCGCGTGGTGAACCTGCCGGGCGGCGAGATCATCCCGGCGGCCGAGCGCGGCGTCATCGACTGCGCCGAGTGGGTGGGGGGCATCGAGGACCTGAAGCTCGGCTTCCACAACATCTGGAAGTACCACTACACGCCGGGCATGCACGAGAACGTGACGATCGGCGAGCTGATCATCAACCGCGACGTCTGGCAGAAGCTCGGTCCGGACCTCCAGGAGATCGTCAAGTCGGCGGCCACCGAGACGTTCCTGCGGTGGTGGGTGCGCTGGCAGAAGCAGAACGCCGAGGCGCTCCGGGAGCTGCGCGAGAAACACAAGGTGCAGATCCTGCGGACGCCGAACGACATCCTGGTGGAGTTCCTGAAGGCGTGGGATCGGATCGCGGCCCGCGAGGCCGAGCGCGATCCCTTCTTCAAGAAAGTGCTCGAGTCGCAGCGGCAGTACGCGGCGCTGGTCGTGCCCGCCAAGCGGTTCATGTTCCCGCCCTACGAGTTCGCCGCCAACTACTACTGGCCGGAGAAGGGCGGGGCGGCCGCGGCTCCGGCCACGCCCGCGGCGCCCGCCAAGAAGTAGGAGGTCGCGCGGGGCCCGCACGGCCGGGCGGAAGCAGAGGGCGCCTGGCCGCGCGGGCGGCGGCCAGCGGGGGGGTCCATGTCCAGAGCGATCGCCCTCATCGACCGCGTGAGCGACGTCATCGGGCGCCTGATCGCCTGGCTGATCTTGCCACTGGTCGGGGGGCTCACGTGGGAGGTTATCGCCCGATACGTCTTCCACGCGCCGACCATCTGGGCGTACGACCTGACCTATATGCTCTATGGCAGCCATTTCATGCTCGGTGCCGGGTACGCGCTCCTGCGAGGCGCGCACATCCGCACGGATTTCCTCTACGAGCGCTACTCGGACCGCACGAAAGGGATCATTGATACGATCGCCTACCTCGGGTTCTTCTTTCCGGGAATGCTGTTCTTCTTCTTATCGAGCCTCGACGAGGCGCTCCACGCCTGGCGCATCCGCGAGATGAGTGAGCAGACCGCGTGGCGTCCGCCGATCTGGCCGTTCAAGATGGCGGTGCCGGTGGCCGCTGCGCTCTTGCTCGTCCAGGGGGTCGCCGAGCTCCTGAAGAGCCTCTACGCGATCCGCACCGGGCACCTCTATCAACGTCGCGAGGCGGTGGAGGTATGAGCCCCGAGCTGCTCGGCCTGATCATGCTTGCGATCATGATCGCGGTCATCTTCGTCGGATTTCCCATTGCGTTCACCCTGCTGTTCCTGGCGCTTGCGTTCGGCTGGCTCGGCCTCGGCAACACCGTCTTCGACCTCGCCTTCTTTCAGACGATCGGGCTCATGAAGGAGGAAACCCTAGCGGCCGTGCCGCTCTTCATCTTCATGGGGTACGTCACCGAGCAGGCCGGCCTCATGGAGCGGCTGTTTCGCGCGTTCCGGCTCGCCTTGGCCCCGCTACGCGGAGCGCTCTACATCGGGGTGATCTTGACCGCGACCGTGTTCGCCATGGCCACGGGTATCGTCGGAGCGGCCGTGACGGTCCTCGGCATCATGGCCGGCCCGATAATGGTGAAGAGCGGCTACGACGCGCGGCTCTCGGCCGGCGCCATCGCCGCGGGTGGCACGCTCGGCATCCTGATCCCACCGAGCGTCATGCTCATCGTCATGGGACCCGTCATGGGCGTCTCGGTGGCCAAGCTCTACGCCGCGGCGTTCGGGCCCGGGTTCCTGATGGCGTCGATTTACATCGCCTACTGCCTGATCCGGAGCTACCTCGATCCGCGAGTCGGCCCGGCGGTGCCGGTCGGGGAACGCGCCAGCTCGCGCGGCGAAGTCGTCCGGGAGCTGCTGGTTGGTGTCCTGCCGCTCGCGCTGCTCATTGCCGCGACCCTCGGGAGCATCCTCGGCGGGCTTGCCACGCCCACCGAGGCCGCGTCGGTGGGGGCTACGGGCGCGGTGGTCCTGGCCCTGCTCTACCGCAAGCTCACCTACGCCGGTTTCCGCCAGGCCACGCTGGCCACCCTGACGACGTCGAGCATGGTCCTCTTCCTCGCCGTCGCCTCCAACGTCTTCGGCGCCGTCTTCGCGCGGCTCGGCACCGCCACGGTGATCACGAAGGCCCTTGTCGCGCTGCCGGTGCCCCCGTTCGCGATGCTGGTGCTGGTGATGGCGTTGATCTTCCTGCTGGGCTGGCCCTTCGAGTGGCCCGCCATCATCCTCGTGTTCCTGCCGATCTTTTGGCCGGTCATCGAGGCGCTTAAGTTCGACCCCATCTGGTTCGGCGCCCTGGTCGCCGTGAATCTCCAGACGGCGTTCCTGTCGCCCCCCGTGGCGATGTCGGCCTACTACCTCAAGTCGGTGATGCCGGACTGGGACCTCCGAACGATCTACCGGGGCATGGCCGAGTTCATGGTGCTACAGCTCGTCACCCTGGCGCTGGTGATGGTCTTCCCGCCGATCGCACTCTGGTTTCCGTCCTGGTTGTTCGGCTCCTGACCTCGATGCTGTCGACCTGACGCCGCTCCGTCTGGCCGCGGCGCCTCTTGACAGGCGCGGGGGGTCGGCGTAAAGGAGGCTGGTCGCTCAGATTCGGGTCCCCAGCCCGGAGGGTCTCTCCGGCGAGCAAGGAGGGTTCCGATGAGCGCTTCCCGCCCGCCCGCCCCGTCCGCTCCCCTCGGCCGTCGCGAGTTCCTTCGCACCAGCGCCGTTGGTGCGGCTGGCGGCGCCCTCATGGCCATGCTGGACGCGCGCCGGGTCCCGGCGCAGACACGAGGCACGAGTCTGCGCATCCTGATGTGGAGCCACTTCGTTCCCGCCTACGACGCATGGCTCGACGACTTCGCCCGGAAGTGGGGCGAGAAGAACGGCGTGCGCGTCCGGATCGACCACATCCCCCACCTCGAGCTACCGGCGCGCTTCGCCGCGGAGTTTGCCGCCGGTGCCGGTCACGACCTGATCCAGTTCGCCGGGCAGATCTTCACTGGGCAGTACCACCGTCACCTGGTGGATCTGTCCGACATCGCGGCGGCGCTGGAGAAGAAGTACGGCAAGTGGATGGAGAACGCGAAGAGCGCCGCCCAGGTGAAAGGTGCCTGGTACGGCATCCCCGACTTCTACATCGCGATCCCGGTGCTGTGGCGCAGGGACCTGTTCGCGGCCGTCGGCCTCGGGGAGCCCCAGACGTGGGAGGACCTGCGCAAGGCCGCGCGGCTGCTCAAGCCCCGGGGACACCCGACGGGCATGCAGTTCTCCCACTGTAACGACGCCAACCACAACTGGCGTGCGCTTCTCTACTGCTTCGGCGCCAAGGAGACCGACCCCTCGGGGGAGCAGATTGAGCTCGACTCGCAGGAGACCCGGGAGGCGCTGCGGTTCGCCAAGGCCCTCTTCGACGAGGGCATGACCCCGGAGGTCTTCTCCTGGGACGATGCCTCGGACAACAGGTTTCTGGCCTCGGGCGTGGGCTGCTGGATCCACGACGCGATCTCGGCCTTCAGGACGACGCAGGACACCAACCCGAGGGTCTTCGAGCACACGTACGTCGTCCCCGAGGTGGCCGGCCCCGGGGGTTTCAAGTGGAACGTCGGCGAGCCGAATGTCTGGGCGATCTGGAAGTTCAGCAAGAACCCGCAAGCGGCGCGCGACTTCATCGTCTATCTCGCCGATCACCAGCGCGAGGCGATGGAGGCCAGCCGCGGCTACAACATGCCCTTCCTGAGCGGCCACTACCGGAAGCCCATGCCTGGGCTCGGCAACGAGCCCAAGCTCGCGGTGCTCCAGGAGCAGTACAAGATCACTGCGTTCTTCGGATTCCCCGGCCCCATGTCGCCGCCCGCCCAGGAGGTGCTCACCACGTTCCTGATTCCCGACATGTTCACACGCGTGGCGCGGGGTGCCTCGATCGAGGACGCTATGAAGTGGGGGCTCGGGGAGATCCGTCGCGTCTACGCCAAGCACAAGGCCGGCTAGCCGGATGACCGACCCGGGCGGCGGGGCGCCCTCTCCCGACGCCTACCCGGTAGCTCTCCGCAGACGAGTCGGCGCGCTCGGGTGGTGGCGCTCGCGCACGGTCCGCCGCTGCGCCTTCGGCTACGCGCTGCTGGCGCCGGCGGTCCTCTACGTGGCGTTGCTGGTCGGGGTGCCCTTCCTCTTCTCGCTCTACCTGGCCGTGAGCAACGCGACGGTGGGTGACCCGGTGGCGGAGTTCGTGGGGCTGGCCAACTTCCGCGCGGCGCTGGAAAGCACCACGTTCTATGTGGCGCTCCGTAACACGGTCGTCTTCACCGTCGGGGCGGGCGTCCTCAAGGCTCTCCTCGGCACCGGCCTGGCCTTCCTCCTGGCGCAGCCGTTCGTCGGGCGCCGTCTCGTCCGCGGACTCGTCGTGATCCCCTTTACGCTGCCGATCGCCATCAGCGTGCTCGGCTGGAAGTGGATGTTCGACTCGCAGTTCAGCGTGATCAACTGGGCGCTCTCGCGCCTGGGCCTCACCGGGCCCTACGGCTCGCCCGACTGGCCGGTCTGGCTCGGCGAGCCCTACCTCGCCCTCCTGTCGGTGATGTTCGTCAACGTCTGGCGCGGCTTCCCGTTCAGCGCGATCGTCTTGCTCGCGGGGCTGACGTCCGTCCCGCCCGAAGTAATCGACTCGGCCCGCGTGGACGGCGCCGGGTTCTTCCAGCGGTTCCGGCGGATCATCGTGCCGATGATCGCGCCGATCCTCTTCATCGGCACGGCCTTCGACACCGTCTTCACGCTGTCGGACCTGAGCATCGTCTACCTGCTGACCAACGGTGGCCCGGACGGGGCCACGGAGATCCTGCCCACGCTCGCCTACAATACCGGAATCCGCGCTGGCGCCCTCGGCCGCGGCGCCGCGATCTCGCTCTTCCTCTTCCCGCTGCTGGCGCCCGCGATGGTGCTGCTGCTGCGCACGCTCCGCCGGAGGCAGTGGTGAGAAGCGGGCGGGGCCGGCGGCCGCAGAGCCGGCGAGCGAAGGCTCTCCGTCGCCACCTACTCCTCTACCTCGGGCTGATGCCGTTCGTCGTCATCGCCGTGTTCCCCGTCTTCTGGATGGCGGTCACAGCGGTCAAGCAGGAGCCCGACCTCTATCGCATGGACGTCGTCCCCTTCTGGTTCCACCTTCCGCCGACGTGGAAGAACTTCGACCTGCTCTTCACCCGGACGTCCTACCGGGACTGGATTGTGAACACGCTCGAGGTCGCCCTCTGGGTGTCGGCGATCACGCTCCTTGCCGCAGTGCCGGCGGGCTACGCGCTCGCCCGCCTGCGGTTGCCCTTCGCCGAGAACCTGGGAATCGGCATCTTCATGACGTATCTCGTCCCGGCCATCATCCTGTTCATCCCGCTGGCGCGGGTCGTGAGCCTGCTCGGCCTCCAGGACCGGTGGTGGTCACTGGTGGTGATCTACCCGACGTTCACGATTCCCTTCTGTACCTGGTTGCTGATGGGGTTCTTCAAGACCGTGCCGTTCGAGATCGAAGAGGCTGCGATGGTCGACGGGTGCGGCCAGTTCGGCGCGCTCGTCCGGGTCGTGCTGCCGGTCAGCGTCCCTGGGCTCGTCACGGCCGTGATCTTCTCGTTCACGCTGTCCATGCAGGACTTCCTCTACTCGCTGGCGTTCATCTCGGTCTCGGACCAGAAGCCGGTGCCGCTCGGCGTCGCCACCGAACTGATCCGAGGCGACGTGTTTTTCTGGGGCTCGCTCATGGCCGGCGCGCTGCTCGTCGGCGTACCGGTGGCCATCGTCTACAACCTCTTCTTGGACCGGTTCATCGCCGGCATCACGGGCGCGGCAGTCCGGTGAGCCGGTCCGCTGGAGGTGCACCGATGAGAGGCATCCGTAGCGTCGTCGTGGTGGTCGCGGCGATCCTGGTGGCGGGCGCGGCGTGGGCGCAGGAAGGTGTCACGCCGCTCGAAAAGGGCGTCAAGACCAAGGGGCTCGTGACCTCGCTCGGGGGCTTTCGGGGCACGGCCAACATCCCGATCGTGCTCACCGGGCAGGTCGTGGAGATCGAGCCGGGCGGGCAGACGGGGCGCCAGCGTCACCTGGTCCCGTCCTACATCTACGTGCTGCAGGGGGTGCTCACGACGTACAGCGAGGGCGGCCCGGTCGGGGTGGCCGGCATCCAGTACCACACGGAGGGCCAGTCCTACATGGATGCGGTCGGGGTGTGGCACAACCACCGGAACACGACCGACAAGCCGGTGCGATACCTGCTGCTGCTGATTGGCACGCCCGGCGGCCCGACCACCCAGAAGGCCACGGCCGAGGATTGAGCCGTCGGTCGGTCGCCCTCGCCCTCTGCGCCGCACTGGCCCTGGCGGCGGGGGTCGGCGGCTTGGCGACCGGGGTCGAGCGTGGGCGCGGGCTCGAGGTCGTCGTCACCGGCGTCAGCCGGCCGCTGCAGCTCGTAGCCACGGGCCGCGGGTTGCTCGTCTTGGCGGCCGGGTCGCGGGGCGACGTCGCGGGCGAGCTCTACCGGATCGAGCCCGTCAGATCCCACCCGGTCGACCTCGCTGGCCAACCGTGGCTGCGGCTGCCCTTCATGAAGACCGGTCCCGCTGCACTCGGAAGCCTGGCGGCGCGCTCAGAGGGGGAGGACCTCTACCTCGGCGAGGAGAACGGACGCCGGCTGTGGCGGCTGGGCGCGGACGGGCCGCTCGTGCCCTATGGCACGGGGCTCTCGCGCCTCGCCGGGGGCAGTACCCTCGCGGTCGACGCGGGGGGTCGGCTCCTGGTGCTGGACCACGTCGATCCCCGCGTGTCACCGCCCGACGAGGCGTGGCCCGGGCTGGAGCACTTGCGGGACGAAGCCTACGAGGGGTCCGTTCTCTACCGCGTCGCGCTCGACGCGCCCGTGGTGCTGCCGCGCCGTTTTGACCGCATAGCCCCCCTGTGGCCACGCGGCTGGGCCGTCCCGGGTCGCGAGGCGCCCCTGCCGCGCTTCGTCGCCCTCGCCCCGTCGGGGGACGACGTGATCCTCCTCGACTCGGGCGGCCAGCTCTACCGCCTCGGGGGCGCCGGTAGGCCCGTGGCCTGGACCTCGCTGCCTGCGGGCCAGTACCTGCGCGTGAACATGACCGCGGGGCCTGGGGGGATACTCTACGTCTCGGGCGGCTTCTGGGTCGCACGCGTGTTCCGGGTGACGCCAGACGGCGCTGTCCTGACGCTCGCCGCGGGGCTCGCCGACCCGCAAGGGCTCGCGCTGGTCGACGGGCACCTCTACGTCGCCGAGTCGGCCCTGCACCGCGTCGTCCGCCTCCGGGCTGGGTGATCCTGCAGGGGTGCCGCGCGCGCCACGCGAGGCTAGGCGCCCTCGACCATCGCGGCGGTGAGCCCTTCGACGTACGTGCGCGCGAAGAGGGCGCACGCGAGCGCCACGGGCACCGCCGCGACGTTCACCCCGGCAACCGCGACGAGTTCCTCGAGGCTCACGTCCATCACCCCGAGGCCGGCGGCGACCGTTTGCTTGTCCGGGTCCAGTAGGAACACCGAGGCCAGCATGAAGTCGTTGCCCACCGTGCCGACGGTGAACAGGCCGGCGGCGACCAGCACGTTGCGGCTCATGGGAAGCACGATCCGGAGGAAGGCGGTGACGGGAGAGGCGCCCTCGATGAGCGCGGCCTCTTCGATCTCGCGGGGGAGGTGCCGGAAGTAGGCCGACAGCAACCAGACGACGAACGGCAACGCCATCGCTGCATAGAGGAGGATCAGGGCGCCGTGGTGATCGTCGAGACCTAGCGCCAGGACGACCTGATACAGCGGAATGAAGAGGATCGTGTGCGGAACGACGTACGTGGCGAAGAGCGCGCGTCGCCACCACCGCCAGCCGGGCGGTCGCAGGCGCCCGAGCGCCCACGCGGCCAGCACGCCGCTCCCGAGCGTCAGGGCCAACGTGAGGGCGAGGACGAGCGCGGAGTTCATTACCCAGAGCAGAAACGGCACCCGCGGGACGATCACGAACCCGCGAACGCGAGCCGCGGCGCCGGCGAAGAGCTCGGTGTAGTTCTCGAACGTCGGCCGCAGCACGTAGAACGGGCTGCCGAAAACGTCCTCCTCCGGAGTCTTCAGCGACTGCACGGTGATGAAGTAGAGGGGAAAGAGGCTGTAACCCGCGACCACGGCCAGCAGGAGGCCCCGTCGCAGGCTCGCCAGCCAGCGCCTCATGCCTGGCGCTCCTCCGGCGGATCGAACCAGCGGAACAGCACGAGCAGCGCGGCTAGGAGGACGGGGACGAGCGCCAGCGACCATGCTGCCGCCTGGGCGAGCTCGCCGCGGCGGACCCCGAGCCAATAGGCGTAGGTGCCGAGCACCGGAAAGACGATCCGGCCGCCCGTGAGCATCCAGACATTCGCGAGGTCGGCAAACGCGCTGGTAAAGGAGAGGAACACGGCTAGGGCCAGGAAGGGCTTGAGCAGGGGTAGTGTCACGTGGCGCAGGCGGAGCCACGGGCTCCGGGTTTCGAGCTGGGCGTACTCGAACAGCTCTGTGGGGATTGCGTTCAGCGCCGCGAGGAGGAAGATTGCGGTGAAGGACGCGCCACGCCAGACGTTGAACAGCGCGACGCTCGCGAACGCGTACGCGCCGGGACCCAGGACCGCATCCACGGCGTGCTTGAGCTGGCCGACGGCCAGGCTGTAGGAAGTGATGAGCGGCGGGTTGAGCATCCAGTACCACGCCACCACCGTCACGCCCCCGGGGTAGGCCCAGGGCAGGAAGACGGCGAGGAAGACCAGCGCCCGACCGCGTGCGGGGCGGGCGAGCAGCAGCGCCATGGCGAGGCCCAGGACGAGCTTTGCGCCAGTAGTGGCGGCGAAGTAGACGATCGTGGTGAGGGTGGCCCTCCAGAAGAACGGGTCGGCCGCCATCCGCCGGTAGTTCGCGAGGCCGACGAACGTCGGTGCGCCACCCTGCGCCGACAAGCTCGTAGTGCTGATCCAGCCCTCCCACAGGACGGGGTAGGCGAGCAGGCCGAGCACGAGCAGGCTGGCCGGGGCCAGGAGCCCGTAGGCTGCGAGCACCTCGCGACGCCGGGCCCGTCGGGCGCCGGGAGCGGCGGCGCGGAGGACGGCGCCGCTCCGGGAGCCGGTATCCGTCGCACACGCGGCGGGAACGGTCACGTCGCCGCTCAGAGGGCGGCTTCGGTGCGGAGGTCGAAGAAGTGCATGCGCTCGGGGTCCACGGCCAGGCGGACCGCCTCGTGGACCCGGACGCGCACCGACGGGTCGACGCGCACGACCATCGTCAGCGGCAGGGTCGCCGGCCCGACGCGGACGTCCAGGAGCATCTCGGGGCCGAGCGGCTCGACCACCTCGACGACCGCCTCGAAGGTGTACTCCTGCGGGTCGGCGCCCGTCGCCACCCGGAGGTCCTCGGGGCGGATCCCGAAGGTCACGCGCTGGCCGCGGTAGGGCTGCAGGCGCGCCGCGCGGTCGGGCGGCACGCGCAGGCGGAAGCCGGGGTGCTCGATCCAGAGCGCGCCGCCCTGCTCGAGCACGGTCACGTCGGCGAAGTTCATGGCCGGCGAGCCGATGAACCCCGCCACGAAGCGGTTGGCGGGCCGCGCGTAGAGCTCGAGCGGCTCGCCCACCTGCTGCACCCAGCCGTCGCGCATGACGACGACACGGTCGCCGAGGGTCATCGCCTCGACCTGGTCGTGGGTGACGTAGATGGCGGTCGTCTCCAGCCGCTCGTGGAGCCGCTTGAGCTCCACGCGCATCTGGACGCGGAGCTTGGCGTCCAGGTTGGAGAGCGGCTCGTCGAAGAGGAACACCTGGGGGTGGCGCACGATGGCCCGGCCCACGGCCACGCGCTGGCGCTGGCCGCCGGAGAGCTGGCGGGGCTTGCGGTGGAGCAGGTCCTGGATGCCGAGGATCTCGGCCGCCTCCCGCACCCGGCGGTCGATCTCCGCCTTCGGGTACTTCCGCATCCGCAGGCCGAACGCCATGTTGTCGTAGACGGTCATGTGCGGGTAGAGCGCGTAGTTCTGGAAGACCATGGCGATGTCGCGGTCCTTCGGCGGCAGGTCGTTGACCACCCGGTCGCCGATGACGATCTCGCCCGAGGTGATCTCCTCGAGGCCGGCGATCATCCGGAGCGTGGTGGACTTGCCGCACCCGGACGGCCCGACCAGGACCACGAACTCCTTGTCCCGCACGTGCAGGTTCAGGTCCTTGACGGCGTGGACCTCGTCGTACTTCTTGTTCAGGTCTTTCATCAGGACCTGGGCCATCGTCGCTCCCCCCGCCGGGCTCAGCCCTTGACCGAGCCCGTGAGCCCCGTGACGTAGTACTCGACGAAGAACGAGTAGACCAGCGCCACCGGGATCGAGCCGAGCAGGGCGCCGGCCATCAGCTGCCCCCAGAAATAGATGTCGCCCCGGATCAGCTCGGAGACCACCCCGACCGGCACCGTCTTGCGCTCGGGCGAGGAGAGGAAGACGAGCGCGTAGATGAACTCGTTCCAGGAGAGCGTGAAGGCGAAGATGCCGGCCGAGAGGATCCCCGGCACCGCGATCGGGAAGATGATCCGCACCATGGCCCCGAAGCGGGTGGCGCCGTCGATGCGGGCGCACTCCTCGAGCTCGCGGGGGATCGTCTTGAAGTACCCCATGAGGAGCCAGGTGCAGAAGGGGACGAGGAACGTCGGGTAGGTCAGGATGAGCGCCCACGGCGTGTTGCCGAGCTGGAAGTTCCGGATGATGTCCGCGAGCGGGATGAACAGGAGCGTGGGCGGCACGAGGTAGGTGACGAAGATCGCCGTGCCGAGCGCGCCGGCCATGGGGAACCGCAGGCGGGCCAGCGCGTAGCCGGCGAAGAGGCCGCACACGAGCGAGATGGCCGTGGAGACCACCGCGATGAAGAACGTGTTCCAGAGCCAGCGCGGGAACGTCGTCTTGGCCAGCAGGTCCCGGACGTGGGCGAGGGTCGGGTTGAGCGTCCAGAACGGCGCGTTGTTCGGGGCCCGCCACGACCGGTAGAGCTCGGCGTCGGGCCGCACGGCCGTCACGAGCATCCAGTAGAAGGGGAAGAGCGTGCCCACCACGAACAGGGCGAGCGGGATGTAGAAGAAGACCCACCGCTTCCACCGCTGCTCGATCACCATCCTAGGCCCCCTCGAGCCGGCGCAGGTAGCGGAGCTGGAGCCACACCACCGCGAAGAGCACGGGGAACATGAACAGCGAGATCGCCGCGCCCTCGCCCAGCAGCCCGGAGTGGACGCCGACCTGGTAGGCGTACGTGGCGAGCAGGTGCGTGGAGTTCGCGGGCCCGCCGCCGGTCAGCACGTAGATGAGCTGGAAGTCGGCGAAGGTCTGGATGACCGAGAAGACCACCACCACGAGCGTCACCGGCTTGAGCAGCGGCCAGGTGACGTACCAGAACCGCTTCCACCCGCCCGCGCCGTCCAGGGCGGCCGCCTCGTGGAGGTCCGGGTTGATCGTCTGGAGCCCGGCCAGCAGCGTGATGGCGAAGAAGGGCATGCCGCGCCACGTGTTGACCACGATGGCGCAGGCCAGCGCGTACGTGCCGTCGGAGAGGAACGGCAGCTTGGTGGGGCTCAGCGACCACCACCGGTCGCCGATCAGGCCGAGCTGGTAGAGGGTCCAGTTCAGCACGCTGAACGTGGGGTCGAACATCCAGCGCCAGGCGAAGGTGGACAGCACCGTGGGCACGATGAAGGGCAGGAGCATCGAGGCCCGGACCAGGCGCTTGCCGCGGAAGTGGCGGTTCAGCAGCAGGGCGAGCCACATGCCCAGGCTAAGCTTGAGCACCGTCGCCCAGAACGTGTAGACGAAGGTGTTGCGGAAGGCGGCCTGGAAGATCGAGTCGGTCCAGGCCCGGACGAAGTTCTCGAGGCCGACGAACCGCCCCGGGCGCCCCACGCTCGTGTCCGTGAGCGCGAGCCAGATCCCCATCACGAAGGGGTAGGCGATGAACAGCCCGAGCAGGACGACCGTCGGGGCGAGCAGGGCCGCGGCGAGCAGGCGCTCGCTCTCGAGCACCCGCGTCCGGGCGGGGGCGCGCGCGGCGCCGGGGTGGGGGAGCGCGACCTCGACGCCGGCCGCGCTCCCCGCGCCGCCCGCGAGGCGGTCCGTCATCGGGCGCGCCTCCCCGCGCCGCGGGCGCGACGCCGCTCGCGCGCGCGGCTAGGCCTCATAGATCCGCTTGAGCTCGGTCTCCGCCCAGCGGACCGCGTCCTCGGCCTTCATGCCCTGCACCGCCTTGGCGTACATGTCGACGATGATGTACTTCGAGAACGCCTCGGTGGCCTTGCCCGTCGAGGGGCCGGCGTGGCCGAAGATCCGCGTGTTGCGCGCGGCCGTCTGGAAGAGCTTGAGCGGCGGGTCGACCTTGTCCCACATCGGGTGCTTCTCCCAGTACGTGGTCGCCGCCACGCTGTAGCCCTCGTTGACCACGAACCACTTCTCGAAGTTCTCCTTGCGGTGGAGCCAGCGCAGGAAGTCCTTGGCCAGCTTCTGGTTCTTCGAGTACTTCATCACGCCGTGGCCGTTGGAGAAGTAGAGCGGGTACTGGCCCGCGCCGCCCTTGAACGGGTAGAAGGCGTGGTCGATGTCCTGGAACATGGGCTCGCCGCGCTCGTCGCGGATCTTGTCCTTCTGGCGCTTGGCCACGATGTAGATCGAGGCGCCGTTGAGCGTGGCGCAGATGTCGCCGGCGTGGAAGGCGCGGTTGTTGTTGGTGTCGTCCCACGCGAGCCCGCCCTCGTCGCAGGCCTCCTTCCAGAAGGCCTGCATCCACTTGACGGACTCGATGGTCCCCTTGGAATTGATGACGACCTTCTTGCCGCTCGGGTCCGTCTCGGCGCCTCCGAACGACCACATGAGCGGGTAGGCCCAGGTCGGCGCGTCGCCGAAGGTGTGGCCGAGCGTCTGGCCCCAGGGCTTGCCCTTCTTCTTGAGCGCCGCGCCCGCCTTGCGGACCTCCTCCCACGTCTCCGGGAAGCGGTCGTAGCCGATCTCGCGGAACCAGGAGCGCCGGTAGGCGATGGCGTTGCCGACGATCGAGTGCGGCACCCCGAGCCACCGGCCGCCCACGCGGAACGAGGGCTGGAAGACGCCGTAGAAGCCGCCCTGCTCCTTGGCGATCGCCTCGGCGACGTCGCTCACGTCCACGAGGGCGTTCTGGTAGAGCTGGGGCCAGTTGTAGAAGAGCATGAAGATGTCCGCGCCGGCCCCCGACTGGATCGCGGCCGTGATCCGGGGCTGGACGTCGTTGGCGTTGATGAACTCGAAGACGATCTCGGCGCCGAGGGCCTTGGAGGCCTCGGGCGCCTGGCGCTTGAGCTCGACGTCGGCCTCCGGGATGAAGTCCACCCAGCGGACGATGTGGAGCTTCGTGCCCTGCGCGTAGGCGGGCGCCCGGCGCGCCTCCAGGATCCCGGCGAGGCCCGACCCTGCGACGGCCGCGCCCGCGCCCACGAGGAACTGCCGACGGTTCACCGGCTTCGTCATCATGCACGGTCCTCCTTCCCGGGCTCCCGGGACCTCGCGACGTAAGTAGCGGTGAGACATTGCGAAAGTGCCGCCTTGATATCACCGCGCGCGCAGGCTGTCAACGCCCGGCCGCGCCGGGGCGCCGGGCACGCGCCCCGCGCCTCGCGCGCCGCTACGACCCGGGCGCGAGCGAGGCCGGGCGCGGCGGCCGGAAGCTCAGCGCCAGGAGCCCGCCGGCGGCGCCGGCCGCGGCCGAGCCGAGGAAGAGCCAGTCGTAGGCGCCGAGCCGGTCGTGGATCACGCCGCCCGCGAACGACCCGAGGCCCATGCCGAGCGTGGAGACGAGGAAGACGGCGCCGTAGGCGGTCCCCATCACCCGCGCCCCGAAGTACTCGCGCGTGAGCAGCGCGTAGAGCGGCATCACGCCGCCGTAGGCCGCGCCGAAGACCAGGGCGAGCCCGTAGAACGTCGTCGCGTCCCGCGCGGCCAGGTAGAGGGCGATGACGCCGGCCTGAAGGGCGAGCCCCGCCACGAGCGTGCGCTTGGCGCCGAAGCGGTCGGCGAGCAGCCCGGCGCCGATCCGGCCCGCCACCGACGCGAGCCCCGAGGCGCTCAGCGCGGTCGCCGCCGGCATCGGTGCCACGCCCTGCTCGATGGCGTGCGTGACCATGTGGAAGATCGGGCCCGAGTGGGCCGCACAGCAGGCGAAGTGCGTGAGCGCGATCGCCCAGAACTGCGGCGCGCGCGCCACTTCGGCGGCCGAGTAGTCGCGCGCCGGCTCGCGCGCCCCCGCCCGCGCCGCGGCGCGCCCGGCCGGCGGCTCGCGGATCAGGAACGCGGCCGGCAGGATGACGAGCCAGGCGAGGTCGCCGAGGACCAGCATCGCCGTCCGCCAGCCGGCGAGCGTGGTGAGCCACCTGGCCAGCGGCGAGATCAGGAGCACGCCCACCCCGATCCCGGCCGAGACGATGGCCACGGCGAGCCCCCGCTCGGCGGCGAACCAGCGGGTGGCCGTGGACGTGAGGGGCGCGTAGAAGGCGCCGACGCCGAGCCCAACGAGCCCGCCGAAGGCCACCTCGAGGTGCCAGAGCGCGGTGGCGCGGCTCGCGAGCACGAGGCCGAGGCCCAGCAGGGCGCCGCCCGCCAGCACCACCGCGCGCGTGCCCACGCGGTCGCTGAGCGCGCCCCAGAGGAAGGAGCCGACGCCCATCGCGAGCCAGTTGAGCAGGGCGACGGCCGAGATCCCGCTCCGGCTCCAGCCCGTGGAGACCTCGATGGGCTGCAGGAAGACGCCGAGCGAGAACAGCGCCCCCATGCCGATGCAGACGATCCCGGCGGCGGCGGCGAGCACCACCCAGCCCTCGTCGAGGGGGCGCTGCCCCATGGCGCGGACTACGATAGCATGGCGCCGATGTGGGACCTGCTCTGGCCCGGGGTCGCGCTCGTCGTGGGCGTCGCCGTCACGCTCGCGCTGCGCGCGGCGCTGCTGGCCGGGCTCCGGCGCTGGAGCCGGGCGGGCAACGGGCTCGCCGCGTTCGCCGACGCGATCCGCCTGCCCTCGCTCCTGTGGGCGCTCGTGCTGGCGCTCTACGTGGCCGTGGAGGTCGCCACCGAGGTCACGCGCCTGCCGCGCCGGCTGACCCAGCAGCTCGGCGTCGCGCTCGAGGCCGCCATCATCCTCTCGGTGACGCTCACCGCCGCCGGGGTGGTGGGTGCGCTCGTCGCCCGCGCGGGCGAGCGCCGCGCGCTCGGCGTGGCCGTGACGGGGCTCGGGCAGACGGCCGCGCGCCTGCTCGTGCTGGTCGTGGGCGGGCTCGTGCTCCTCGGCGCGCTCGGGATCGAGATCACCCCCATCCTCACCGCGCTCGGCGTGGGCGGGCTCGCCGTGGCGCTCGCGCTCCAGGACACGCTGTCGAACCTGTTCGCGGGCCTCCACCTGCTCGCCGACCGGCCCATCCGCGTGGGCGACTACGTGAAGATCGCCGACGCCGTGGAGGGCTACGTCGTGGACGTCGGCTGGCGGTCGACCCGCGTGCGGACCCTGCCGAACACCGTGGTGGTCGTCCCGAACAAGAAGGTCGCCGAGTCGATCATCACCAACTACGACCTGCCCGAGTCCCGGATGGCGCTGCTGCTGCCGGTGAGCGTGGCCTACGGCACCGACCCCGACCGCGTCGAGGCCGTCCTCACCGAGGAGGCGCGCAAGGCCGCGGGCCAGGTGCCGGGCCTGCTGGCCGAGCCCGCGCCGTTCGTGCGCTTCATCCCCGGCTTCGGCGCCTACTCGCTCGACTTCACGCTGGTCTGTCAGGTCGCCACGTTCGTCGACCAGTACCTGGTCCAGCACGAGCTCCGCAAGCGCATCCTCCGGCGGCTCGCCGCCGAGGGCATCGAGATTCCGTACCCGGTGCGCACGGTCGAGCTCCGCGCCGGCGACGGGGCGCGGCTCGCCGCGCCCGGGGCGGCGCCGGCGCGCCCGCCCGGGCCCGAGTCAGTCGAGCCGCGGCCGCTCGCGCACGGGGACGAGCAGCGCCAGGGCCAGGCCCATCAGCAGGGCTAGGCCCACCCACGGCCCCCCGTAGCCCCCGGCGCGCTCCACGCACCAGCCGAAGACCGGCGGCCCGAGCGTGACGCCGAGCGAGGAGACCGCGAGCCCGAGCCCGACGGCCGTGCCCGCCGCGCGGGGCCCCGCGAGCTCGGCCATGAGCGTGTGCTGGACGCCGTTCCAGCCGATGCCCGCGAACCCGAAGAGGAGGGCGAGCGCGGCCAGGGCCGGCGCGGGCGTGCCCGGGCCGGTGGCGGCCAGGGCGAGCGACGCGAGCGCGGAGCCCGCGCCCGCCAGCGCCAGCGGCAAACGCCGCCGCCCGCCGAAGGCGCGGTCGGAGAGCAGGCCGAAGACGATCCGCCCGGCCATCCCCGCGACCTGGGCGAGGGCGAGGTAGCGGCCGGCCGCGAGCAGCCCGACGCCCACGCGCTCTTCGAGGTAGAGGACGAGGAAGGCCAGCCAGACCGTCTGCACGGCGGCGAAGAGCATCGTCGCGGCCGCGACGAGCCAGAGGTCTCGCGCGGCGAGCACGCCCCGGAGCGCGCTGCGCGCGCTGGGGGCGCGCGGCGGGAGGTCCGGCGGGTCGCGGTAGATCGCCGCCGACACTGCCGCGGCGACCAGGATGAGCGCCGCGGCCACGACCACCGCCCAGCGCCAGCCGAGCGCCAGGGCCAGCGGCGGCAGCAGCGCCGCCCCGAGCGCGCCGCCGAAGGGCAGGCCGACCTGCTTGAGCCCGACCACCGTGGCCCGCTGCGTCGCCGGGAACCAGACCATCACGGCCTTGGTCGACGTCGGGTTCAGCATGCCGTAGCCGAATCCCGCGAGCGCCACGAGGGCGATCAGCGTCGCGTAGGAGCCCGCGGCGCTCGCCGCCAGGAGCCCGGCCGCGATCACCGCCTGGCCGAGCACGAGCGTGGGCGCGATCCCCCAGCGGTCGGCCATGGTCCCGGCCGGCAGGGACATGAGGACCGGGCCGATGTAGTACACGGACAGGAACGACCCGGCCTGCGTGAGCGTGAGCCCGAGGTCGTCGCGGATCAGGCCCGCCAGGGCGGGCAGGCCGAGCGGCCCGACGTTCGCCACCGTCTGCGCGGTCAGGATCAGGGCGAGGATCGCGAGGCGCGCGCGCGTCGGGCCGGGGCTCGGCATCAGTGCCCGGCGGCCAGGTAGGCCTCGACGGCCTGGAGCTCGCGCTCGGTCTCGACGGCGATGGTCGGCTCGTCGGTCTCGGCGACCACGATCGGGATGCCGTGCTCGAGCAGCCGGAGCTGCTCGAGCCCCTCGGCGAGCTCGAGCGGCGAGGGCGGCAGCCGGTGGAAGGCCTCGAGCGCCTCGCGCCGGTACGCGTAGAGGCCGACGTGCTTCCAGTGGACCACGCCGCGGCCCGCGCGGTCGTAGGGCACCGGCAGGCGCGAGAAGTAGAGGGCGCGCCCGTCGGCCCCGCACACGACCTTGACCGCGTTCGGGTCGGCCACCTCCTCGGGGCGCGCGCGGATGCGCAGGGTCGTCACGCCGACGGCGGGCGCCGCGGCGAACGGGGCGAGCAGGCACGCGAGGTGCCCCGGCGTGATGAGCGGGTAGTCGCCCTGGATGTTGACGTAGACGTCGGCGGCGCGCCGCTGGGCCACCTCCCAGACCCGGTCGGTCCCCGAAGGATGATCGCGCGCCGTCAGCATCGCGGGGATCCCCGCCGCGGCGCAGACCGCGAGCACCTCGTCGGCGTCGGTGGCGACGAGCAGGTCGTCGAGCAGGGGCGAGCGGCGGGCGCGCTCGTAGACGTGAACCACCATGGGCCGCCCCGCGATCGGTCGCAGGACCTTGCGCGGCAAGCGCTGGGAGTCGAGCCGCGCGGGGATGACCCCCAGGACCCGGAGGCTCACGCCTCGGTCGTGATCGCCGCCCGCGCCGCGCGCGCGGCGCCGAGCAGCAGGCGCTGGTCGCTGGCGAGGCCCACGAGCGTGAACCCCTCGGCCAGGCGCCGGTTGACGGTCTCGGGAGTGGCGCAGTGGATCCCCGGGGCCACGCCGTGCCGCCGCGCGGCCGCCAGCACCTGCGCCATCGCCGCGGCGAACTCCGGGTGCGGGGGCTCGAGCGACGGCGCCAGGCCCATGGAGGCGCAGAGGTCGTTCGGGCCGACGTAGAGCGCGTCGACACCGGGCACCGCGAGGATCGCGTCGAGGTTCGCGAGCGCGTCGACGTGCTCGATCTGCACGATGACCAGGATCTCGTCGTTCGCCCGCGCGAAGTACGTCGCCGGGTCGGCGCGGAAGGCGAGCGGCCCGCGCCCGGAGCCGAGGCTGCGGACGCCCGCGGGCGGGTAGCGACAGGCGGCGACGAGCCGCTCGGCCTCGGCGCGCGTCCGGACGTTCGGGCCCAGGATGCCCCACGCGCCGGCGTCCAGGGCGCGCTTGACGTGCTCCTCGGTGATCGCCGGCACGCGCGCCAGCGGCGCCACCGGGTACCGGGTGACGACGGCCAGCATCGTCGCGAGCGCGGCCTGGTCGATGGGCGCGTGCTCGGTGTCCACGAGCAACCAGTCGAACCCGACCGACGCCATGAGCTCGGCGACGAGCGGGTCGCCGATGTTGAGGAGGCTCCCGACCTGGGGGCGCCCGGCTGCGAGCGCCCGCTTGACGTGGTTGGCGATCATGGCGTCCTTGTGCGCGGGCGGCGTCGCGGGGAGTATAGCGCAGCCGTTGCCGGCCCCCGCACGCGGGCCGTATGATGGCGCGCGGGAGACGCGCATGAAGCTGCTCGAGGGGCGTCGGGGGCTCGTCGTCGGCGTGGCCAACAAGCGCTCGATCGCCTGGGCGATCGCGCAGGCGCTCGCGGGGGCGGGGATGCGGCTGGCGCTCACCTACCAGGGGGAGCGGCTGCGCGACAACGTGCTCGAGCTCGCCGCCACGCTGCCCGACACGCTCGTCTACCCGTGCGACGTCACCTCCGACGCCCAGATCGCGGCGGTCTTCGACGCGCTCGGCCGCGAGTTCGGCGTCCTCGACACGCTGGTCCACTCCGTCGCCTACGCCCCGCGGGAGGAGCTCGAGGGCGCCTTCGTCGCCACGTCGCGCGAGGGGTTCCGGATCGCCCACGACGTGTCGGTCTACTCGCTCGTGGCCCTCACCCGCGCCGCGCTCCCGCTCCTCGAGAAGTCCGGGCAGGGCTCCGTGATCGCCATGACGTACTACGGTTCGGAAAAGGTGGCCGCGAACTACAACGTCATGGGCGTGGCCAAGGCCGCCCTCGAGTCGGCCGTGCGGTACCTCGCCGCCGACCTGGGGCCGAAGGGGATCCGCGTCAACGCCATCTCCGCGGGGCCGGTCAACACGCTGGCCGCCCGCGGCGTGCGCGGCTTCACGCAGATCCTGCAGCACCACGCCGAGAAGGCGCCCCTCCGGCGCAACGTGGAGCCGCGCGAGATCGGCGACGCGGCGCTGTTCCTCGCCTCGCCGCTCGCCTCGGGCATCACGGGCGCGGTGCTGTTCGTCGACTGCGGGTACAACATCATCGCGGTCTAGCCCGGCGGCGCGCCGCCGGCGCAGGCGCCATGGGCGGCGCGGCCAGCGCACGGCGAGCCCTTCCCGCACGAGCACTGCGGCGACGTTGACGCCGCCCGCGTACACGTCGGCGACCATCCGGCCGTAGGCGTCGGTCGTCCGCGGCACGATCCGCACCCGGCCCGTCGCGAGGAGGGCGGCGAGCCGCACCGCCGCGGCCGGGCCGCCGGGCTCGTCGAGCTCCGGGGCGTCGATGCCGCGCAGGCGGACGGCGAGCGGGCCGACGTAGAGGGTGTCGCCGTCGCGGACGCGGATCGCTCCGACCCGGATCGTCCGCGACGCGGCCGGGCGCGGCCCGGCTCGCCCCGGCCGGATCGCGACCGCGCGGGATCCGACGGCGCCGGCCTCGGCCGGCGTCACCGCCGCTCCCGGCCCGGCGACCGTGACGAGCGCCACGAGCAGTGCGCGCGCCGCGCGAGGCATGCTCCTGCGTAGCACGAGCTCGCGGGAGAGAGGAATGCCCAACGTTGTCGACACGACCGGCCGGACGCGCGGCGGCGACACTCCCCCGGGTCGTGGGCTCGGTGGCGATCAGCCGACGCGGGTGCATCCACGGAGCCCGGCGTGGGCGACGCGTGAGCGCCCGGTCCCTCCTCGCGGGGGCGGCGTCCCGCCGCGGTGGGCGATGCGCGACGCGGTCAGGCGCCGGCCGGCCGCGGATGAGGCCGGGCGTCGTCGGCGTGCCCGGCCTCCGCCCGGGGCTCCGCGCGTGCGCCGGCCATGCGGCAGTGGCCGTCGAAGAGCACGCCCTCCTCGATCACGATCACCGGGGCTTCCACGTCGCCGACGACCCGCGCGCGCCCGCGCAGCTCGACGCGCTCCGTGGCCGCGACGTTGCCGACGACCTCGCCCGTGATCACCACGGTGCCGGCGCGGATGCTCGCGTTGACCACCGCCTTCTCGCCGATGATCAGGGTGTCCCCGGAGCGGATCTCGCCGCGGAAGCGGCCGTTGAGCATGACCGTGCCGCTGAAGGCGTACGTCCCGTCGATCTCTGAGCCCTCGTCGATGAACCCGCTCAGGTCGCCGGGGCGCGGGGCGAGCTTGGGAGCGCTGCGCCAGCCGAGCATTGCGGCTCAGCTAGAGCTAGCACCGGTCGCCGCGGGCAGTCAAACTTCGCGGCCACGGGCCGCCGGGCCGGTCATGCCGCCCGGCGCGGGACCTCTCCGAGCCGGACGGCGGTGGCGGTCCAGACCTCGCGCAGGCGCTGCCCGGCCTGGCGCGTCAGGTCCAGCGTCCGGTCGACCGACTGCTGGACCGCGCGGGCCTGGGCGCCCACGAGCGCCATCGCGCGATGAGCGGTCTCGACACCGTCGAGCAGCATCCGCTGCGCCCACCGCACCGGATCCGTGACCGCGTCGGGCCAGGACGTCTGCCAGCGGATCGCGGCCCGCTGCGCCTCGAGGGCGGCGTCCAGGGCGACGTGCGTCAGGTCGCCCGCGAGGCGGGCGTGCTCCTTGGCGAGGCTGGTCGACAAGCCGGCGACCTCCTCGAGCGTGCGCCGGTTGGCCTCGGCCCACCACCCGGTGAAGTCCGCGGCCTGGCGCGCCGTGTGCTCCATCACCCGTGCCCACTCCTGCGTGGTCGACTCCGCCATGGCCTGCCTCCGCTCGGTCGAGCTTCATTCGGGCCGCCGGGCGGCGGACGTCGGCCGCTCGACGGCGCAGATGCGGACCTTGCCTTCCCCCGCGAGGAGCGCGAGGAGCGAGGCCGCGGCCGACTCCGAGACCCCCAGGCGCTTCGCCACGTCGCTGACGGGCACCGCCCGTCGGCCCTCCAGGCACGCGAGCACCTCGCGCTCGACCTCGCCCCACCAGTCGTCCATCACCCCCGCCCCCGCACGGCGCTCACGGGTCGCCGCCCTGGATCGGCTCGCCGTCGATGTCGATGAACACGAGCGGCGGCGCGTCCGGCCGCCGGACCCAGATGGCCGAGGCGACGGCGCCCGTGCGGCTGTTCAGGCCCTGCCAGACGCCGCCGGCGGGTGGCCGGTCGCGCCGACTCCGCATCACCTCGTGGCGGTATTCTTCGAAGCCCTCGCCCGTCAGGACCTCCACGATCTCGGTGGGCTCGGCGAGCCACGCGCGCTCGCCCGGAGCCCAGCGCGCGCGGCCGCGCAGGCGCAGGTCGTCGAGGCGTCGGAGCTGCCCCATCGCTCGTCACCTCCGTGTCGGCGTCGCGCGCCCGTGTCGGCGCCGCGGTGCGCGTGACGCGCGCGAGGGCGTGCAAGCGGGTTGCCACGAGCGCTGCCCGGTCGCGGGAGGACGGTTGCGTCGCAACCGCGCGCAACTTGGCGAGCCGCGCGCGTTTCGCCCCGCCGACCCGCCCGGCCCTGCGGCGCACAGGGTCGGCAGTGCCCGCGAGGTTTGTAGAAAGCGCGAGCGGCGCCTTCGGGCGCGACCGCGGCTCGCGCAGCTCACACGACGCTCCGGCGCGACCGCGCCCGGCGGGTCCAGAGACGGCCGTGTCGATTTTGCAGCCGGCCGCCTGTGAGCCGTCCTCGCGTTGCTGGGAATTCCGGCTCGCGAGCGTCCTCACGCGTCGTCGGCGCGCCCCGCGCGGGCGTGTCCACGGGCTGACGAGCGCCTGACACCCGCGACCGGTCGCGAGCACCTCCTGGGCCGTAACCATTCGCCGCGTCGCGCTCTCCGCCCTGGCATGTGGGTTGCCCGCGCGCCGCCGCGGGGAAAGGAGGCCACGGTGACCCGAGCGACGTGCGTACGGCTGGGCGTGGTGGTCGTGCTGGCGGTGACCGTGATGCTGGTCGTGCCGGGCGAGGCCGCGTCGCGGCGCGGCGCCTTCGCGGCGCTCGCCGAGGACGACCAGAGGGTCGCTCGCGCGCTCTACGAGGCCCAGCAGGCCTCCGGCGTCCGCCCGTGGACGCTCGACGAGATCGCGACCCGGCGGCGGAGCGCAAGCTCCTGGCAGGACGTCTTCGCCGCGATGCGGGCGACGGGGCTGGTCCGCGAGAAGAGCCTGAAGCAGGTGCTCCGGCGCTACGGCCGCCCCGCGGGCGACGCCGGCCCCGCCGCCGGGGAGCCCGCGAGCGCCCCGCCGCCGACGCCGGCAAATCCGACACCCGCGCCGCCGGCTCCGCGCCCGACCTCGCCAGGCGATCCCGAGCCCGTTACGGCCTCGCCGCCGGTCCCAGCGGTGCCCCCGGCGCCCGCGGCGGCGCCGGCGCCCGAGCCCGCGACGGCCGAGCGCTGGGGGATGCAGGAGATCGTGCTGCGCGCCACGGGAGCCTACCGCCAGCCGTTCGGCGACGTCCTCGTCACCGCGACCTTCCGCCACGAGTCCGGGCGGACGCATCAGGTGTTCGGCTTCTACGACGGCGACGGGCAGGGTGGGCAGGAGGGCAGCGTGTGGAAGGTGCGCTTCATGCCGACGGAGCCCGGCCGGTGGACCTGGGCCACGGCCGCGACGCCGCCGGACCCGGGCCTCCACGGCCTGGCGGGCACCGTGTTCGCCGGCCCGCCCGCGCCGGGCAACCGCGGGCCCCTCACGCGCCCGCGCGCGCCGTACCTCTTCCCGGCCCACGCGGACGGTAGCTACACGTTCCTGATCGGCGTCTGGGCCCGCCCCTGGGAGTTCGAGCCCGACGCCCGCGCGGCCCTCTACGACACGCTGCAGGGCCACGGGATCACCCGGCTTCGGCTCTGGCTGCCGGCCGGGGCGAAGTTCGACGGCGACTACGGGCGCTACAACCTCGGCTTCATGCACGCCCTCGACACGACGGTCCGCGAGCTGCAGGCGCGCGGGCTCGTGGCCGACCTCATCCTCTACAACAACGACGACGAGCGCGACATGACGCGGCGGCAGGACGAGCAGTACCTGCGCTACGTCCTGGCCCGCTACGGCGCCTTCCGCGCGGTCACGGTGACGATCGCCAACCAGGTCGACTGGCACTACGCCGGGCACGACAGCGGCCTCAACGACGTCCAGGCCTCCACCGACTGGGGCAACGCCGCGGGCGAGTACCTCCAGTCGATCAACGCCTTCCGCGTGCTGGCCACGCAGCACCACCCCGGCGAGAACCACCGCGGCCTCGTCTACTACCTGCCCGCGCTCGCGGAGTGGCCGTTCGCCGCCTGGTCGGACTGGATCATGAAGCAGCTCCAGGTCACGGCCCTGTCCGCCGCGCAGACCCTCGAGGAGGTCGAGCCGCGGAGCTGCACGCTGAACGAGCGCGGCCTCGCGCGGCTCAACGCCATCGTCCTCGCGCTGCGGGAGCGCTTCCGGCAGGCCGTGTCCGTGGACGAGTACAGCTTCGAGAGCGACGGGTGCACGCCGAGCTGGAAGGCCCTGAGCGCGACCGGCACCCGCAAGACGCACTGGGTCGTGACGGCCAGCGGCGCGTGGGGGAGCACGTCCCTCGTCGGGATCCAGGAGGACGTCGCCGACGTCGAGGTCCTCCGGCGCCGCCCGACGCTGGCCCAGCTCGGGATCGTCGCGCGCGTGATGCGGACGCTGCCCTTCTGGGAGATGACGCCGGCGAACGCGATCGTCTCGCCCAACCCCGTGGTGATCGGCGGCGAGGCGTGGCGCACCACGTTCGCCATCGGCAAGCCGGGCGTGGCCTACCTGGTCTACGCCCTGAACGGCGGCGCGGGCACGGTGACGCTGCCCGCCGGCACCTACCGCGTGATTCGCGTCGACCCGCGCACGGGCGAGGAGGTCGAGCTCGGCACGGTGCACGGGGGCGCCGTGCCGTTCGCGCTGCCCGGGGCCCGCCCCGCCGACCACAACACTGGCGACAGCGACTGGGTGTTGCTCTACGTCGCCCCCGGCGCCCGCCGCTCCTGAGCGTTCACCCGGGGGCGACGGCCGACGGCACGCCCGCGGCGCGGGGGTCGCGCGGAATCGTGCGCGGCGTCAGGGGCCCGCGCGGACGCTCGGGCGCCGCGGCGCGGACCGCGCCGGGCTCAGAACGACCGGATCAGGCGGGCGACGCGCTCGTCGTAAGCCTGGAAGGGGTCCTTGCAGAGGATGGTCTCGCGCTCGGGGTCGTTGAGCTTCAGGTAGACCCAGTCCACGCGGTAGTCCTTGCCCTTGAGGTTGGCCTGGCGGATGAACTCGCCCCGGAGGCGGGCGCGGGTGGTCTGGGGCGGGGTGTGCTTGGCGCGCTCGATGGTGGCGTCGTCGGTGATGCGGTCGACGAGGTCGCGGGCGACGAGGCGGTAGTAGAGGCCGCGGTCGGGGCGGATGTCGTGGTACTGCAGGTCCATGAGCGAGATGCGGGGGTCGCGCCAGGACAGGCGGTGGCGCTCCATGTAGCTTTCGATCCACTCGCGCTTGATGACCCAGTCGAGCTCGCGGTTGAGCTGCATGGGGTCCTCTTCGAGCTTGACGAGGACGTCGGTCCAGCGGGCGAGCAGGGCCTTGGTGGCGGGGTCGGGGCTGACGGCCTGGACGTAGCGGGTGGCGTGTTCGAGGTACTCGAGCTGGAGCTCGAGGGCGGACAGGGCGCGGCCGTCCTTGAGCTTGACGGTCTCCTTGAGCGTGGGGTCGTGGGAGATGTCGCGGATGGCCTGCACGGGGGACTGCAGGGAGTAGTCCTTGTCGAAGAAGCCGTCCTCGATCATGTCCAGGACGAGGGCGGTGGTGCCGACCTTGAGGTAGGTGGCGACCTCGGACATGTTGGAGTCGCCGACGATGACGTGCAGGCGGCGGTAGCGCTCGGCGTCGGCGTGGGGTTCGTCGCGGGTGTTGATGATGGAGCGGGAGGAGGTGGTGGCGCCGGAGATCTCCTGGCAGATGTGCTGGGCGCGCTGGCTCAAGCAGTAGTGGTAGCCGCGGGGGGTCTGCAGGACCTTGCCGGCGCCGGCGAAGATCTGCCGGGTGACGAAGAAGGGGATGAGGGCCTCGGCGAGGCGCTGGAAGCTGACGTCGCGGCTGACGAGGTAGTTTTCGTGGCAGCCGTAGGAGTTGCCGGCCGAGTCGGTGTTGTTCTTGAACAGGAGGATGTTGCCGGAGATGCCGTCCTCGCGCAGGCGCTTTTCGGCCTGGTGGAGGAGGTCTTCGACGATGCGCTCGCCGGCCTTGTCGTGGGCGACGAGCTCGACGACGTCGTCGCACTCGGGGGTGGCGTACTCGGGGTGGAAGCCGGTGTCGAGGTAGAGGCGGGCGCCGTTTTCGAGGAAGACGTTGGCGTTGCGGGCGCCGGGGATGACCTTCTCGAAGAGGTAGCGGGCAACGTTGTCGGGCGACAGCCGGCGCTGGCCGTTGAGCGTGCAGGTCAGGCCGTACTCGTTCTCCAGGCCGAAGATGCGGCGCTTCATGGCCGGCCCCAGCGTACCACGGCTAGCGCGTGGTGCCGAGGAGCTGGGCGATCGCCTCGGGCGGGATCCGGCGGAACTTGCGGCGCGGCTTGGTGCGGTCCAGCACGGCGACCTCGAGGTCGCGCTCGGTGAGGGTCTTGTTCTGGGTCACGCTGAGCGCGCGCACGCCGAGCTGGAGTGCCTCCGCCAGGGACAGCCCCTCCCGGTAGTGATCCTTGAGGAAGCGACGGATGTCCTCCGCCTGCCCGCCCATGGCCGCGTACTGGCGCTCGTCCTCGATCGTGCCGTCGTAGAGGATGTGGTAGATCTCGTTCTTGCCGCCCTCGTCGTCGCCGACCTCCGCCACCAGGACCTCGACCTCGAAGGGCTTGATGTCCTGCGTGAAGATGTTGCCGAGCGCCTGCGAGTACGCGTTGGCCAGCGCCTTGGCGGTCACGTCGCCGCGGCTGTAGGAGTAGCCCTTGAGGTCGGCGTGGCGGATGCCGGCGATGCGGAGGTTCTCGAACTCGTTGTACTTGCCCACGCCCGCGAAGGCGATCCGGTCGTAGATCTCCGAGATCTTGTGGAGCAGCGTGGAGGGGTTCTCGGCCACCAGCAGGATGCCGTCGCGGTACTCGAGGGCCACGATCGAGCGCCCGCGGGCGATGCCCTTGCGGGCGTACTCGGCCTTGTCCTTCATCATCTGCTCGGGGCTGACGTAGTACGGCAGCGGCACGGTCAGGCTCCCTGCTCGCTCTTGCGGCGGTCGTTCAGGATCTGCTCGCACACCCGCCGCACCTCGTCCTCGGGCACCTCGGTGAAGCCCGAGCGGGTGATGGTGCGGACGGTGGGGAAGATGCCGCGGACGAAGTCGGGCCCGCCGGTCCCGATGTCCTCGTCGGCGGCGTCGATCAGCGCCTCGAGCGCGACCCGGATCGCCTCGTCTCGGGTCATGTCGCGGCGCCAGAGCTTCTTCAACGAGTCGCGGGCGTCCTTGGCGCCCGAACCCTGGGCGTCGTAGTTCGTCTCTTCGTAGCGCCCGCCCGTGATGTCGTACTTGAACAGGCGCCCCACGCCGGCCCGCTCGTCGAAGCCGGCGAAGATGGGAATGACGGCCAGGCCCATGAGGGCCGCCTGGAGGTTCATCCGGATCATCTGGCTCAGCCGGTTCGCCTTGCCCTCGAGCGAGAGGTTCTCGCCCTCGACCTTCTCGTAGTGCTCGAGCTCGGTCTGGAAGAGCTTGGCGAGCTCGAGCGCCGGGCCGGCGGCCCCGGCGATGCCGATGCCGGAGAGCTCGTCGCACTTGAAGATCTTCTCGATCCGGCGGCTCGCGACCGTGAGGCCGGTGGTGGCCTGGCGGTCGCCGGCCATCACGACGCCGTCGCGGTAGCGCAGGGCGAGCACCGTGGTGCCGCGGGGCACCTCCTCCCCGGCCGCGTCCACGGGGGCCGAGAGGGTGGGCAGCAAGTGCGGCGCCTGGCGCCGGAGGAGCTCGACGAAGCTGGACGTACTGTAGTCGTGGAAGACCTGAAGCCAGCGCTCCGCGGTCATCGGGCTAGACGCCGGCGCTGGGCCGGGCGATGTTCCGCAGCAGGTCGGCGGCGGTCGGGGACTCGGTCAAGAGCTGACGGACGTGGGCCTCCGTGCCCCGCAGGGGCTCGAGCATGAAGATCTTCTTCAGCGGACCCTCCTTGAGGTCGAAGATCACCGAGTCCCAGCTCGCCGAGACGATCTCGTCGGCGTACCGCTGCAGGCACATCCCGCGGAAGTAGGCCCGGGTGTCCTTGGGCGGGTCGTAGATGGCCTTGGAGATCTCGTCGTCGGTGGCGATGCGCTCGACGGCCTCGGCCTCCTCGAGCTTGTAGTAGAGCCCCTTGCCCGGCCGGATGTCGTGGTACTGCAGGTCGATCATCCGCACGCGCGAGTCGTCCCAGTCGAGGCCGTGCTTGGCCATGTAGTTCTCGATGAGCCGGCGCTTGATGACCCAGTCGAGCTGCCGCCCGAGCTCCATGGGGTCCTCGGCGAGCGCGTCGAGCACCGCTTCCCAGCGGGTCACGACGTCGCGCATCCAGGGCTCGTGCTCGCGCTCGCGCAGGTAGCGGTGGGCGTAGGCGAGGTACTCGCGCTGGAGGTCCACGGGGGTGATGGTCCGGCCGTCCTTGAGCCGGATCGGTCGCCGGCACGTGAGGTCCCGCGACACCGCGCGGTAGGCGGCCACCGGCCCCTCGATGGAGAGGTCGCGGTCGATGAAGTCGTCCTCGATCATGCTCAGGACGATGGCCAGCGTGCCGACCTTCAGGTAGGTCGCGACCTCGGACATGTTGGCGTCGCCGACGATGACGTGCAGGCGCCGGTACTTCTCGGGATCCGCGTGCGGCTCGTCGCGGGTATTGATGATGGGGCGGGAGTGCATCGTCTCCAGCCCCACCTCGGTCTCCAGGAAGTCGGCCCGCTGCGAGATCTGATAGTCGCAGGGGTCGGCGTTGTTCTCGGCTCCGACCTTGCCCGCCCCGGTGAAGATCTGCCGGGTGACGAAGAAGGGCATGAGGTGCTGCACGATGCGGGCGAAGGGCACCCGGCGGTCCATCAGGTAGTTCTCGTGACAGCCGTAGGAGTTGCCCTTGTAGTCGGTGTTGTTCTTGTAGATGAGGATCCGCTGCTCGGGCGGCGAGACCGCCTCCGCCCGCTGGCGCGAGAGGTTCAGGATGCGCTCGCCGGCGCGGTCCCAGATCACCAGGTCGCGGGGGTTCGTGGTCTCCGGGCTCGAGTACTCGGGGTGCGCGTGGTCGACGTAGAAGCGCGCCCCGTTGGAGAGGATCAGGTTGATCAGCCGCGACTCCTCCTTGGAGGGGACGTCCTTCTCCTCCATGTACTCGAAGCCGCGGGCGTCGCGGAGCGGGCTCTCGGCCTCGTAGTCCCACCGGATGCGCGAGGACCGGAACGTCTCGTACGAGTTGATGAGGAGCAGCGACGAGAGGATCGGGTTGAAGTCAGGCTGGTTCCTGACCGTGATCCCGTACTCCGTCTCGACGCCCATCACCTTGGGGATCGCCATCGCGTGCTCGCTCCTGAGACACGAACCCCCGGCGGGGCCGGGGGAACCGGGGGCGCCCGCGTCAGGCGCCCCCCGCGCCGGATCGGTTAGAGGTACTGCCCGGTGTTGACCACGCGCTCGATGCCGCGCTGCTTGTCCCTGGCGTCGCCCATCAGCGGCTTGACGTACACGATCCGCTCGCCCTTCTTGCCGGCGATCTTGGCCCAGTCGTCGGGGTTGGTCGTGTTCGGCAGGTCCTCGTTCTCCTTGAACTCCTCGCGCACGGCCGCGAGCAGGTCCTGCGTCGTCACGCCCTTCTCGCCCCCGGCGATGTAGCGCTTGAGGGCCGCCTTCTTGGCCCGCCGCACGATCGACTCGATCATCGCCCCCGAGGCGAAGTCCTTGAAGTAGAGGACCTCCTTGTCCCCGTTGGCGTAGGTCACCTCCAGGAACCGGTTCTCCTCCGACACGGCGTACATCGCGTCCACGGTGGCCGCGATCATCGCGTCGATGGTCGCCCGCACGTCGCCGCCGTGGCGGCTCGTCTCCGACGCCGCGATGGGCACGTCCGGCGTCAGGTACTTGGAGAAGATGTCCACGGCCGCCGCGCGGTCGGGGCGCTCGATCTTGATCTTCACGTCGAGCCGGCCCGGGCGCAGGATGGCCGGGTCGATCAGGTCCTGCCGGTTCGAGGCGCCGATCACGATCACGTTGCGCAGCCCCTCGACGCCGTCGATCTCGGCGAGGAGCTGCGGGACGATCGTCGTCTCCACGTCGGAGGAGATGCCCGTGCCCCGGGTGCGGAAGAGCGCGTCCATCTCGTCGAAGAAGATCACCACCGGGACGTCGTCGGCTGCCTTCTCCTTGGCCTTCTGGAAGATCTCGCGGATCTTCCGCTCGGTCTCGCCCACGTACTTGTTCAGGAGCTCGGGGCCCTTGATGTTCAGGAAGTAGCCCTTGATCTTCTCGCCCCGCTTCTCCGAGATCTTGGCGGCCAGGCTGTTGGCCACGGCCTTGGCGATCATGGTCTTGCCGCAGCCCGGGGGCCCGTAGAGCAGCACGCCCTTGGGCGGGGCCAGGCGGTGCTCCTTGTAGTAGTCCGCGTAGAGGTAGGGCAGCTCTACGGCGTCGCGGATCGCCTCGATCTGGGCCGCCAGACCGCCGATGTCCTCGTACTTGATGTCGGGGACCTCCTCGAGGGCCAGGTCCTCGACCTCGCTCTTGGGCAGGCGCTCGAGCAGGTAGCCCGTGCGCGTGTCCATGAGGATGTGGTCGCCGGTCTTGAGCCGCAGCCGGCGCAGGGGGTCGGCGATGATCCCGACCTTCTCCTCGTCGGAGCGGAGCGTCACCACGGCCCGCGCCTCGTCGAGCTGCTCCTTGAGGATGACGACGTCGCCCTGGATCTCGTAGCCCGCGGCCTCGACGACGTTCAGCCCCTCGTTGAGCACCAGCTCCTGCCCCGGCTTGAGCGACTCGGGCTTGATCGAGGGGTGGAGGTTGACCTTCACCTTCCGCCCCTGCGACAGCACGTTCACGGTGCCGTCCTCGTTGGCCGAGAGGAAGACGCCGTACGTGGACGGCGGCGCGCAGAGCTTGTCGACCTCCTCCTTGAGCGCGGCGATCTGCTCGCGGGCCTCGTAGAGCGCGTTGACCAGCTTCTCGTTCTGGTTGAACGCCTGGACGAGCTGCCGGTTCGCCTCCCGGAGCTTGTTCTCGAGGATCATGAACTCCCTCGGCGTCTCCTCGAGCTTCTTCCGGAGGTGGAGCGTCTCGGCCTCGAGCGAGCGCACGTAGGCCTGGAGGTCCTGCACCTGGATCTCGTACTCCGTGAGTCGCCGGCGCGTCCCGGCGTCGGACATCGAGGCGGGGAGGAACTTCGAAAAGCCCTCGCGGCCCGGGCTATTCTTTTTCTCGTACTCCTTCATAGCCCATCCCTTCTGTCAGGACACCTGGTGCGCCGCCCGTGCAGGATCGTCACCGGTGTGCCCGAGTATGGCCACCGATGTGCGGAAAGTCAAGGTTAGCGGCCCGCGCGCGGCGCGCTGACGCCGCGATTTCTCGCCGCGTTCCCTCCCCCGATCCCGCGCTCCGCCACGGCGTCGTTCGGGAGCAAGTTCCGTACCCGGGCGCGCCGCTCGCCCTCGAAACGGGTGGCGCGCGCCGGCGGTTCCGCGTATGAAGGAAAGCACCGTGCGCCTCGAGGCGAGCCCCGCGCGCCCGCGTCGCCCCGCGGCCGTCGCTGCCGCCCTGGCGATCCTTCTTGCCGCCTGGGTGGGCGCGCTCGCCGCGCAGGCGCCCGCGCCGTGGGCGGGGCGTCGCGAGGTGCGGGTGGGCGTCGTCGACCTGCCGGCCGCGCTCGAGCCCATGAGCGCGCTCGAGGGGGCGACGCCCCTCGTCGCGCGCCAGGTCTTCGACACCCTGGTGGCCTACCGGGACGGGTCCACCGACGTGGCGCCGGCGCTCGCCGTGCGCTGGAGCGTCTCGCGCGACGGCCTGGTCTGGAGCTTCACCCTCCGCGAGGGGGTGCGCTTCCACGACGGCGTCCCCCTCACGGCCGCCGAGGTCGCGGCGAGCTTCGCCCGGCACCTCGCCGAGCCGGCGCAGCGCCCGCCCGTGTGGAGCGCGCTCCTGCGCGGCGCCCCGGGCGTCGTGCGGGAGGTGCGGGCCACCGACGCGCGCACCGTGCAGTTCGTGCTGGCGCAGCCCTATGCGCCCCTCGTGACCGTGCTCGCCCATCCCGGCTTCGGCGTCGCGCGCGCTGTGCCCGGCGCCGACGGCGGGGTGCGGCTCGTCGGCAGCGGCCCCTACCGGCCCGTGGAGAGCTCGCCCGGCCGGCTCGTCCTCGAGGCCGTCGCCGGGCACTGGAACGGCACGCCCCGCGCCGACCGCCTCGTCGTCCTCGAGGTCGGCACCGACGACCACGCCGAGGCGGAGTTCGCCGCCCGGGCGCTCGACGTCTGGTTCCCCCCGGGGCCGCCGCGACGGGCCGAGGGCGCGCTCTCGGTGCCGGGGCTGCGCGTGGGGTACCTCGCCTTCCAGACGGAGAAGGAACCCTTCTCGCGGAAGAAGGTCCGGCAGGCGATCGCCGCCGCCGTGGACCCGAGTGTCGTCGGGGTCGCGCTCGGCCGGGCGGCTGTGCCCCTGCAGTCGTTCCTGCCCCCGGGGGTGTGGGCCCGACGGGAAGGGTCGCCGGTGCTCGGCGGCACGCGGCACCACGTCGCCCGCCTCCTGGCCGAGGGGGGCTGGCCGCGGGGCTACGCGCCGACGCTCCTGGTGCCGAGCGACGTGCCCGGCGTGGACCTGCCCCTGCTCGCCGAGGCGCTTCGGCTCATCTTCGAGGCGGTCGAGATCCCGCTGCGGCTGCGCGTCGAGCCGGAGGCCACGGCGCGCGCCGTGCGCCAGGCGGGCGAGCACGACCTGGCGCTGGCCGAGGCGCTGGTGGCCGGCGGCGACCCCCACCTGTTCCTGTACCCGCTCTCGACCAGCGAGGGCGCCCGGCGCGGGGCGCCCGTCCTCAACTATTCCTTCTATCGGAACCCGCGGCTGGACGACGTCCTGATCCGCGCGAGCCAGCTCGGCTTCCGCCCCGAGCGCGAGCGCCTCTACCGCCGCGCCCAGGCCCTGCTGGCCGAGGAGATGCCGTGGATCCCGCTCTACGTCCGGCTCGTCTGGGCGGTGGCGCGCCCGGAGGTCCGCGGGCTGCGGCTCCACCCGACGGGCTTCCACCGCCTGACCTCGGTCGCGCTCGAGCCGTCGCCCTAGCGCGCCGGCGTCGCCGCGGCGCGTTGCGCGGGTGCCGCGCGCCGTGCTACAAAGGGCCTGCCCGCGAGGCTGCGGGCGCGCGCGGTCCCCAGCCATGCCTTCGATCGCCGAGACCACCGTCGAGACCGTCCGCTGGGTGTTCCCCGAGCATGCCGGCGCTCCCGGCCAGATCCACGGCGGCCGCATGATGCAGTGGATCGCCGAGGCCGGCACGCTCGCCGCCGCGCGCGTGGCCGGGGGCACGGTCGTCCTCGGGGCGATGGACGACATCGACTTCCTCCATCCGGTCAAGGTCGGGCAGATCGCCGTGCTCCGCGCCCAGGTCGAGGACGTGGGGCGCAGCTCGCTCGAGGTGGGCGTGCGCGTGTGGGCCGAGACGGTGGCGACCGGCGAGCGCGCGGTCACCCTGAGCTCGCACCTGGTCTTCGTCGCGCTCGGCGAGGACGGCCGGCCCCGGCCCGTGGGGCGGCGCATCGAGCCGGCGACCCCGGAGGAGGCGGCGCTGGTGGCCGCCGCCCGCGAGCGGCGGGAGGCGCGGCGCGCCCGGTTGGCCCGCCGCCGGGCCGCGGCCGCCGGCGCGGCCGGCGACGCCCTGGACGACGGAGACGTCCGCTGGCGGTTCGAGTCCGTGCGGCCGGTGCTGCCCGAGGACGCGCTCTTCGGCGACATGATGTTCGTGGGCAAGATGCTGCGGGCGCTCGACGAGGCGGGCGGCATCCTCTGCATGCGGTACTGTCGCGGGCTGGTCATGACGGCCTGCGTGGACGCGATGGACTTCTACACGCCCATCCACACCCACGAGGTGGTGATCTTCCGGGCGGCGCTGAACTACGTCGGCACGTCCTCGCTCGAGGTCGGCGTGAAGGTGCTGGCCGAGCGGCCGATCACGGGCGAGGTCCGTCACGCCTGCACGGCGTACCTCACCTACGTGCACCTCGGCCCGGACCTGCGGCCGCGCCCGTGCCCGCCCTACGCGCCCCTCACCCCCACCGAGCGTCGCCGGTGGGAGGCGGCGCAGGCCCGGCGCGAGCTCCGGCTGGCGCGCGTCAAGCGCCTCAAGGCGGCCATTGGAGGGTAAGCACCATGGCAGGGCATTCGCGATGGGCCCAGATCAAGCGCAAGAAGGCCAAGACGGACGCCCAGCGCGGCAAGCTCTTCTCGAAGATCCTGCGCGAGATCATGGTCGCGGCGCGCCAGGGCGGCCCCGACCCGAAGGTCAACATGCGGCTCAAGGCCGCCATCGAGGCGGCCAAGGACGCCAACATGCCGCAGGAGAACATCCGGCGCGCCATCCAGAAGGGCACGGGCGAGTTGCCGGGCGAGGCGTACGAGGAGGTCACCTACGAGGGCTTCGCCCCCGGCGGCGTCGCGGTCCTGGTGCGGGTGCTGACCGACAACCGCAACCGCACCGCGCCCGAGATCCGGCACGTCTTCGAAAAGCACGGGGGGACCATGGCCTCCGCCGGCTCGGTGGCGTGGATGTTCGAGCGGAAGGGCGTCATCCAGGTCGACGCGTCGCGGATCGACGAGGACACGCTGCTCGCGCTCGCGCTCGAGGCCGGCGCCACGGACATGAAGCGGAGCGAAAAAGTTTTCGAGATCACGACGGCGCCTGGTGAAATGGACGCCGTCCGCGCCGCGCTCGAGCGGCAACGGGTGCCGATCCTCTCGGCGGAGGTGACGCTCGTTCCCCAGTCGACGGTCCGCGTCGAGGGCAAGGACGCGCCGCAGGTGCTGCGGCTGATCGAGGCGCTGGAGGAGCTCGACGACGTCCAGGCGGTCTACGCGAACTACGACATCGCGGACGAGGTCATCGAGGCCATCTCGGCCGCCTGAGCCCGGCGGCGGTCGCGTGGTCGGCGTCGATCCGGGGCTCGTCGGCACCGGGTGGGCGGTGGTGGAGCGGGGCGGGGAGGGCCCGACCGTCGTGGACGTCGGGGTGGTCGCCACGCCCGCGGGCCTGCCGCTGCCCGAGCGGCTCCAGCGTATCTACGAGGGCGTCGCGGGCGTGCTCGACGCGCATGCGCCCGAGCTCCTGGTGCTCGAGGAGCTCTACAGCGAGTCCCGCTTCCCCCGGACCGCGCTCCTCATGGCCCATGCCCGGGGCGTGATCTGCCTGGCCGCGCGGCAGCGGGGCATCGAGGTGCTGGGCCTCGCCCCGGCGGAGGTCAAGCGGGTGGTGACGGCCAACGGCGCCGCCCCGAAGCCGCAGGTCCAGCTCGCGGTGCGGCGCCTCTTCGGCCTGACCGGCCCCCTGCGCTCGCCCCACGCCGCCGACGCGCTCGCCCTGGCCTTCGCCGGCGTGGGCCGTCGGGCGCCCCGGCCCCTGCCGACGTCGCCGTGATCGCCGCGCTCACCGGGCGCCTGCGGCGGCGGTTCGAGGACCGGATCGTGCTGGAGGCCGGGGGCGTCGGCTACGAGGTGTTCCTGCCCCCCATCGTGCAGCGCGAGATCCAGGAGGTGCCGGCGGGCGAGGGCGAGGAGGGGGGTGTGCTGACCCTGGTGACCTACTACCACGCCACGCGGGACCAGCCGCGGCCGGTGCTGATCGGGTTCACCCGGGAGCTCGACCGGGAGTTCTTCGAGCGCCTGATCACCGTCAAGGACATGGGGCCGATGGTCGCCGCGCGGGCGCTCGCGGCGCCGGTGGCCGAGATCGCCGACGCCATCGCGCGCCAGGACGAGCGCTACCTCCGCTCGCTGCCCGGCATCGGGCCCCAGAAGGCGAAGAACATCGTGGCCCAGCTCCACGGCAAGGTGGCCAAGTGGGCGCTGGCCCGGCCGGCGCCGGCACCGACGCCCGCGGCCGCGCCCGCCGCCGCGTCGGAGGCCGACGGCGTGCGCGAGTTCGTGTGGGAGGTGCTCGTTCGCCAGCTCGGCCACCGCCCGAGCGAGGCCTCGCAGCTCATCGCCGAGGCCTTCGCCCGGCGCCCCGACCTGGCCACGGCCGAGGAGCTGTTCGACGAGATCTACCGGGGGGCCAAGAAGGCGTGAGCGCGGAGGCCCGGGACGCGACCCGGCTGCTCGCCCGCGCGGCGGGGCCCGAGGAGCTCCAGTTCGAGCGCCAGCTCCGGCCGCGCTCGTTCGATGAGTACGTGGGCCAGGAGCAGGCGGTGGCGAGCCTCCGGGTGTCGGTGGAGGCGGCGCGGCGCCGGGGGGAGAGCATCGACCACGTGCTGCTCTACGGCCCGCCCGGGCTCGGCAAGACCACGCTCGCCGGCGTCATCGCCAACGAGATGGGGACCACGCTCGTGACGACCTCGGGGCCGGCGATCGAGCGCGGCGCCGACCTCATGGGGATCCTGACGAACCTGAACGAGCGGGACGTGCTGTTCATCGACGAGATCCACCGGCTGCCGCGGGCGGTGGAGGAGCTCCTCTACCCCGCGCTCGAGGACTTCGCGGTGAACTTCGTCGTGGACCGCGGCCTCCACGCGCGGACGCTCAAGTACCAGCTCCGCCCGTTCACGCTCGTGGCTGCGACCACGCGGCCCGGGATGCTCTCGGCGCCGCTCCGCGAGCGCTTCGGGATCTTCCACCACCTCGACTTCTACTCGGAGGACGAGCTCACGCGGATCGTGACGCGCTCGGCCGCGATCCTGGGCGCCCCGCTCGACCCGGCCGGCGCCCGGGAGATCGCCCGGCGGGCGCGCGGCACGCCCCGGATCGTCAACCGCCTGCTGCGCCGCGTGCGCGACTACGCCCAGGTCGCGGGCGACGGCCGCATCACGGCCGCCGTCGCCCGCGACGCCCTCGACCGCGAGGGGGTGGACGCCCGCGGGCTGGACCGGCTCGACCGGCGCTTCCTCGCCGCGATCATCGACCACTACGGCGGCGGACCGGTGGGGATCGAGGCCGTGGCGGCGACGATCAACGACGAGGCCGAGTCCCTGGTCGAGCTCGTGGAACCCTACCTCCTCAAGATCGGCTTCCTCGTCCGCACGCCGGCCGGGCGGCGCGTGACGCGCGAGGCCTACCTGCACCTGGGCAAGGAGCCGCCCGCCGCCGGCCAACCGCGACTGTTCGAGTGAGCGACCTCGGCAAGCTCCTGATCGTCTTCGGCCTGCTCATCGCCCTGACGGGCGTGGTGCTGCTGCTCGTCGGGCGCGTGCCCTGGATCGGGCGCCTGCCCGGCGACATCTACGTGCAGCGCGGGAACTGGACCTTCTACTTCCCGCTCGCCACCTCGCTCCTGCTGAGCGTGGTCCTGACGCTGATCCTGTGGCTCATCGGCCGCCGGTGAGGCACCTGGCCGCGCTCGTGCTGGCGATCGCCGGGACTCTGCCCGTGTCCGCCGCGGCCGCGGGGACGATCCGGGTGGCGGTGGTGGAGGGGGCGCGCGCGGTGGAGGTCCGCGGCCCCGACCTCGAGGTCGTCGCGCTGCCGGCCTGCGAGGCCTGTCCGGGCCCGCGGTGGCGGGCGACGGCGGTCCGCGCGGTCGTGGCGGGCAGCGGGGTCGAGGTCGACGGCCGGCGCGCGCCGGGGTTCCGGCTGCGCGGCGAGGGCGGGCTGCGCGTCAACGGGCGCGAGTACCCGGCGGCCCTCGAGGTGCTCCGGCAGGGCGTCGACCTGGTCGTCGTCAACGAGCTCCCGCTCGAGGCGTACGTGGCGGGCGTGCTCCGCGCCGAGGCCGGCGAGCGCTGGCCGGCCGAGGCGCTCCGCGCCCAGGCCATCGCCGCGCGGACCTTCGCCGCGTACCACCGGTGGCTCGGCGCGGGCAAGCCCTACCACCTGGTCGCGTCCACGGCCCACCAGCTCTACGCAGGGCGCGTGCCGCCCGGCTCGCCGGTGTGGGACGCGGTGCGGGACACGGCGGGGCTCGTGCTCCGCTGGGAGGGCGCGCTGTTCCCGGCCTTCTACCACGCCGAGAGCGGCGGCTTCACGGAGGACCCGCGGCGGGTCTTCACGGCGAGCGGCATGCCCGCGCTGCGACCGGTGGTCTGCCCCTTCTCCACGGGCTCGCCGCACTACGCCTGGCAGCTCGACCTCCCCCTCGGGGAGGTCGCCGAAGCGCTGCGCCGCCACGGCGTCGACCTCGGCCAGATCACCGCCATCGAGGTCGCCGAGCGCACCGCCTCGCTGCGCGTGGCGGCGGTCACGGTGCGCGGCACCCGCGGCGCCGCGCGGCTGCGCGGCACCGACTTCCGGCGGATGCTGGGCTACGAGCTCCTGAAGAGCACGCTCTTCGCCGTCGCCGTCGACGGCGTGACGGCGCGGTTCGCCGGCCGGGGCTACGGACACGGCGTCGGCCTGTGCCAGTGGGGCGCCCGTGGGATGGCCGAGCAGGGGTACACCGCCGAGCGCATCCTCGAGTTCTACTACCCGGGCGCCACGCTCGGCCCGCTCGAGCCCCGCTGACCGCGCATGACGCTCGCCTGGAGCGACTTCACGAAGGTCGACCTCCGCATCGGCGTCGTGACCGAGGCGCGGGACTTCCCGGAGGCGCGGCGGCCGGCGATCCAGCTCTGGATCGACTTCGGGCCGCTCGGCGTCAAGCGCTCGAGCGCGCAGATCACCGACCACTACCGGCCGGCGGAGCTCGTGGGCCGTCAGGTGGTCGCGGTCGTCAACCTCGCGCCCAAGCGCATCGGGCCGTTCGTGTCGGAGGTGCTCGTCCTCGGGGCCTACGACGAGACGGGCGCGGTGGTGCTGCTCCGCCCCGACCGGCCCGTGCCACCCGGGTCGAAGATCGGCTGACCCCGCCGCCGGGCGCGGGCGCCCGGCGGTTGATAGACTGGCCCCGGTGGACCTCGCCGCGTTCGACTACCACCTGCCGCCCGAGGCGATCGCGCGCGAGCCCGCCGAGCGGCGGGACGCCGCCCGGCTGCTCGTCGTCGACCGGGCGCGGGGCCGGTTCTTCGACCACCGCGTCGACGAACTGCCGGCGCTGCTCCGCCCCGGCGATTGCGTCGTCGTCAACAACTCGCGGGTGATCCCGGCCCGCGTCGAGGCCCTGGACGAGGCGGGGCGGCCGGTGGAGCTGCTGTTCGTCGAGCGCGCGGGCGAGGCCGCGTGGCGGGCGCTCGTGCGACCGGGGCGGCGCGCACGTCCCGGCGCCCTGCTCCGGGCCGGCGGGCCGGAGGGCCCCCGCCTCCGCATCGCCGGGGCCGACCCCGAGGGCGCCCGGCTCGTCGAGCGGCTGGACGGCTCGATCGACGACCTCCTCGAGACCTGGGGCACGCCGCCGCTGCCGCCCTACATCGCCCGCTACCGCAAGCCGGGGCCGCAGGACTGGGAGCGCTACCAGACCGTCTACGCCGGCCCGCCGGGCTCCATCGCGGCGCCGACCGCGGGCCTGCACTTCACCCGCGAGCTCCTGGCGCGCCTCGAGGCGCGCGGCGTCGCGGTCCACGCGCTCACGCTGCACGTCGGCCCCGGAACGTTCCGCCCGATCACGACGCGCCGGGTCGAGGAACACCGCCTGCCGCCCGAGCGGGTCGTGATCCCCCCGGCGGTCGCGGCCGCCGTCAACGCCGCCCGCGCCGAGGGGCGCCGGGTCGTCGCGGTGGGCACGACCACCACGCGCGCGCTCGAGGGCGCGGTCGTGGACGGGCGCGTCGAGCCGCGCGAGGGCACCGTGGACCTCTTCATCGCCCCCGGGTACCGCTTCCGGGTCGTCGACGCGCTCCTGACGAACTTCCACCTGCCGCGCTCGTCGCTCCTGGTCCTCGTGGCGGCGTTCGCCGGGCTGGACCTGGTCCTGGCGGCCTATCGCCACGCCGTGGCCGCGGGCTACCGCTTCTACTCCTACGGCGACGCCACGCTCTTCGTGTGAGGGGACGCGCGAGGAGGGGCGCGGGATGAGCGCCGGACCCGTCCGGTTCGAGGTGCTCGCCACCGACGGCGCGGCCCGTTGCGGCCGGCTCACGACGCCGCACGGCGCGGTGGACACGCCCGCGTTCATGCCCGTGGGCACGCGCGGGAGCGTGCGCGCCCTCGGCCCGGACGACCTCGAGCGCGCCGGCGCGCAGCTCCTGCTCGCCAACACCTACCACCTGCTGGCGCGGCCGGGCCCCGAGGTCGTGCGCGCGCTCGGGGGCCTGCACGCCTTCATGGGGTGGCCGGGGCCCTTGCTGACCGACTCCGGGGGGTTCCAGGTCTTCAGCCTGGCCGCGCGGCGGACGGTGAGCGAGGACGGGGTCGAGTTCAGCGACCCGCTGGACGGCACCCGCCACGCGCTCTCGCCGGAGCGCGCCGTGGAGGTCCAGCAGGCGCTCGGCGCCGATATCATCCACCCGCTCGACGAGTGCGTGCCCTACGGGGCGAGCCGCGCCGAGGCCGAGCGCGCGCTGGCCCGCACGCTGCGCTGGGCGCGGCGGGGCCTGGCGCAGCACCGACGCGGCGACGGGCGGCAGGCCCTGTTCGGGATCGTCCAGGGCGGGGCCTGGGAGGACCTGCGCGCGCGGGCGGTCGACGAGACCGTGGCGCTCGGGTTCGACGGCTACGCGATCGGCGGGCTCGCCGTGGGCGAGCCCAAGCCGCTCATGTACGACCTCGCGGCGTTCGTCGCCGACCGCCTCCCGGCCGACCGGCCCCGGTACCTCATGGGCGTGGGCAAGCCCGAGGACCTCGTGGAGGCGGTCGCGCGCGGCGTGGACCTCTTCGACTGCGTGCTCCCTACCCGCAACGCCCGCAACGGGCAGTGCTTCACCTGGGACGGGCCCGTGGTCGTCAAGCACGCCGAGCACGCGCGCGACCCCCGGCCCCTGGACCCCGACTGCGCGTGCTACGCCTGCCGCCGCTTCTCGCGCGCCTACCTCCGCCACCTCTTCGTGGCCCGCGAGCTGCTCGCCTACCGGCTGCTCTCGCTCCACAACGTGCACTTCTTCCTCGCCCTGATGGCGGCGTTGCGGGCGGCGATCCGCGCGCGGGCGCTCGCGGCCTTCACGGCTCGGTTTTTCGCGCGGTATCGGGTAATATCGGACGTCTCCCTCGAAGAGAACAGCCGGACGGAGGTCTGATCCCGTGAGCGTCGTCCACGCCGCCGAGGTCGCGCTCGCCGCGTCCGCGCCCCCGGGCGGCCAGAACGCATCGGGGGCCATCCTCACCCAGCTCCTCTTCTTCGCGGCGATCTTCGCCATCTTCTACTTCCTGCTCATCCGCCCCCAGCAGAGGCAGCGCCGCCAGCGGGAGCAGATGCTGGCGTCGCTCAAGAAGGGCGACCGTGTCGTGACCACGAGCGGCCTGCACGGCACGATCACGGCCCTCAACGAGCACACGGTCGTCCTCCGCGTCGCCGACCAGGTCAAGCTCGAGTTCGACCGCAGCGCCATCGGACGCGTCGTGGAGCCGCAGGCGGGCAAGGATGCCTAAGCGGCTCTGGCTGCGGGTCGCCCTGGTCGTCGTCGTCCTCGGGCTCTCGGCGTGGTCCCTCTATCCGCCGCGCGAGCGGATCAACCTCGGGCTCGACCTGCAGGGCGGCATCCACCTCGTCCTGGGCGTGGAAGCCGACAAGGCCGTGGCGGCGCAGGTGGAGCGCGCGGGCGAGGAGCTCCGCGCGGCGCTCGAGCGCAAGGGCATCGGCGTGAGCCGCGTCGCCCGGGACGGCGTGAGCGGGCTGGTGGTGCAGCTCGCCACGCCGCAGGCGTGGAACGACGCGCTCACCGTCGCCGCCGAGTTCGGCCGCTTCGAGCGGCGCGAGGAGGACCGGGCCGCGGGCCGGTTCCGCCTCGTGCTCGCCGAGAGCGAAGTGCGCCGGCTCCGGGACCTCGCGGTTCGTCAGGGCGTCGAGACGATCCGCAACCGGGTCGACCAGTTCGGCGTGGCCGAGCCGACCATCACGCGCCAGGGGGAGGACCGCATCCTGGTCCAGCTGCCGGGGGTGCAGGACCCGGAGCGGGCCAAGCGACTCATCGGCAAGACCGCCCACCTCGAGTTCCGCCTGCTCGACGAGCGGACCCCCGTCGACGAGGCGCTGGCCGGCCGGCTGCCCGAGACCTCGGAGGTGCTCTGGGGCCGACGGGTCGACCCCCGGACGCGGCAGGAGCAGCGGATCCCCTACGTGGTGGAGCGGCGCGTGATCCTGACCGGCGCCGAGCTCAACAGCGCGGAGGTCCAGGCCGACCCGAACTCGCCGGGCAACTGGCAGGTGGCGCTCGAGTTCAACCCCACGGGGGCGCGGATCTTCGCGGAGGTCACCGAGCAGAACGTGGGCCGCCACCTGGCCATCATCCTGGACGGGACGGTCTACTCGGCGCCCCGGATCAACGAGCGGATCCCGGGCGGCCGGGCGGTGATCACCGGGCAGTTCACCATCGACGAGGCCCGCGACCTCGCCATCGTCCTCCGCGCGGGCGCGCTGCCGGCGCCGGTGACGATCCTCGAGGAGCGCACGGTCGGGCCCTCGCTCGGCAAGGACTCGATCCGGCAGGGGCTGATCGCCATCGCGGCCTCGGCGGCCGCCGTCTTCGTCTTCATGGTGTTCTACTACCGGTTGTCGGGCCTGATCGCCGACCTCGGGCTCGTGCTGAACCTGGTGATGCTGCTGGGGGCCATGGCCGCCTTCGGCGCCACGCTCACGCTGCCGGGCCTGGCCGGCATCGCCCTGACCGTGGGCATGGCGGTCGACACCAACATCCTGATCTTCGAGCGCATCCGGGAGGAGCTGCGGCTCGGCAAGACGCCGCGGGCCGCCGTGGAGGCGGGCTTCACGCGCGCCTTCCGCACCATCGTGGACACCCACGTCACGGTGCTGGTGACCGCGGCGATCCTCTACAACTTCGGCACCGGGCCGGTGAAGGGCTTCGCCGTGTCGCTCTTCGTCGGGCTCGCCGCGAGCCTGTTCACCGCGGTGTTCTTCACCCGCCTGCTCTTCGACGCGATCTACCTGAGCCGGCGCCGCGTGCCGGCGATCTCCATCTGAGCGGGCCCGCGGATGATCGAGCTCTTCCGCACGCCCAGCTTCGACTTCATCGGCAAGCGCCGGTGGGCCTACCTGGCGTCGGCGGTCTTCATCCTCGTCGGCCTGGTCTCGCTCGCGGCGAAGGGGGGACTCCGCTACGACATCGACTTCGCGGGGGGCACCCTGCTCCAGGTGCGCTTCGAGCGTCCGCCGGACCCGGCCCGCATCCGGGCCGCGCTCGGGCGCGTCGGGCTCGGGGACAGCGTGATCCAGGAGTTCGGCGACGTGCGCGAGTTCATCGTCCGGATGGCGCTCGGCGCGGGGGACCCGACCACGGTCAGCCAGCGCGTGCAGGAGGCCTTGCGGGCCGAGCCCGCGCTCGGGGGCTTCGAGGTGCGGCGCGTGGAGTTCGTCGGCCCGCAGGTGGGGCGCGACCTCCAGCTCCAGGCGCTCTACGCGGTGCTCGCCGGGCTGGTGGGCATGCTGCTCTACATCGCGATCCGGTTCGACCTGAAGGGGGGCGTCGCGGCCATCGTCGCGGTCTTCCACGACGTGCTGGTCTCCGTGGGTGCGCTCTCGCTCACCGACCGCGAGTTCTCCCTGCCCGTGCTCGCGGCGCTGCTGACCATCATCGGCTACTCCGTGAACGACACGATCGTGGCCTACGATCGGCTGCGGGAGAACCGGGGGCGGCTCGGGCAGCAGAAGGGCCTGAGCTTCGCTCAGCAGATCAACGTCGCCATCAACCAGACCCTGTCCCGCACCGTCCTCACGGCGCTGACGACCTTCTTTTCCACCGCGGTGCTGCTCTTGTTCGGCGGGCGGGTCCTCGAGGACTTCGCCTTCACGCTCTTCGTCGGCGTGATCACGGGGACCTACTCGACCATCTACATCGCCGGGGCGCTCGTGGTGGACTGGACGAACTACGTGGAGGCGCGCCTGCGGCGGCCGCGCAAGGCGGTCGCCAAGGCGTAGGGCCGGCGGGGGCGCCGGCCCGGCCGGCGGTCAGGACCCGCCCGGCCGGGCCGGTCGGAGCGCGCTACCGCGGCTGGGCCGGGCTCGCCGGGGGCTGGGTCGGGCTCGCGGCCGGGCTCGGCGCGGGCGTCGCGGGGCTCGCCGCGGGCTGCGTCTCCGTCGGCGAGCCGGCCGGCGCCGCGGGCGCCGCCGCCGTGGCGGCCGCGGCCTTGAGCCGCTCGTTCTCCTGGGTCAGCTGGTCCACCTTCGCCTTGAGTTCGGCCACGGTGGCGCCGGCCGGGCCCCAGATGCCGTAGCCGATCAGGACCCCGACCAGCAGCGCGACGACGACGAGTGCGATCCAGTGCTCCCGCTTCATAGACCGCTCGAACCTCCTGGGGGCCCCACCCCCTGCCGGGCGGACCCCTATTGACGCAAGTGGCCCCCGGGCGCCGCGCTGTCAAGCCGCCGCCCCCGCCAGCGCCGCGCGCCCGGGCGCCGCCGAGCCGCCGGGCGAAAAAGCGATGGCGCACGCGGAAAAGTGCGCGTAAAATCGCGTGTTTAACGGAGGAGGTCGCGGCGTGACCCGGCTCGAGACCCTCATGGAGGAGATTCCCAAGTACCAGCCGGGGGCCGATCTGGACCTCCTCCGGCGCGCCTACCAGTTCAGCGAGGCCTCGCACCGGGGCCAGCAGCGGGCCTCCGGGGAGCCCTACCTCTCGCACCCGCTCGAGGTCGCCCACCTCCTCGTCGACTTCAAGATGGACATCGTCACGGTCACGGCCGGGCTCCTCCACGACGTCCTCGAGGACACCCCGGTCACCAAGGCGGACCTCGAGCGCGAGTTCGGCAGCGAGATCGCCGAGCTCGTCGACGGCGTCACCAAGCTGGGCAAGCTCGCCTTCTCGTCGCGCGAGGAGCGGCAGGCCGAGAACTTCCGCAAGATGCTGGTGGCGATGGCCCGGGACCTCCGGGTGCTCATGATCAAGCTCGCCGACCGGCTCCACAACATGCGGACGCTCCACTACCTGCCGCCCGAGAAGGCCCGCAAGATCGCCCAGGAGACGCTCGACATCTACGCCCCGCTCGCCCACCGGCTCGGCATGGCCAAGGTCAAGGCCGAGCTCGAGGACCTGGCCTTCCGCACGCTGCACCCCGAGGCGTACCTGGACCTGCAGCGGCGCGTGGCCAAGCGGCGGCTCGAGCGCGAGGCCGAGATCAACCAGGTGATCGCGATCCTGGAGCGCAAGCTCGCCGAGGTCGGCATCGAGGCGCAGATCCGCGGGCGCCCCAAGCACTTCTACTCGATCTGGAAGAAGATGCACGACCAGGGGCGCGAGTTCGACGAGATCTACGACCTCACCGCGGTACGCGTCATCACCAACACGGTCCGCGACTGCTACGGCGCCCTGGGCGTCGTCCACTCGCTCTGGAAGCCGGTGCCCGGCCGGTTCAAGGACTTCATCGCGATGCCCAAGGTGAACATGTACCAGTCGCTCCACACGACCGTGATCGGGCCCAAGGGCGACCCGGTGGAGATCCAGATCCGGACGTGGGAGATGCACCGGATCGCCGAGGAGGGGATCGCCGCCCACTGGCTCTACAAGGAGAAGAAGAGCGGCAAGGACAAGCTGGACGAGTCGCTGCTCTGGCTGCGCCAGCTCCTGGAGACCCAGCAGGAGCTCAAGGACCCGCGGGAGCTCATGGAGACGATCCGCGTCGACCTCTTCCCCGACGAGGTCTACGTGTTCACCCCGAAGGGGGACGTCAAGGCGCTGCCCGAGGGCTCTACGCCGATCGACTTCGCCTACGCCATCCACACCGAGATCGGCCACCACTGCGTGGGCGCCAAGGTCAACGGCCGGCTCGTCCCGCTCCGCACCGTGCTCAAGCAGGGCGACATCGTCGAGATCATCACCTCGCCGAACCAGCACCCGAGCCGCGACTGGCTCCAGTTCGTCCGCTCGAGCCGGGCCCGCCAGAAGATCAACCAGTGGCTGAAGGTCGAGGAGCGGGCGCGCTCCATCGAGCTCGGCCGCGAGCTGCTCGACCGCGAGGCCCGGCGCTACCGGCTGGCAGCCGCGACGCTGCTGGCCGGCGAGGAGGCGCGCAAGGCCGCGGCGGACCTCGGCTACGCCACGGTGGAGGACCTGCTGGCCGCCATCGGCTACGGCAAGACCTCGGTCCAGCAGGTGCTCCACAAGCTCGCGCCGAGCACGGCGCTCGAGCCCCCGCCCGAGCGGCCCAAGGGCGCGGCGGCGCGGGCGCCGAAGGTGGAGCAGGGGGTCCGCATCCGCGGCGTCGACGACCTGCTCGTGCGGTTCGCCCGGTGCTGCAACCCGCTGCCCGGGGACCAGATCGTCGGCTTCATCACCCGCGGGCGCGGGCTCACGGTCCACACGCGCGACTGCCTGACCGTCGCCAAGAACGTCCTGGACCGCGAGCGGCTCGTCAACGTCGAGTGGGACGTGAGCGAGCCCGCCACGCGCCCGGTGCGGATCGCCGTCTACATCGGCCACGACCGCCCGGGACTGCTGAGCGAGATCACGGGAGCCATCTCCGCCCGGCGCGGCAACATCACCAAGGCCGAAGTGACCGTGACGGACGACCGGAAGGGGATCAATCACTTCGTGGTCGAGGTGGCCGACCTCGCGCAGCTGCAGGAGATCATGGCCGCGATCCGTCAGATCCCCGACGTCATCAACGTCGAGCGCGTCCGGGGGCTCTGACCCCGGCCGCCCCCGCGCGCCGTGACCCGCCGGGAGTTCGAGCGGCTCGTCGAGCGCGCCCTGCGCGCGCTGCCGCGCCGGTTCCGCGAGAAGCTCGCCAACATCGCCATCGTCGTCGAGGACTGGGCGGACGAGGCGACGCTGGCCGAGATGGGGATCGAGCCGCCCGACACGCTCTACGGGCTCTACCGCGGCGTCAACCTGACCGAGCGCGACTCCACCTACGGCAACGTGCTCCCCGACACGATCGTCATCTACCAGGGGCCCATCGAGGCCGACTGCGCCGACGAGGCCGAGATGGCCGAGCTCGTGCGCGAGACCGTGATGCACGAGATCGGCCACTACTTCGGCCTGGACGACGCCACGCTGCACGACATCGAAGCCGGCGAGGCCGACGTCGGCGAGGACGACCCGGAGGCGGGACGGTCGCCGCGCTCCTCCTGACCGGGCGGCCCGGGGTCGGCAAGACCACCGTGGTCGAGCGGGTCGCGGCCGCGCTCGCCGGCTGGCGCCTGGGCGGCTTCCTCACCCGCGAGCTCCGGCACGAAGGCGTGCGCCGCGGCTTCGCCCTCGAGACGTTCGACGGCCGCCGCGCCGTGCTGGCCCACGTCGACCTGCCCAAGCGCGCCCGCGTGGGGCGCTACGGCGTCGACCTCGGGGCGCTCGAGGCGGTCGCCGCCGCGCTCGACCCCGCGGCGCCGGTGGACGCCTGGCTCGTGGACGAGATCGGTCCGATGGAGTGCCTCTGCCCGGCCTTCGTCGCCGCGATCCGGCGCCTCGCCGCGGGGCCGGCGCCGCTGGTGGCGACCGTGGCGCGGCGCGGCGGCGGCTTCATCGCGGAGGTCAAGCGCTGGCCGGGCGCCGAGCTCTGGGAGGTGACCACGGCCACGCGCGACGCGCTCCCCGCGCGCGTCCTGGCGTGGCTTGCGGCGCACCGCCGCTGAGGCTGCGCACCCCGCGCAGGTGCGCGTTCCGCGCCGGCGCGGCGCCGGCGCGCGGCGCCGGCGCGCGGGCACCGCCTGTCAGCGCCATCTGCGCTCGTGTTCTAGCGCTGCCGAGCAACTTTCTGCTTGACAGGCTCTTTCAGTAGTTCTTAAGGTTTCAGCAAATGCTGAAACGCGCGGAGCACGTGAACGATGCTCAGATCCGCGGAGATTCGCCGGCTAGCAGCCCAGCGGCTGCGGGAGCTCTTCCCGGCGGCGCACGGCTGGGAGGAGACGCCCGACGCGCGCGTCGGCGGTCACACCGCGGACCTGCTGGTCCGGTTCCGCCTCGGCGACCGGGAGCACACGCTCGTGCTTGAGGTGTGCTCGCTCGGCCAGCCCCGGCAGATCCGCGCCGCCGTCACGCGCCTGGCCGAGCTCCGCCGCGCGCTCCCGCGGGCGTATCCGCTCGCGACGGCCGTGTACATCGGCCCGCAGAGCGCGCGGATCCTCCGCGAGCACGACGTCGGCTACGTCGACCTGTCCGGCAACTGCTACCTCGCGTTCGACAGCGTCCTGATCGAGAAGGAAGGCCGGCGCAACGTGCGGCCCTCCACGCGCCCGCTCCGCTCGCTCTACGCGCCGCGCGCCACCCGCGTGGTGCGCGCGCTGCTCGCGGAGGCGGGGCGCACGTGGCGCCTCGAGGAGCTCGCGCGCGCCGCGCAGGTCAGCCTCGGGCACACGCACAACGTCGTGCGGCGGCTCGAGGAGCTGGCGTGGGCGGAGCGGGACGACCGCCAGCGGATCCGGCTCACCAAGCCCGCCGACCTCCTCGAGGACTGGGCGGAGGCCTACAGCTACCGCCACAACGAGATCCTCTCCTACGCGACGCCCGAGCGCGTGAGCCGGCGCTTCATGGCCGAGGTGGCGCGGGCCGCCGAGGCCGCCGGCCGCCGGTACGCGTTCACGCTCCACGCGGGGGCCAGTCTCGTGGCCCCGCGATGGCGGATCCCGATCGCCCACTGCTACCTGGAGGGCGACCCGGCGCCGCTCGTGGCCGCGCTCGGGCTACGCCCGGCCACCGAGGCCGAGGGCACGTTCCACCTCCTCGCGCCCTACGACGCCGGCGTGTTCTACGGCCTGCTCGAGAAGGGCGGCCTCAAGGTCGTCTGCCTGCCCCAGCTCTACGTCGACCTCCGACACTACGAGCCCAAGGGGGCGGAGCAGGCCGCGCACCTGCGGCGCGAGGCTATGGGCTTCTGAATGGCACGCGCCCGGCCCGGTGGACGGCGGGGCCGCGCCGCGCGGCCCCGGGCACACGCACCCGCAGAGAGGAGGTGAGAGCGTCCATGGCCAAGAAGAAGAAGGCGGCCAAGAAGAAGAAGAAGTAAGCCCGCAGCACGGTGGGAGGTGGCGGCCTCCCACCTCGATCGGCACCCGGGAGGGGGCCGACGCCCCCTCCCGTTCTCCGTGCTTAAATGACCTTCGTGACCTTCCCGGCTTTCAGGCACCGGGTGCAGATGCGCACCCGCCGGACCCGCCCCTCGATGAGGGCCCGCATCGACACCAGGTTCGGCAACCACCGCCGCCGCGTCAGGTTGTGGGCGTGACTGATCGAGTTGCCGACGGCGGGACCCTTCCCGCAGACCTCGCAGCGCCGTGCCATGTCGACTCCTGTCAACGGGTCGCCCGGACCGCCAGCTTATAACACGACGCGGCGCGCCGGGCAAACCGCGCCGCCGCCGGCCGGGCTCGACACGCCGCTGCAGTACGTGAAGGGCGTGGGGCCGCGTCGCGCGGCCCTGCTCGAGCGCAAGGGGCTCCGGACGGTCGAGGACGCGGTGTTCTTCGTGCCCCGCCGCCACGAGGACCGCACGCGGCTGACCCCGCTCCGCGCGCTCCAGCCGGGCCAGGTCGCCACCTGCACCGGGGTGATCGTCGGCCTGTCCCCGCCGCCCCCGCGCTCGGCGCAGCCCTTCTCGGTGCTGCTGCGGGACGAGAGCGGGTTCGCGACCGCGAGCTGGTTCAACGCGGCCTACCTCGGGCGGGTCCTGCGACGCGGCCAGCGCCTGGTGCTCCACGGCCGCGTGGTGCGGTTCCGGGGCGCGACGGTCCTGCAGCACCCGGACTACGAGATCGTCGAGGCCGGCGAGGACGAGTCCCTCCACACGGGGCGGCTCGTGCCCGTCTACTCGACGACGGAAGGGCTCGGCCAGCGCACGCTCCGGACGCTCATGTGGCGCCTCGTCGACGCCTTCGCCGACCGGGTCCCGGAGATCCTGCCCGAGGCCGTGCGCACCCGGCGCCGGCTGCCGCCGCTCGGGCGCGCCCTCCGCGACGCTCACTTCCCCGAGACCGAGGCCGCGCGCGCCGCCGCCCTCCGGCGGCTCGCCTTCGACGACCTGCTCTACCTGCAGCTCGGGCTCGCGATCCTCCGCGCACGGACCACGCGCGCCCGCGGGATCGCCATGGCCCCGCCGGGCACGCTGGTCCAGCGCCTGCTCGCGACGCTGCCCTACCGGCTCACCGCCGCCCAGGCGCGCGTCTGGGAGGAGATCCGCCGCGACATGGCCGCGCCGGTGCCGATGCACCGCCTGCTCCAGGGCGACGTGGGCTCCGGCAAGACGATCCTGGCCGCGCTGGCCGTGCTCACCGCGGTGGAGGCCGGCTACCAGGCCGCGGTGATGGCGCCCACCGAGATCCTCGCCGAGCAGCACTTCATGACCTTCCGCCAGCTCCTCGAGCCGCTCGGGGTGCCGGTCACCCTGCTCACCTCCGCCGTCCGGACCGCCGAGCGGCGGGAGCGGCGGGCCGCGCTCGCCGCCGGCGCCGTCCCGTGCGTCGTGGGGACCCACGCGCTGCTCGAGGACGAGGTCGCCTTCGCGCGGCTCGGGCTCGCGGTGGTGGACGAGCAGCACCGGTTCGGGGTCGAGCAGCGCGCGCGCCTCAAGGCCAAGGGCGAGCACCCCGATCTCCTCGTGATGACCGCGACGCCCATCCCGCGCACCCTCGCGCTCACGCTCTACGGGGACCTCGACGTGTCCGTGCTCGACGAGCTGCCGCCCGGGCGGCGCCCGGTCAGGACCGTCGCCCGCCCCGAGAGCAAGCGCCGCGAGGTCTACGCCTTCGTGCGCGAGCAGGTCGCCCGGGGGCGGCAGGCCTACGTCGTCGCACCGCTCGTGGAGGAGTCCGAGGCGCTCGACCTCAAGGCGGCCACCGACCTGGCGCGCCACCTCCGCGAGGCGGTGTTCCCGGACCTCGAGGTCGGGCTCCTCCACGGCCGCCTGCCCTTCGAGGAAAAGGACGCGATCATGCGGCGGTTCAAGGCGGGGGCGATCCACGTCCTCGTGGCCACCACGGTGATCGAGGTCGGCATCGACGTGCCCAACGCCTCCGTGATGGTCGTCGAGCACGCCGAGCGGTTCGGGCTCGCTCAGCTCCACCAGCTCCGGGGCCGGGTGGGGCGGGGGCCGTGGCCGTCCTACTGCATCCTGCTCCACGGGCCGACGCTCGCCGAGGACGCCCGCCGCCGGCTCGAGGCGCTGGTCGCCACGGCTGACGGCTTCCGCATCGCCGAGGTCGACCTCGAGCTCCGCGGCCCCGGCGAGTTCTTCGGCACGCGGCAGTCGGGGCTGCCCGAGTTCCGCGTCGCCGACCTCCTGCGCGACGCCGCGCTCCTCGAGGCCGCGCGCGCCGAGGCGCAGGCGATCGTCGCGGCGGACCCCGAGCTCCGCGCCCCGGCGCACCGCGCGCTGCGCGAGGGGCTGCTGCGGCGCTGGCGCGGTCGGCTCGCGCTGGCCACGGTGGGCTGAGATGCGGATCCGCGCGGGCGCCCTCAAGGGCCGCCGCCTGGTCGCGCCGGCGGGTGCGACCACACGCCCCACGGCCGAGCTCGTGCGCGCGGCGCTGCTCGACGCGCTCGCGCCGCGGCTCGCGGGGGCGCGCGTGCTGGACCTCTTTGCGGGCGCCGGCGGCGTCGGCCTCGAGGCGCTCTCGCGGGGCGCCGCGCACGCGACGTTCGTCGAGCGCGACGCCCGGGCGGTGGCCGCGCTCCGGGCCAACGTGCGCGCGCTCGGGCTCGAGCGCCGCGTGCGGATCGTGCGCGACGACGCGCTCCGCGCCCTGGGACGGCTCGCCCGGCAGGGCGCGCGCTTCGACCTCGTCTTCCTGGACCCGCCGTACGCGAGCGACGTGGGCCTCGCGGCCCTCGGCGCGCTCGGCGCCGGCGCGGTGACGACCCCGGGCGCGCTCGTCGTCCTCCAGCACCCGACGCGGCGCCCCCCGCCGGCCGCCGTGGGCGCGCTCCGCGCCTCCCGGGCGCGGCGGTTCGGGGAGACGACCTTGACTTTCTTCCGGGCCGGAGCCTAGCATGCGGCGGCCCAAGGCCCAGCCGAGCCAGAGGTCCTGACCGTGGCCAAGCGCGCCGTCTACCCCGGGATGTTCGACCCGGTGCACAACGGCCACCTCGACGTGATCCGCCGGAGCCTGCGGATCTTCGACGAGCTGATCGTGGCGGTGGTCGCGAACCCGTCCAAGCAGCCCCTCTTCGACGTCACCGCGCGGCTCGAGATGATCGACGAGGCCACGGCGGACCTGCGGAGCAACTTCCGCATCGTCGCCTTCGACGGGCTGCTGATCGACCTCGTGGCCCGGGAGCGGGCCGACTGCATCGTGCGGGGGCTGCGCGCCGTCTCCGACTTCGAGTACGAGTTCCAGATGGCCCTGATGAACCGCAAGCTCTCGCCCTCGGTGGAGACCGTGTTCCTCATGCCGCACGAGAAGTACACCTACATCTCCTCCCGGCTCATCAAGGAGGTCGCCAGCTACGGCGCCTCGGTGGCCGGCCTGGTCCCGCCGGGGGTGGAGAAGCGCCTGGCCGAGAAGTTCCCGCCCGGCCGACGGCTCGAGCGGTGACGACGCCCCGCGTCGGGCTCGCGCGCCGCATGCGGGAGCTCGCACCCTCGGCCACGCTGGCCGTGCAGGCGCGGGCGCGCGCGCTCCAGGCGCGCGGCGTCGACGTGATCTCCTTCGGGGCCGGCGAGCCCGACTTCGACACGCCGGAGCGGATCAAGGAGGCGGCGCGCGAGGCGCTGCGGCGCGGGCAGACGAAGTACACGGAGGTGGGCGGCATCCCCGAGCTCAGGGCCGCCGTGTGCACGAAGCTCCGCCGCGACAACGGCCTCGAGTACGACCCCGCGGAGGTCCTCGTCTCGGTCGGCGCCAAGCACACGCTCTTCAACATGGCGGTGGCGCTCCTCGACCCCGGCGACGAGGTGCTCCTGCCCACGCCGTGCTGGGTGTCCTATCCCGAGCAGGTGCGCCTGGTGGGCGCGGTGCCGGTGCCCGTGCCCACGGACGAGACGACCGGGTTCGACCTGGACCCCGACCGGCTGCGCGCCGCGGTGACGGCGCGGACCAAGGTGATCGTGATCAACAGCCCGAACAACCCCACCGGCGCCGTCTTCTCGCGCGAGGCGCTGGCGGCGGTCGGGCGCCTCGCCGTGGAGCGCGGCCTCTGGGTGGTCTCGGACGAGTGCTACGAGGCGCTGACCTTCGAGGGGCGCCACGTCTCCATCGCCGCGCTCGACCCGGAGGTCAAGGCGCGGACGCTCGTGGTCAACACGTGCTCGAAGGCCTACGCGATGACCGGCTGGCGGATCGGCTACGCGGCGGGGCCGCGCGAGCTGATCCGCGCCATGACCGACGTCCAGAGCCAGGTCACCTCGAACCCCTCGTCGATCGCGCAGTGGGCGGCGGTGGAGGCGCTCACCGGCCCGCAGGACGAGGTGGCGAAGATGGCGGCGGAGTTCGACCGGCGCCGCCGGCTGATCGTCGAGGGCCTCAACGCCATCCCGGGGGTCCGGTGCGTGATGCCGCGGGGCGCCTTCTACGCCTTCGCCAACGTCGCCGGGCTCCTGGGCCGGATCGACCCCTCGGGGCGCCGGCTGGACGGCTCGACCGCGGTCGCCGAGTTCTTCCTGGAGCACGCGCGCGTGGCGGTGGTCCCCGGGCTCGACTTCGGCTCCGATCGGCACGTGCGGCTCTCCTACGCCACGAGCCCCGCGCTCATCGCCGAGGGCCTCGCCCGGATGCGGGAGGCGGTCACGCGCCTCGCGTGATCGCGCCCGCGTGGCGCCCGGCGCTCGAGGCCGCGGCGCGCGCGCCGCTCACCCTCGTCATCGGCCCCGTCGAGGCGGGCAAGACGACGCTCGTCGCGGCCCTCGCCAACGCCCTCCACGCCGCGGGGCTGACGGTGGCGCTCGTCGACGCCGACCTGGGCCAGTCGGAGATCGGCCCCCCGACGACGGTGGGCCTCGGGCGCGTGACGCGCCCGCTCGCCCGGCCGGCCGAGGCGGAGCTCGTCGCCATGCACTTCGTCGGCGTCACCTCGCCGGCCGCGAACCTCGCCGGCACCCTCGTGGGCGTCCGCCGCATGGTCGACCGCGCCCGCGCGCTCGGCGCGGCCCGCGTGGTCGTCGACACGAGCGGCCTGGTCGCGGGCGAGCTCGGGCGCACGCTCAAGCAAGCGAAGATCGAGCTGCTCGACCCCGACCTCGTGATCGCGCTCCAGCGCGGGCGCGAGTGCGAGCACATCCTGGGGGCGTACGCGCACGCCGCCCGCCCCGCCGTGCTGCGCCTGCCCGCGCTCGCCGCCCCGCGCACGCGCAGTGCGGAGGACCGCCGGCGTCGCCGCGAGGAGCGCCTGCGCGCCTATTTCGCGGGCGCCCGCCGCGCGACGCTCGACCTCCGCCGGGTGGCGCTCCGCGCGCCGCCGCTCTTCACCGGCGCGCCCCTCGGCGGCGAGGAGCTCGCCGCGGTCGAGGAGGCGACGGGACGACGGCTCCTCTGGGGGGAGCGCCGCGACGGCGACGTGACGCTCCTGGCCGCCGACGCCCTGGCCGACGTCGACCTCCGCACCGCGGGGCAGGTGCTCGGCGCGCGCGTCGTGAGCGGCTGGGCCCGGGGCGACCTGGAGGGCGTGCTGGCGGGCCTCGAGGGGTGCGACCGCGCCACCGTGGGGCTCGCGGTCGTGCGCAGCTTCGACCTCGGCGCGCGCGCGGTGGTCGTCGACACGCCCGTGGCCGTGGAGGCGGTCGCCGCGTTGACGCTCTCGCGCGAGCGCTATCCTGGGTGAGTCGCGCGCGGCGGGGCGCCGACGAGGAAGCGCCCGGGCGGCGCGGCCTGAATCCCGCGCCGCCCGGGCGTGTGATCGCTACCGCGAGCCGGGGGCCGACGGCGGAGGCGGCGACCCGGACGGCGGCGCCCCGGGCGCCGGCGACGGCTGCCCGGCGGGCGGGGGCGCGGTCGGCGGCGAGGCCGCCGGCGGCCGCTCCCCGGGCCGCTCGCCCAGCCGCTCGCTGGGCGACTCGCTGCAGCCCGCGACCGCGCTCACGCCGAGCGCCGCCGCGGGGATGAGGACGAGGAGCCTCTTCATGCTCTGGACCTCCAGCGTGAGAGTCGGATCTCGGCGCGTGGGGTGCGCGCGCTGGTGCGCGCCGCGCGCCCACGCCATCGCGACGAGGGTGCAAGGCGGGTGCCACCGGCCGCCAGCGCTTGATACACTAGGGCCCCTTCCGGGACGCAACCGGACGGCCCGTCCAGGCCCGAGGCGAGGAGAGCACGGATGAAGATCGAGGGATCGCACGACATTCCGGCGCCGCGCGCGCGTGTGTGGGACGCGTTCTTCGACCCCGAGCTGCTGCGGCAGGCCATCCCCGGGTGCGAGCGGCTCGAGGCGGTCGGCGCCGACGAGTACCGGGCCACGCTCAAGATCGGCGTGGGCCCCGTCAAGGGGACGTTCGAGGGGCGCGTACGGCTCACCGAGAAGAAGCCGCCCGAGTCGTACCGCATGGCCGTGGAGGGCAGCGGCGGGCCCGGCTTCGTGCGGGGCGAGACCCTCGTGACGCTGAGCGAGATCGACGGCGGGACCCGCGTGCGCTACGACGCCGACGTCCAGGTCGGCGGGCTCATCGCCGGCGTGGGCCAGCGTATGCTCGGCGGCGCGGCGAAGATGACGGCCGACCAGTTCTTCACCCGCATGAGCCAGCTCCTGCAGGGGGCGGCGTGAGGGGCCCGGCGTGAAGGCCGTCTACTTCAAGGAGCACGGCGGCCCCGACCGACTCCTCTACGGCGACTACCGCGATCCCACCTGCGGCCCGGGCGAGGCGCTGGTGCGCGTGCGGGCGTGCGCCATCAACCACGTCGACCTGCTCCTGCTCGACGGGCGCTTCCCGCCCCCCGAGGGGCTGCCGCACGTCAACGGCTGCGAGGTCGCGGGCACCGTGGCCGCGGTCGGCCCGGGCGTGACGGGGCTCGCGCCGGGCCAGCGCGTGGTCGTCTTCCCGGGCTTCTCGTGCGGGCAGTGCGAGTACTGCCTGCGGGGCGAGCGCACCGTCTGCCTCCGGTACGGCTACCTGGGCGCGCACCGCGACGGCGGCTACGCCGAGCTCGTCGCGGTGCCGGCGGCGAACTGCGTGCCGCTGCCCGACGCGATCGGGTTCGAGGCGGCCGCGGCGCTGCCGCTCGCGATGCTCACGGCCTGGCACGCGCTCGTCGCGCGCGCCGACGTGCGCCCGGGCCAGACGGTGCTCGTCCACGCCGCGGGCAGCGGCGTCGGCAGTGCGGCCATCCAGATCGCACGGCTCTGCGGCGCCCGGGTCATGGCCACGGTGGGCAGCGACGACAAGGTCGAGCTCGCCGAGCGCCTCGGCGCCGAGCGCGTCGTCAACTACCGGCGCGAGGACTTCGTCGAGGCCGCGCGCGCCTGGACGGGCAAGCGGGGCGTGGACGTGGTGGTCGAGCACATCGGCGGCGACACCTTCGAGCGCTCGATCCACGCCCTCACCCGGCTCGGCACGCTCGTGACCATCGGCTCGCACGCCACCCACTGGGGGCGCCTGGACCTGCGGCACGTCTACTCGAAGAACCTGCGCATCGTGGGCACCAACCTCGGCTCCATCCTGGAGCTCCGGCAGATCCTGGACCACGTCCTCGCCGGGCGGCTGACCCCCGTGATCGACCGCGTCGTCCCGCTCGCCGAGGCCCCGGCGGCCGTGCAGTACGTCCTGGACCGGAAGAACCGGGGCAAGGTCCTGCTCGTGCCGTGACGCTCGCGCAGGCGCTCGAGCGGGCCCGGCTCCGCCACCCCGGGGCGGAGGCGGTGGTCGAGGGCGGCACGCGGCTCACGTACGCGGAGCTGCTCGCGCGGGCCGACGCCGTGGCGGGGGGCTTCGCCGGGCTCGGCGTGGGCCGGGGCGACCGCGTGCTCCTCGCCCTGCGCAACCGACTGGAGCACGTCGTCGCGTTCTGGGCGCTCGAGCGCCTGGGCGCGGTCGCCGTGCCGGTGAACCCGCGCCTGGCGCCCGCCGAGGTCGCCTACGTGCTCGGCGACGCGGGTGCCCGCGTGGTGCTCGCGGAGGAGGCCGCCGCGCCGGCCGTCGTGCCCGCGGTCGGCGACCGGGGCGCCCGGCTCGTCTGGGTCGGCGGGGGCGAGGCGCCGCCGGGCGCCGCGCGCTTCGACGCGCTCGCCCGTCCGGGCGCGGGGCCCGGGCCGGGGCCCGCGGAGAGCGACCTCGCGCTCATCCTCTACACCTCGGGCACCACGGGGCGCCCCAAGGGCGTGCCGCGCACCCACCGCAACCAGTGGGCGGGCGCCCTCGCCCACGTGGTGCAGTGCGGCTACGAGTGGGGCGAGCGCACCCTCGGCGTCATGCCGCTCTACCACACGATGGGGATCCACGCCCTGACGAGCATGGTGGTCGTCAACGGCTGCTTCGTCTGCCAGCCGCACTTTTCGGCCGCCGGCGCGCTCCGGCTCATCGCCGAGGAGCGCCTGACGGCGCTCTACCTCGTGCCCACGCTCTTTTACGACCTCGTCCACGCCCCCGAGCTCGCCGCGACCGACGTCTCCTCGGTCCGGAAGCTCGCCTACGCGGGGGCGCCGATGTCGGCCGCGCTCACCGAGGCGTGCGTCAAGGCGTTCCGGCCCCGGGTCTTCGTCAACCACTACGGCTCCACGGAGATCTACACCTTCTCGGTCCGCCCCGACGTCCACCTCAAGCCCGGCTGCGCCGGCCGGCCCGGCATCCACTCCGCGCTCCGCGTGGTCACCGCCAGCACCGAGCGCCGCGTGGGGCCCGACGAGGTCGTGCCGCCGGGCACCAAGGGCGAGATCATCGCCCGGCTGGACTCGGACGAGGCCTTCGCGGGCTACTGGAACCGGCCCGACGCCGACGCGCGCGCGCTCCGCGAGGGGTGGTACTTCACCGGCGACCTCGGCTGGGTGGACGAGGAGGGCGAGCTCTGGGTGGCCGGCCGCGTCGACGACATGATCATCTCCGGCGGCGAGAACATCCACCCGGTCGAGGTCGAGGAGGTCCTGGCGCGGCACCCCGCGGTCCGCGACGTGGCCGTGGTGGGCGAGCCGGACCCGCGGTGGGGCGAGCGCGTGGTGGCCTTCGTGGTCGCGGCCAGCCCCGAGCTCACCGCCGAGGCGCTGGACGCCTGGTGCCTGGCGCAGCCGGACCTCGCGCGCTTCAAGCGCCCCCGGCGGTTCGTCTTCGTGGACACGATCCCCCGGACGGCGTCGGGCAAGGTCCTGCGGCGGCTGCTGCGCGAGCGCGCGAGCGCGGCGCGCGCGGACGACCCGCCGGAGGGCGCCTGAGCATGGGCGAGTTCCTGCGCGTCGAGCGGCAGCCGCCGGTCGCGACCCTCTGGATCGACCGGCCGGCCAAGATGAACGCGCTCACGGTGGCCATGCGGCGCGAGCTCGGCGAGCTCTTCGCGGCGCTCGACGCCGACGACGCCGTCCGTGTGGTCGTCGTCCGCGGCGCCGGCGGCCGGGCGTTCAGCGCGGGGGGCGACGTGGGCGAGTTCCTGAGCCTTGAGCCCGCCGACCTCGAGCAGTGGGGCGACACCATCACCGCCGCCGAGCGGTGCCGCAAGCCGGTGATCGCGGCCATCGACGGCTACGCCATGGGCGCGGGGCTCGAGCTCGCGCTCGCCTGCGACTTCCGCATCGCCACGCGGCGCTCGGAGTTCGCCTTCCCGGAGGTCCGGCTCGGGATGATCCCCGGCAGCGGCGGCACGCAGCGGGCGCTCCGGCTCATGGGCATGACGCGGGCCAAGCTCTTCATGATGACGGGGCGCCGCATCCCCGCCGAGCGCGCCGAGGCGTGGGGCCTGCTCACCGAGGTGGTGGACGACGACGCGCTGGACGCGGCGGTCGCGGCGCTGGCCGCGGAGCTCGCCGCGTGCCCGCCGCTCGCGCTCCGCACGCTGAAGCTCGTCCTGCACCGCGGCGCCGACGCGCCGCTGGAGACCGCGCTCGAGCTCGAGCGCAAGGCCTACGCCTGGCTGCGCGCGACCCACGACTACCAGGAGGGCGTGCAGGCGTTCCTCGACAAGCGCGCGCCCCGGTACCTCGGGAGGTGACCATGCCGTCCCCGCTCGGCCTGACGCTCCCCAACCGCGCCGTCGTCCTCGGCGCGCTGCGCGCCGGCGACCTGCTCGAGCTCGCCGCCGCGGCCGAGGCCTCCGGGGCGTTCGACGCCGTCTGGGTGGGCGACAGCCTGCTCGCCAAGCCGCGCCTCGAGTCCGTCACGCTGCTCGCCGCGCTGGCGGGCGTGACGCGGCGCGTGCGCCTGGGCGTCGGCTGCCTCGCCACGTTCGTCCACCGCCACCCCGTGCTCTTCGCGCACCAGTGGGCGAGCCTCGACCACCTGTCCGGCGGGCGCGCCTGGCTCACGGTGTGCCTCGGCGGGCCCGACGAGCAGTCGCGCGCCCAGGCGCTCGAGCACGCGGTGATGGGCGTCCGCTCCGCCGAGCGGGTGGGCCGCCTCGAGGAGGGCATCACGATCCTGCGGCGCCTGTTCGCCGAGACGAACGTGACCCACCGCGGCCGGTTCTACGCGTTCGAGGGCGTCACGCTGGAGCCCCGGCCGCTCCAGCAGCCGTGCCCGATCTGGATCGCCTCGAACCCGACCGGGCTCACCTGGAAGGGGGGCGCCAGCGCGCCGCCCGCGGTGGTCGAGCGGGCGCTGCGCCGCGTGGCGCGCTACGCCGACGGCTGGATGACGAACAAGGTGAGCCCCGAGGAGTTCCGCCGGCAGTGGGCGGCGATCGTGGGCTTCGCGCGCGAGGCCGGACGCGACCCGGCCCGGCTCGGCAGCGCTCTCTATCACAACGTGGTCGTCTGCGAGGACCGCGCGGCCGGCCTCGAGGAGGCCAAGCGGTTCCTCGACACCTACTACTCGAGCGCCTTCAGCCCGGGGTTCGTCGAGGGCTGGACGGTCGCGGGCGACCCCAAGGCGTGCGTCGAGCAGCTGCGGGCCTACCTCGACGCCGGCCTGGGGCACCTGGCACTGCGCTTCGCGTCGTGGGACCAGCGCGGCCAGCTCCGACGCTTCGTGGACGAGGTGGCGCCCGCGCTCCTGGGAGCGCGGTGATGCTGCTCGGGATCGACCACCTGGTGATCGCCGTGGCCGACCTCGAGGAGGCGCGCCGTCGCTACGAGGCGCTCGGCTTCACGGTCGTGCCCGGGGGCCGCCACCCCGTGGGCACCCACAACGCCCTCGTGGCGTTGGAGGACGGCGCCTACCTGGAGCTCATTGCCTTCTACGCGCCCAACCCGCAGCACCGCTGGTGGGAGCCCCTGCGCCGGGGCGGCGGGCTCGTCGACTACTGCCTGGCCACCGACGACCTGCCCGGCGACGCGGAGGCGCTCCGCCGCGCGGGCGTGGCGATGGCCGACCCGACGCCGCTCTCGCGCGTGCGCCCCGACGGCTACCAGGTCAAGTGGCGCCTGGCGATCCCGCGCCCGCCCGACCGGGGCGTGGCGCCCTTCCTGATCGAGGACGAGACGCCGCGCGCCGAGCGCGTGCCGAGCCGGACCGACCACGCCAACCGCGTACGCGGGATCGCCGCCCTCACGGTCGCCGTGCCCGACGTCGCGCGGCCGCAGCAGTGGTACGCGCGCGTCCTCGGCACCGCGGGCGAGGCGGTGCGCCGCGACGACCTCGCCGCGGCCGGCGTGCGCTTTCGGGTCGGCCCGCACGCGCTCGAGTTCCTGGCCCCGACCGGGGCCGGGCCGCTGGCCGACTGGCTCGCCCAGCGCGGGGCGTCGCCGTTCGCCGCGACGCTCTGGACCGCGGCGACGGCGCGCGGCCCGCTCGATCCCGCGCAGACCCTGGGCGCCCGACTCGCGCTGGTCGGCGCCGAGATGCCGTCATCAGCCGGAAAGGAGACGACGCCATGACACGCGCCGCTCGACGCCTGCTCCTCGCCGCGCTCGCCCTGGCGCTCGCCGCCGGGCCGGCCGCGGCCCAGCAGCCGGTGACCCTGGCCTTCGCCACCCTGGACACGGGCAGCGCCTGGTACGTCTACGGCGCCACGATCGCGGAGCTGCTGCGCAAGACGCTGCCGCCCGGCTCGCACGTGGACGTCAAGCCCTTCTCGGGTGGCGTGGGCAACGCCAAGCTGGTCGCGCGCAACGAGACCCCGCTCGGCCTGAGCTTCACGGTGACCAACCGCTGGGCCTTCGAGGGCAAGGAGGCCTACGACACGCCCCTGGACAACCTCCGCGCGCTCGTGGGCGGGCTCGACACGTACTACCTGGTCGCGGTGGTCCAGAAGAAGCTGAACATCGCCTCCCTGCGCGAGCTCAAGGAGCGCAAGCTGGGCGTGCGGCTCTACACCCAGCCGGTGGGGTCGCTCGGCGAGTTCGGCGGCCGCCAGCTCCTGCGCGCCTACGGGATCTCCTACGCGGACCTGCGGGCCTGGGGCGGGTCGACGACCCACGTCGGCTACAGCGTGATCGTCGACGCGTTCAAGGACGGCCGGGCCGACGTGCTCCTGGCGGTCGTGACCCCGAAGCACCCGTCGGTCTCGGAGATCGCGACCTTCGTCGACGTGAAGTTCCTCGGCCTCGAGCCCGAGATCGTCAAGGCGCTGGCCCCGCTCGGCTACACGCCCGCCACGATGCCGGCCAACACCTTCAAGAACCAGCCCGAGCCGGTCAGCACGGTGGGCTTCCCGACCGTGGTGATCACCAACAAGGACCTGCCGGAGCCGATCGCCTACATCGTGACGAAGACGATCATCGAGAACAAGGACGCGCTCGTGCGCGGCCATGCGGGGCTCGCGCAGTTCGACCCGACGACGGCCTGGCGCCCGGAGAAGATCGGCATCCCGCTCCACCCGGGCGCCGAGCGCGCGTACCGGGAGAAGGGGTGGATGCGCTAGCGCGCGCCCGCCGTCGCGGGGGCCGGCGCCGTGCCTGACCTCGGCGCGCCCCGCGTCTGGCTGGCGGTCGTCTGGTCGCTGTTCCAGCTCTACACCGCGTGGGCCGGGATGTTCGACCTCCTGGTCCAGCTCCCGGTCCACGTGGCCTTCGCCGTCGCCCTCGGCTTCCTGACGCCGCCGGCCGGGGCGCGCCCCGGCCGCGCGCGGCAGGGGCTCGACGGCGCCGCGGCCGTGCTGGCGCTGGCGTGCGCGGGCTACTACGTGGCCGAAAACCCGCGCCTGGCGAGCCGCATGGTTCTGGTGGACCCGCCGCTCGCGGGCGACGTCGTCGTCGGCCTCCTCTTCGCGCTCCTGCTCCTCGAGGCCTCGCGGCGGCACATCGGGGCCCCGCTCGTGGGGCTCGCCGTGGCCTTCGTCGGCTACGCCTTCGCCGGCCCGTGGCTGCCGGGGTTCCTCGGGCACGGCGGCGTCGCGGCGCTGAAGCTCCTGGACCAGCAGATGCTCACGACGAGCGCCGTGTTCGGCATCCCGACGCTGGTGTCGGCCACGTTCATCTACCTCTTCGTGGTGTTCGGCGCCGTCATGGCGCGCGGCGGGCTCCTGCGCTTCTTCACGGACCTCGCGCTCGCGGTCGCGGGCTCGACGCGCGGCGGGGCGGGCAAGGTCGCCGTGATCTCGAGCGGCCTCTTCGGGACCGTCAACGGCAGCGCCATCGCCAACGCCGTCACCACGGGCAGCTTCACGATCCCGCTGATGATCCGGGCGGGTTACCCGCCCGCGTTCGCGGCCGCGGTCGAGGCCACGGCTTCGATGGGCGGCCAGCTCATCCCGCCCGTGATGGGCGCCGCGGCGTTCATCATGGCCGAGACGCTCGGCGTGCCCTACGCGCAGGTGGCGCTGTCGGCCGCGATCCCCGGGGTGCTCTACTTCGTCGCCGTGGGCACCATGGTCCACCTCGAGGCGGCGCGGCGCGGGATCCCGGTGCTCCCGCGCGCCGAGCTGCCGCGCCTGGGCGCGGTCCTGGCGCGCGACGCGCACCTCCTGGCGGGGCCGGCGGTGCTGGTCTGGTTGCTGGTCGACGGGCGCTCGCCGCTCCTCGCGGGGTTCTGGGCGCTCGTGGTGGCGGTGGTGGCGAGCTGGCTCCGGCGCGAGACCCGGATCGGGCCGCGCGCGTTCCTGGCCGTGCTCGTCGACGGGGCGCAGAACGCGCTGCCCGTGGCGCTCGCCTGCGCCACCGTGGGGATCGTGGTCGGCGTCGTCTCGATCACCGGCCTGGGGCTCAAGCTCGCCACCGGCATCCTCGACCTCTCGCACGGCCACCTGTTCGCGACGCTGCTGCTCACCATGGTCGCGGCGCTCGTGCTGGGGACCGGGCTGCCCACGTCGGCGACCTACATCATCACGTCGATCATGGCCGCGCCCGCGCTGGTCAAGCTCGGCCTGCCGCCGCTCGTGGCCCACATGTTCGTCTTCTATTTCGGGATCCTGGCCGACCTGACGCCGCCCACCGCGATCTCCACCTACGCGACCTCGTCCATCGCCGGCGCCGACGTGTGGCAGACGCAGTGGCGGGCGATGGGGCTCGCGCTCGCGGGCTTCATCATCCCGTTCTCGTTCGCCTACGACCCGGCGATGCTGCTGGTGGGCGCGACCCCGGCGCGCGTGCTGGCGCGCACCGGGGCCGCCCTGCTCGGGATCCTGATGCTCGCGGCGGGCGTGACCGGCTACCTCCGCGCGCCCACGCGTCCCTGGGAGCGCGCCGTCCTCCTCGCCGGGGCCGTCCTGCTGATCTTCCCCGGGCTCGTGACCGACCTGCTCGGCCTCGCCTGCCTGGCGGCGGTGCTCGTCGCGCAGCGGCCGGCGCGGCGGCGCGTGGGCGTGGGCGCGCCCGCCGCCTGAGCGGCCGGCCTCAGCGCGGCCCGCGGACGCGCAGCGCGACGCCCGCGACATCCCGCCGGAGGTAGTCCAGGAGCGCGTCGATGAACAGGACGCTCCCGGCCATCTCGAGCCCTTCCTCCACCGCGACCAGCAGGCTGTAGGCGAGGGTCTTGGTGCCGTAGAGCGAGGCGTAGCGGCCGCCGAGCATCTCGACGCCGAGGGCGCCGCCCAGGTACGTGGCGGCCGCGGCCATCACGAGCCCCCGCGTCCGCGGGGGCAGCGCCGGAGGAAGCCCGCGGAGGCGAGGCCGACGAGCGGCACGGCGAGCAGCGCCGGCATGACCCAGGCGAAGTAGAAGATCCCCGACACGCCGAGCCGCTGACGGAGCGGCACGATGAGCATCTCGTGGAGGCTCACCGCCTCGTCCAGGGCGAGCAAGAGGAAGCCGGCCGCGAGCACGCGCCAGTGGGCGGCCCAGGCGGCCTCCGGCCCGCGGCGGCTCGCCGCGATCACGCCGAGGAGCACGGCGACGCCGAGCAGGAGCGCGGCCGAGAAGAAGCTCGGGACGTTGGCCTCGCGGTCGAGGTCGAAGAGGGGGACGAGGCCGAGCGCCCGGGAGTGGCCCGCGAGGTGACGCACGAGCTGCGTGGCGACCCCGGCGAGCACGAGCAGGCCCGCGACCGCGCCCAGGACCCGGGCGACCGTCTCCGCGCGGAGGACGATCACCGGGGCGTCGGGTGCGACCGGGGGCGGGGGCTCGGGCCCGAGCCGCCGGGGGTGGACGCGCCGGGGTGGCTCACGGGACTCTCCGCTCATCGCGCCGCGTGCGGGGGTGCGTCACGCGTCGGGGCCGGGCCCCGGCCCCGGCGCGCCGGGGCGTCGCGCGGGCCGCACCGGCGCCGGGAGTAGACTGGGGCGTCGCTCGGGAGGATCGCGATGGGGTTCATGGACCTGCGCGCGTGGATCGCGCTGCTCGAGAAAGAGGGCGAGCTCCGGCGCATCACCGCGGAAGTCGACTGGGACCGGGAGCTCGGGGCGATCGCCCGCCGGGTGCTCGAAAAGAAGGGCCCGGCGCTGCTCTTCGAGAACATCAAGGGCTACCGGACCGGGCGCTGCACCCGCCTCTTCACCGGCGGGCTCGGCGACCGTCGGCGGCTCGCGCTCGCCCTCGGCTTCCCCAAGGACGTGTCGAACCGGGAGCTCGTCCAGTACGTGATGCGGAAGAACCGCGAGGCGATCCCGCCGGTGGTCGTGCGCACCGGCCCGGTGAAGGAGGTCATCGTCCGCGGCGACGCCGTGGACCAGACGGAGTTCCCGGTCCCCCGCTGGCACTACCGCGAGGGCGGCCGCTACATCCACACCTTCTCGGGCATCGTCACCCGCGACCCCGACACGCGGGTGATGAACGTCGGCATCTACCGCGGCATGATCGGCCGGAAGAACACGACGCCGATGCTCCTGGTCAAGGGCGGGCAGCACTGGGGGCAGCACTTCCTCAAGTACGCCGAGCGCGGCGAGCCGATGCCCGTGGCGTGCGTGATCGGCTGGGACCCGATCATGCCGTTCCTCGCGGGCTCGCCCCTGCCGGCCGGCGTGTGCGAGTGGGACGTCATGGGCGCCTACCGCGGCGAGCCCGCCGAGCTCGTACGGTGCGAGACGGTGGACCTCGAGGTGCCGGCCACGGCCGAGATCGTCATCGAGGGGACGATCAGCGACGACCCCGCCACCTGGGAGCTCGAGGGCCCCTTCGGCGAGTTCACCGGCTACGTGTCCGATTTGCCGACCCCGCGCCCGACCATGCAGATCACCTGCATCACGCACCGGCGGGACCCGATCTTCCGCGGCTGCCTCGAGGGCACGCTGCCCGGCTCGTACAGCGAGAACAGCGTGATCTCCTCCGTGCAGCGCGCGGCGATCGCCTGGAACATCCTGAACCAGGCCGGCATCCCCGGGATCCTGGACGTCTGGGTGCCGCCCATCACGAACGGCGTCAACGTCCACGTCCAGATCCGCAAGCACTACCAGGGCCAGCCCAAGCAGATCGCCGCGGCGCTCTGGGGCTCGAGCGCGGCCCAGTACCGTTACAAGCACGTGATCGTGGTCGAGGAGGACATCGACCCGTCCTCCTACGAGCAGGTGGACTGGGCTTTCGCCCACCGGGTGAACGCCGGGGAGGGGGGCATCGTGATCTTCCCCGGCATCTTCGGGTCGCCCATCGACCCCTCGACGCCCCTCGAGGACCGCGACGTCGCGCAGCTCGGCACCGGCCTCTGGAACCGCGTGCTGATCGACGCGACCCGCAACTGGAAGTTCCCGCGCCGCCCGGAGTGGGGCGGCGAGCGCTTTCCGCCCACGGTGCGCCCGGCGCCCGAGGACGAAGCGCGCGTCACGGCGCGCTGGCAGGAGCTCGGGCTCGGCGACCTCTAGCCCGTGCGCCCGGGGTGCGGGCTCAGGCGCGCGTCGGGGCGGCCACCGCCGGGCGCAGGGCCAGGCAGAGCGGGATCGTCAAGAGCACGACCGCGGCGACGAGCCCGAGCGCCGCGGGCACGCCGGCCGCGTCCGAGACGAGCCCGTAGAGCGCCGGCGCCGCCGACGAGGCGCCGATGCTGAGCGTGTAGTAGAGGCCGTAGGCGCGGCCGCGCCGCTCGGGCAGCACCAGGTCGGCGACCGTCCCGTACAGGACCGACGAGGTCCCGTTGAGCGCGACCCCGAGCGGCGCCAGCACCCCGAGGGCGACGGGCAGCGGCCCGGCGAGCACGGCGACGATCGCCGCGGCGGTGGCCACCTCCGTGAGGACGACGGTCCGGATCACCCCCACGCGCTCGGCCACGAGGCCGCAGACGAACTTGCCCGCCGCGCCGCCGGCGAACACGAGCGCGAGCGCGCCGCCCACGGTCTCCACCCCGGCCCCTTTGGCGACGAGGGCGAAGGGCAGGAAGGTGAGGAAGCCCGTCCGCGTCGCGTTGTCGATCATGCCGATCGCCGCCAGGGCGCCGAAGCCGCGGCCATCGCGGATACCCCAGCCCCGCGCGGGCCCGCCGGCGGCGGCGTCGCGGGGCTCGGCCTCGCCGGCGCCGAGCCGCGCGAGCAGCGCCCCGAAGGCGGCCGCGGCCCCGAGCCCGAGCAGCCCGTACCCCGGGCCGGCGATCCGCCAGCCGGCGCCGCTCGCGGCGAGCCCGATGACCGCGGGCACCGCCACCTTGCCGAGGTCGCCGGCGAAGTTGTAGGTGCCGAGCGCCGCGCGCCGGCGCCCGGTCTCGAAGGCCCGGGCGACGAGCGCCGAGGCGAGCGGGTGCTGCACGCCCGAGCCGAGCCCGGCGAGCAGCAGGAGCGCGAGGAGCGCGGCGAAGCCGCCCGCCCAGCCCGCGGCCACGTAGCCGAGCGCGGTCACCGCGGTGCCGGCGACGAGCACGCGCCGCTCGCCGAGCCGCTCGGCCAGGAGCCCGGCGGGGACCTGGAAGAGCGCCATGCCGCTCGTGTACGTGGTGCGGATCAGGCCGACCTCGGCGAAGCTCAGCCCGAACTCCGCGCGCCAGAGCGGCAGCAGCACGTAGAGCGCGTCCGAGAAGCCGTCGTGCAGGAAGTGCAGGCCGGCGGCGGCAGCGAGCACGCCCGGGGCTCGTCGCACGGCCCGATGATCGCCGGGCGCCCGGGCCGCGCGCAAGCGATCGCGCCGGCGCCCGCAGGGCCGCGTACAATACCGGCGCGGAGGTGCCCATGCCCATCAGCATCACGCGCGTCTACACCCGCACCGGTGACCGCGGCGACACGGCCCTCGTGGGCGGCAAGCGCGTCCCGAAGGACTCGCCGCGGATCGAGGCCTACGGCACCGTCGACGAGCTCAACGCGATCCTCGGGCTCGCGCGGACCTTCAACGAGGAGCGGCTCGCCGCGGGCGAGCACCACCGGCGCCTCGACGAGATCCTGCGGCGGATTCAGAACGAGCTCTTCGACCTGGGGAGCGAACTCGCCACGCCGCCCGACGCGTTCCAGGAGGGGATGCCGCGCATCGGCGAGGCCCAGGTGACCGCGCTCGAGCAGCTCATGGACGAGTGCCAGAAGGACCTCCAGCCGCTCAAGTCGTTCGTCCTGCCCGGCGGCGGGCGCGTGAACGCGTTCCTGCACCAGGCGCGCACCGTGTGCCGCCGGGCCGAGCGGGAGGTGCTGCGCCTGTCGCGCGTCGAGCCCATCGGCGAGTGGCCGCTGCGCTACCTGAACCGCCTGAGCGACGCGCTCTTCGTCCTCGGTCGCTGGATCGCCCGCCACGCGGGGGAGCGGGAGTACCTCTGGGAGCACGGGCTCGAGAGCCACGCGCGCCGGCGGCGCGCCGAGGGCTAGCGCGCCCGGGGCCCGCGCGGGGTACGGGCGCCGGTGCGCCGCCCGGGGTGCGGGCGCCGGCGCGCACCGGCGGGCGCGCCCCGACGCGCGCTTGACGCGGCCCGGGCGCATCAGTATTTTTGAAGCGCCGTTCAGTTCCAGTAAACCCCGCGGGGGCCCCATGACGGTGCCGGACAGCGTCCCGCTCCACCCGCGCGAGTCCGCGAAGGTCCCCCTCCGGCTGACCGTCAACGGCGAGACGCACGAGCTCCTGGCCCCGGTGCACAAGACCCTGCTCGAGGTGCTGCGGGAGGAGCTCGGCCTGACCGGCACCAAGCACGGCTGCGAGCTCGGCGAGTGCGGGGCCTGCACGGTCCTGGTCGACGGCGAGCCCGTGCTCGCCTGTCTCGTCCTCCCCGTCGAGGTCGAGGGCCGGCCGATCCTGACCGTCGAGGGGCTGGCCGAGGGCGGGCGCCTGCACCCGCTCCAGCAGGCCTTCGCCGAGCTCGGCGCGGCCCAGTGCGGCTACTGCACGCCCGGCATCCTCCTCACCGCGCGGGCGCTCCTCGCGCGCGAGCCGGCCCCGAGCCGGCAGCGGATCCGCGAGGCCCTGGCCGGCAACCTCTGCCGCTGCACCGGCTACACGAAGATCCTGGACGCCGTCGAGCTCGCCGCCATGCGCATGGCCGGGCGCGCGCCCGCCGCGGCGCCGCCGCGCGTGGCGCCGGCGCACGCCTGAGATGTCGGCGCCCGGCGCGCGCGCCGACGACGCCAAGGCCTTCACGGTCGTCGGCCGCCCGCTGCCCAAGGTCGACGCCTGGGCCAAGGTCGTCGGCGAGACGCGCTACGCCGACGACCTCGTCCTGCCCCGCATGGCCTACGGCAAGCTGCTGCGCTCGCCCCACCCGCACGCGCGGATCCGCCGGATCGACACCGCGCGAGCCCGCGCCCTCCCCGGCGTCTACGCGGTGATCACCGGCTGGGACCTGCCGCGCGTGAAGTTCGGCATCCTGCCGGTCTCGCAGGACGAAGAGGCGCTCTGCACCGAGAAGGTCCGGATGGTCGGCGACCCGGTGGCCGCGGTGGCGGCCGCGGACGAGGCGACGGCCGAGCGGGCGTGCGAGCTGGTCGAGGTCGACTACGAGCCGCTGCCGGCCCTGATGTCGATCGAGGAGGCGCTCGGCCACCCGGAGGTCCGCATCCACGAGTACGGCGACGGGCCCAACATCCACAAGATGGTCGCGCTCCAGTTCGGCGACGTCGAGGCGGGCTTCGCGCGGGCGGATCTCGTGCGGGAGGACGTCTTCTTCTACGAGGGCAGCACCCACCTGCCGCTCGAGCAGCACGCGGCCGTGGCCGCCTGGGGAGCCGACGGCAAGCTCACGCTCTGGTCGTCGACGCAAACGCCCCACTACGTCCACCGGCTGCTAGCGCGGATCCTCGCCATGGACCCCGCGCACATCCGCGTGATCGCCACGCCCGTGGGCGGCGGCTTCGGCGGCAAGCTCGACCCGTTCGCCCACGAGATCGCGGCGTGCAAGCTCGCGCAGCTCACCGGGCGCCCGGTGAAGATCACGCTCACGCGCGAGGAGGTCTTCTACGTCCACCGCGGCCGTCACCCGGTGCTCATGTGGCTCAAGACCGGGTTCACGCGCGAGGGCGACATCACCGCGTGCCACCTCCGCACCTGGCTGGACGGCGGCGCCTACGGCTCGTACGGGGTCGCGACGACCTTCTACACGGGCGTCATCAACCCGGTCACGTACAGGATTCCCGTCTACCGGTTCGAGGGGGCGCGCGTCTTCACCAACAAGCCGCCCTGCGGCCCCAAGCGCGGGCACGGCACGCCCCAGCCGCGCTTCGCGCTGGAGTGCCAGCTCGACAAGGCGGCCGAGCAGCTCGGCCTGGACCCCGCGGAGCTCCGCAAGCGCCTCGCCGTCGACCCGTTCACGCGGACGGCCAACCACCTGACCGTCACCACCATCGGCCTCCGCGAGTGCATCGACCGGGTCGTCGAGGCCTCGGGCTGGCGCACGCGCTGGCGGGGCTGGCGCTGGCGCGCGGCCGCCGGGGCGGAGGCGGGCGCGGGGACCGGGGGCGCCGCAGCGGCCGCGGGCGCGCCGCGCGGGGCGGACGGAGCGGCGCGCGGGGAGCCGTCCGGCGGCGCGGCGACGCCGGCGCCGCGCCGGCGCGGGCTCGGGCTCGCCGCGTCGGCGTACCTGACCGGCGCGGGCACCGCCATCTACTGGAACGAGATGCCCCACTCGGGCGCGGTCGTCCGCGCCGACCGGAGCGGCGCCGTCACCGTGCTGTGCGGCGCGACCGACATCGGGCAGGGCTCGGACTCGATCCTCGCCTACCTGCCCGCGGAGGTGCTCGGGATCGACCCGCGCGACGTCCACGTCCACGCCGCGGACACCGCGCTCACGCCCGTCGACCTCGGCTCCTACTCCTCGCGCGTCACGCTGATGTGCGGGATGGCCGTGCTCCAGGCCGCCGCGCGCCTGCGCGCGGTCCTGGCGCAGGCGGTGGGCGCCCGCCTCGGCGTGCCGCCCGAGCGGCTGGTGTTCCGCGAGCGCCGCGTGGGGCTCCCGGAGCAGTGGGCGGCGGCGGTGCCCTTCGCGCAGGCGGTCGAGTGGGCCGAGGCGGCCCATGGCGTGCTCGCGTTCCCCGGCTCCTACGCGCCGCCGCGGCGCGGGGGCCGCTACAAGGGCGCGGGCGTGGGCCCGGCGCCCTGCTACTCCTACACCGCGTGCGTGGTCGACCTCAGCGTGGACGAGGAGACCGGCGAGATCACCCTGCACGACGTCTGGGTTGCGCACGACGTGGGCCGCGCCCTCAACCCGCTGCTCGTCGAAGGGCAGGTGGAGGGCTCGGTCTACATGGGGATCGGCGAGGCGCTGATGGAGGCCCAGGTGTTCCGCAAGGGCCTGCACAAGCAGCCCTCGATGCTCGAGTACAAGAGCCCGACCACGCTCGAGACCCCGGAGATCCACACGATCCTGGTCGAGACCGAGGACCCCGAGGGCCCGTTCGGGGCCAAGGAGGCCGGCCAGGGGCCGCTGCTCCCCGTCGCCCCCGCGATCGCCAACGCGGTCTACGACGCGATCGGCGTGCGCATCGACGAGGTCCCGATCACCCCGGAGAAGGTCCTGCGCGGGCTCGAGCTCCGGCGCCAGGGCCGGCCGGCGCGCGTGGGGCCGGAGCGGGTCCCCGCGATGCGGTTCCGGGAGCCGATCGTCGTGGAGTCGGCGTTCGGCCAGCCCGCGGAGCCCCTCGGCGCGAGGCCCTTCGCATGATGCGACTGCCGCCCTTCACCTACCTCCGCGCGCGGACCGTGGAGGAGGCCGTGCGCTGGCTCGCCGACCACGGCCCGGCGGCGATGCCCGTGGCGGGCGGCACGGACCTGCTCCCGAACATGAAGCGCCGCCAGCTCGAGCCGCGCGTGCTCGTGGGGCTCGGCGCGATCCCGGCCCTCCGCGGCGTGAGCGGCGACGCCGCCGCCGGGGTGCGCGTGGGCGCCACCACCACGCTCGCCGCGGTCGCCCGCGACCCCGTCGTCGCCGCCCACTACCCGGCCCTGGCCACCGCGGCCGAGCTCGTCTCCACGCCCCAGCTGCGCAACCAGGGCACGCTCGGCGGCAACCTCTGCGTGGACACGCGCTGCAACTACTACAACCAGACCTACGCGTGGCGGAAGGCGATCGGCTTCTGCATGAAGAAGGACGGCGACATCTGCCTGGTAGCGCCGGCGAGCCGGCGCTGCTGGGCGGTGTCGTCCTCGGACACCGCGCCCGTGCTCTGGGCGCTCGGGGCCCGCGTGCGGCTGGTCGGCGCGGGCGGCGAGCGCGTGATCCCGGTGAGCGCGCTCTACCGCGACGACGGCATCGACTACCTCGCGCGCCACCCGGACGAGATCCTGACCGACGTCCTCCTGCCACCCGCCGACGGCTGGCGCTCGACCTACCTCAAGCTCCGGCGGCGCGGGAGCTTCGACTTCCCGGTCCTCGGCGTCGCCGTGGCGCTGCGCCTGGACGGCGCCGAGGTGCGCGAGGCGCGCATCGTCCTCGGCGCCGTGGCCTCGCAGCCGCGGCCGGCGCCGGCCGCGGAGGCTGCGCTCGTGGGGGCGCGGCTCGAGCCGGAGGTCATCGCGCGGGCGGCCGAACTCGCCGCGGGCCCGGCCCGGCCGCTCGACAACACCGACTTCGCCCACGTCTACCGCAAGCGCATGACGCGCGTGTTCGTCGCCCGCGCGCTGGCCCAGCTGGCGGGGCGCGCGCCGGCCGGCGCGGAGGCGGCGTCGTGACCGCGCTCGGCGCCCGCCTGCGCGCGCTCCGACTCGAGCGCGCGCTCCAGCAGCGCCAGCTCGCCGAGAAGGCGGGCCTGGCGCCCAGCATGGTCTCGCAGATCGAGTCCGGGCGCCTCACGCCCTCGCTGCACACGCTCGGCAAGATCGCCGCCGCGCTCGGCGTGCCCCTGGCCGCGCTCTTCGACCACCGCCCGGCCGGGCGCCTGGTGATCTCGCGCCGGCGCGACTACCCGGTCGTCACCTTCGACGGCACGGCGGAGCGCTGGGCGGTGCTGGGGGCCGGGCTGTTCGAGGGCAAGATCCGCGCGGTGGTGTCCGAGCTCGGGCCCCGGGCGCGCGGCATCGCCACCGACAAGGTGGTGATCAAGCCCGGGCAGATGAAGCTCTTCTACGTGCTCCAGGGGCGGGTGGCGTTGCACTACAACGGCGAGCGCCACCTCCTGGCGACGGGCGACAGCGCCCTGCTCGACGGCGGCGCCCCGCACGGCTGGGAGAACCTCGGACCCCGGCCGGCGCGGGCGCTCTGGATGATCCTGGGGTGAGGGCGCCGTGAGCGAGCACGGCCTCGTCGACTTCCGCACGGACCCGGCGCGCTACCGCCACTGGCGCGTGGCGGTCGACGGGCGCGTGGCGCGCGTGGCCATGGACGTCCAGGAAGACGGCGGGCTCGAGCCCGGCTACGAGCTCAAGCTGAACTCCTACGACCTCGGCGTGGAGATCGAGCTCTACGACATCGTGCAGCGGCTGCGGTTCGAGCACCCCGAGGTGGGCGCGGTGATCCTCACCTCCGCCAAGGAACGCATCTTCTGCGCGGGGGCCAACATCCGCATGCTCGCGCGCGCGAGCCACGGCCGGAAGGTGAACTTCTGCAAGTTCACCAACGAGACGCGCCTGGCCATCGAGGAGGCCTCGGCCGAGTCGGGGCAGGTGTGGCTCACGGCGATCAACGGGCCCTGCGCGGGCGGCGGCTACGAGCTCGCGCTCGCGACGGCCTGGCTCATCATGGCGGACGACGGCACCACGTCGGTGGCGCTGCCCGAGGTGCCGCTCCTCGGCGTCCTGCCCGGCACGGGCGGGCTCACGCGCCTGGTGGACAAGCGCCGCGTCCGCCGCGACCGCGCCGACGTCTTCTGCACCCTGGAGGAGGGCGTTCGCGGGCCGCGGGCGCGCGAGTGGGGGCTCGTGGACGAGCTCGTGCCGCGCTCGCGGCTGATGGAGGTCGCGCTCGCGCGCGCGCGGGAGTTCGCCGCGCGCAGCGACCGCCCCGCCACGGGGCCCGGCGTGGCGCTGACGCCGCTCGCGCGCGAGCTCGCCGGCGACCGGATCCGCTACCGGCACGTGGAGTGCGTCCTGGACCGGGCGCGCGGGCTCGCCGAGATCACGGTGGCGGGCCCGGCCGCGCCGCCGCCCGCCGACCCCGCAGGGCTCCGCGAGCTCGGCGCCGACGCCTGGCCGCTGGCGGTGGCGCGCGAGCTCGACGACCTCGTGCTCCACCTGCGGGTCAACGAAGAGACCGTCGGGCTCTGGGTGTTCCGCACCCGGGGCACCGGCGAGGCGGTGGCGGCGTGGGACCGCTTCCTCGCCGCGCACGCGGCGGACTGGCTCGTGCGCGAGGTTCGCCTCTACCTCAAGCGCGTGCTCAAGCGCCTGGACGTCTCGGCGCGCTCGATCTTCGCCCTGATCGAGCCGGGCTCGTGCTTCGCCGGCACCCTCTTCGAGCTCGCGCTCGCGGCCGACCGCGCCTACATGCTCGACGGCGTGCGCGCGCCCGGCGAGCGGCCGGCGACCGTGCGGCTGACCGAGCTGAACTTCGGCGCCTACCCGATGGGCAACGGCCTCGCGCGGCTCGAGACCCGCTTCCTCGGCGACCCGGCGCGGGTCGCGGAGCTCAAGCGGCGCCTGGGCGAGGAGTTCGACGCGCCGGCGGCGGCCGTGGCCGGCCTGGTCACCGCCGCGCCGGACGAGATCGACTGGGAGGACGAGGTGCGCCTGGCCCTCGAGGCGCGCGCGGCCTTCTCGCCCGACGCGCTCACGGGGATGGAGGCCTCGCTCCGCTTCCCGGGGCCGGAGACCCTCGAGACGAAGATCTTCGGCCGGCTGAGCGCCTGGCAGAACTGGATCTTCCAGCGGCCGAACGCCGTGGGCCCGGCCGGCGGGCTGAGCGTGTACGGCACCGGGCAGCGCCCCGCGTTCGACCGGCGGAGGGCCTGATGGCGGACGTCGACTACCTCGAGCGGATCCCCAACAACGTGAACCTCCGGGAGAACCGGCGGCTGCTGCGCGCGCTCGAGGCCTGGCAGCCGCGGTTTCTGCAGTGGTGGCGCGAGATGGGCCCCGAGGGGTTCCAGGCGAGCGAGGTGTACCTCCGCACGGCCGTCAGCGTCGACCCGCGGGGGTGGGCGCAGTTCGGCTACGTGCGCATGCCCGAGTACCGGTGGGGGATCTTCCTCGCCGAGCCCGAGCCGGGGCGCGTCATCGGCTTCGGCCAGCACCGGGGCGAGCCCGCCTGGCAGGAGGTGCCGGGCGAGTACCGCGGGGCGCTGCGGCGCCTGATCGTGACCCAGGGCGACACCGAGCCCGCCTCCGTGGAGCAGCAGCGCCACCTCGGGCGCACGTGCCCCTCCCTCTACGACCTGCGCAACCTCTTCCAGGTCAACGTCGAGGAGGGCCGGCACCTCTGGGCCATGGTCTACCTGCTCCACGCCTACTTCGGGCGGGACGGGCGCGAGGAGGCGGAGGCGCTGCTCGAGCGCCGCTCGGGCGACCCGGACCGGCCGCGGATCCTGAGCGCTTTCAACGAGCGCACGCCGGACTGGCTCGCGTACTTCATGTTCACCTTCTTCACCGACCGGGACGGCAAGTACCAGCTCTGCAGCCTGGCCGAGAGCGGCTTCGACCCGCTCTCGCGCACCTGTCGCTTCATGCTCACCGAGGAAGCCCACCACATGTTCGTCGGTGAGACGGGCGTGGCGCGGGTGGTGGAGCGCACCTGCCAGCTCATGCGCGAGGGCCGGACCGACGACGTGCGCAAGCTCGGCGGCATCGACCTGCCGACGATCCAGAAGTACCTGAACTTCCACTACTCGGTCTCGCTCGACCTCTTCGGCTCCGAGATCTCCACCAACGCCGCGACCTTCTACACGATGGGGCTCAAGGGGCGGTTCGAGGAGGCCAAGCAGGCCGACGACCACCGGCTCCTGGACGCAACCTACCCGGTGACCCGACCCGAGGGCGACCGCCTGGTCGTGCGGGAGGAGCCGGCGCTCGTGGCCCTGAACGAACGGCTGCGCGACGACTACATCGCCGACTGCCAGCGGGGTGTCGACCGCTGGAACGCCATCATCCGTCGTTACGGCATCCCCTTCGAGCTCAGGCTCCCGCACCGGGGCTTCCACCGGAAGATCGGCGTCTTCGCCGGCCTCTGGATCACGCCCGAGGGGCGGATCGTGAGCCGCGAGGAGTGGGAGCGCCGGCGCGACGAGTGGCTGCCCACGCCGGCCGACGAGGCCTACGTGGCGAGCCTCATGGTCCCGGTGACCGAGCCCGGCAAGTTCGCGGGCTGGATCGCGCCGCCGTCGCGCGGCATCGACGGCCGTCCGCTCGACTTCGAGTACGTCAAGCTCCGCCCCGAGGAGGAAGCCCCCCGTGCCTAAGCCCCTGGCCCCCGACGCGCTCGGCGCGCCCCTCGGCATGTACTCGCACGGCATGGTCGCCCCGGCCGGCGAGATGGTCGTCGTCGCCGGCCAGGTGGGGACCGACGCCGCCGGCCGCGTGGTCGGCGACGACATCGTCGCCCAGACCCGGCAGGCGTTCGAGAACGTCCGCGCGGTGGTGGAGGAGGCCGGCTGCTCGATGCGAGACGTCGTGCGGCTGCAGACTTTCCTGACCCGCCCCGAGGACATCCCGGGCTTCATGCAGGCCCGGGCCGAGCTCTACCCGCGGTACTTCCCGGACGGGGTCTACCCGCCCAACACGCTCCTGGTCGTGAGCCGGCTCGTCCGGCCCGAGTTCCTGGTGGAGATCGAAGCCCTGGCCGTGCGGCCCGCCCGGGCCGCCGCGCGTCGCGCGGCGGCCGCGCCCGCGCGGGCCCGGAAGGCGGGTCGCGCGTCCAGGCGCCGCTGACCGGAGGGCGCCATGCGGGCCGCCGACGTCCTGCCCGAGCAGTTCAACGTCGCGACCTACTTCGTCGACCGCAACGTGGCCGCCGGGCGCGGCGCGCGCCCGGCCTTCGTCTGCGAGGACCGCGTGCTCACCTACGCCGACGTCCTGGACCTCGTCAACCGGACCGGCAACGCGCTGCGGGCGCTCGGCGTGGACATGGAGCAGCGGGTGCTGATGCTCTGCCTCGACGCGCCCGAGTTCATCGGCACCTTCTGGGGCGCGATCAAGATCGGGGCCGTGCCCGTGCCCGTGAACACGATGCTGCGCGCGGCCGACTACCGCTACGTCCTCGACGACAGCCGCGCGCGCGTGGCGGTGGTCTCGGCGCCGCTCCTCGCCGAGGCGGCCCCGGCGCTGGCCGGGGCGCCCTTCCTCCGGCACGTGCTGGTCGCGGGCGGGCCGCCCGGCCCCTACGCCTCCTGGGAGGACGCGGTGGCGCGCGCCGCGTCGACGCTCGAGCCCGCGCCGACCTCGCGCGACGACGCCGCGTTCTGGCTCTACTCGTCGGGCTCCACCGGAGTCCCCAAGGGCGTCGTCCACCTGCACCACGACATGGTGGTCTGCTTCGAGACCTACGCGCGCCAGGTCCTCGAGATCGGGCCCGACGACGTCGTGTACTCGGCCGCCAAGCTCTTCTTCGCCTACGGGCTCGGCAACGCGGGCTACTTCCCGATGGGCGTGGGCGCGCGGAGCGTCCTCGTGCCGCACCGCCCGACGCCGGAAGGGGTCTTCGAGATCCTCACACGCCACCGCCCGACGCTCTTCTTCGCCGTCCCGACGCTCTACGCCGCGATGCTCGCGGTCAAGGACGCCGAGCGGCGCTTCGACCTCTCCTCGCTGCGCCTGTGCGTCTCCGCGGGCGAGGCGCTCCCCGAGGAGATCTACCGGCGCTGGCGCGACCGGTTCGGGGTCGAGATCCTCGACGGGATCGGGACCACGGAGATCCTCCACATCTTCCTCTCGAACCGGCCCGGGCGCGTGCGGCCGGGCTCCTCCGGCACGCCGGTGCCGGGCTACGAGGTCCAGATCGTCGACGACGACGGACGGCCGGTGCCCCCGGGCGAGATCGGCAACCTCCGCGTCAAGGGCGACTCCACGATGGCCTTCTACTGGAACAAGCACGAGAAGACGAAGGAGGCCTTGCTCGGGGCCTGGATCCAGACCGGCGACAAGTACTGGCAGGATCAGGACGGCTACTTCTGGTTCGCCGGGCGCAGCGACGACATGCTCAAGGTGGGGGGCATCTGGGTCTCGCCGGTGGAGGTCGAGGCCACGCTGATCAAGCACCCGGCGGTGCTCGAGGCGGCGGTGGTGGGCAAGGAGGACGCCGACCGCCTGGTCAAGCCCAAGGCCTTCGTGGTGCTCAAGGACCCGGCGCTGGCCTCTGAGGCGCTGGCCGAAGAGCTCAAGGCCTTCGTCAAGGCGCGGATCGCCCCCTACAAGTACCCGCGCTGGGTCGAGTTCGTCCCCGAGCTGCCCAAGACCGCCACCGGCAAGATCCAGCGCTTCAAGTTGCGCGGCTAGCGCCCGTGTTCGACGCGGCGCTCGAGACCCTGCCCCGCGAGCGGCTGCGCGCGCTCCAGTGGCGGCGCCTGCGGGCGCTGGTCGCGGAGCTGCTCGCGCCTGCCGACGGGGGCGCGGGCAACGCCTTCTACCGGCGCAAGCTCGCCGCCGCGGGCGTGGGCGCGGCCGAGGACCTGCGCGACTGGGACGACTTCGCGCGCCTGCCCTGGACCGTCAAGGACGAGCTCGTCGCCGACCAGGCCGCACACCCGCCCTTCGGGACCAACCTGACGTACCCGCTCGCGCGGTACGTGCGCGTGCACCAGACCTCGGGCACGTCGGGCACGCCGTTGCGCTGGCTCGACACCGAGGAGTCCTGGCAGTGGTGGGCGCGCTGCTGGAGGTTCGTCTTCAGCGCGGCCGGGCTCACGGCGGACGACCGGGTCTTCTTCCCGTTCTCGTTCGGGCTCTTCGTCGGCTTCTGGGCGGGCTTCGAGGGCGCGCGGGCGCTCGGCGCGCTCGTGATCCCTGCGGGCGGCCAGGACTCGGTCACGCGCCTGGCGACGATGGAGCGCCTGGGCGCCACGGCCCTCGTGTGCACGCCCTCCTACGCGCTGCACCTGCTCGAGGTCGCGCGCGAGCGGGGGCTCGAGCCCGCCAAGTGGCCCGTGCGCCTGACCGTGCACGCCGGCGAGCCGGGCGCCGGGATCCCGGCCGTCCGCGCGCGCCTGGAGGCGGGCTGGGGGGCGCGGGCCTACGACCACGCGGGGATGACTGAGGTCGGCGCCTGGGGGTACGAGTGCCGCGAGCAGGCGGGCCTGCACGTCAACGAGAGCGAGTTCATCGCCGAGGTGATCGACCCCGCCTCCGGGCGCCCGGCGCTCGAGGGCGAGCTCGTGCTGACCAGCCTCGGGCGGCTCGGGTCGCCGGTGCTCCGCTACCGGACGGGCGACCGGGTGCGCGTAGCCACCGAGCCGTGCGGGTGCGGGCGCACGTTCCTGCGCCTGCCGGGGGGCGTGCTCGGGCGGCTCGACGACATGCTGATCGTGCGCGGCGTCAACCTCTTCCCGAGCGCGATCGAGGACATCGTGCGGCGCTTCCCCGCCGTGGAGGAGTTCCAGATCGAGGTCCGCCGCCGCGGGGCGCTCGACGAGGTGCGCGTGCTCGTGGAGGCGCGCGAGGCCGGCGTCGTCCGGGCGCTCGGCGAGGCCTTTCGCGCCGACCTCGGCCTGCGCCTCGAGGTAGTCCCGGTGCCCGCGCGGAGCCTGCCGCGCTGGGAGCTGAAGGCGCGGCGCCTGGTCCGGCGCGACCCGGCCTGAGCGCGCCGCGCGGGCGCGGCTGCGCGCCGCGCCGCGCCCGCCCGGCCGCGCGGCGGCGGCGTGGTGTTTGACGCGCCGGCGTCGTTCGCGTATTAAACGCGCGGGCAGTCCACCCGCCCGCGTTTCCGATCCCGACCTCCTGAGCGGCCCGGCTGCGTCAGCCGCGCCTCGCGTGTCGCCGCCCGGGAGGCAGGAGCCGGGGTGCTGGGTGGGTGGCGCCCGGCGCTGCCGGGGCCGCGGCGGCGGTTGACGGTAAGTACCCAGTGGCGTTAGGCTGGCGACGATACATCGCAATTTCGACTGGAAAGGGGGTTTATCATGAGCCGCTACCTGCTCGTCGAGACGAAGAGCCCCCTCGACGGCGGCGACTGGGCGTTCGAGCTCGGCAAGCAACTCCGAGCCGAGCAACACGACGTCACGATCTACCTGCTCCAGGACGGCGTGTTCACCGCCCGGCGCAACTTCAAGGCGGGCGAGCGCCTGCTGCAGGAGGCGGAGCAGCACGGCATGCGCGTGCTGGCCGACAGCGTGTCCGCGCGGCAGCGCGGCGTCGTGGGCGACCGCGTGGCGAAACAGGTCACGATCAGCGAGATGGACGAGCTCGTCGATCTCCTGATGGAGCGATCGGACAAGGCGATCTGGCACTGAGCGATCCGACACGAGGAGGGATCCATGGCCGAGCGCAAGACCCTGCACATCACGGTCACCGCGGGCCCGTACGGCAACGAGAGCCCGGTGAGCGTGTTCCGGCTCGTCGACAAGGCCCTGGACAAGGGCTACAACGTCAACGTGCTGGCCTACGAGGACGCGGTGCTGCTCACCGCCAAGGCGCAGGTCCAGCACGACGACCCGATCTGGAAGGACAAGGCGTTCCACCACACCGACGCGGGCAAGGCGCACTCGACGACGGCCGAGTTCGTCGCCCGACTGCTGGAGAAGGGCAAGGGCGACCCGCACCTGAACTGGTACGTCTGAGGGCTCTGCTGCCTGGAACGGGGCGTTCCACAGGGCTATCACCTCGACGGCGTGGTGCACGGGACGTTGGCCGACATCTACAAGTGGACCGAGGCGGCGCATCGCACGATCCTGGTCTCGGCGCACTGAGGGGAGGACGCGATGGCCAAGAAGATTCTCTCGGTGCTCTCGCACACCGAGTACGGAAACCTCGAGGACTCGGACATCGGGCTCTTCGCCTCCGCCTTCGCGCCGGTGGCCGGCTCGCAGCTCACGCTGCTCCTGGCCGAGGACGCGGTGAACTACGCGGTGCGCGGCCAGGAGGGCACGGGGATCAAGATCGCGGGGGCGCCGGTGCAGCCGGGCTTCCTGATCGAGACCGACATCCAGTCGGTGCAGGAGGCCAAGATCCCCGTCTACGCCTTCCGCGAGGACCTCGAGGAGCGCGGGCTCTCGGAGAGCGACCTGGTCCCGGGGATCCGGCTCCTGAGCCGCCGCGAGTTCGGCAAGTTCATCGACCAGTTCGACACGGTCTGGAACTGGTAAGCTCGGGGCGATGACCGACGCGCGCGCGGGCGGGCCGGCGGCCGAGGCGGTGGTGACCGTCGACAACCGGGGGATGCTCTGCGCCCAGGGCATCGTCCGGCTGATGCGGGCCCTCGCCTCGCTGCCGCCCGGCGCGCTCGTGCGCGTCCTCTCCACCGACCCCGCGGCCGAGCACGACTACCCGGCCTGGTGCGCCAACACCGGGCACGTCTTCCTCCGCCACGAGCGGCAGGACGGCGTCATCGTCTCCTACCTGCAGAAGCGCCCGGCGTGACGCGGCTGGCCCTCATCGTCGCCCGGGGCGAGCTGAACAGCCTCGTCCAGGTGATGACGCTGCTGCTCGCGGCGGTGAGCTCGGGGCTGGCGGTCAGCGTGTTCTTCCGCGACGAGGCGATCTACGCGCTCACGCGCGAGGGCGCTGCGCGCCTGCGCCTGTCCGAGGGCTACCGCGACCAGGAGGAGGCGGTGCGGGCGCGGCTGCGCGCCCAGGGGCTCGACGACCTCCCGGCGCTTCTGCGCCAGGCCAAAGAGCTCGGCGAGGCGCGCTTCTACGCCTGTAGCTCCTCGCTCGCGATCTGCGGCGTCCCGCCCGAGGCGCTCGTGCCCGAGATCGACGGCGTGCGCGGCCTCACGGCCTTCCTGCTCGAGGACGTGGCACGCGCCGACCGCGTGCTGACCTTCTGATCCGCAACCTCCTGGCCGACGTCCCCGCCGCCCTGCCCGAGGAGCGCGTGGAGGTCCTCGTGGAGACACCGGACCTCCGCCTCGAGCGCATCGTCTCGACCGGCCACGCCACGCCGCCGGGCCGGTGGTACGAGCAGCCCACCGCCGAGTGGGTGGCGGTGCTGGCCGGCAGCGCGGGGCTTCGCCTCCTCGACCCCGAGGAAGAGGTCGTGATGGGCCCGGGCGACGCGCTGCTGATCCCCGCGCGCCGGCGGCACCGCGTGGAGTGGACGGACCCCCGGCGCCCGACGGTGTGGCTCGCGCTCCACTTCCGCGAAGGCCTGAGCGGGTAGCCCCGGCCCACCCGGGCGCGCCGGCGACCGGGGCGTGCGCCGGCGGGGGCGCGCGACCGCGCACGCCGGTCGCGCTTGTCAACGCGGGCGCGGCTCTGGTAGTCAAGGCGCGCATGTCCCCGGCCGGCGCCGAGCTGATCCGGGCCATGGCGGCGGGCGACCGCGAGGCCTTCCGGCGCTTTTACGACCGCTACGCGCCGATGGTCTTCGCCCTGCTCCTGCGGATCCTGCGCCGCCGCGAGGCGGCCGCCGCGGTGCTCGAGGACGTCTTCTGGGAGAGCTGGCGCGAGGCCCGCGCCTACGACCCCGCGGCGGCGAGCCCCGAGGCCTGGCTCGTCGCGCGCGCGCGGGACCGCGCCGTCGCCCGGCTCCGCGCGTCCGACGACCCCGCCGCGCCGGGCGCGGCGGCTGAGCCGGGCGCCGCCCCCGAGCCGCTCCCGGTGCTCGGCGGCCTGCTCGAGTGGGTCCCGCCGGCGCCGCGCCACGCGCTCCGCCTCGCGTACTTCGGCGGCCAGACGGAGACGGAGCTCGCCGAGCTCCTCGGGGTCGCGCGTGAGGTCGTGCGCGCGCGACTCGTGCAGGCCCTGGAGAGCCTCCGGCGCGCCCGGGCCGAGGCGGCGCGGTGAGCCACGAGCCCTTCGACGCGCAGGCGGCGGTGCACGCGATCGGCGCCCTGGACCCCGCCGAGCGCGCGGCCTTCACGGCCCACCTGCGGCGCTGCGCGCGCTGCCAGGCCACGGTGCGCGAGGGGCACGAGGCGCTCGCGGCGCTCCTCGCCGGGCTGCCGCCCGCGCCGCCGCCGCCCGAGGTCGCCGAGCGCCTGCTGCGGCGCGTCGAGGTGGTCGCCGAGCGTCGGCGCCTGAACCGCGCCTGGCTCGTGGGCACGGCGATCGCGCTCGCGGCCATGGTCGTGGGGGGGCTCGTGATCGGTGGCTGGGTCGCCGCCCGCTACGAGGCGCGCCTCACCCGCGCTGCCCGCGAGCTCACGGAGGTGCGCGAGCGGCTGCGCCGCGCCGAGGGCGCCCTCGCCGAGCGGACGACCGTCGCCCCGGCGCTCGTGGCGCTCTTGCGCGATCCCGCCACCGAGGTCCTCGTCCTCCGGGCTCCGGGGCTCGACCCCCAGCCGCGCGGGCGCGTGGTGTGGAACGAGCGTGCGGGCGGGTACCTCGTGGTGGTGGGCCTGGCCCCGCCGCCGCCCGGGCGCGCGTACGCCGCGTGGACGATCCGCACGGGCGTCGCGCGCCCGGCGGGGCCCGTGACGCTCGACCCGCAGGGCGACGCGGTCGTGCGGATCGAGCCGACGGGCGCGCCGGTGGACGCCTTCGCGGTCACCCTCGAGCCCGAGGGCGAGGGGCCCGCCCCGACCGGCCCCGTCGTGCTGAGCTCGCGCTGAGCCCCGGCGCGGTCGGCGGACCCGCGGGCCGCGGGGCCGCGGCGGCCGGTCAGCGGCGGCGGGCGGCCAGGAGCACGGCGACGATCGTCATCGCGTCGCGGATCACGCCGCCCTCGACCATCGCGACCACCTCGTCGAACGGCACGGCCCGGACCTCGAGGAACTCCGTCGGGTCGGGACGCCCGGCGGCGGGACGGAGCCCGTCGGCGAGGTAGAGCGTGGCGGTCTCGTCGACGACGCTCTTGGACGTGTCGAACTCGCCGAGCCGGACGAGCCGCTCGGCGGCGTAGCCGGTCTCCTCGAGGAGCTCGCGGCGCGCCGCGGCCTCGAGCGTCTCCCCGGGGCGCGCGGCGCCCGTGGGCATCTCCCAGAGGAAGCGACGCGCCACGTAGCGGTACTGGCCGACCAGGAGCACCGTGCCCGGGTCCAGGAAGGGCAGGACGCCCACCGCCGGCCGGCACTCGACGACGCCGTAGGTCGTCGTGCGCCCGTCGGGCAGCTCGGCCAGGTCCTCGCGGACGCGGATCCACGGGTTCTCGTAGACGACGCGGCTCGCGCGCGTGCGCCAGGGCGCGCGCGCGAGCGGGTGGGCGGCCTCGCTCACCGCGCCGGGCCCGGGAGCGCCGCGGCGAGCGGACGCCGGCGCACCAGGCGGACGAGCGGGGGCACGAGCACGGCGAGGAGCCCGAGCACCACGAGGGCGAGCGTGAGCGGCCGGCCGAGGAGCGCCCCGAGGTTGCCCCGCTCCATGAAGAGCGCCTGCCGCAGCGTCCTCTCCATGATGGGGCCCAGCACGAGCGCGACCACGAGCGGCGACGGGTCGATGGCGAGCTTGCGCAGCCCGTAGCCGAGCAGCCCGAACAGGACGAGGACCCAGAGGTCGAGGAGGCTGTTGTTCAGGCTGTAGGCGCCGACCAGGCAGAGCAGGAGCACGAGCGCGGCGAGCACGTGCTGGGGGATCCGCAACAGGCTCACGAAGAGGCCGACGAGCGGCAGGTTCAGGACGAGCAGGATCGCGTTGCCCACGTACATGCTGGCCACGACGCCCCAGAACACCTCGGGGCGCTGGGTGATCAGGAGGGGGCCCGGCTGGACGCCGGCGATCGTGAGCGCGCCGAGCAGCACCGCGGTCGCGGGCGAGAAGGGAATCCCGAGCGAGAGCAGGGGCACCATCGCGCCGGCCGTGGCGCCGTTGTTCGCCGCCTCGGGCCCCGCCACGCCCTCGATGGCGCCCTGCCCGAAGCGCTCGGGCGTCCGCGACAGGCGTCGCTCGAGCACGTAGGCGATGAAGCTCGCGAGCACGGTGGCGGGGCCCGGGAGCAGGCCCGTCAGGAAGCCGACCACGGAGCCCCGCGCGATCGGGGCCGCCGCCCGGCGCCACTCGTCCCGCGTGGGCCAGAGCTCGCGCAGCCGCACGGTCGTCACCTGCGCGCGGCGCACCCCCGACTCCGCGATCAGCAGGATCTCGGCCACGCCGTAGAGGCCCATGATCACGGGCACGAGCTCGACCCCCTGCGCGAGCTGCGTGGAGCCGAACGTGAACCGCCGCACCGCCGACACCGGGTCCATGCCCACCGTGCCGAGCGCCAGCCCGAGGGCGACCAGCACGAGCGCGTGCAGCACCGTGCCGCCGCCGAGGCGCGAGAGCAGCAGGAGCCCGGCGACCGCCAGGGCGAAGTACTCGGGCGGGCCGAAGCGCAGGGCCTGCTCGGCGAGCCAGGTCGCGGCGAGCATGATGCCGACCACGCCGAGCGAGCCCGCGACGAAGGATCCCACGGCCGCCACGGCGAGCGCCGCGCCGGCGCGACCCCGCCGGGTCATCTGGTAGCCGTCGAGCGCGGTCACGACCGCGGCCGCCTCGCCCGGCACGTTGACCAGGATCGACGTCGTGGAGCCCCCGTACATCGACCCGTAGTAGATCCCGGCGAGCATGATGAGCCCCGTGGCCGGGTGGAGGGCGAACGTGGAGGGGAGGAGCAGGGCCATCGCCCCCACGGGCCCGATCCCCGGCAGGATGCCGACCACCGTGCCGACGAGCACCCCGACGAAGCAGGCGAGCAGGTTCGTCGGCGTCAGGGCGACCGCGAAGCCGTAGAGCAGGCCCTCGAGCGGGCCCATCAGCCGACGAGCGCGCCCCGCGGCAGCGGCACGCCGAGCAGCAGGGCGAAGAGGGCGTAGCTCGCGAGCGCGGCGGCCAGCGCCACGGCGAGCGCGCCGGGCCAGCCTGCGCCGAGGCGCCGGAGCAGGCCCGCGACGAAGAGCAAGGCCGTCAGCGGGTAGCCCGCCCACGGCAGGAGCAGGCAGTAGCCGGCCAGGGCGGCGAGCGTCGCCAGGACGCGCCGCAGGCCCTCGCGGCTCACGGGAGCGCTCGGCGTGGGGCGGCGCACGCTCAGGGCCACCCACGCGAGCGCCACCGCCGTGCCGAACGTCCCCACCCAGCGCGGAAAGAACCCCGGCCCCGGGCGCGCGGCCGTGCCCGGCGACAGGCCGAGCGCGTGGGCCAGGTACACGCCCGAGGCGGCGAGCAGCGCGAGCGCCAGGCCGCGCTCGAGCACGGGCTACTTCTTCTTGAGCATCCCGAGCCGCGTCAGGATCTCGGTGTGCGCCTTGTACTCGCGCCAGAGGTCGGCGCGGAGCTGCTCGCCGGGGCGGTAGTCGACGTCCACCCCGCGCGCCTTCATCGCCGCGACGAACTGCGGCTCTTCCATGGCGGCCTTGGCGGCGTCGTGCAGGTACCGCAGCACGGGCGGGGGCGTGCCCTTCGGGGCGACGAGCAGGAACCACACCCCGTTGTGCGCGTTCCAGCCGAGCTCGCGGGCCGTGGGGGCGTCGGGGAAGTCCGGGTGGCGCCGCTCCTGGAAGACCAGGAGCACGCGCATCCGTCGCGCCTCCACCTGGGGCTTGACTTCGCCGGGCTGGGCCACGACCGCCTCGATATGGCCGCCGAGGAGCGCCGGGCTCGACTCGCCCCAGCCGGAGAAGGGCACGTGGGTGAGCTCCACGCCCGCCAGGCGCTTGAGCTCCTCCAGGTTCAGGTGACTCGACGTCCCCTCGCCCGGCGTGCCCACGCGCAGCCTGCCGGGCGCGGCCTTCGCCGCGGCGATGAACTCCTTCGCCGTCTTCCAGGGCGCGTCGGCCCGGACCGCGAGCAGGGGGTAGTACGAGACGACGTTGACGATCGGCTCATAGTCGTCGGGGGTGCGGTAGGGCAGCTCGTTGAGCTGCGGGTGGATGACGAGCGTGGACAGCGGCGTCAGGGCGATCGTGGCGCCGTCGGGTCGGCCCTGGACGAGCTCGGCCACCGCGAGCGAGCCCCCGGCCCCGGGCCGGTTCACGACCGCCACCCCGCGCGGGAACTTTTTCTTCATGCCCTCGGCGAGCGCGCGGGCGACGATGTCGACCATGCCCCCGGCGGGGTAGCCGGCGACGATCGTGAGGGGCCGCTCGGGGTACTCGGCCGCGGCCGGCCAGGCGAGCCCGAGCACGAGCAGGACGGCGACAGCGACACGGACCATAGGGGTGACTCCTCCTTCGTGGCGCGACGCGGGGGCCGCGAGGTGAGGGGACTCTAGCACATCGGGTATACTCGAGCGAAGCCGCCGAGATCCCGTCGGTGTCACCGCCGAACGCCCCGTCCGCGCCGCCCTCGCGCGGGCGCGCGCGCCGCGGGCGGCCGCGCGAAGGCGGGCGCATGGCGGAGGGGTGAGCGCATGAAGGTCGTGCTGCGGAACCCACGGCGCGAGGTCGAGGTCGCCGGCGGCCGGCGCGTGCGCGACATCCTGCGCGAGCTCAACATCGTGCCCGAGACCGTGCTCGTGATCCGCGGCGACACGCTGCTCACCGCCGACCAGGTCGTCGGCGACGACGACGTCATCGAGCTGCGCCCCGTGATGTCGGGCGGCAGCGGCGGCGGGGCCCCATGAGGTGCCGGCGCTGCGGGGGCGCCGCGGTCCTCGAGCTCCGGCGCCACAACGCCGCCTTCTGCGCGCCCGACTTCCTCGCGTTCTTCCGCAACCAGGTGCGCGAGGCCATCCGCCGCCACCGCATGTTCACGCACGACGAGCCCGTGCTGGTGGCGGTGTCGGGGGGCAAGGACTCGCTCGCGCTCTGGGACGTCCTGATCGAGGAGGGCTACCGCACGACCGGGCTCTATCTCGACCTCGGGATCTTCGACTACTCGGTCGAGTCGCGCGCGCGCTGCGAGGCGTTCGCGGCCGCGCGCGGCGCTCCGCTCATGGTCGTCCGCGTGGCCGACGAGGTCGGGGCGCCGGTGCCGGTCATCAAGGAGGTCACGCGGCGTCCGCCGTGCTCGGGGTGCGGGCTCTCCAAGCGCTACCTGATGAACAAGGTCGCGCTCGAGCACGGCTTCCCGGTGGTGGCCACGGGGCACAACCTCGACGACGAGGCCGCGACGCTCCTCGGCTCGGTGCTGCACTGGCAGATCGACGCGCTGGCGCGGCAGGCGCCGGCGCTGCCCGCCACGCACCCGAAGCTCGTGCGGCGCGTCAAGCCGCTCTACCGGCTGTCGGAGCTCGAGACGGCGGCGTACGCGTTCCTGCGCCGCATCGACTACATCGTCGAGGAGTGTCCGTTCGCCCGCGGCGCCACCTCGCTCGCCCACAAGGAGCTCCTGAGCCGCCTCGAGGAGGCGTCGCCGGGCGCCAAGCACAACTTCCTGTTCGGGTTCCTCGAGCGGGCGCGGCCGGCCTTCGAGCGTGTCGAGGCCGCGACGCTCCAGGAGTGCACGCGGTGCGGGCAGGTGACCACGGGCCCGGTCTGCGCGTTCTGCCGGCTGGCCGACCAGGTCAAGCGCGCGGTCGGCGCGGGCCGCGCGTGAGCCGGCGGATCCGAGGCCGCGGCTGACCACCCCGCCCGCCGCGCGGGCCGTCTCGCACGCACCCGACGCGCCGGCCTCGCCCGACAGCCTGTCGGCGCCCCGTGTTTGACACCCCGGGGGCGTCGCTATACTGGCGCCGCACGGGACCGGCCCGCGGGGAGCCCTATGGGCGACGGATGGCGCGGGACGGTCCTCGTCCTCCTTCTTCACGGCGCGTTCCTCGTTCCCTGCCCGGCCGCGGGCGCAGGCTTCGTCGAGGGCGGCCGGCCCGTGACCCCGGAGGAAACGAACTTCGCCGGGGGCCGCCGCGCGACCCCGATCCATCGCGTCCCCGTCCAGATCAACCACGACACCCGGGCCGGCGTCGACCTGGATCTCACACTGGTCGACACCGTGTTCGACGCGCTCCGCGTTCACCACCGCCGCGACCCGTATGTCGCGCCCCAGACGATCCCGGTGGTGGTGATCGCCGAGGCGAAGATGCGGCGCTTTCTCCAGGGGCCGCCGCGCCTGCTGTTCGGGCGCCTCGAGGCCGAGGTCAAGAGCCAGCAGCAGGACGTCTACCCGACGCCCACGGCCGTGTTCGTGAGCGACGCCGTCCTCGGGGATCCCGTCAGGCTTCAGGCGGCGCTTCGCCGCGGGCTCGGCTACCTCTTCGACGTCGACTTCTACCGCGCCGTGACGGGGCTTGAGCGCGCGCGCCCGCGCCCGGCGGATTAGCGCGTCGATGGCCGCGCTGCGCCGCCCGCCGGCCGTCGCCCTCGTGGCGAGCCTTTGCATGTTCGCGGTCGGGGCGAGCACGGGCGGGGCCCTGGTCGCGTTCCAGGACGCGCTGTACGAGTTCGCGCGGCGCCAGATCGTCAAGCGGCCCGACGTCCACGGCTTCGGCGGCGTCGAGGTGATCGACCAGCAGCGCATCGCGGAGGTCGCCGAGCAGGCCAACAACGCCCTCCGCATGCTCCACGTCCACGGCCTCGGGCTCGGGATGTTGATCCTCCTCGTCTCCATCGTCATCGTCAACCTCCCGCTCTCCGAGCGCGTGAAGCGCGCGGGCTGCATCCTCGTGTCACTGGGGGCTCTGTACCCGCCCGGATGGCTGGTGCTCGGCGGGCTCATCCCCTACTGGGGCGTGAAGGCGCTGCGGGCCCCGGTCGAGTGGGGGCTCTTCGTGCCCTTCGGCGGTGCCGCGATCCTCGCCATCTGGGGGACCCTGGTGGTCTACCTCGTGACGCTGCTCCGTGGGGAGCCGCGGCGCGCAGCGGCGCCGCCGGGCGGGCCCGGCGCGTCGGTGAAGCGGTGAGGGGCGTCGTGGGAGGCCGCCGGGGCTCCCGGTTCGCCGTGGTCCTGGTGGGCCTCGGGCTCGCGACGACGCTCGGGCCGGTCGCGGGCGAGGCGCACCTCTTCCACAGCGTCTATGCGCCGCGCGACAACCAGCTCACGCGCGATTACCTCGTGCTCGTCCAGCTCGCGGAGTACCCCTACGAGCGGTTCGACGTGGCGGCGGCAGTCTATCGCGGCGCCGAGCGTGTGCGCCTGAAGCCCGGGGGATTCCGCACGTGGCTCCGCCGGCCGCTCGAGCCGGGGCTGGTCTTCAAGGCTGGCCACCAGCTCAACCGGTGGCAGGGTCATCTCAAGGCTGAGGCTCGGCGCGTCGATCGCCGTTGGGGAACGACGCTCGACTCGCGGATCGAAGCTGCCTTGGCGGCGCGCGACGCGCCCGGCGTGCGGGCGGCCTTCCGCGAGCTGTTCGTCTACCTGCTCGCCGAGCTCTTCGAGGCGACGGCAGCCCGGCTCGCCGAGCCCGAGGCCCCGCTGCAGCTCTACCAGTTCGTGGACCGCTACTTCACCGTCGCCCACGAGGCATACCTCAACCTCCACCACCGGCCCAGCGCGCTCGCCCTGCGCGCGACGCTCGCGGCCGTGGAGCGCGCGCTCGGCGAGCCCGCGCGCGGGATCCCGCCGGCCCCGGAGGCCTTCGAGCAGCAGCGTCGGCGGTTCCTGCGCACGCTGGCGACGACCCTCGGCGTGCACTGGACCCCGGCGTGACGCCGCGGCCGCACCGCGTGGGGCGCTCTACCCTCCTGGCGGCCCTCGTGCTCCTCGGGCTCGTGGGGGATACCGGCGCCAACGGCCGCGAGGTGGTGCGCGAGCTGGTCGGGCGCGTGGTGGCCGCGAGCCCGGAGCGCGGGTTGACGGTGGAGCGCGAGGTCGGTGGCCGCGTCTTTCGTCTGGAGGTCGTCCTGCCGAGCGACGCCCTCGTGCTGTACTGCGCCCCGGGCGCGGCACGCCTGGAGGCCACGCACGGCGGCACGCCGGTGAGCGTGTTCTACGAGCCCGCGGGGCGCGAGGGGCTGGCGAACCTGGTCGTGGTGGAGTCGTGGGAGTGAGGCGCGCGGCGCGGGTCGGGCTGGCCGCGCTGGCCGGGCTGGTGCTCGGCGGGGCGGCCGTGCGCGCCGAGGCCCACGAGGAGCAGCTGGTACGAGGCCGGCTCGAGCAGGTGGATCCGCGCGCCGGGGTCCTGCTCGTCCGCGACACAGCGCGCGAGCGGACGGTGCGCGTCACGGTGGACCCGGAGACGGCGGTCTGGCGGTGCCGGACCGGGCCGGGCCCCCAGGGGCTCCGGCCCGGCGTGCGGGTCCGCGTGACGTATCTCGACCCGGGGCGGGCGCCCTTCACGGCTCGGTCGATCCTGGTGCTCCCGGGGGAGGGAAAGGAGGTGCGATAGCGAGGCAGCGATCCACGCGCGGCTGCGGCGTCGGCCGCGCGGCCAGGTCTGCGAAGAGGAGGTGCACGCCATGAAAAGGCTGGCAGTGGGGGCGGTGGTCGTCGCGTCGGCGCTCGCGCTGCTGCCGGGCGCCGGCGCGGCCTTCCAGGAGGAGGGCACCCTGCGCATCGGCGGGATGTGGGCGCTCAGCGGACCGGCGGCCTACATCGGCTCGAGCTCCAGGGGGCTCGCCCAGCTCGCCGTGGACGAGATCAACGAGGCGGGGGGCGTGTCCATCCAAGGCAAGCGCGTGAAGCTTCAGCTCTACGCCTATGACGACGCGTGCAAGGCCGAGGAGGGCCTGACGGTCGTCCGGCGACTCGCCGACTCCGACCGGGTCCTTTTCTCGCTCGGGCCCACGTGCTCGAGCGTGGCCGAGCCCGTGTTCGGGATCCTCCAGAAGCGGCTGGACGACCCGGCGGACACGGGGCTGCAGTTCCTGTTCTTCACCGACACCGCGATCAAGTTCGGGCTGGCCAGGATCTCGCCGTGGGCGTTCCGGAACGTCGGCAACGAGCCCGAGATGTTCGACCTGACGTTCAAGCTGGTGCGCGAGCGTCATCCCGAGCTGAGGACCGCGGCGGTGGCATACGAATCCGACTTCGCCCACTCGGTCTCCACGTGGAAGGGCGCGGTCGAGCCCGCGCTCAAGAAGTACGGGTACCAGGTCCTCGAGGTGGTGGAGTGGCGGTTCGAGGACACCGAGTTCGGCGCTCAGACCACGAAGCTCCGCAAGGCGAACGCGGACCTGCTCGTGATGCTGACCCACACCTTTTCGACGTGCGGGGCGGTCAAGGAGTTCAAGCGGCAGCGGGTCCGGTCCAAGCTGATGATCGGGATCACGAGCGCGGCCAGCACCGAGACGATGGTCGGTTGTGGGCAGGCGGTGGAGGGCATGATCATCCCGACGAACTTCGCCGCCGTCACCCCGCGGGCGCGGGCGCTGGCCGAGAAGGCCTGGGCGCGCTACAAGGCGGACTCCAACCTCCACAGCGTGCCGGCCTACGAGAACATCTACGCGATCAAGAGCATCGTGGAGAAGGTCGGCATCCGGAACGAGCCGGGCACCCTGCTCCAGGATCGGCGCAAGGTCCGTGACGCGCTCGCCCGGCTGGGGACCTTCCAGGGCGTCCTCGGCCCGATCAAGATGAACGGCGACGACGACCCGGTGAAGCCGCGCGACGTGGACAAGGCCGTCATCCTGGTCCAGGCGAGGAACGCGCAGTGGACGGTCTGGTGGCAACCCCCGGAGATGGGCAAGAAGTAGGCTCCCGGTCCGGCGGCGACGCGGCGCGGCCGGCGGCGCTGCGCCCGCGGCCGCGCCGCGCCCCGCGCCCCTGAGCCATGTCGGCCCTGCTGCTCGACGTCGTCCAGCAGACGATCAACGGCCTCATGTACGGGGCGTTCTATGCCCTCCTCGGCATCGGGTTCACGCTGTTCTTCGGCGTCATGAAGAAGTTCAACCTGGCCTACGGCCCCACCGTGATGGCCGGGATCTACCTGGGCCTGCTCCCGCTCTACGTCTGGAAGGCCCCGATCTGGGTGGTCGTCCTGACGTGCGTGGCGGGGGCGGTCCTCGTGGGGCTCCTCGTCGAGGTCGCGTGCTTCCGCTACGTGGCGCCGGGCAACGAGTTGGCGCCGCTCATGACCACGATCGGGATGCTGATCCTGATCCAGGAGCTCGTGGTGCTGCTCACCCACGCGGCGCCCTTCGAGTATCCGCCGGTGTTCGGCGACGAGTCGTTGGAGCTCGGGCCGTTCCTCGTCCGGCCCGACTACCTGGCGATTCTCCTGGCGGGGCTGCTCTTCGTGGGCCTCCTTTACCTCCTCGTGGAGCACACGGCCTTCGGCCGTGCGATGCGGGCCGTGGCCGAGAACCCGCGCGTGGCGCAGCTCCTGGGGGTGGACGTGTCGCGCGTCAACACGCTCACCTTCGTCCTGACGTCGGCGGTGGGCGGCGCCAGCGGCTTTCTCGTCGCCATGACGTTCGGCGCCCTCCAGCCCGGCATCGCCGGCTGGATGACCATCAAGGGGCTCGTGGTGATCGTCATCGGGGGGCTCGGCAGCATTCCCGGCGCCGTGCTGGCGGGCCTCCTGCTGGGCGTGGTGGAGTTCCAGGCGCTGTGGTTCCTCGGCATCACCTGGCGCGACATCTTCGCCTATCTCCTGCTCTTCGCCTTCCTCGTGCTTCGTCCTGCGGGCCTGCTGGGCCGCGCGGCGACGTAGGGCGCGCCGTGGAGTACGTCGTCGCGGTCCTGTCGATCATCGGAATCCACGCGCTGCTCGGGCTGAGTGTCTACCTGGTGGCGATCACCGGGCAGCTCTCCTTCGGCCAGCAGGGGTTCTACGCGATCGGGGCGTATCTGGCGGGCATGGCCACGGCCCTCTGGAACTGGTCGCTGGGGCCCGCCCTGGCCCTCGGGACGGTCGCGGCGGGCGTCGTCGGGTTCCTCGTCGGCTTCCCCGCCCTGCGCGTGCGGGGCCTCTACCTGGGGATCGCCACGCTCGGCTTCGGGGAGATCGTCCGGCTCGGCTTCCTCAACCTGAAGTACACGAAGACCATCGGTGGGCGCCTCGTCGGCCCGAACGGGGCCGAGGGCTTCCGCCACGTCACCTACGTCTACGAGCGTGGGATCACGCAGGGCCAGTATCTCCTGGTGATCCTGCTGGCCCTGGCGCTGGTGATCGTGCTGATCAGCCTGCTCGAACGCTCGCGACTCGGCGTGCAGTTCCGCGCCGTCGAGGAGGACGAGATCGCCGCCGCCGTGGCCGGCGTGCACGTGACGGCCGTGAAGGTTCTGGCCTTCACCCTGGGGGGCATGGTGGCCGGCCTGGGGGGCGCGCTCTTCGTCCATTACAGCACCTATATCGACCACGAGATGGTGGCGCTGCCGCTCGCGGTCTCGGCTGTCACGTACGCGATGCTCGGTGGGCTCGGCAGTTGCTGGGGCACCGTGCTCGGCGCCGCCGTGCTGATCTCCCTCACCGAGGGACTGCGGGTCGCCAAGGAGTTCCGGCTGATCGTCTACGGCGCGCTCATCATCCTGGTGATGACGCTGCGGCCGCGCGGGCTCGTGGACGAGCGCGTGGTCCTGTGGCTCGGCGGCTGGATGCGGCGACGGCGATGGCGACTCGACGCCCCGTGAGGCGGCTCGAGGCCGGGCGATGCTGACCGTCCAGGGGCTCTCGCGGCGGTTCGGGGGGCTCATGGCCCTTCGTCGAGTCGACCTGGAGGTCAAGCGCGGCGAGATCTTCGCGCTCATCGGTCCCAACGGCTCGGGGAAGACCACGCTCTTCAATGTGGTCACCGGCGTGCTGCGACCGACCGAGGGGCGGGTGTGGTTCAACGGGCAGGAGATCACCGGCGCGCCCACGCACCGCGTGGTCCGGCTCGGGATCGGTCGCACGTTCCAGACGATTCGGCTCTTCACCCGGCTCACTGTCTTCGACAACGTGCGCGTGGCACTCCGGGGCGCCGGCTCGCCGCGGGCCGCGCGCGCCCGCGTCGAGGAGCTCCTCGCATTCACCCGTCTCGACGACCGCGCCCACGAGCTCGCCGGGAACCTGAACTTCGGCGAACAGCGGCGCCTCGAGCTCGCCCGGGCGCTGGCCACCGACCCCGCGCTCCTGCTCCTGGACGAGCCCGCCGCCGGCATGACGTATGGCGAGGTCCAAGAGCTGATCCACGACCTGCGGCAGCTCCGGGACCGTGGCCGGACGATCTTCCTGATCGAGCACGTCATGGACCTCGTGATGGGCGTCGCCGACCGCGTGGCCGTCCTCAACTTCGGCGAAAAGCTCGCCGAGGGCACGCCGGCCGAGATCCAGCGGCACCCCCGGGTCCTCGAAGCCTACCTGGGGGAGCGTCCGAGCGATGCTCGAAGTGCGTGACCTGCAGGCGGGTTACGGGCACATCGCGGCCGTCCGCGGGGTGTCCCTCGAGGTTCAGCCGGGCGAGATCGTCTGCCTGATCGGACCGAACGGCGTGGGCAAGACGACGACCCTGCTCAGCATCGTCGGCCTCGTGCGCCCGAGCGCGGGGCAGGTCCGCTTCGAGGGGCAGAGCCTCCTCGGGCTCACCCCCGACCGGATCGCGCGCCTGGGGATCGGGCTCGTCCCCGAGGGTCGATGGATCCTGGCCGAGATGACGGTCCACGAGAACCTCCTGATGGGCGCCTACAGCCGGCGGCGAGACGGTCGGGAGGTCGCGCGCGACCTCGAGCGCGTGACGGCGCTCTTCCCCGTTCTGCGCGAGCGCGCTCGTCAGCGCGCGGGGACGCTCTCGGGCGGCGAGCAGCAGATGCTCTCCATCGCCCGGGCGCTCATGGCGCGGCCGCGCCTGCTCCTGATGGACGAGCCCTCGCTGGGCCTGGCCCCGCGCGTGATCGACGAGATCTTCGGCGTCATCGGCACGCTGCCCGCGCAGGGCGTCACGGTCTTGCTCGTGGAGCAGAACGCTCACCAGGCGCTCCGGGTGGCCCACCGGGCCTACGTGATGGAGGTGGGACGGATCGTCCTCAGCGGGCCCACCGCGGAGCTCCGCGAGCACGAGGTCCTGCGGCGGGCCTACCTGGGTCCGCGGCAGTGAGCGGGGACCGCGCGGCCCACGAGCTTGCGGGCGGGCGCGCGGCGTCGCTAGGATGGCGGCGGTCCCCGGGTGTGCCCGCGGTGTGGGGAGCCGGGGCGGGGAGGAGGCGGGGATGCGCGACGCGGTGATCGTCGAGGCGGTGCGGACGCCCGTCGGCAAGCGCAACGGGCGGCTGAGCCCGGTGCGGCCGGACGAGCTCGCGGCGCTCGTGCTCCAGGCGCTGGTGGCGCGGGCCGGCGTCGACCCCGCCGAGGTGGAAGACGTGATCCTCGGCTGCGTCGACCAGGTGGGCGAGCAGGGGATGAACATCGCGCGCAACGCCGCGCTGCTCGCCGGGCTGCCCGTAGACGTCTGCGGCACCACGCTGGACCGGATGTGCGGCTCGGGCCAGCAGGCCGTCAACTTCGCCGCCATGGGGATCATGAGCGGCCAGTACGAGCTCGTCGTGGCCGGCGGCGTCGAGCACATGACGCGCGTGCCGATGGGCTCGAACGCCGTGGGCCCGGGCGAGGGCCCGTTCTCGCCGCGCCTGCAGGAGCGCTACCAGCTCGTGCCCCAGGGCATCGCCGCCGAGCTCGTCGCCGAGAAGTGGGGGCTCACGCGGGCCGAGCTCGACGAGTTCGCGGCGCAGAGCCACGAAAAGGCCGCACGCGCCATCGCCGAGGGGCGCTTCGCGCGCGAGATCGTCCCGGTGCCGCTGCCCGACGGCACCTGCTTCGACACCGACGAGGGGGTGCGGGTCCCCGTGGACCGGGCGAAGATGGCCGCGCTGCCGCCCGCCTTCAAGCCCGACGGCGTCGTGACCGCGGGCAACGCGTCCCAGATCTCCGACGGGGCCGCGGCCCTGCTGCTCGCCTCCGCCGAGCGCGCCCGGGCGCTGGGCCTGCGGCCGCGGGCGCGTGTGGTGGCCACCGCGCTGGCGGGCGTCGACCCCACGATCATGCTGACGGGCCCGATCCCGGCCACCCAGCGGGTCCTCCGGCGCGCGGGCCTCCGGCTCGAGGACATGGACCGGATCGAGATCAACGAGGCGTTCGCCTCGGTGGTGCTGGCCTGGGCGCGCGAGCTCCGCCCCGACATGACGCGCGTGAACGTGAACGGCGGCGCCATCGCGCTCGGCCACCCGCTGGGGTGCACGGGCGCCCGGCTGCTCACGAGCCTGCTGCACGAGCTCGAGCGGAGCGGTGGGCGCTACGGGCTGCAGACGATGTGCATCGGCATGGGTCAGGGCATCGCCACCATCGTCGAGCGCTGCTGATGCCAGGGTATCGCTGTCCCCGCTGCGGCAAGGTCGCGATGGTCCAGAAGATCTGCTGCGGCCGGCCGATGAAGCGCGCCTAGGGCGGCCGGCGCGCGGCGCCCGCCGCGCCGCGCGCCGGCGCGCGGCTCAGAGCGGCCAGTCGATCCACTCCGCGCACGCGCGCCCGAGGACCCACTCGCGCTCGGCGGGGCTGAGGAACGTCATGCCCTCGCGGGCGTGCCGCACGGCGTCGCGGTAGGGCACGGGCAGGCGCGAGTAGTCGGTCCCCCAGAGCATCCGGCGCGCGCCGAAGGCCTCCCACACGCGGCGCAGGGGGGCCTCGAGCCCGGGGAACGGGAACGGCTCGCTCGTGTAGCAGGGCAGCGCCGAGACCTTGACGGCGACGTTCGGGTAGCGGGCCAGGGCCAGCACCTCGTCGAGGTCGGCGAACGCCTCCGCGTCCCGCGTGCCGAGCCGCCGGGCCAGGTGGTCGAGGATCAGCCGCAGGCGCGGGTGCCGCGCCGCGATCGGCGCCACGGCCGGCACCTGGCCCGGCACGAAGATCATGAGCGGCAGGCCGAGCGCCTCGCAGGCGGCCCAGAACCAGTCGAGCGAGCCGTCGGTCAGCCAGCTCGCCCAGAGCGGCAGGTGAAAGGTCAACCGGATGCCGCGCATGCCCGGCTGCTCCCGCCAGCGCTCGAGCCGCGCGCGCGCGTCCGGCGCCCGGGGATCGAAGCGGCCCATCACCGCGAACCGGTCCGGCCAGCGTCGAGCGGCGTCGAGCGCGTCGGTGTTGTCGTCGCCGATCCACGAGGGCGGCACCAGCACCGCGCGGGCGACGCCCGCGTCGTCCATGACCTGGAGCACCTGCTCCGGCGCCAGCGCCGGGCCGTGGGCGTGCACCGTCCGCCCCGGCGGCCAGGGACGCGTGGAGAGGTCCGGGCTCCAGACGTGGATCTGCGCGTCGACGATCGTCACGGCCCTTGCGCCTCCCCGCTCACGCGCGCCGGAGCACGGCCTGGATGGCGCCGTCGAGCTCGCCCGGGGGCACGGGCTTGAACAGGCACCGGTCCACGCCGAGCTCGGCCAGGCGCCCGCCGTCCTCCTCGCGGAGCCCCCAGCCGGTGATGAACAGCAGCGGCACCGCGCGGTCGGTCGCCCGCAGCCGCTCTGCGAGCTCCCAGCCGTTCATCCCGGCCATGCCCACGTTGGTGAGCACGACGTCGAACCGCCCCGGGCGGTAGCGCTCGAGGGCCACCGCGCCGCTCGACGCGGGCGTGACCTCGTGACCGAGGCTCCGCAGGAGCTCGACCAGCGTGCCGAGCACCTGGGGGTCGTCGTCGACGACGAGCACGCGCGCCGCGCGCCACGGGCCCGACGCGGCCGCGGACGCCGGCGGCGCCGAAGCCGGCCGGGCGGCCGGGAAGGTGAGGGTGAACGTCGCCCCCTTGCCCGGCTCGCTGTCGACGCGGATCTCGCCGCCGTGCCGCCGCACGATGGAGAACGCCATCGCCAGGCCGAGCCCCGAGCCGCCCTCGCCCTTCGTGGAGAAGAAGGGCTCGAAGATGCGCCGCTTGACCGCCTCCGTCATGCCGACGCCCGTGTCGCTCACCGTGACGACGACGGTGTCGCCCGCGCCGGGGCGGGTGCGGATCGTCAGGGTCCCGCCGTGGGGCATGGCGTCGATCGCGTTCAGCAGGAGGTTCGTCATCACCTCGGTCAGCGCCGCCGGGCGCCCGCTGATCGGCGGCACCGGCTCGAGCTCGAGCCGGAGGTCGAGGGGGCGGTTCTCCTGGGCGATCTTCTCCTCCCACCGGGGCCGGACGATCGCCACCGCCTCCTGGACGGTGCGCGTCACGTCCACCGGCACGAACTGCTCGTCCGGGCGCAGGCGCGCGAACTGCTGGATGCGGCGCACGGTCTCCGAGCCGTCGATCGCCGCCGCCTCGAGCACGGCGAGCGACTTGGCGACGAACTCCCGGTCGCCCAGGTTCTGCTTCATGAGCTGCGCGTAGCCGAGGATCGCCTGGAGCAGGTTGTTGAAGTCGTGGGCGATGCCGCCGGCGAGCTGGCCGAGCGCGGTGAGCTTCTCGGACTGGTGGAGCTGCGCCTCGACCTCGCGCTGCACGGTGATGTCGCGGACGATGGCGATCAGCCCTTCGACCCGCTCCCCGGGCCCGCGCAGGGCCGAGAGCGTCACGGCCAGCGCGAGCTCGCGCCCGCCCTCGCCGGGCACCGAGACCTCGAAGGCGTGGAGCGGCCGGCCTTCGGCCAGCCGCTGCCGGGCGCGGGCGTAGTCGGCCGCGGGCAGGAGGTCGGTGACGGGGCGGCCGAGCGCCTGCCGCGCGGGCAGGCCGAAGATGCGCTCGGCGGCCGCGTTCCAGCCCTCGATGCGGTCGCGGTCGTCGAGGGCGATGATGGCGTCGCCCGCCGAGGCGATGAGCTGCTCGAGCCGCCGCTTGGTCGTGGCGATCTCCGTGTAGAGGCGCGAGTTGCGCACCGCCACGGCCAGGTACTCGGCCAGCATCTCCAGGAGTTCCCGCTCGCGTGGGTCGATGGGCCGCGCGGAGGTCCGGTTGTCCGCGACGAGGTAGCCCAGCAGCCCCTCGGCATCGCGGATCGGGCACACGACCAGGCACGCGCGGTCGCCCGCCGGCGGGGTCTCCGTCTCGGGCAGGATCGCCACCGCGTCGTAGCCGAGGGCGCGCCGGAGCTGCCCGGTGACGGCCTCCGTAAGCCGCTGCACGTCGAGCTGGCCGACGATCGTGCGGGCGATCTCGCGGAGGATCGACAGCTGCGTGACGCGCAGCGACTGCTCGGCCGCCTCGCGGCGCGCGGCCTCCTCGAGCTCGCGCGTTTTGGCCGCGAGGCTCCGCATCTCGCGCACGAGCTCGGCGATCTGCCCGCGCTGGCCGAGGTCGGCCTGGCGTCGGCGCAAGGCGCGACGCACCGTCTCCTCGAGGTCCTGGCGCGAGAACGGCTTGATGAGGTACTCGAAGGCGCCGTAGGAGAGCGCCTGTTTCACGGTCTCGAGGGACGCGTAGGCGGTGATCATCACCACCTCGATCGCGGGGTCCACCGCCTTGATGCGCCGGAGCACCTCGAGCCCGTCCATGCCGGGCATCTTGATGTCGAGGATCACGAGGTCCGGGCGGAAGGGCCCTAGCTCGTCGAGCGCGGCGCGCGGGCCGTCGGCGGTGCGGACCTCGTAGGCGGGCTTGAGCAGCATGCGGAGCGACTCGCGGGGCCCGACCTCGTCGTCGACCACGAGGATCCGGGCCCGGTCGGTGCGCGGGGGCGCCTGCGTGCTCACGCTGCGGGCAGCGTCACCTGGAAGGCCACCTCCTGGCGACCACGGCGCAGGGCGAGCTGGCCGCCCATCGCCTCGACGAGCCGCCGGCTCACCGCGGGGCCGAGCTCGAGGAGGCTCTCCTGGACCATCGCGAGCGGGTCGAACAGCCGCGCGTCCTGCTCGGGAGGCAGCACCGCCGTACGGGAGCTCACCGCCACCCGCACGACGGCGCCGCGCTCGGGGTCCGTCTGCCGCGCGAGCGCGATCGCCACGCGGGCTTCGTCGCCGGGCGAGCGGTGCGCGAGGTGCCAGACGAGGTGGGCGAGCGCCTTGCCGACGCGCGCGCGGTCGGCCCGGGCCAGGCACGGCCCGGCGTCGCCCTCGAGCTCGACCCGGAGGGGCCGCTCGAACCCCTCGGCGCCCGGGTCGAGCGCGGCGACGACCTCGTCGACCACGGCGCGCATGTCCACGGTGGAGCAGTCTACCGTACCCACGTCGACGAGCCCGCCAAGTTTTTCGAGGACTTGGACGAGGCGACCGACGTCCCGGCGGACGACCGTGGCGAAGTGCTTGCGGAAGTCGGCCTGGTCGTAGCGCTCCTCGAGCAGCTCGACGAAGGTGTGGATCGACACCAGCGGGTTCTTGATCTCGTCGGCGATGCGCGCGACCACGCGGGCCAGGAGCTCGGCCTGCTCGGCCCGGCGCTGCTGCGCGGCGAGCTCGCGCCGCGCGGTGTGGTCGTCGAAGACGAGCACGGCGCCGAGCGGCGCCTCGCCCTTGTCGCCGATCGGGTAGGTCGTGACCTCGAGCCAGCGGTCGCCCTGCGCCAGGTGCACCTCCTCGGCGCGTCGCGCCCGGCCGGAGACGAGCGTTTCGTAGAGCAGGTCGCCGAGCGGCGAAGGCAGCGCCCGGAGGTCCTGCCCCGCGAGCGCGACCGCGGGCAGGCCCAGGATCTCCTCGGCGCGGCGGTTGACGAGGCCGATGCGCTCGTCGCGGCCGAGCGTGACCACCCCGCTCGACATGCTCGCCAGGATCTGCTCGGTGAACTCCTTCTCGCGGGCCAGGCGCTGGTGGAGCGCGATCGCGCGCAGCCCGGTCGCGAAGTGCGTGGCGAGGTCGAAGAGCGTCTCCGTCTCCGCCCGGCCGTAGGCCTCGCCGACCACGGGCGGGCCGACGACGAGGAGGCCGGCGAGCTCGCCGTGCGCGAGCAGCGGCACCGCGAGCACGCCGCCGAGGAGCGCGAGCTCCCGCGCGGCCGCGCGGTCGTCGAGCTCGGGCAGCCGCGCCGGGCGCCCCTGGAGCGCGAGCCAGCGGCCCAGGCCCGACGTGGCCGACAGGCGCACGCCCGTCACCAGCGCGGCGGCGAGGCCTCGGTGCGCCGCCACGCGGAAGACCAGGCGGCTCTCGTCCGGGCAGAGCAGCGCTAGCCGCGCGGGCCGCACGAGCCCGGCCACGGCGTCCAGGAACATCTCGGTGGCGCGCGGCGGGTCGAACCCGGCGGCGAAGACGCGCGTGAACTCCGTCAGGATCCGCGCCAGCCCACCGAGGGGCGCCGGCTCGGCCGGCCCGGGCGCGGGCGCCGTGCCGAGGCGAGCCCGGAGCGCGGCGACCTCGCGCGCCAGGCGGTGCCGGTCCAGCGCGAGCTGGAGCCCCCGCTCGAGCTCGCCCCGTCGGCCGGGGCGCGGGAGGACGACGTCGGCCGCGGCCGCCTCGTCTTCGCCGCCCAGGGCGACGACGAGCGCCTCCGGCGCGAGCGCCCGCACGTGGCGGACGAACTCCGCGAGGTCGCGGGGCCCGCGCTCGCCGTCCACCAGGACGACCTCGGGGGTGACCGCGCGGAGGGTCTCGAGCGCCTCAGCCTCGCTCGCCGCGGCGAAGAGCGAGCTCGCGGCCACGAGGGGCTCGACGCGCGCGCGCAGCGCGGGGTCGGTCGTCAGCAGCAGCACCGCGCTCATCGACGGGTCCTCCTCGGTCACCCGGTGCCGGGACGCGCGGGCGGGGCGCTCACCGGCACGCGAGGGCCTCCACCGGCGGGGCCGTCGGCACGTCGAATGTGACGAGCGCGCCGCCGGAGGAGCGGTTCGCCACATGGAGCCGGGCGCCGTGGCTCTCGGCGATGCTGGCGGCGATGGCGAGCCCGAGCCCCGAGCCGCCCGGCCGGGTGGTGAAGAACGGGTCGAAGACGTGCTCGAGATGTGCGGGCGCGATGCCAGGGCCCGTGTCGGCGACCGTGACCGTCACGCGCCCGTCGGCGGCCGTTATCGCGATCGACACGGCGCCGCCGGGTGGCGTGGCCTCGCGGGCGTTGGTGAGCAGGTTCACGAAGAGCTCTTCGAGCTCGGCGGGATCGCCGGCGACGGGACCGGGTTCGGCGCCGGTCTCCACGACCAGGCGCACCCGCTTGTCCTCGAACGCCGGTTGCACCAGCGCCACCGCGCCCAGGACCACGGCCCGGAGGTCCACCCGCTCGCGCGGCCGCCGGCTCGGCCGGGACAGCCTCTGGAGCCGGGTCAGGAGGCGCTCCATCCGCTGGACCTGGCCCGCGACCACGCGGCTGAACTCCGCGAGGAACTGCGGGTCGTGGTGCCGTCGCGGCATGAGCTGCGCGAACGTCTTGATGCCGACGAGCGGGTTCTTGATCTCGTGGGCGAGGGCCGCCGCCAGCGCCTCGAAGTAGGCGAGCCGCTCGGCGCGACGCCGCTCGCGTTCGAGCGCGCGCAGCGGGCCGAGGTCGCTCAGGACGGCGACCGCGCCCGCCGGCGCGCCGGAGGGCGCGCGGAGCGGGGAGGTGACGCAGAGCACCGGGTCGTCGGCGCGCTCGGGCGCGAGCACGAGCTCCGGCACGGTGCGCCCACGGCCGTCGGCGAGCGTGTCGCGGAGGAGCGCGGCGAGCGGGGCCGGGAGCGCGTCCCCCGGCCCGTCCGCGGCGTCGCCGGTGCGGAGGCCGGCCAGGCGCGCGGCGGCGCGGTTGACCATGACGGGCCGGCCCGTGCCGTCCACCGCCACCACCCCGCTCTCGATGGTCGCCAGCACGGTCTCGATGTACTCCCGGGCGAGCACGACCTGCCCGTAGAGCTCGCCGTTCTTGATGGCGATGCCCGCCTGATTGGCGAGCGTGCCGAGCAGGTCGAGCTCCCGGGCGTCGAACGGGTCGCCCGACCGCTTCGGGCCGATGGCCACGAGCCCCACCGGCGCGCCCTCCGCACGCAGCAGCAGGACCACGGCCCAGTCGAGCGCGCGGAGGTGGGCGAGGAGCTCCGGGTCGTCGGAGTGGATGCCGGTGCCAAGCGGCCGTCGCCGCGCGACCAGTGCGTCAGTCACGGGATGCGGTGGCACATCCGGCGCTTCGAACTGGGTGTCGTCGCCGCGCCGCACGCTCGCGGCGCGTGAAAAACCCGCAGGCGACGCGGCGTAGATCGCCACGCCGTTCGCACCCAGGGATCGGGCGATGAGCTCGCTCATGGCTTCCAGAACCCGCCGGAGATCGTGTCCCCTGGTGAGAAGGTCGCTGGCCTCGCGCATGGTGCTGCGAAAGCTGACGTGCACCCGGCCCAGATAGCGGTCGATGAGCTTCGCCGTCCAGGCTCGTAGGCGGAAGACCATCACGGCGGAACCCACCGCGACGAGGAACAGGCCTGTCTCGTCGGGCGCGCCCTCGCGGGGCTCGCGGAAGAGGAACGCGCCGATCGCGACGGCGACGGGGGTGAGCGCCGCGCCCGCGGCCAGGACTCGGGTCGCCCGCCGAGATCCCGCTAGCCGGAGCTGCATCAGCCGGTGCCTGATGACCGCATGGGCCACGATCCCCACGAGCAGCACCGCAAAGTAAGGGCCAACCCATGAGAGGGCCGATGTCCCGACGAGCCATGGGATCAGCAGGTTCGTGGTCGTGGCGGCGAAGCCGGAGAGGGCCACGCCCAGGCCGACCCAGGCGAGCTGGCGCCGCGCTAGTCCGGTCGCGCGCCGCCATCGAGCGGTGAGGAGCGCGAGCGCCGCGCCGAAGGTCGCGACGAAATAGGTCGCGAAGACGGGAAAGAGGGGCCCAGCGCCTCGGTGAAGACTTTTCTCGCGCAGCGTGACGTCGTAAACCACCAGAGGCGTCGTCGCCGAGAGCGCCGCCAGTACCGTCCCGAGCAGGCATACTGCCTGAACGACTCGGAAGGAAGGCCAGCCACCCGGGACCGGGAAGGCGCGCACGAAACCGAGAAAGGCGGGAGGGATGAGGCTCGCACTGGCGAAGGCGAGGCGGAGGGGCAGCGCGGACCCGGTCGGGAGGTGAGCGACCGTGATGGCCACGATCCATGCCGCGATTGCCGACGCGAAGGCGGCGAACCACCGGTGAGAGTCGGCGATGGGTCGCGCGCGAAGGACAAGGACGACGAGCATGGCGACGATCAGGGCTGTGGCGAACGAGGAGAGCAAATAGATGAGCACCTCTAGTCTCCTGGGGGCGCAAGGCTGCGAGTGAGGGGAAGATCCGGTTTAAGCGACACTATTTCTTCCTCACGGATCGGGAACTCGATCTCCGCGATCGTTCCCTTGACTCCCGGTCGAGGGATCAGACGGAGGTCCGCCCTGTGGAAGTCTGCGATCTCTCGGCAGATCGAGAGCCCCAACCCGGTGCCTGAGACCTTCGTGGTGAAAAAGGGCTGGAACAGATGTTGCCGGATTCCCGGGTCGATGCCGACGCCCTCGTCCACGATGCGGACGATGACGGCGGCACCCGTTGGCCCCTGGCGATGCCCGAGCTCGATCTCCACCACGCCTCCGTCGGGCATCGCTTCGATCGCGTTGTTGAGCAGATTGACGAAGAGCTGGATGAGCTGGCCCTGGTCCCCCCTGATGCGCGGTACCCTGGCAGGGCGCTTCAGCACGATCTCGACGCCCTGAGCTTTGGCGCTGGCCGCGTGGATCGCCACGATGTCGGCCAGGAGGCCTCCGAGGTCGACCGTGGTCAACTTCGCCCCCTCGCTCGGGGCCATCAAGCGCAGCCGGTCCGCGAGGCGTGCGATTCGGCTGACTTCCAACGGGAGCAGGCGGGTGGCTGTGTCGCGATACTCGGGGTCGTCGAACCGATCCGGCAGCATCGAGATGAAGTTCGAGATCGAAGCGAGAGGGCTGCGGATCTCGTGGGCGATCCCGGTATAAAACCGCGCCATCGTCGCGAGGCGCTCCACGCGTCGCTGGTTCCGCTCGAGCTCCTTGATCGCCGAAAGGTCCGTGACGACGACCAGTGCGCCAGCGATCCGCCGCTGGTCATCCCGCAGGACCGCCGTGGACACCATAACCGGGACCACTCCCCGGGCAGGGTGCTCTACGGTGGCCTCGAGTTCGCGTGCACGCCAAACGTCAGTGAGGGCGAACGTGAGCGCCCACGCGATCTCGCTGGGCAGGACCGTGAGCGGCGCACCGCGATCCGCGTCGTTGAGTCCGAGTAGGCGCCCGGCGGCTCGATTGAAGCTCGTGATGCGCGCCTGGACGTCGACCGCGACGACGGCTGCATCGAGCGACTCGAGCAGCCGCTCCGAGTATTCGAGCATCTGGACACGCTGGCTGTAGAGGAGGGCGTTCTGAATCGCGATCGACGCAAGGTCCGCCAGGGTCTCTAGCAAGGCGAGGTCTCTCTCGAAATAAGCGTCCCCGCTCCGCCGCGGTCCGAGACCGACGAGACCCAGGATCTCGTCCCGACGTCCGAGCACGAGGACAATCTCAAGACCGGCGTCGCGCAGTTTGGCATAGGTCGTGGCGGTGACGGGATCGTCGACCGGAATGCTCGTGCAGATCACTGAGGGGCAGGGTTGACGTTCGGCTAGCCGCTGAACCTCTGGTGAGTGGAGGAGCAGATCTTCCAGCCGATCATCGGTGGCGCTAAGCCTGCGAAATTCCCCACCAGGCCCCGATCGCGCGACCATGACATACGATTCAGGGACGAACGCAGCCGTGAGGATGGACTGGAGCTCGCTCGCCACTTGGTCCGGCTGCATCAGCCGGCTCAAACGTCGGGTTGAGTGACTCAGGGCCGAGCCGTGATCGAGCGCGCCGCGGTACAGATACGGGTCGAGCACGCGGGCGAACACTCTCTGGGCGGGCGCCGAGGCCATTAAGAGGACGACCAGTGCCACGACCGACAGCTCAAGCTGGACGGAGATCGTCTGGTTGGAGGTCGCCGGCAGAAGACGAACGATCGTGAGCGCCACCGCAGCGACGAGCCCCGTGACGGCTCCGTGGGCGACGCCGCGGTGAATGACTGGGCGGAGGTCGAGCAGGCGGTGGCGGATGATGGCATGGCCGACCAGCGCAACGAGAGGGAGGATGAAGAACGGCCCCAACCAGACGTACGTCGCGATGCCGAGGAAGAGGGGAACGAGCAAGTTCGAAGTGATGCCGCCGGCTCCCGAGACGATGAGCCCGATTCCGAGATACTGGAGCTGAGCACGCTCGTGCCCGCGGGCGCGACGCCACTTGGCGATGAAGACGCCGAGCGCGCTGATCCATGCCATGAGGAAGTAGGCGGCGAACAGCGGGTAGAGTGGCCCAGACTTTCTCGAAAAACCCTGCGGCGTGAGGACGGCATCATACACGAGCAGCGGAGTGAACAACGAGAGCCCGGCAAAGATGGCGCCAATCGTAAGACCGAGCCGAGTGACCATGATCGGCGGCCACGGCGACGGGGTGGGGTAGACGCGGGTAAAGGCAAGAAACGCGCCGGGGATGAAGCTCGCGGACGCGAAGACCGCCCGGGCGGAGCGCTCGGCGTCGAACCCGAAGTGGAGGCAAGCAAGCGCGCCAGTCCAGCCAGCCATCGCCGTGGTATACGCCGCGAACCATCGATTGATCGGGCTGCGAGGACGGGCGCGGAGAACGGAGAGCGCGAGGCCGAGGAGTACTGCTGCGATGAGGGCCAGGATGAACGGCGTCACAAACCCGATGGTGCGCCGACTACGACGGCCATGTGAGTGCCTCCGATGCTGTGCGCGTGGACGAGCACGTTTCGGATCCGAGCACATCGCGCTCGGTTGGGCACGTAGTCGAGATCGCAGGCGGGGTCGCGCTCTTCGTAGTTAATCGTTGGCGGAACGGCGCCGTCCCGGATCGCAAGACACGCCGCGACGACCTGCATCGGGCCCGCGGCGCCCAGCGCGTGCCCACACATGGACTTGATCGACGAGACAGGGACGCTCCAGGCCCGAGAGCCGAGCACGCGCTTGAGCGCGGCGGTCTCGGCGGCGTCGTAGTTCACCATCGAGTTGCCGTGGGCACACACCCAATCGATGTCCTCAGGTGTGAGCTTCGCTCGCCTGAGGGCAATCGCCATGGCCCGTGCGGCCGCCTCCCCGCTCTCGTCCACCGTCCGGAGCTCTCCCCCCTCCGAGGCACACCCGAAGCCGAGGAGTCTGGCGTGGATCCGCGCGCCGCGGTCGAGGGCCAGCTGTTCGTCCTCGATCACGATCGTGGCGGCACCCTCGGCGAGCACGAAACCCGAGCGACGACGGTCGAACGGCCGGCTCGCCTGTGCGGGCGGGCCGTCCCATCGCGCGAGCGCTCCCGAGGCTTGGAACGCCGTGAGCGAGTACGGCGAAAGCGGCGCTTCGGCACCACCGGCCACCGCCATGGGCGCGCCCTGCTGAACCCGATCCATCGCCCAGCCAATCGCATCCAGCCCGGCGCAGCACCCCGTCGCGAAGCTCGCCGTATCGCCGTGGGCTCCGACCTCGGCGGTGACGTGACTCGTCGCGGCATGAACCGGGTATTCCAGGATCGTCCACGGGACAACGCGCTCACCGCGGAGAAAGGCCGTGAAAGTTTTTTCGTGAATGTGGACCAGACCGCTCATCGCGCTCCCGATGGCGACTCTGATACCTGCGGGAGGAATCGCCGCTTCGTGGAGCCCACTGTCCCGGTACGCCATGCGCGATGCGGCGACGGCGAAGTGACTGAAGCGCGCAGCCATGCGGCCGAACATGCCGCCCATCCAGTCGTTGGCGTTGAAGTCCTTGACCTCGCCTGCGATTCGCAACTCCGGCGGGAGTCGAGAGCAATCGAATTGCGAGATGTAATCGATCCCTGATCGGCCGCTGAGCGCGCTCTGCCAGAAGGCCTCGACGCCGACTCCGATGGGGGAGACAATTCCTAGTCCAGTGATCGCAACCCGGCGATGTCTCACCCGCTCCCTCGACCTCGCCCGATGTCCCACCCACGCGCGAACCGTCGGGTGCACCGGCGCGCGCGCCCAGACGCCCCCGCGCGCTTACGACGCCCCCGGCGCGTGCAGGACTCCCCCCCGCGCCCACGTGCTGCCGCGCCCACGACACCGGGCGTGCCGCGCCCGCCGCGCGCGGCGCGTGAGCGGGGCGGCTGTAGAATAGGCGAGCCGATCCGGCCATGTCCAGGATTCCGCTCGACCGTCGCGAATTTCTGACCCTCCCCCTCGCGCTGTTCGTCGCCCCGGTCGCCGCCCTGGCCGCCGAGCCGGAGCTCCGCGAGGCGCGCTACACGCTCGACGCCGGCATTCTCTGGGACGTCTTCACATTCCACCTGCCGGGGCGGATCACCGAGACCATCGACCGGACCGTCGGCCGCTATGCGGTGGTGGCCACCGGCGAGGGGTCGCAGGTCGCCAACCGCCTGGAGTCGCGCGGCGTGCTGCGGGCCGGGCGCTGGGCGCCCGTGGAGGCGGCCGGCTGGTTGCGGATCGCCGGGCGCCACAGCCGCACCGAGGTGCGCTACGACTATGCGCGGCGCGTGATCCACTACCACCACCGGGGCGAGACATTCCTGCTGCGGCGGGTGCGGCTCGTCGACGACGTCGTGCCCATTCCGCCCGGCGTGCACGTGGACGACCTCGTGAGCGCGGCCCTGAACTTCGCCGAGGGGCGCTGGCGCCCGGACGCGGACGGCCGCTACGCCACGTACCTCGTGCGCCGGCGCCGACCCGAGCGCGAGGGCCCCGACGACGTGCAGGCGCGCTACGAGGCCGAGCTCGTGTCCCTCGCCTTCCGGGTCGAGCCGGACCCGGAGAGCGGCCAGGCCGTCGGCCTGGTCGACCTCGTGCCCTTCACCTCCTGGGCGCGCCGCCAGGCGCCCGCGCGCGTCGTCTTCGGAGCGGATCGTCGCCCGGCGCAGGTCACGGCCTCGCTGAGCCTCGGCAGCACCGTCACGGTGCGCGTGCAGGCCGCGGCGTGAGCCACGACCTGGTCGCGCTTGGCGAGGTGCTGCTGCGGCTGAGCGCGATCGCCCCCGCGCGCCTGGAGACCGCCCGGCGGCTCGACGTGCAGGTCGGCGGCGCCGAGGCGAACGTGGCGGCGACGGCGGCGCGGCTCGGCCTGCGCACCGCGTGGATCTCGGCGGTGCCCGCCGATCCCTGGGGCGACCGCATCCGCCGGGAGCTGGCCGCCCACGGCGTGGACTGCGCGCACGTCCGCCGTATGGAGGGCGCGCGCGTGGGCGTCTACTTCGTCGAGTACGGCGTGCCGCCGCGGCCGGTGCGCGTCCTCTACGACCGCCGCGACTCGGCGTTCGCGCGGCTGACGCCCGACGCGGTGGACTGGGAGCCGGTCCGTCGGGCCCGCCTGGTCCACCTGACGGGGATCACCCCGGCCCTGGGCCCGCCCTCGCGCGCCCTCGCCGAGCGGACGCTCGAAGAGGCCCCGGCGCTCTCGTTCGACGTGAACTACCGCGCGGCGCTCTGGCCCCCCGACGCGTGCCGCGCCTGGGTGGAGCGCGTGCTGCCGCGGGCGCGGTTCCTCTTCGTGGGGCGCGAGGAGGCGCAGACGGTGCTCGGGCTCGACGGAAGCCCGGAGGCCGTGGTGGAGGCGCTGGCGCGCCGCGCCCCGACGGCGACGATTGCGCTGCTGATGGGCCCGGAGGGCTCGGTGGCCGCGGCCGACGGGCGCCTCGTGCGGCCCCGCGCGCGGCCCGCGGTGCAGGTGGTGGACCCGATCGGCGCCGGCGACGCGTATGCCGCGGGCTTTCTCTGGGCGGCGCTTCGCGGCGCCGACCTGCAGGAGGCCGTCGACACGGCCACCGTGGTCGCCGCGCTCAAATGCTCCCTGTGGGGCGACATCGCCCCGATCGACCCGCAGGACGTCGCCGACGCCCTCGCGGGCGGACCCGCGGTGCGCCGGTGAGCCCCGCCCGCGCCCGCGCGCTCCGGCGCCCTCACCCCGTCCGGCCCGCGGCCTCGCCCCGGGCCTGAGCCAAGGAGGAACGCGTCCTCATGCCGCCCTCGCTCACCCGGCGCGATCTCGAGGCGGCGGTGCCCGACATGCGAGGGACCGTCCGGCTGCGCGGGCTCGGCGCCCGCGCACAGGTCTGGCGCGACCCCGAGGGCATCCCGCACATCCAGGCCGACTCGCTCTACGACGCCTTCTTCGCCCAGGGGTTCGTGCATGCCCAGGACCGCCTGTGGCAGATGGAGTACGACCGTCGGCGCGCGTACGGACGCTGGGCGGAGTGCGCGGGCCCGAGCGCCGTCGCGCAAGACGCTCTGATGCGGCGGTGCCGGCTCGGGGCGAGCGCCCGGGCCGACTACGGCGCGGTCCGCCCGGAGACGCGCGTGATGCTCAACGCCTACGCGGCCGGCGTCAACGCGTTCATCGAGACCGCGCGCGCGCTGCCCATCGAGTTCCAGCTCCTCGGCCTCCGCCCCGAGCCGTGGGAGCCGTGGGACGCGGGCGCCGTCTTCAAGGTCCGGCACCTCATGATGGGGGTCTGGCAGCTCAAGGCCTGGCGGGGCCGGCTCGTGCGCCACCTCGGGGCCGAGCTCGCCGCGCGCCTGTGCCCGGGCACGCCGCCCAATCCGCTGCTGATCGTCCCGCCGAGCGTCTTCGACCCCGGGCCCGCGCCCGACGGGCGCGAGCCGCTCCGCGCGCTCGAGGAGGCGCTGCGGGCGCTGCCGGAGTGGGAGCAGGGCAGCAACAACTGGGCCGTGGCCGGCCGCCGCACCGCCTCGGGGCGCCCGCTCGTGGCCGGCGATCCCCACCGCCTGCTGGAGGTCCCGAACGTCTACTACCAGAACCATCTCGAGAGCCTGGAGTTCGACGTCATCGGGCTGTCGTTCCCCGGCGTGCCGGGCTTCCCGCACTTCGGCCACAACCCGTACGTGGCCTGGTGCGTGACCCACACCCACGCCGACTACCAGGACCTCTACATCGAGCGATTCGACGCCCGCGGGCGCTACGAGTTCCAGGGCGAGTGGCGCGAGCCCGAGCGCGTCCGCGAGGTCATCCAGGTGCGGGGCGCCGACCCGGTAGAGATCGACGTCGTCGTCACGCACCACGGCCCCGTGATCCTCGGCGACCCGGCCAGCGGCTACGCGATCGCGCTGCGCTACACCGCGACCGCCGAGCCCAACCGGACCTTCGACGCGCTACTGCCCATGCTCTACGCCGGGAGCGCGGAGGCGCTCGTGGAGGCGATGCGGCCGTGGGTGGACCCGGTCAACAACCTGGTCTTCGCCGACGTCTACGGCACCATCGGCTACCGCACCCGGGGTCAGGTCCCCATCCGGCCGGCCGCGAACGCGTGGGCGCCCGTGCCGGGCTGGGACGGCGCCCACGAGTGGCAAGGCGTCATCCCGTTCGAGGAGATGCCGGAGGTGCGCAACCCGGAGACGGGCTGGGTGGCGACCGCCAACAGCAAGGTCACCGGGCCCGGCTACCGCCACTACATCGGCCTCGACTACGCGCCCGACTTCCGGACGCGACGCCTCGCCCACCACCTGCAGGCCCTGCTCGGCGCGACGGTCGAGGACATGGCGCGCATCCACGCCGACCGGGTCTCGATCCCGGCGCGCGAGTTCCTGGAGCTCCTGAGCCGGCTCGACGCCCCCGGCGCGGCGACGCCGGCGGCGGCGTCCGCGGCGGGCGCCGAGCCCGCCCTGGAGGCCGCGGCCAAGGAGGCGCTCGCGCTGCTGCGCGACTGGGACGGCCGCATGGAGCGCGACAGCGCGGCGGCGGCGCTCTACGCGGTGTTCCGTGAGCGGCTGGTGCGCGACCTGCTCACGCCGCTCCTGGGCCCGCTGGCGGCCGACGCCTTCGGCCCGACGCCCGGCGGTGCCGTCACGCACGTCGCGCGGCTCCGCGCGGGGCTTCCGGCGATGATCCGCGCCGACGACCGCACCCTGCTGCCGCCCGGCGTCGACTGGCCCACCGCGCTCCGGCGGGCGCTGGCCGGCGCTCTCGCCGAGCTCCGGCGGACGCTCGGGCCCGACCCGGCAGGCTGGGCGTGGGGGCGACTGCACCACACGCGCCCCGTGCACCCGCTCGCGCCGCTCTTCCCCGAGCTCGCGGCGTTGCTCAACCCGCCCGAGATCCCCATGGGCGGGGACGGCGACACCGTGCAGGCCGCCGCGTTCGTCCCCGGCGCCGGCTACACCGTCACCACGACCTCGGTCGCCCGCTACGCCTTCGACCTCGGCGCCTGGGACCGGAGCGGCTGGGTCGTGCCGCTCGGCGTCTCCGGCCATCCGGGGAGCCCGCACTACGCGGACCAGGCGCGCGCCTGGGCCGAGGTGCGCCTGCTCCCGATGCGCTACGACTGGGAGCGCATCCAGCGCGAGGCCGAAAGCCACCAGGTGCTCGAGCCGGCCGAGCCGGCCGCGCCCTGACCGCGGCGTCGTCCGCGGGGCGGGCCGCGCCGCGCCCGGGCCCGCGCGCTATGCGGAGTCGGCGGCGCGCTCGCCGGCGAGGGCCAGCCCCGGGACGATCGTCGCGTTCGGCAGGCGGCGGAAGACCTCGGGCGACGTGCGGACCTTCGCCCCGCGGCTGCCCGCGCCGAGGATGACCCAGTCGAGCGCCGTCACCCGCGCGTCGACGTAGAGCGGCAGGTCGGGCGGGAGCGCGAAGACGGTTACGCCGCCGATCGCCATGCCCGTGAGCGCGACGGTCTCGTCGGCGGACGCGAAGGAGCACCGGCCGCCGCCCAGCAGGCGCTTGACGGTGTGGTTGACGTCGAGCCGGGTGCTGGCCAGGACCACGCACGCGGCGTAGCGGCGCGGCTCGCGCTTGGCGACGACGACGATCGTGTTCGCGGCGCGGTCGAGCGGCACGCCGTAGCGCGCGCAGAAGGCCGCCGTATCGGCGGCGGCGGGATCGATCGGGATCCACTCGTAGGCGACGCCGAGCCCCTCGAGCATCGCGCGCACCCGGCGCTCGATCGCCTCGGCGTCGGGCGCCGCGGGCCCGCGCTCGGGCGCGCCGCGGCCCGTCATGCCGCGGCGCGCGAGCCCGTCGTGACGGCGCGGCCGGCGTCGGCGCGGCGGCTCGGCATCGGCGCGGATTCTACCCCGCGCGGCGCGCCGTTCAAGGGCGGCGGTCGCGCGTCGACGGGGGCGAGGTGCGGTCTTCGGTCCCGGGCAGGGACTCCATCTCGAGCCAGCGCTCGCCGTCCCACCGGAAGACGCGCCGCACGCCGCCCTCGGTGATCTCCACGCGGCCGTCGGGCAGGAGCAGGAGCTCGCGCGCCGCGGCCAGGGCGACCGGGAGCGGGCGGGGCGGCGTCGCGGGCGAGGGGCCAGCCCCGGTGGCGAGCGCGAGCCCGAGCGCCAGCGCCAGGGCGATGACGAGCGCGATCATGAGCCGGGTGAGCATGGCGCCGCCGTTCGCAGCAACAACCGTTCCAGGTGTCGGCCGCACACGGGCGCGGAGTTCGCGCGGGTCGCCCTCGGCGCGCGCCGTCACTGCCTCGACGGCGGTGTCACGACGACACCCCGGAGGCGCCCGGCGCACGGCCGCCGGGCCCCTGCAGTAGACTGCTGACCGTGTCGGCCTGGGCGCCTCGGGACGCGGCCTACGACGCGCGGGTGCGCGCGAGCTTCGCGCGCCAGGCGCTCATGACGACGATCGGCGCGACGCTCGTCCGCGTCGCCCCGGGCGAGGTCGACATCGACCTGCCCTTCCGCGAGGACCTGACCCAGCAGCACGGCTTCCTCCACGGCGGGATCGTGACGGCCATCGCCGACAGCGCGTGCGGGTACGCGGCGCTCTCGCTCCTGCCGCCGGAGGCGGCCGTGCTGACCGTGGAGTACAAGGTCAACCTGCTCGCGCCCGCCCGGGGCGCGCGCCTGCTCGCGCGGGGCCGCGTGCTGCGCCCGGGTCGGACGCTCACGGTCTGCCGGGCCGACGTCGCGGCGCTCGACGACGGCGCCGAGCGGCTGGTGGCCACCATGCTCGCGACGATCATGGCCGTGCGCGACCGCCCCGACGTGGCCGCGGGGCTCTAGCGCTCCGGCCGACCGCGCGCCCCGGGCGGGACGGGCTACTTCGCGATCTCGAGCAGCTCCACCTCGAAGACCAGCGTCGCGCCGGGGCGGATCCGCGGCGGCGCGCCCCGGTCGCCGTAGGCGGTCTCCGCCGGGCACACCAGCCGGTACTTGCCGCCGACCTTCATCTGCTGCACGCCCTCGCTCCAGCAGGGGATGACGCCGTCGAGGCCGAGCGTCACGGGCTCGCCGCGCTGCACGGAGCTGTCGAACACCGTCCCGTCGATCAGCGTGCCGTGGTAGTGCACCTTCACGCGGTCGGTCGCCCTCGGGGTGGCGCCCGTGCCGGGCTTGATGGCCGTGACGATCGCCCCCGAGGCGGTGCGCGTGGCGCCCCGCTCCGCGGCCGCGCGCGCCACGAAGGCCTGGCCCGCCTTCTTCTCGGCGGCGGCGCTGGCCGCCAGCCGCGTGCGCTGGAGCTCCTGGATCCGGGGGACGAACGCGTGCAGGTCCACCGCCGGCTTCTTCTTGAGCACGCTGTCGGCGAGGCCCGCGCGCACGAGCTCGAGCTCGGCGGGGGTCAGGTTGAAGGGGGCGAGGTTCTCGCCGATCGCGAGCCCGAGGGCGTAGAAGACTTTCTGCTCGTCGGTCTTGAGTTCCACGCCCACGGCGGGCGTGCCGCCGGCGAGGACCAGGACGAGCGTCGCCAGGACGATCCTCGACGTGACCATGGCAGATCCTTTCGGACGGCGCATTGGGCCCAGGATACTCTCGCGTCGCGCCGGGGCGATGCGAAAGTTCGGCGCGGGTCGCCGCGGCGGGCGCGGTCAGCGCAGGATCAGGCCCGCGTAGCCCACGACGCTCGCGTAGTCGCCGGAGACCTCGCCCGAGGTCGCGTAGCGCACCAGCTCGGTGGGTCCGGGCCCGAGCTCGCGCAGCGCGACGAGCGTGGCCAGGGCGGGCGCGAGGCCGCACATCGAGATCCGGTGCTCGTCCACGACGGCGGCCAGCCGCGCCGGATCCACCGCGAGCATCGCGTCGATGGCCAGTCGGTCCTTGCGCCGGGCGACGGCGTCGGCCTCGTAGTGGTTCAGATCGGTCGAGCACACGATGAGGACGGGCTCGCCCGCCGCGCGCACCGCCGCGGCCACGGCCCGGCCGACCGCCGCGCAGAAGTCGAGGTCGATCCGGCCGAGCGTGACCGGCACGAAGCCGAGCCCCGGGGTGCGCCGGCGGAGGAAGGGCAGCTGCACCTCGATCGCGTGCTCGCGGCGGTGGGCCAGGCGATCCTCGACCAGCAGCGGCGAGGCCGCGAGCAGCGCGGTGGCCAGCGGCTCGTCGATCGGCACCGCGTCGCCCGGCAGCGCCCAGGCGCCCCGCGCCATCACCGCGCCCGCGGCGCCGAGGCCGGTGTGATTGGGGCCGAGCACGATGACCCGACGCGGCACCGCCACACGCCCGTAGACCGCCCCGGCCACGGCGCCGGAGTACATCCACGCGGCGTGCGGCACGATCACGGCGCGCGCGGTGACGGGCGCGGCGACCGGCACGAGCAGCTCCCGCAGCGCCGCCTCGATCTCCTCGGGGCGCGCGGGGTAGAAGAGGCCGGCCACCGCCGGCGGGCGCACGGGCGCGCCGCTCATGCGGGGGCGGGCCCGGGCGGGACCGCCGCGGCGTCGCGCGCGGGCGCGCCGTCGGGCCGGCGCGGCCGGCGGCGCGCCGGCGGGCGCGCGTCGGCGGGCCACGTGACGCCGGCGGTAGAGTAGGGACGATGAGCCGGACCGCGACGACGCTCGCCGAGGTCCTCGCCGCATTCGCGCGCGAGGGCGAGCTCTACGAGCGCCTGCCCGACGGGCGGGTGCGGTGCTACGCGTGCGGCCATCGGTGCCTGATCCTGCCCGGCCAGCGGGGTATCTGCAAGGTGCGGTGGAACGCGGACGGGCGCCTGCTCGTGCCCTGGGGCTACGTCGCGGCCCTCCAGGTCGACCCCGTGGAGAAGAAGCCCTTCTTCCACGTCCTGCCGGGGGCGCGGGCGCTCTCCTTCGGCATGCTCGGCTGCGACTACCACTGCGCCTACTGCACGGGGCCCGAGACCCTCATCGCGACGACCCGGGGCCCGGTGCCGATCCGCGAGCTCTTCGACGCCGCGCCGGCCAGCGGCGCCGGGGACGAGGTGCGTGACGGCGGCGACCTTGAGGTCTACGCCCACACCGGGCGCGTGCGGAAGGTGCGCGCGCTCGTCCGCCACCGGTACGCGGGCCCGCTCGTGACGGTGACGCCGGCGGCGCTGCTGCCGCTCCGCGTGACGCCCGACCACGGCGTCCTGGCGGTCACGGCCGCCGAGCTCGAGGCCGGCGACCCGCGGCCCACCTTCGTGCCGGCCGGGGCGCTCACGACGTGCCACTACCTCGCCGTGCCGCGGCACTTCGAGTTCTCGCGGCTCGCGGTGTTCGACGTGCCCGCGCTGCTGCGGTCGCTGGCCGGGCGCCTGAGCGCCGCGCGTCTGCCGGGCGCGCGCGTGCTGCGGAGGCTGCTCGGGCGCGGCGCGCGCGGGCGGCGCGAGCGCGGCCGCGGCCTCGTCGGGCTCGTCCGCCTGCGCGCCGGGCGGGTCTGGGGGCCGGGCGTCCGCGAGCCCGGCATCCCGGGGCGCTTGCCGCTCGACGAGCGCCTCGCGCGGCTGCTCGGCGCCTACGCGGCCGAGGGGCGGGTGGTCCACCACCGGGCCGGCGTGCACCGCCACGACCTGGTGTTCGCCCTCCGGGCACCCCGTGCCGAGCGCGCGGAGGCGCTCGCCCGCTGGCTCGCCGAGCTGTTCGGCGTCGAGCCGCGCGTGACGCGGTCGGCCGCGGCGGTGCTCGTCACGGTCCGCCACGCCGGGCTCGCCGGGTTGTTCGAGGCGCTCGCCGGCACCGGGGCGCGGAAGAAGCGCCTGCCGCCCGAGCTCTTCGAGGCGCCGCGTCCCGTCGTGGAGGCGTTCCTCCACGCCTTCGTCGAGGGCGCCGGCCACCGGAGCCTCGGGGGCCTCGTGTGGACGGCCACGGCGTCGCGCCAGGTCGCGCTCGGCGTGGCGTGGCTCGCGCTCAAGACCGGGCGCCTGCCCTCGCTACGCGTCGCGCGGGCGCACCGCGGCCGCGCGGGCGCCGCGGGGCGCGTCGCCCCGCCGCTCTTCCACGTCTACTGGTTCGAGCCGCCCGGGCGTCGGCCGGGCGTGCGGGAGGACGCGACGTACTACTACGTGCCGGTCCGGCGCGTGAGCCGCGAGCCCTACGACGGGTACGTCTACAACCTCGAGGTCGCCGACGACCACTCGTACCTGGCCCAGTACGTCGGCACCCACAACTGCCAGAACTTCATCACCTCGCAGGCCCTGCGCGATCCCATCGCCGGCGTCCCGCCCGAGCCGGTGACGCCCGAGGAGATCGTCCGGCTCGCGCACCGGGCGGGCGCGCGCATCGTCACGAGCACCTACAACGAGCCGCTCATCACGAGCGAGTGGGCGGTGGAGATCTTTCGCCGCGCGCGGGCGGCGGGCCTCGTCTGCTCCTACGTCTCGAACGGCAACGCCACCCCCGAGGTGCTCGACTACCTGCGCCCCTGGGTGGACCTCTACAAGGTCGACCTCAAGGGGTTCGACGACCGCCACTACCGCAAGCTCGGCGGGCTGCTCCAGACGGTGCTGGACGCCATCCGGCTGATCCACGCCAAGGGCTTCTGGCTCGAGGTCGTGACGCTGGTCGTGCCGGGCTTCAACGACTCCGACGACGAGCTGCGCGCCATCGCGCGCTTCCTGGCCTCGGTGTCGCCGGACATCCCGTGGCACGTCACGGCCTTCCACCCCGACTACAAGATGACCGATCGCGACGCGACCCCGGCCGCGACGCTCGTGCGCGCGGCCGAGCTCGGGCGCGCCGAGGGGCTCCGCTACGTCTACGCGGGCAACCTGCCCGGCCGGGTCGGCCGCTACGAGAACACCTACTGCCCGACGTGCGACACCCTGCTCGTCGAGCGCGTGGGCTACCTGGTCCGTCGCAACCGCCTGGCGGCCACGGGCGGACACTGCCCCGCGTGCGGCACGCGGATCCCGGGCCTCTGGGGGGCGCCCGCGCGCGCGGCCGGCGACGGCGCCCCGGCCCCGGACGCCGGAGCGCCTTGCCCGCTCGGGTAAGATAGCGGGCGTGCCGGAGCCCATCCCCGCCGCGCTCGTCGTCGACGCCCTGAAAGACGTCTTCCTCGAGGCGCGGGGCGGCCGCCCCTGTGCGCCGCTCGGCTGGGTCCTCTCGGTGCCCGACACGCACCAGCGCACCGTCCTGGCCGCGCTCGACGGGGAGCGCGCGATCCGGGTGGTGACGTGCGCGACCGAGGACGAGGCCGTCGCGGTCGCGGCGGGGCTCTGGATCGGCGGCGAGCCGAGCGTGCTGATGATCCAGCACGCGGGCCTCTACGCCTCGGTGAACGCGCTGCGCGGCGTGGGGCTCGACGGCCGGGTGCCGCTCGTCTACCTGATCGGGCTGCTCGGACGCGAGCCCGACCGTGACCCGCGCGCGTCGCGCCACTCCATGGTCCGCTACTGCGAGCCCCTCCTCGAGACCTTCGGCGTCCCCGCCGCGCGCCTGGAAGGGCCCGCGGACCTGCCCCGGATCGCCGAGTACTTCCGCCTGGCCCACGCGCGCCGCGGCCCCGTGGCGCTGCTCGTGGGCCTGCCGACCTGCTGATGCTGAAGCCGGAGGCGGTCCTGCGCGCCATCGCGGCGGTCCGCGGCGACGCCGTGTGCGTGCCGACCATGACCACCGCGCCCGCCTGGCGCGAGATCGCGCCCGGCGACCTGTCGGTCGCCTGCGTGGGGTTCATGGGCGGCGCCTCGGCGCTCGGGCTCGGGCTCGCGCTGGCCTGCCCGGAGCGGCGCGTGCTCGTCTTCGACGGCGACGGCTCGCTCCTCATGCAGCTCGGCTCGCTCGCGACCATCGCGGCCGCGGCGCCCCGCAACCTGACCCACTTCGTGTTCAAGAACGGCGTCTACCACACCTCGGGCGGCCAGGAGATCCCGGGCGGGCTCCGCGTGGACTTCGTCGCCATGGCCCGTGGGGCGGGCTACCGCGACGCGTGCGCGATCGCGGACCTCGACGAGCTCCGCCGCCGGCTGTCGGCGCTCCTGAGCGCCGAGGGCCCCATCCTGGTCGAGCTCCTGACGGGACTCGCCGAGACCACCCCCATGACCGCCGGGCTGGGCGCGCCGTTCCACGAGCAGGCCGAGGCGCTGCGTCGGCGCCTGGCGGCCGCTCGCGCGGAGGCCGTTGCACGGTGAGCGCCGGCCACGCCGACCGGTACTCGGAGATCGAGCAGCGGGTCCGGGCGCTCGAGTCGCTCCTGGTGGACAAGGGGCTCGTGGACCCGGCCGCGCTGGACCGGCTCATCGAGACCTACGAGCGCAAGATCGGGCCCCACAACGGCGCCCGCGTGGTCGCGCGGGCCTGGGTGGACCCGGCGTACAAGCAGCGGCTCCTCGCCGACGCCACCGCCGCCATCGCCGAGCTCGGCTACACGGGGCGCCAGGGCGAGCACATGGTCGTGGTGGAGAACACGCCCCGCGTACACAACCTCGTCGTCTGCACGCTCTGCTCGTGCTACCCCTGGCCCGTGCTCGGCCTGCCGCCCGTCTGGTACAAGTCCGCGGCCTACCGCGCGCGGGCGGTGATCGACCCGCGCGGGCTCCTCCGGGAGTTCGGGCTCGACTTACCCGAGGACGTCGAGGTTCGCGTCTGGGACTCTACGGCCGAGGTGCGGTACCTGGTGCTGCCCGAGCGGCCGCCGGGCACCGAGGGGATGAGCGAGGAGGAGCTGGCGGCCCTCGTGACGCGCGATGCGATGATCGGCGTGGCGCGCGTGGCGCCGCCCGCCGCGCGGCGGCAGGCGTGAACGGCGTTCACGACCTGGGCGGCATGCACGGCTTCGGGCCCGTGGTCCGCGAGCCCGACGAGCCCGTGTTCCACCACGCGTGGGAGCGGCGCGTGTTCGCCCTGACGCTCGCCGCCGGGTTCCTGGGGCGCTGGAACCTCGACATGGCGCGCCACGCCCGCGAGCGGATGCCGCCCGCCGAGTACCTGGCGGCGTCCTACTACGAGCGCTGGCTCTGGGGGCTCGAGCGCCTGCTGGTCGAGCACGGCCTGGTGACGCCCGCCGAGCTCGAGGCGCGGCGCCGGGACCCCCGGAGCCCCGTGGCCCCGGCGGCGGGGGTGCAGCCGCTGCGCGCCGAGGAGGTCGACCGGGTTCTCGCCCGGGGCGGGCCGGCCGCGGTGGCGGTCGAGCTGCCGCCGCGGTTCAAGCCGGGCGACGCGGTCGTCGCGCGCAACCTCCACCCCGTGGGGCACACGCGGCTGCCGCGCTACGTGCGCGGGCGCCGCGGGGTCGTCGAGCGCGACCACGGCGTCTTCGTCTTCCCGGACACCCACGCCATGGGCGCGGGCCCGCAGCCCCAGCACCTCTACACCGTGCGCTTCGCCGCGCGTGAGCTCTGGGGCCCCGACGCTTCCCCGCGGGATCACGTCTACCTCGACCTGTTCGAGGCGTACCTGGACCCCGCGTGACGACGCTGCCGTGACCGACGCCCCGCGTCCCGCCCCGCCGCCCGCGCTCGACGCGCTGGGCCCGATCCCCCGCGACGCCGAGGGGCCCGTCTTCCGCGCCCCGTGGGAGGCGCAGGCCTTCGCGCTCGCGGTGGCGCTCCACGAGCGCGGGCTCTTCACCTGGCGCGAGTGGGCGGCCCAGCTCGCCGCCGAGCTCGCCGCGGCGCACGCCCGCGGCGAGCCCGACGACGGCTCGCGCTACTACCACGCCTGGCTCGCCGCGCTCGAGCGGATCGTGCTGGCCAAGGGCCTGCTCGCGCCCGCGGAGCTCACGCGGCGTCGCGAGGAGCTGGCCGGCGCGGGCCCGAGGCCCGCCGACCCGAGCGCGCCCTAGCGCCGGGCGCCCCGCGCGAGCGCGTCCCGTGCCGCCGACCGATCGCGCCGCCGACCTCGTCGCGCCCTTCGACGCCTACCGCGACGTCGTGCGCCCGGAGTGGATCGACCGGAACGACCACATGAACATGGGCTACTACCTGGTCGCTTTCGACCGGGCCACCGACGCCTTCCTGGACTGGGTCGGCCTGGACGCCGCGCACCGGGCGGCCTACGGCGTCACCACGTTCTGCCTCGAGGCCCACGTCACCTACGAGCGCGAGGTGCGCCTGGGCGACCCGCTGCGCTTCACGACGCTCCTGCTCGCCCACGACGCCAAGCGCCTGCACTACTTCCACGCCATGTACCACGCGACCGAGGGCTACCTGGCGGCCACCAACGAGCTGATCTCGCTCCACGTGAGCCTGGCCACCCGGCGGGGCGCGCCCATGGCCCCCGCGATCCTCGAGCGGCTGGCCCGCATCCAGGCCGCGCACGACGCCCTGCCGCGCCCCCCGCAGGTCGGGCGGCGCATCGGCCTCGACGCGAGCCCGCGGCGCGCGGGGCGGTGAGGGGCGCTGGTATCATCCGGAGTCACGTGTTCGAGGAGGCGGGCGTCCCATGGCCGACGGGGGAGGGACGGCGGCGATGCCGGCGCCGACGGTGCGCGCGCTGACCTTCGACGTCTTCGGCACGGTCGTGGACTGGCGGGGCACGATCATCCGCGAGGGCGAGGCCTTCGGGCGCGCCCGCGGGCTCGCCGTGGACTGGGCGAAGTTCGCCGACGCCTGGCGCGCGCTCTACCAGCCCATGCTGGAGCGGGTGCGGAGCGGGCGGATGCCGTGGACCAAGCTCGACGACCTGCACCGCCTCGCGCTCGAGCAGGTGCTCGCCGAGTTCGGGATCCGCGGCCTGAGCGAGGCCGACAAGGATCACCTGAACCGCGTCTGGCACCGGCTCGACCCGTGGCCGGACGTCGTCCCGGGCCTCACGCGGCTGCGGCGGCGGTACATCCTGGCCACGCTCTCGAACGGCAACGTGGCCCTGCTGGTGAACATGGCCCGCCACGCGGGGCTGCCGTGGGACGCGGTGCTCGGCGCCGAGGTGGCGCGCCACTACAAGCCCCAACCCGAGGCGTACCTGACGACGGCGGCGCTCCTCGGGCTCCGTCCCGAAGAGTGCATGATGGTGGCCGCGCACAACGCCGACCTGATCGCGGCGAGCGGGCTCGGCTTCCGCACGGCCTTCGTCGCCCGTCGCACCGAGTACGGCCCGGGCCAGACGACCGACCTCGCACCGGAGCGCGCCTATGACGTGGTGGCCGAGGACTTCCTGGACCTGGCGACGCAGCTCGGCTGCTGAGCCCGACGCGACGCGATGACGCCGCCGGCGCCGCCCGTCGCGCGTCGCGTGCCGACCGTCACCGTCCTCCACGGCGACGTCCGGCAGGACGACTACGCGTGGCTGCGTCGCCGGGACGACCCGGAGGTGCTGGCCTACCTGCGCGCCGAGAACGCGTACGCCGAGGCGGTGATGGCGCCCACCGCGCCCTTCCAGGAGGCCCTCTACCGGGAGATGCTCGCGCGGATCAAGGAGGACGACCAGACGGTCCCCTACCGGTTCGGCGAGCACTTCTACTACTCGCGCACCGAACAGGGCAAGCAGTACCCGATCTACTGCCGGAAGTTCCGGAGCCTGGACGCCCCCGAGGAGGTGCTGCTCGACCTGAACGCGCTCGCCGAGGGCCGTCCGTTCCTCGCCCTCGGGGTCTTCGCCGTGAGCGACGACGGGCACCGCCTGGCCTACACGCTGGACTACACCGGCTTCCGCGAGTACACGCTCTACGTGAAGGACCTCCGCACGGGGCGGCTCGAGCCCGACCGCGTCGAGCGCGTGTCGACGGTGGCGTGGGCGGCGGCGCCCGACGTGCTCTTCTACGTGGTCGAGGACGACGCGAAGCGCCCCTACCGGCTCTACCGGCACCGCCTCGGGGCGCCCGCCGGCGAGCTCGTCTACGAGGAGGAGGACGCGCTTTTCCGCCTGTGGGTCGCGCGCTCGCGCAGCCGCGCGTTCCTCTTCGCCGGCTCGGCGAGCCTGACGACCACCGAGGTCCGCTATCTGCCGGCCACCGACCCGACGGGCGGCTGGCGGGTCGTGGCGCGGCGCCGCAAGGACCACGAGTACCACGTCGACCACGGGGGCGACCGGTTCTTCATCCGCACCAACGACGACGGGCGGCGGAACTTCCGCCTCGTCACCGCGCCGGTCGCCGACCCCGACCCCGCCCGGTGGACCGAGCTCATCGCCCACCGCGAGGACGTCATGCTCGAGGACGTGGACGTCTTCGCCGACTTCTTCGTGGTCCACGAGCGGGCCGAGGGACTGCCCCGGGTGCGCGTGACCACCTTCGCCGACGGCGCGAGCCACCACATCGAGTTCCCGGAGCCCGCCTACGACCTCGAGGGCGAGACCAACGCGGAGTTCGTCACGCCGTTCTTCCGCCTCCGCTACCAGTCCTTCCTCACGCCGCCCTCGGTGTTCGACTACGACGTCGCCGCCCGGCGGCTCGTGCTACGCAAGCAGACGGAAGTCCTGGGCGGGTACGACCCGGCGCGCTACCGCATCGAGCGGCTGTTCGCCACGGCGCCCGACGGCGTGCGGGTGCCCGTCTCGCTGGTGGCGCCGAAGGACGCGCCCCGCGACGGCACCACGCCGCTCGTGCTCGCCGGCTACGGCGCCTACGGGATCCCCTACCCCGTGACCTTCTCCTCGAACCGCCTGAGCCTCCTCGAGCGCGGCGTGGCGTTCGCCATCGCCCACGTCCGCGGCGGGGGCGAGCTCGGCAAGCGGTGGCACGACCAGGGGCGGATGCTGGCCAAGCGCACCACGTTCACAGACTTCATCGCGGTCGCCGAGCACCTGATCGCCGAGGGGTACACGGCCCGCGACCGGCTCGTCATCGAGGGCGGCAGCGCGGGGGGCTTGCTCGTGGCCGCCGTCCTCAACGAGCGCCCCGACCTCTGCCGCGCCGCGGTGCTCCGCGTGCCGTTCGTCGACGTGATCAACACGATGCTCGACGAGTCGCTGCCGCTCACCGTGGGCGAGTTCGAGGAGTGGGGCAACCCGAAGATCCGCGAGCACTACGTCTACCTGCGGACGTACTGCCCGTACACGAACCTCCGGCCGCAGCGCTACCCGGCGATGCTGGTGAAGGCGTCGCTCAACGACAGCCAGGTGATGTACTGGGAGCCGGTCAAGTACGTGGCCAAGCTCCGGGCCACCAAGGCCGACGACCACCCGCTCCTGCTCAAGATCGACATGGACGCGGGCCACGGCGGGCCGTCGGGCCGCTACGACGCCCTGCGCGACCTCGCGTTCGACTACGCTTTCATCCTGGTCCAGCTCGGCCGCGCCGACCTCTCGGCGGCGCCCGCGGGCCGGCCGGCCGCGCCCGTCGACCCCGGGCTCGCCGGTCCAGCCGTCGGCGCCTCGGGGCGCTGAGGGCCGCGGCTTCGTCCTCACGGCGGCCCAACCCAGCTTCGCGCGGCCGGCGTGCGCGCCGCCGGCGGCCTGTCCACGTCGCGGGCAGGTCCCGGGCGCCAGGCCCGGCGAGCCCGAGCCCGAAGGCCCACGCGGGGACCGACGCCGGTCGCGCCCCCAACCTGTAGGGTGTGATTTCGGGCTTGACACATTTTGCTGGGTTCGTTAGTCAAGGGGCGTGCCCACGGGACGGGTGGCACAAGGGCTGCAGAAGGCTGGCGACAGGAGGTGACCCGGTGCCCACACAACGAGCACGCGCGGGGCAGGATGGCTGACTTCCTCGTCCTGCCCGAGGCGTTCGTCGCCTACGTCACGAGCTTCAGGCGGCTCCCCGTTCCTCCCGACACGGACCTCGGCGCGCTGCGGGCGGTGATCGAGACGGTGACCCTCGAGGCCGTCCTCGACCTCGACGCGCCCTCCGCAGCGACGCCGGAGCGACCCGCGCGGCCGTGACCGCGGGGGCGGCGCCTCTCGTGCGCCGCCCCCGCGGTCGGGGATACCGGGGAGTGCGGGGCGCTATGCTTCGCAGGGCCTCACGGCCTGCGTCCGAACGTCACCGAGCTTCGCTCCAGCGCTAGAAGTTGCAGCGGATGTTGTGCTCGGCGCACAGCATCCGGGCCTCGAGCGTCGTGATGAACGGGTCCCGGCTCAGCTGGACCAGCCTGGAGGCCCCCGAGCTCTGCTTCTTGATCACCGGCGAGGCCCCCGGCACGAGCGCCTCCTGCGGGATCCGGTAGAGGTCGCCGGTGCCGAGCTCCACGTAGGCCCCAGGCTGGGTGATGTCGTCCCACCTGAGCTCGGGAAGGAACGACCGCTGCTGGGGTTCGACCGACGGATTCCTGACCTGCTCCATGTCCGCACCTCCCTCGCGCCCTGTACTCCCCGGTATCCCGCGGGCGCGATCACCGGAGCGGACGCCCGCCGTCGTGAGCGGGCACCAGTCTTCTAGTCGTCGTCGGGCCGGCTGTCAAGGATCCTCCGGGGCGGCGCGCGTGGGGTCGAGGCGCAGCACCGTGTAGCCCGCGACGGCGCCGGCGCCGAAGGCGGGCGTGAAGACCCGCACCGGGCGGTCGATCACGCCCTCGCGGACGGCGTCCCAGAGCGCCAGCGGGATGCTGGCCGACGACGTGTTGCCCACGCGCGCGATGTTGAAGTACAGGCGCTCGACCGGCAGGCCGGCGGCCCGCGCCGCGCTCGTGACCATCGCCTGGTTGGCCTGATGGGGGACGACCAGGTCGATCGCGTCCAGGAGCGACCCGGCCCCGCCCTCGGGGTGGGGCAGGGCGCGCAGCTCCTCGACCATCTGGCCGAGGTAGCGCTGCACGAGCCGGCGGACCTCCGGGCCGCGCACGGTCACGCCGTTGTCGAACGCCGGGTCGGGCCAGACGATCGCGTCCACCTCCTCGACCGGCCCGCCGGCGTAGGTCTGGAAGAGCTCCACGTCCGGGCGCGCGCCGCGCGGCGCGGGCGCGATCACCAGCGCCGCGGCCGCGTCGCCGAAGAGCATGCGCGAGGTCCGCACGGTGCCGATCTTGTCCGAGAACTTCTCGCCGCAGACGACCAGCACCGGGCGTTCGACCTCCTGCAGCAGCCGGATCGCCTCGGCGAGCCCGTAGGGCAGGCCCGCGCACGCCGCGACGACGTCGAAGGCGGCGTGGGTCTGGAGCATCCCGAGCCGCGCCGCGAGCCACGCGGCGACGGAGGGCATCATCATCCGGCTCGTGCAGGAGCAGAAGACGAGGGCCCCGACCTCCTCGGGCCCCACGCCCGCGTGCGCGAGCGCGCGCTCGGCGGCCGCGAGCGCCAGGCACTCGAGCGGCAGCTCGGTGTAGCGCCGGGCCGCGATGCCCGTCTTGAGCAGGATCTCCTCGGCGCTCATCGGCGACCAGGACCAGGCGGCATTGCGCACGAGGTCCTCGTTGGTGCAGACGCGTTCGCCGCGGCGCACGGCGAGCGCCGCGAGGCGCGGCATCACCCGGAACCGCGCCGCGACCTCGACCGGCGCGTACGGGCGCACGGGCCACCGCCCCGGCCGCGGCGCGGGCGCGGCGGGCACGGCGCGCCGGCGGCCGGTGACGCGGCGGATGAAGTCGAGCGCGTCGGGGCTCCGCGGCTGATAGGCGAGCACGACGTCGTCGGGGCGCACGGCGCCCGCCTCCACGAGCCGCGCCGCGCGCCGGTCCCACCGGTACTGGTTGTGCAGGACCATCGCCTGGCGGAGCAGGGCCTCGAGCTCGGGCACCTCGTGCGCGCACTCGAGGAGGTCGTCCCAGGCATAGCCGGGGTAGTCCGGGTCGTAGGCGTCCAGCACGCAGACCAGCGCCGTCGGGATCGCCAGGAGCTCGCCCGGCGAGGGGTGCAGCGGCCAGAGCTCGCCGCCCGCCCCGGGCTTGTGCCGGAACACATCGATCAGGATCCGGAAGATCCGATCCTCGGCGGCCGCGCTCCAGGCCGCCGGCAGCGCGCAGTAGGCGGCCTCGAGCGCCGCCGCCGCGCGGGCCCCGTCCCAGGGGCGGAAGACCGGGACGAGCGTGTCGTCGCGCGAGACCGGGAGGTCCCGCCAGCGCGTGGGGCGTTTCGTGTAGAGCGTCAGCGCATAGCGCTCGACCCGGTAGAGGTGGCGCGCGAGGTCGCGCAGGAGCGCGTAGCGGGTCTTGTACTCGCCCCCGCGCGCCCGGGCGAGCAGCTCCTCCTCGGTGGGCGCCTTCGCGCAGAACTCGCGCTCGAGCACGGCCTCGAACGCCTCGAACGAGGCGAAGGCCGAGAACTCCAGGGTCGGCACGAAATCATCGGGCAGCACGATGCGGCCGAGCCGGTCGAGCACGAACGCCCTCGCCATGGCGCGTGGCCTCCCTCGGTGCGGCCGCCGGCCCTAGCGCGGCGTCCCGGTCGCGCTCGCGACCGGCTCGCGGACCGGCGTGCGCCCGGCCATGACGCCCTGCACGGTCTCGGCGGCGCGGACGAGCGCGCGGGCGTTGGCGAGGCCGAACTCGGTCAGCGCGCCGGCGAGGTCCAGCGGCGCCCGCTGGAACTCGCGCGAGGCCTTCTCCAGGCTCTCGAGCAGGCGCCGTGTGGCCTCCATCGAGCCGATCGCGGCGTCGCTCATGGCCTGGCCGACCCGCGCGGTGACGTGCACCGTGCTCAGCGCCGCCTCCATGCTGCGGATCATGGGCTCGAACATCAGGCTGTTGAGCCGCGCGTTGAGCCCCGCGAGCGTGAAATCGTCCACCATCGTGGCGTCCTCCGACTCCAGCCGCCGACGTCCGACGCTCACGATGCCGCGCGCGTCAGCCAGTCGGCAACGGGAAAGATTTTTCCCAGCGCCCTGCGTCGGCGCTCGCAGCGAGGCTAGCCTCCGGCGGCGCGCGGTACCATCGGGAAGATCCGGGTGGGCCTCCCGCGCGCGGCGCGTCAACCGACCCGAGCCCGGGCGCACGGCGTCGCCGCGCCCCGCCTGTCCCCGGGGCGCGTCGGGCATTTCGCGCGCCCCTCTCCGGGATCTCCCGGATGTCCGCCCGTGTCCGACTCCGCTAGCCTCCCTCGGCGCCGGCGCCGGCCCGCGCGCGGGCCGCACGCTGGGTCGGAGGAGGCCATGGCGGGAGACGACGACGCGGGGCCGCCGCGCGCGCCCGTGCCCCTCGGCGCGACGGCCGAGCGCGTGGCCCGGTGGCTCGCGGGCCGTGCGGGCACGCGCTGGTGCGCGAGCTGCCTCGCCGCGGCGCTCGCGCTCGCGCCGTGGACGGTGCGGCGGGCGCTCGACGCGCTGCGCGAGGCCCGCGGGGTCGCGCTCGAGCCGGGCCGATGCTCGGGGTGCGCGGCGCCGGGCCTGACCGTGCGCGTCGCGGGCCTGCCCGCGCCCTCGCGCGAGCGCGCCGCGGCGTGCGCCGGCGCCGCCGAGGGCGTGCAGGTGGGCACGCTCGTCGTGACCGTGGTGCCGGGCGCGACGGGCCCCGCCTACGAGGTGGTCTTCGCGCCCGAGGGCGGCCCGCGCACCCGCCTGCCGGCCGTGCGCTGCGAGGGCCCCCGGGCGCTGCTCCGCCTGCTCGCGGCGCTGCTGGGCGAGGGCTTCTGGCAGGTCGAGGCGCTCGAGGAGCTCCGGCGCGAGGGCGCGACCGGGCTGCGCGGCCTCGCCGTCGCCGAGGCGCGCCTGCGCCGGGCGGGGCTCTGGCCCGCGGGCGACCCTACGTCTCGGGACTGACGAGGCCGACGCGCACGGCGAAGCGCACGAGGCCCGCGACGTCGCGGATGCCCAGGCGCTCCATGATCTCCTTGCGGTGGGTCTCCACGGTCTTGACGCTCAGGCCGAGCTTCCAGGCGACCTCCTTGGTGGAGTGCCCCTCGGCCACGAGCTGCAGGACCTCGCGCTGGCGCGGCGTGAGGCGCTCGAGCGGGCTCGCCTCGCCGCCCACGCGGCGCAGGTAGTCCTCGACGACGAACCGGGAGAGCGTCGGGCTCAGGTAGGTGCCGCCCGCCGCCACGGCGCGGATGGCGAGCTCGAGCTCGGCGACGCTCGCGTCCTTCACGAGGTAGCCGGCGACCCCGGCGCGCAGCGCCTGCAGCACGTACTCCTCGCTCGCGTGCATGGACAGGATCAGCACGCGCGTGTGCGGGCACGCCTCGGCGACCCGCGCGGCCGCCTCGAGGCCGCTGAGCTCGGGCATGGTGATGTCCATGAGCACGACGTGCGGGCGGTGCTTTTCCACGAGGCTCAGCGCCTCCCGGCCGTCCGCCGCCTCGGCCACGACCTCGACGTCGCGCATCTCGGCCAGCAGCGCGCGGAGCCCCGCCCGCACGAGCGCGTGGTCGTCGGCGAGCAGGACGCGGACGCGGCTCATGCGCGCTCGCCCCGGGCCCCCGGCGCCGGCGTGAGCGGCACCCGGGCCCGGACCTCCGTGCCGCGCCCGGGCGCCGAGACGATTTCGAGCCGCCCCCGGAGCAGGCGCACGCGCTCCTCGATGCCGAGTAACCCGAGGCTCTCGCCCCGCGCCGCCCGCGCTAGCGCCTGCCCGACGTCGAACCCCACGCCGTCGTCGCGCACGACGACCTCGAGCTCGTCGCCGCGACGGGCCAGCTCCACGGTGAGCTCGCGCGCCCGCGCGTGGCGGATCGCGTTGGTGACCGCCTCCTGGACGACGCGGAAGCAGGTGATCGCCACCTCGGGCGGGTAGCGCTCGTCCGGGGCGTCGGCGACCACGCGTGCGGCGAAGCCGGCGCGCCGCGCCTGCGTGTCGACGTACCAGCGCACGGCGGCCACGAGCCCGAGGTCGTCCAGGATCGCGGGCCGGAGGCTCAGCGACATGTCGCGCACCTGCTGGAGCAGGCGGCCCACGATCGCGATGCTGTCGGCCAGCCGCGCGGTGGGCGGCACCGCGCGCTGCAGCGGGCGCCGCTCGAGGGTCTGGAGGTTGATCTTGAGCGCGGTGAGCGCCTGGCCGATCTCGTCGTGGAGCTCGCGCGCCAGGGCGCGGCGCTCGAGCTCCTGGATCGCCACGAGCCGGCGCGACAGCGCCTCGAGGCGGCTGGCGACCTCCTCGGCCGCCGCCCGGGCCGCCCGCTCCTGCGCGAAGAGCTCGGCGTTGCCGAGGGCTACCGCGGCGTGGCCGGCGAGCCGCAGCAGCACGGACTCGTCGCGCTCGGAGAAGGCGCGCGCGCTGCGGTTGGCCACGAGCACGGCGCCGTCCACCGAGGCCGTGCGCCGGATCGGCACCGCCAGCCCCGCGACCATGCCCTCGGCCCGGGCGAGGTCCAGGTCCGGGCGCTCGAGCTCCGCGTCCCGCCCGTAGTCGACCGTGCGGGCGGGGCGGCCCGTGGCGAGGACGCGCGCGAGCAGCCCCCAGCCGGGGACACGCGCCGCGCCCACGTAGTCGCCGCGCAGGCCCTGGCCGTGGCGCAGGGTGAACCGCCCGGCGCCGGGCTCGCGCACGACGATCGCGGCCATGTCGCTCCGGGTGAGCTCGCGCGCCGCGGCCGCGACCCGCGCCAGGACCGTGTCCAGGTCGAGCGAGGCGACGATGGAGCCGACGAGCTCGGCGTGCAGCTCGGCCTCGCGGCGCCGCTGCTCGCTCTCCTCGTGGATGCGTGCGCGGTCGAGGGCCAGCGCCGCCTGGGCGGCGAAGACCCGCGCCAGGTAGATCTCGTCGGCGTCGAACTGGCGGCCCGCGCGGTCGGCGACGGCGAGCGCGCCGATGACCCGGCCGCCGACCGTGAGCGGCAGCGCGAGCGCCGCGCGGTAGGGCGCCCGCTCCAGGCGCTCCCGGAGCTCCGGAGGGAGCGTGACGCGCGGGTCCGCGAGCAGGTTCGGCGTCGTCACGACCCGGGCCTCGCGCACCGCCAGGCCGACGACCCCGGCGCCCGCCGGCACCACCACGCGCCCGCCGAGCACCCGCTGCGCCGCGCCCCACACCGCGAGCGACACGAGCTCGCCGCTCGGGCCGAGCCGGTACACGGCCGCCGCCTCGGCGCCGAGCAGGAGCTGGACGGCCTGGGCGATGCGCCGCGCGACGCGCTCGAGGTCCAGCGTGCCGAGCAGCGACCGGGCGGTGCTCGCCAGCACGCGCGCCGTCTGCTCGGCACGCTTGATCTCGGTGATGTCGAGCCACGCACCGACGATCTCGCTCCGCGCCGCCTCGGAGTCCGCCGTGAGCAGGAGCTCGTCGCGGACCCACCGATACGTGCCGTCGGCGTGGCGCAGGCGGTACTCCTGCACGTCCCGGCGACGCTCGGGCAGCGCCGCCAGCACGGCCCGCACGCGTGGCGCGTCGTGCGGGTGGAGCAGGCTCTCCCAGAACGCCGGGTTGTCGGTGAAGTCGCGCGGCTTCCAGCCGAGGACCGCGGTCACGGTCTCGTCGACGTGCGTGAACCCGCCGGCGCGGTCGCGGCGGCGCCCGTAGACCACCGCGGGGCCGGTCCGCGGGCGGCGCCGCGGCGCCCAGGGGAGCGCCTCGCCACGCGGCTCGTGCAGGGGGACGGGCGGGGGGCTGGAGGGCACGGCGGCGCCCGACATCATGGGACTCCAGGCGGCGGCCACGCTACCACAAGTCGGTCCCGCGCTCCACGGCGCGGCGCGGCGCGCCGGGCCTGAGGGCGGCGCGGGACGGTGACGCGGCGCGTCGGCTCGGGGCCCTGGGGCCGCCCCCGCCGCCGGCGCGCCCGAGCCCACCGCGGCGCTCTCGGGTTGACAGGTACCCCGCTTGCGCTACATGTCTAGGCGAGTCCCCGGGCGTGGTTCACGACCGGGGGCGTCCGTCGACCGTCGATCCTGGCGAGGGGAGGGCGCAGCATGGTGGCACTCCAGACGCACTGGCGGTGGCTGGTGGCCGCCGCCCTGGCGGTGTTGATCCTCGTGGCCGCGCCGGCGCCGGCGAGCGTCGCCGCCGAGGCGGACGCCAAGGACGCGAAGCGCGCCGAGCGACCCGAGCGGGGCATTGCGGTCTTGCCCGAGTACTCGCGGCTCGTGATCCCCGCCGGCGAGACGCTGCGGATGGACCTCACGGTGGAGAACAAGGGCCGGCGCGACGAGCAGGTGCTGCTGACGCTCAAGCAGGTTCCGCGGGGCTGGCGCGCCCAGATCAAGGGCGGGCAGTTCACCGTGAGCGGCGTGCCGGTGGTCGCCGAAAAGTCGCGCACGCTCACGTTCGTCGCCGAGCCCGAGAAGGGGCTCCGCCCGGGGACCTACACCTTCCAGCTCGAGGGTCGCACGGCCGACGGCGCCTTCACGGTGACACAGGAGATCGTCGTCGTGACCGAGGAGCGCACGGCGGGGGCGCGCGGCGACCTGCAGATCGTCACCTCGTACCCGGTGCTCCGCGGCCCGTCGGACTCCACGTTCGAGTTCTCGCTGGAGGTCCAGAACAAGAGCGACGTGGACCGCATCGTCAACGTGGCGGCCGAGGCCCCGCGGGGCTGGGAGGTGACGATCAAGCCGGGCTGGGAGTCCAAACAGATCACGAGCCTCCGGGTCAAGGCGAACTCGAACGAGCGCGTGGCGCTCGAGCTCAAGCCGCCCCGGGACGCCGCGGCCGGCGAGTACCCGGTCCTCTTCCGCGCCTCGGCCGACCGGGCCCAGGCGGAGGCCCGGCTCCAGGTCGTCCTGACCGGCGTCTACAAGCTCGACGCCACCACGCCGAGCGGGCGGCTCTCCATGGAGGCGACGGTGGGCCAGCCCGCGACGACCACGCTGCTCGTGAAGAACTCGGGTACGGCCCCGAACCGCAACATCAGGTTCTCGTCCTTCGCGCCCGAGAACTGGAAGGTCGAGTTCAAGCCCGAAACCCTGGACGTGCTCCAGCCGGGCGAGATCAAGCAGGTCGAGGTCCGCATCACGCCCGCGGCCCAGGCGCTCGTCGGCGACTACTCCGTGGCGCTCACGGCCGACGGCGAGAAGACCTCGAAGACGCTCGAGATGCGCGTGACCGTGCACGCCTCCTCGCGCTGGGCGTGGATCGGCGTGGGCATGATCGCGGCCGTCATCGGGGGGCTCGGCGGGCTGTTCGCGTGGCTGGGGCGGCGGTGATGCGCGGGGCGCGCGCGGGGGAGGGCGGCGATGGGTGAGCCGGCCCTGGCCGAGCCCGTCATCCGCACGGTCGACCTCACCAAACGGTACGGCGCCCAGGCCGCCGTGGATCGCCTGACCCTGGAGGTCGCGCCCGGGGAGATCTTCGGCTTCCTGGGCCCGAACGGGGCGGGCAAGACGACGACCATCCTGATGCTCCTCGGGCTCAGCGAGCCCACGGCCGGGCGCGCCTGGGTGTGCGGCATCGACCCCACGCGCGACCCGGTCCGCGTCAAGCGCCTGGCGGGCTACCTGCCCGAGAACGTCGGCTTCTACGAAGACCTCACGGGCTACGAAAACCTGCTCTACGTGGCCGGGCTCAACGGGCTGCGCGAGCGCCGGGCCCGCCCGCGGATCATGGCCGCGCTCGAGCGCGTCGGGCTCGCCGACGAAGCGCACAAGCGCGTGGGCGCGTACTCGAAGGGCATGCGCCAGCGGCTCGGGATCGCCGAGCTCCTGCTCAAGGACCCGCGGGTCGTGTTCCTCGACGAGCCCACCATCGGCCTCGACCCGGACGGTACCCAGCGCATGCTCGAGATGATCCAGGCGCTCGCGCGCGAGCAGGGGATCACCGTGTTCTTCTCCTCGCACCTGCTGGACCAGGTCCAGCGCATCAGCGACCGGATCGGGATCATGCTCCGCGGGCGTCTGGTGGCCGTGGGGCCGATCCACGAGCTCGCCGCGCGCACGCTCGGCGTCGACCAGGAGCGCTACACGCTCGAGGAGATCTACATGCGGTACTTCCGCGAAGGGCAGCCGGCGGCGCCGGCGGCCGTGGCGTGAGGGCGGGGCCGTGTACGGGCTGCGGGCGATCTACCGCAAGGAGCTCGAGGACCACTTCTCGAGCACGCGCTTCACGATCCTGCTCACCGTGATCCTCATGGTGAGCCTGATCCTGGCGTGGATGACCGGCACGACCCTCAAGAAGGAGCTCGAGGGGTTCACGAAGCCGACGCTGGTCTTCCTGATGCTCTTCACCTCCACGGGGACGCTCTTCTCGCTGGCGCAGTTCGTGGCCTTCTTCGGGCCGCTGATCGGCCTCGTGCTGGGCTTCGACGCCATCAACCGGGAGCGGGCGCAGCGCACGCTCGCCAAGCTCGTGGCGCAGCCCATCTACCGGGACTCGATCATCAACGGCAAGTTCCTCGCGGGGCTGTCCACGATCGCCGTGCTCCTGATCGCCATCGTGCTGCTCATCTCCGGGCTCGGCCTCTGGGTGGTCGGCGTCGTGCCCGGCCCCGAGGAGGTCGGGCGGCTCGCGCTCTACCTGGTCGTGAGCATCGTCTACGTGGGCTTCTGGCTGGGCCTGGCCATCCTGGCCTCGGTGATCTTCCGGAGCATGGCGACCTCGGCCCTGGCCGTCCTGGCCCTGTGGATCTTCCTCGCGTTCTTCGTGCCGCTCGGGGCGAACCTCGCCGCCAACTCGCTGGCGCCGATCCCGCCCGACGGGACGACCGACATCGAGACCGCGCTGCGCCACGCGCAGATCCAGCGCGCGATCTCGTACCTGTCGCCGATCGCGCTCTACTCGGACGCCACGGCGGTGCTGCTCGACCCGCTGCGCAAGACCACGCGCTCGCTCGTGCTGATGGGCCCGCTCGAGCGGCTGTCGATCGCGCGGTTCGAGCGCCCGCTGCCGCTCGTGCAGAGCGCGCTCGTGGCGGCGCCGCACCTGGTCACGCTCGTGGCGATGTCGTGCGTCTGCTTCGGGCTCGCCTACGCGAGCTTCATGCGGCAGGAGGTGCGGACGACCTGAGCGCGCCCGGCCCGGACGCCGCGCCCTGCGCGGGGGCCGTCGCGCCGCGACCTCGAGGCCTTCCGCCGCGCGCACGAGCGCCGCTCGAGCCCGCGGAGGCCGCCGGGCGCCAGGGGCGGCGCCGCCGGCAGGGCCGGCCCGCCTCGCGCGGTCTCGCGGAGCTGATCGGCTGACGCTCCGCGGCGAGCTCGCGGCGCGCCTGGGCGCAGAAGGCCTCCCGGTCGTCGGGCGGGGCGGGGGGCGGGCGCGGAGCCTCCGCGAGGCCGGCGAGGCCGTCATCGAGGGCGCGCGCGTGCCCGTGCGGCGCCGGCGCCTGTGGGAGCGCGTGCGGAGCGCGACGTGAGCGAACTCCTCGAGACGGTCGAGGTCGAGACGGGCCCGCGTCCCGCGGTCGCCGTCCTCTGGCTCCACGGGCTCGGCGCCGACGGCCACGACTTCGAGCCGATCGTGCCCGAGCTCGGCCTGCCGCCGACCCCGGCGGTGCGGTTCGTCTTCCCGCACGCCCCGTTCCGCCCGATCACCATCAACCGGGGCCTGGTCATGCGCGCCTGGTACGACGTCCGCGACGACGGGGGCGAGCGCCGCGAGGACGCGGAGGGCGTGCGCGCCTCGCAGCGGGCGATCGAGGCGCTGCTCCGGCGCGAGCAGGCCCGCGGCATCCCGGCCGAGCGGATCGTGCTCGCCGGCTTCTCGCAAGGCGGCGCCATGGCCCTGCACACCGGGCTGCGCTTCCCGGAGCCCCTGGCCGGCATCCTGGCTCTGTCCTGCTTCCTGCCCCTCGCCGAGACGCTGCCCGCGGAGGCGAGCCCCGCCAACCGCCGCGTGCCGATCTTCCTGGCCCATGGCACGCTGGACGCCGTGATCCCGCTCGCCCGCGGCCGGCGCGCCCGCGACACGCTCGCCGCGCTCGGCTACGCGCTCGAGTGGCACGAGTACCCCATGCCGCACGCCGTGTGCCCCGAGGAGGTCGCGGACATCGGCCGCTGGCTCACGCGCGTGCTCGGCGGCGCGGCGCGGGCGTGACGCGCGTCGGCGCCGGGCCCCATCCGACCCGCTGACCCGTCCGCCGCGGGCCCCGCGCCGCGCGAGCCGCGCGTGCTGCGGGGCATCGGCTTCGTCATCCTGGCCACGCTGCTCTTCGTGGCGATGAACACCGCGGTGAAGTACCTCTCGCCGCACCTGCCCACGGTGCAGCTCATCTGGGCCCGCACGCTCGTCCACCTCCTCTTCGTCGTGGCCCTGTTCGCCCCGGCGCGCGGCGGCTGGCGGCTCTTCGTCACCCGACGGCCCGCGCTCCAGCTCGGCCGCTCGTGCCTGCTGCTGGCCTCGACCTCGTTCTTCTTCACCGCGCTGGGCCGGGTGCCGCTCGCCGACGCCACGGCCGTGTCCTTCACGGCCCCGTTCATCGTCGGCGCGCTCTCGGGCCCGGTCGTCGGCGAGCGCGTGGGGCTCCCGCAGTGGCTGGCGATCGGGCTCGGCTTCGTCGGCGCGCTGATCATCATCCGACCCACCGGCGCCGGCGCGAACCCCTGGGCGCTCCTCGTGCTCGGCAGCGCCACGTGCTACGCGCTCTACCAGCTGCTGACCCGGCGGGTCGCGGGCGTCGATCCGCCGGAGACGACGGTGACCTGGAGCGCGCTCGCCGGCGCGGTCGTGCTCTCGCTCGGGGCGCCGGCCTTCTGGACGCCGCCGGCGCGCCTCGAGCACTGGCTGTTGCTCAGCGTGCTCGGCCTGCTCGGCGGGCTCGGCCATTACTGCGTGGCGCGCGCGTTCCTCTGGGGGCCGGCGGCGATCATCTCGCCCTTCCACTATGTGCAGCTCGTGTGGGCGGCCGTCGCGGGCTACCTCGTGTTCGGGCACGTGCCGGACGCCTGGACCTGGGTGGGCGCCGCGGTGATCGTCGCGAGCGGGCTCTACATCGCCTGGCGGCAGACGCGCGCCTGGCCCGGCGGCGCCTGAGGGTCAGGCGGCGGCGACCAGGCGGAGGTCCGCGACGAGCAGCCGGTAGAGCCGCTCCTGCGCCGCCGTGTCCTCGCCGCGCAGGACGGCGGACGGATGGAGGGTGGCGAGCGTCTTCGGCGCCCAGGGGGTCGCGTAGAACCGGCCGCGCTGCTGGAGCAGGCGGAACTCGGGGCCGAAGATCGCCCGCGCGGCCGTGGCGCCGAGGGCGACCAGCACCTCGGGCCGGACGAGCGCCAGCTCGGCCTCGAGCCAGGGCCGGCAGGCCAGGATCTCGCTCAGGCGCGGCGTCTGGTGGATCCGGCGCTTGCCGCGGCGCACGAACTTGAAGTGCTTGACGGCGTTGGTGACGTAGAGGCGCGCGCGGTCGAGCCCCACCTCGGCGAGCGCGCGGTCGAGCACCGCGCCCGCCGGGCCCACGAAGGGCGCGCCCTCGAGATCCTCCTGGTCGCCCGGCTGCTCGCCGACGAGCGCGATCCGCGCGTCCACGGGCCCCTGGCCGAAGACCGTCTGCGTGGCGGCGCGGTAGAGCTCGCAGCCCGTGCAGCGCCGGGCCGCCTCGCGCAACTGGGCGAGCCCGGCCCCGGCGGGCACGAACGGCGCTGCGCCCCCGCCCTGGGTCTCGAGGGCGCGGATCGCGTCGAGTTCCGCCTGCTCGGCCTGTCGCCGCGCCCGCGCGGCCAGGCCGCGCAGGCGCCGGCCGAGCGGGTCGCGCGGGTCGTCCAGCGGCGCGTGGTCGTCGTGGGTGAGCCGCCAGAGCGCCTCGTAGAGGAGCGCCCAGCGCGCCGGGTCGCGGTCGGCCGCCACCTGGCGAGCGAGGTCGAGGAACCGGCGGGGCACACGGGCCACCGGCGGCCCCGCGGGCGGCGGCGCCCCGGCCGGCGCCTCCACCCACCGGACCTCGCCCGGTGGCACCCCCTCGCGCAGCAGGGCGCGCGCGGCCGCCTGCCAGGCCTCGAAGGTCGGCGCGATCGCGACGGTCCTCACTGCGGCGCTCCCGGGCGAGGTCATGGTACGCCAGGTCCGCCGCGCGGGCGCCCCGGGCGCGCGGTGAGGAGCACCCCGACGCCGGCCAGCAGGACCGCGCCGCCCAGGAGCCCGAACAGCGGCGCGTAGCCGCCGAGCGCGCGCTCGAGCGCGGCGCTCGCGACCGGCGCCACGGCGCGCGCGCCGTTGGCGCCCAGCGCGATGGCGCCGCTGATCGCGCCGTAGTGGCGCGCGCCGAAGCGGTCGGCCACGGTCGTCGCGCGCGCGAGCGTCTCCATGCCGTTGGCGGCGCCGAGCACCAGGACCATGGGCACGAGCGTGGGTAGGCGCGGCGCGAGGGCGAGCTGCACGAGCCCGAGCGCCTTGCCGGCGAACACGGCCGCCGTCATCGTCGCGTGGCCGACTCGGCGGGCCGCGGCGGCGAAGAGCAGGCGCGCCGGCAGCTGCATGGCGCCGAGCCAGCCCACCATCGCCGCCGCCAGGGCCGGCGCGTACCCGAGCGTCGTGAGGTAGGGGATCAGGTGGACGGTCACGGTGTTCGTCGCGAAGTTGCTCACCAGGAACGCCGTGGCGAGGACCCAGAAGACGGCCGTGCGGGCCGCCGCCCCGAGGGCGAGCCCGCCCGCACCCGGGCCCGGGTCGCGCCCCGCCGGCCGCGGCGGCGGCCGGAGCCCGAGCGCGTGGGCGGGCACGGTGAGCACCGCCAGCACCACGGCGAGGACCTCGAGGGCGCGGCGCCAGCCCAGGCGCTCGACCAGCCAGGCTTCCAGGGGCATGAAGATCGTGCTCGCCAGGGCCCCGGCGAGCGTCACGGTCAGCAGCGCGCGCTCGCGAGGCCCCGGGGGGAACCAGCCCACGAGGGCCGCGAAGGCGGGCTCGTAGAGCGTGGCCGCGAGGGCGAGTCCCATCAGGAGCCACACGGCGTAGAGCGCGGCGGGGCTCTCGACGCGCGCCCAGGCGACGAGCAGCGCCGCGCCCAGGCACGAGCCCGCCGTCATCACGCCGCGGGCGCCGTGGCGGTCGATCCAGCGGCCCACGGGCAGCGCGGCGAGCGCCGAGACGCCGAGCCCGAGCGAGAGCGCCCCGGTGACCTCGACGCGCGACCAGCCGAGCTCGGCCTCGATCGGGCCGAGCATCACGGGGAAGCCGTAGTAGAGGATGCCCCAGGAGACCGTCTCGGTGAGCGCCAGCGTCGCCACGACCACGCGACCGGGGTCCAGGCGGGCGGCGCGGGGCATGGCCCAGAGCGTAGCGCGGGGACGGGCCGGGACGAAGCCGGCCGTGCGCCGGCGCGCCGGGGCGACCTCGCGGACGTCACGCGCCGGGCGCGCGGCCGGCGGGCCGCGGGCGAGATGGTAGGATGGGACCGAGCATGCGCGAGCCCGCCGCGCGCGAGCGCCCTTCGAACTTCATCCGCGACGAGGTCATCCGCGACCTCCAGTCCGGACGCTTCCGGGAGGTCGTCACGCGCTTCCCCCCCGAGCCGAACGGCTACCTCCACATCGGCCACGCCAAGGCGATCTGCCTCGACTTCGGCCTGGCCCAGGAGTTCGGCGGCCGCTGCCACCTGCGCTTCGACGACACCAATCCCACGAAGGAGAGCCAGGAGTACGTCGACGCGATCATCCGCGACGTGCGCTGGCTCGGCTTCGACTGGGGCCCGCACCTCTACTTCGCGAGCGACTACTTCGAGCAGCTCTACGAGTGGGCCAAAGCGCTGATCCGCAAGGGCCTGGCCTACGTCGACGACCTCTCGCCCGAGGAGATCCGGGCCTGGCGGGGCACGCTCACCGAGCCCGGCCGGGAGAGCCCGTGGCGCAACCGCTCCGTCGAAGAGAACCTCGACCTCTTCGAGCGGATGCGGGCCGGCGAGTTCCCCGACGGCGCGCGGACCCTCCGCGCGAAGATCGACATGGCGCACCCGAACCTGAACATGCGCGACCCGGTCATGTACCGGATCCGCAAGACGCCCCACCACCGCACCGGCGACCGCTGGTGCATCTACCCCACCTACGACTGGGCCCACGGCCAGTCGGACTCGATCGAGGGCGTCACGCACTCGCTCTGCACGCTCGAGTACGAGGACCACCGGCCCCTCTACGACTGGTTCCTGGACGCCCTCGGCATCTACCACCCGCGCCAGATCGAGTTCGCGCGCCTGAACCTCTCCCACACCGTGATGTCCAAGCGCAAGCTCCTCACGCTCGTGGAGGAGGGCCTGGTCGACGGCTGGGACGACCCCCGGATGCCGACGATCGCCGGCCTGCGCCGCCGCGGCTACACGCCGGAGGCGATCCGCGACTTCTGCGAGCGCATCGGCGTCTCGAAGGCCGACAACCTGGTGGACGTGGCGCTGCTCGAGCACTGCGTGCGCGAGGACCTGAACCGACGCGCCCCGCGGCGCCTGGCCGTGCTGCGCCCGCTCCGGCTCGTGGTCGAGAACTACCCCGAGGGCCAGGTCGAAGAGGTCGACGCGCTCAACAACCCGGAGGACCCGCAGGCGGGCACCCGGCGCGTACCGTTCTCGCGCGTGCTCTGGATCGAGCAGGACGACTTCCGCGTGCAGCCGCCCCCGCGCTACCACCGGCTCGCCCCGGGCGCCGAGGTGCGCCTGCGCTACGCCTACGTCGTCCGGTGCACCGGGTTCGCGCGGGGTCCGGACGGCGCGGTCACCGAGGTCCGGTGCGTCTACGACCCGGCCTCGCGCGGCGGCGACGCGCGCGGGCGCCGGGTGCCGGGCACGATCCACTGGGTGTCGGCCGCGCACGCCGTGGACGCCGAGGTGCGCCTCTACGACACGCTCTTCACGGTCCCGCGGCCCGACGAGGCCGAGGATCTCAAGGCCGTGGTCAACCCGCGCTCGCGCGAGATCCTGACCGGCTGCAAGCTCGAGCCCTCCCTCGCGGGCGTCGAGCCGGAGGCGCGCTTCCAGTTCGAGCGGCTCGGCTACTTCGTCGCCGACTGGAAGGATCACCGCCCGGGCGTGCGCCCGGTCTTCAACCGCACGGTGGGGCTGCGCGACACCTGGGCGAAGATCGAGCGCGCCGCGCGACGCTGATCCCCGCACGGGGCCCGACGGAGCCTGACAGGCTGCCCATCTTGACAGGCCGGCGACCGCCGGTGTAACCGACATCACCCCCTCCGCGCGGCCCCTGGGGAGCAGCGCGGTCGAGGCGCCGCCGGCGGGCGCCACGCCCCGGCGGAGGGGGCGCGGGGCGACCGGCGTCGCGGCGGACGCCGCCACCGAAGCGAGGCGGCCGATGATGACGCGCGTCGGTCCCGCGGCCCGGATCCTCCTCCTGACCGTCGCCGGGGCCGTCCTGCCCGCCGCGGCCAGCGTCCGGCCCGCCGCGGCCGCGCACCGGCCCGGCAACGAGGTCCTGATCGGCGGGGCGATCTCCATGACGGGGCGCTACGCCGAGCCCGCCGGGCGACAGGTGAACGCCATCAAGCTCTGGGTCGACGAGCTGAACGGCCGGGGCGGGCTCCTGGGCCACCGCATCGTGCTGCGCCTGCTCGACGACAAGTCCGACACGCAAACGAGCATCAAGCTCTACGAGAAGCTCATCACCGAGGACCGGGTCGACCTGCTGCTCGCGCCCTACTCGAGCGGCATCACGGAGGCCGTGGCCAACGTCAACGAGCGCCACCGGATGCCGTTCGTGGCGTACGGCGCGGCCTCGAGCCCCATTTGGGAAAAGGGGCGACGCTACATCTTCAACATCGTCGCCGTCGCCGAGGACTACCAGAAGGGCGCGGTGCACCTGGCCCACCGAATCGGGGTGAGGAAGGCGGCGATCATCGGCGAGGACAGCCTCTTCCCCCGACAGGCGGGCAAGGGGGCGCGCGAGTGGGCCCGGAAGCTCGGCATCGAGATCGTCGTCGAGGAGCACTACCCCACCAAGCAGACCGACTTCAGCGCGCTGCTCCGGAAGCTCACGAGCGCGGGGGCCGAGGCCGTGTTCTCCAACAGCTACTTCGCCGACGCCGCCGCCCAGCTTCGGCAGATGCGCGAGCTGAACATCAACTTCAAGCTCTACTCGAGCACGATCGGGCCGAGCCTCCCGAACTTCCCCGAGCAGCTCGGCTCCACGGCCGAGTACGTCCTCGGCTTCAGCCAGTGGGAGCCGCTGCCGCACATCCTGAAGCATCCGGGCATGAAGGCGTTCATCGAGGCCTACGAGCGCCGGTACGGCGAGAAGCCCAACTACCACGCCGGCGGCGCCTACGGGGCCCTCCAGGTCACCGAGGCCGCGGTGCGCCGCGTCGGGAGCTTCGACCAGGAGAAGCTCCGGGACGCGTTGGCGACGATCGAGGTCCACACGGTGTTCGGGCGCTACAGGGTCGACGCCCGCGGCATGAACGCGCACGAGGGGCTGACCTTCCAGATCCTCCAGGGGCAGCGGCGCGTGGTGTGGCCGGACAAGTGGGCGGAGGTCAAGCCCGAGCTCCCGATGCCGGAGTGGAGCCGGCGCTAGGCGCGGCGTGCGCGAGGAGGCGGGGGCCCGCGGCCGCGAGGCGGGGGAGCTCCCGGACGCCCTCGTCGCCGCGCCCGGGGCCCCGGCGGCGCGCCGGGGCCCCGGGCCAGGGGGCTGGCGCGAGCGGCCCGACGTCCGGAGCCTCTACCGTCTCGCAGCGTTCCTCGCGGCGGCCTACGCGCTGCCTTTCGCCGTGGGCGCCTGGGCGGGCACGGTCCGGCTGGACGCGGCCTGGCTCGCCGGCCTCGCCACCGTGGTCCTGGGCGGCGTCATGCAGGGCGGCGTCTACGCCATGTTCGCCGTCGGGCTCACGCTCATCTTCGGCGTCATGCGCATCATCAACGCCGCCCACGGCGAGATGGTGATGATGGGCGCCTACCTCACGTGGGTCGCGTTCTTCGCCTTCGGGGTGGATCCGCTCCTGTCGCTGGCGCTGACCCTGCCGCTCGCCTTCCTCTTCGGCATGGCGGTGCAACGCCTGCTGCTGGACGCCGCGGTGGGCGCGCCGGAGCTGACGGGGCTGTTGATCACCTTCGGCCTCGGCCTCGTCATGATCTACACGGCCGAGCTCCTCTTCACCACCGACTTCCGCACGATCCCCTACGCGCCCGGGACGGTGGTGCTCGCGCCTGGGGTCGCCGTGGGGCAGAACCGCGTGATCAGCTTCCTCATGGCCGTGGGGATCTCGACGGCCGTGTACCTCGTCCTCCGCTTCTCGCGCCTGGGCAAGGCCGTGCGCGCCACCGCCCTGAACGCCGAGGTCGCCCTGGTCTGCGGCATCGACGTCCGGCGCATCTACCTGCTCACGACCGGCCTCGCCGCGGCCCTGGCGGTGGCGGGCGGCGCGCTCGTCTCCATCCAGTTCGGCTTCAACCCCGAGACCGGGGTGGTCTACACGCTCCAGGCCTTCGCCATCATCGTGCTCGGCGGGCGGGGCCACTACGTGGGCGCGCTGATCGGCGCGGTGATGCTGGGCGTGCTCGAGGCCCTGGTCTCGCTCCTGGTGCCCAACGGCACGGCGATGGTCGAGCTCGCCGCCTACGCGCTGCTGATCGCCGTGCTGCTCATCCGACCGGGCGGGCTCATGGGCGTCCGGGAGGGCTGAGCGCGTGGCGCCGGCCGAGCACGTGCGCAACCTCGCGGCGCTGGCCGCGGCGGCCGTGGTCCTGGCGCTGTTGCCGAACCACCTGAGCCTCTACCTGCGCTCGTTCCTGCTCTTCCTCATGATGTCCGTGGTCCTGGCGCTGTCCTGGAACATCATCAGCGGTTTCACAGGGTACACCTCCTTCGGCCACGTCGCCTTTTACGGCATCGGCGCCTACGCCTGCGCGATCCTGGTGGCCGACTACGGCTGGCCCTGGCCCGCCACGCTCGTGGTCGGCGCGGCGACGGCGGCGGCGGTGGGCGCGGCGATCGGGTACCCGGTGCTGCGGCTCCGCGGGCCCTACTTCGCCATCGCCATGCTCGGCACGGCGGAGGGCACGCGCGTGGTGGCGACGGTGTGGGACGGGCTCACGCACGGCGGGCTCGGCATCAGCCTGCCGAGCGCCGAGACCTCGATTCCGACGTACCACGCGATGCTGGCGCTCATGGTGGTGACGGTGGTCGTGGCCTACGCGGTGGGCCACTCCCGGCTCGGGATCCGCCTGACCGCGATCCGCGAGGACGAGGTGGCCGCCGAGGCGCTCGGGATCGACACCACGCGCTACAAGCTCGCCGCGTTCACGCTCTCGGCGGTGTTCCCCGCCGTGGCGGGCGGGATCCAGGCCTACAAGGTCCTCTACATCGACCCGCCCTCGGTCTTCTTCGTGCAGATCACCATCGCCATGGCGCTGATGGCGATGCTCGGCGGCAAGGGCACGGTGATCGGCCCGATCCTCGGCGCCGTGATCCTCTACACGGCCCAGGAGCTCACCTGGGTGAACTTCCCGACGGCGCACCTGATCGCCTACGGGCTCTTCATCGTCCTGGTCGCGCGCTTCATGCCCCGCGGGCTCGTGGGCTTCGCCATCGACCGCGGCTGGCTCCGCAAGGGGATGGTGCGGTGAGCCGCGCCGACGACGTCGTCCTCGAGGTCCGCGACCTCCGCAAGGCCTTCGGCGGCGTCCGGGCCGTGGACGGGTGCACCTTCGCCGTGCGCCGCGGCACGATCGCCGCGCTCATCGGCCCGAACGGCTCGGGCAAAACGACCACCTTCGACCTGATCACCGGGCTCCGCGAGCCCGACGCCGGCGTCGTGCTGCACCGCGGGGAGAACCTGGTCGGGCTCCGGCCCCACCAGATCTTCCGCCGCGGGATCACGCGCACCTTCCAGGTGACGCGGGTCTACCGCGAGATGACGGTGCTCGAGAACATGCTCTCCGCCGCCCCGCTCGGCGTGCCGGGGCGCGAGGCCCGCGCCCGCGCCGCGGCGCTGCTGGCCCTGGTCGACCTCACGGCCTTCCGCGGCGAGTACGCGGGGCGCCTCTCCTACGGGCAGCAGAAGCTACTGGAGTTCGCGCGGGCGCTCATGCCCGACCCCGAGCTCCTCCTGCTCGACGAGCCCGCGGGCGGCGTCAACCGCACGCTGCTCCAGCACCTGCTCGACCACGTCCACCGTCTGCGGGCGGCGGGCAAGACGATCCTGCTCATCGAGCACGACATGACCGTCGTCATGGCGCACTGCGAATGGGTCGTCGTGATGGACCACGGCGCCACGATCGCCGCGGGCCCGCCCGCGGCGATCCGGGAGGACCCGCGCGTGATCGAGGCCTACTTCGGACGGCGGCCGGCGGAGCGGGGGGCGTGAGCGCCGGGGCGCCGCTCCTCGAGCTCCGCGACGTGCGCGCGGGCTACGGGACGCTCGAGGTCCTGCACGGCGTGTCGCTCCACGTGGCCGCGGGCGAGATCGTGTGCGTCATCGGGCCCAACGGCGCGGGCAAGTCGACCACCTTCAAGGCGATCATGAACCTCGTCGACGTCCGCGGCGGCGAGATCCGCTTCGCCGGCCAGAGCCTGGTGGGCGTGCGGCCGAACCTGATCCCCGCCCGCGGGCTCGTCTACGTCCCGCAGGGCCGCGTGGTCTTCGCCACCATGACGGTGCGCGAGAACCTCGAGATGGGCGCCTACCTCGAGCGCGACCGTCGGCGCGTGGCTGCCGCCATGGAGCACGTCTTCGCGCTGTTCCCCGTGCTCGCGGCGCGTCAGCGGCAGCCCGCGGGCTCGCTGAGCGGCGGCGAACAGCAGATGCTCGCCATGGGCCGCGCGCTCATGCTGCGCCCGCGGCTCATGCTGCTCGACGAGCCGTCGCTCGGGCTCAGCCCGCGGCTGGTCGACGAGGTCTTCGACCGCATCGTGGCGCTGGCCCGCGCGGGGTTGACGCTCGTGCTCGTCGAGCAGAACGCCGCACGTGCGCTGGCCATCGCCGACCGGGGCTACGTGCTCGAGCTCGGGCGAAACCGCGTCGAGGGCTCGGGCCGGGCCTTGCTCGAGGACCCCGAGGTGCGCCGTCTCTACCTGGGCGGCTGAGGCCCCTCGGCGGACGGCCGACGCGGGGCGCGGGCCCCGCGGGTTGACAGCCCCGCGGCCGGCCCGGCATCGTAGCGACCGACGCGAAGGCGGAGCCGCCGAGGCCCGGCGCCGGGCCTCGCTGCTCGAGGGGAGACGATGGGCGAGACACGGGTCGACCTCCTGCACCTCCTCGAGGACCTGCGCGACGCCTACCCGGGCTCGACCGAGGAGACGATCCTCGCCGAGCTCGTGGCCAACGCGCTCGACTCGAGCGCGACGACCGTCACGATCGGCACGGACGCCGCGGCGCCCGCGCTCACCATCGTCGATGACGGATGCGCCGCCGGGAGCTCGCCCGCTACCACGACCTCGCGGCGAGCACGAAGGCGCGCGGTGCGGGCATCGGGTTCGCGGGCGTCGGGATCACGATCGCGCTCCGGGTCTGCGCCGAGGTGCTCACCGAAGCTCGGCGCGGCCGCCACCACGTCGCCACCGGCTGGCGCCTGGCCTCGCGCCAGAATCCGCCGTGGCGGTGGGTCCCGGGGCTCGCCGCGTGCCTGACGCTGAACAAGGCGGACGTCATCCGGACCGGCGCCCGGGGCGCGACCTACCTGGCCTACCGCAAGGCGATCCAGGAGGCGGTCGCCCGGCAGCTGGCCGCGTGACGCGCTGGGGCGCCGCGCTCGAGAGGCGCCGGGCGCGCGGGCGGCGCTGACGCGACGACGAGGGGAGGCCGGGCGTGAGGGAGGACGAGGCATGCTCGAGCCGCGCCCGCGACTCCTGACGTTCGACTGCTACGGCACGCTGATCGACTGGGAGACGGGCATCCGCGCCTACCTGGCCCGCGTGCTCGCGCGCAAGCGCGCCGCGGTGGACGTCGAGACCTTCCACCGCCGCTGGTACGCGCGCGAGCTCGAGACCATCGCCGGCCCCTTCCGCCTCTACCGCGAGGTGCTCCGCGAGAGCCTCCAGGCCGCGCTGCGTGACGTCGGCCTGCCCGTGGACCCGGAGGACGGTGCGGACTTCGGCGCGGCGATGGAGACCTGGGAGCCGTTCCCGGAGGCGCCGGGCGTGCTGGCGACCTTGGCCCGGCACTACCCGCTGTGCGTCATCTCGAACAGCCAGCCGGACATCATCGCCCACGCCCTGGCCAAGCTCGGCCAGCCGTTCACCTACGTCGTCACCGCGGCCGAGGCCGGCGCCTACAAGCCCGATCCGAGGCCCTTCGCGCTGGCGCTGGCGCGCGCCGGCGTGACGGCGGCCGAGACGGTGCACATCGCCCAGTCGCAGCTCGTCGACCTGCCGCGCTCGAAGGCCATGGGGATTCGCACCGTCTGGATCAACCGGACCGGCGAGGCGCTGCGCCCCGGCACCCCGGCCCCGGACGCCGAGCTGCCCGACTTGCACGGCCTGCCGGCGTTGCTCGGCTGCGCGTAGTCCTGGCGCCGCGGTCCCCGCGATGGGCGAGGTCGCCCGCGAGCCGCGTCGCGCCGGCTGACCCCGCTCGCCCGACGACGCCGGGCGGCCCGACGCGCAGTCGCGGCGCGCGACCCTCAGCGGGCTCGGCGGCCTCGAAGAGGTCCCGGGGAGCGGCGCGCGGCGGCCTCGCGATCGGCGCTCGCGCCAGGATCGGAGCGCGGCGGGTGCCCGCGCGACGGCGACGCGCTACCCGAGGAAGGTGCCGCGCCGGTACTCCTCGACCGCCTGCGCGACCTCCTCGGGCGTGGTCATGACGAGCGGCCCGTAGCGGGCGACGGGCTCGCGGAGCGGCGCGGCGGCCAGGAGCAGGAAGCGCGCCGGCCCCGCGCCCGTCGTCGCGCTCACGCGGTCGCCGTCGCTCAGGACGGCGAGCTCGCCGGCGTGCACGGCGCGCGCGGCGTCCGCCGGGCCCAGCGCGACCGCGCCCTCGTAGACGTAGGCGAAGGCCGTGTGCCCGCGCGGCAGCGACAGCACCGCGCGGGCGTCCGGGTCCATGCGGACGTCCAGGTAGAGGGGCTCCGTGACGATGCCCTCGACCGGCCCGCGGACGCCGCCCGCCTCGCCCGCGAGCACCCGGGCCCGCACGCCCGGCGCCAGCGACACCTCGGGCACGCGCTCAGGGGGGATGTCCTGGTACCGGGGCGCGGTCATCTTGAGCCGTGCGGGCAGGTTGATCCACAGCTGGAACCCCCAGAGCAGGCCGTCCGTCTGCCGCGGCATCTCCGAGTGGACGATGCCCCGGCCCGCCGTCATCCACTGGACGCCGCCCGCGGCGAGCTCGCCCCGGTGGCCGACGTGGTCGCGGTGGACCATCGCCCCGGCGAGCATGTACGTCACGGTCTCGAACCCGCGGTGCGGGTGGTCGGGGAAGCCCGCGACGTAGTCGTCGGGGCGGTCGGACTTGAACTCGTCCAGGAGCAGGAACGGGTCGAGGTGGTCGAGCTCGGGCGTGCCGATCACCCGCGTCAGGCGCACGCCCGCGCCGTCGCGCGTCGGCCGGCCGCGGACCACGCGGACGACTCGTCGCTCCTCGCTCGCGCCCGCGGGCTCGTGCGTCACGGTCCCACCATACCACCGCCCGGGCGGCGCGGGTGTCGCCGACCCCACCGCCAGGGCGCGGGCGCGCGTCGCGGCCGCGGCGTCCGGGCGCGCGGGCGCGTCGCCGACGGCCGGCCGGGGTAGAATGCGCTACCGCGGTTCGCACCCCGCACACGAGGAGGCGCGCCCATGACCGCCGTCGAGTACATCCGGCTCGAGCTGCGGCGCCTGCACGACCTGCTCGACCGCGCGCTCGAGGACATCACCGACGCGCAGCTCCACACCGTCCCCGCCGGCCACCCTCGAGTGAACACGATCGCGTGGAACCTCTTCCACGTCGTGCGCACCGAGGACAACATCGTCCGCTTCGTCCTCCAGGACCGCCGCCCGACGGTGTGGCTCGAAGGCGGCTACGCCGACAAGCTGGGCCTGCCGCCCGTCGCCCAGGGCACCGGGATGACGCCGGAGGAGGCCCACGCCCTGCGGATCCGGGACCTCGCCCTCTGGCGCGAGTACCAGCAGCGGGCCTGGGCGAGCACCGAGGAGCTCTTCGAGCGCGCGGCGCCGGAGTTCTGGGACCGCGTCGTGACGATCAAGTTCGTCGGCGAGCTGCCGGCCTGGCGGGCCGTGGCGCAGATCTGCCTGACCCACGGCTACCTGCACGCGGGCCAGATCGAGATGGCGCGCACGCTCGTCGGCGCGAGCCCGGTCATCGCCGTCTAGCCCGTCGGCGGCGGTGCCCGCCGCCGCCCTCGCGAGGCGCCCATGAGCGAGCCCCACGTGCTGGCCGAGGTCAGCGAGGGCGTGGGCACCATCACGCTCAACCGCCCGGCCGCGCTGAACGCGCTCTCCCCGGAGATGCTGACCGCGCTCGTGGAGATCACGGGCCGCTTCGAGCGCGACGCGGCCGTGCGGTGCGTGGTCCTGCGCGGCGCGGGCGACCACTTCATGGCCGGCGGCGACGTCAAGCGCTTCCACGAGGCGCTGACACGTGACGCGGCGGCCTACGTGGCCTCCACCGAGCTCCGCGTCCTGACCGTCCACCAGGTCGTCGCGCACCTGCGGCGCATGCCCAAGCCCGTGCTGGCTTCGGTGCAGGGCGCGGCGGCGGGCTTCGGCCTGAGCCTGGTGATGGCCTGCGACCTCGCCATCGCCGCGGAGGACGCGGTCTTCACCGTCGCCTACCGCCACGTCGGGCTCTCGGGCGACGGCGGGGCGACCTACTTCCTGCCGCGCCTCGTGGGCGAGCGGCGGGCCCTCGAGCTCGCGCTCCTCGCCGAGCGCTTCGACGCCCGGCGCGCGCTCGAGCTCGGGCTCGTCAACCGCGTGGTGCCGCGGCCCCGCCTGGCGGAGGAGACGGCGCGCCTGGCGCGCCAGCTCGCCGACGGGCCCACCGTGGCCCTCGGCATCACCAAGCAGCTCATCCGGGGGGCCTTCGACCGCACCTGGGACGAGCACTCGCACCGCGAGGCGGAGGGCATGGCCCGCGCGGCGGCCACGGAGGACCACCGCGAGGGCGTACAGGCGTTCGTCGAGAAGCGCCGCCCGGTCTTCCGCGGGCGCTGACCGCCCGCGCTACGGCCGGTGGATGATCCCGCCGCGGCCCAGGCCGGGCCCCCCGAGCCCGCCGGGGCCGAGGCCGCCCGGCCCGAGCCCGCCGGGGCCGCCGAGCGGGCCGGGGCGGAGGTCCGGGATCACGATCGAGGAGGTCGCCTCGCGGCGGAGCTCCTGCAGCTCCTGGATGGTCTGCTCGACCGCGTCCTTGACGCCCTCGCCGAACTTGTCGACCGCCTCGGCGAGCGAGCGGGCGTCGATCTCGAAGGCGATCGGCAGGAGGCCCGCGGGCGTGAGCACCTGCGTCTCGCCCACGTAGAGCACCGGGCGCGTCGGGTCGGCGAGCCCCTCGCGCGTGACCGGCGTCAGCACACGGATCGTCCCCACCCGGCGATCCGTGTAGAGCTCTTCCCGGTAGAGGCTCGCCGGGTCCATCCGGGGCTCGGCACCGTGCAGTTCGCTCATGACGACTCCTATCCTAGCAGCCACGCCCGTCCGGGGCGGTGGCGACGATGAACAGCCGGCGGAACGGAAAGAGGGTACGCCCGTCGGGCCGGCGCGGGTAGGCCCGGGCGACCTCGGCGGCGTAGCGCGCCTCGAACGCGGCCCGCGCGGCCGGCTCGAGGGCGTCCAGGAGCGGCCGGAGCCACGAGCCCTTCACCCACTCGACGACCGGGTGCTCGCCCTCGAGCACGTGCAGGTACTCCGCCTCCCAGATCTCCACGCGCGCGGCCCGGGGCGCGAGCAGGTCGAAGTAGGCCGCGGGGGGCGCGACCGGGGCGGGGCGCAGGAGCGGCGCGAGCTGCGCGCGCCAGGGCCCGCTCAGGGCGACCTCGGCGATCAGCGTGTGCGAGGGCGCGTCGAAGTTGCGCGGCATCTGCACGGCGAGGACGCCGCCCGGAGCCAGCGCGTCGAGCAGGGCGGGGAGCAGGCGCGCGTGGTCGGCGACCCAGTGCAGGGCCGCGTTGGACACGATCAGGTCGGCGGGACGGGGCGGGCGCCAGGCGGCCAGGTCGGCCTGGACCCACGCGATGTCCGGCGCCTCGGCGGCCGCGCGCGCGAGCATCTCCGGCGAGGCGTCCACGCCGGTGATCCTGGCGCGCGGCCACCGCGCCCGGAGCAGGCGCGTGACGCTCCCGGTCCCGGCGCCGAGGTCGTAGATCTCGGCGGGGTCGACCAGCGCCACGCGCGCCAGCAGATCGAGCGCCGGGCGCAGGCGTGGCTCCGCGAAGCGCAGGTACTGCGCGGGGTCCCACGGCACGGCGTCAGGCCGGGCGCGCGCTCACGCGAGCCACACCACCTGCGAGTCCACGTGCCCGTCCCGGCAGCGGATCACCCGGAACGCCGGGGGGCCGGGCTCGATGCGGCGCTCGGGCGTGCGCGCGATCTGGAAGCCGGTGGAGGGCGTCGTGAGCACGCGGACGCCCTCGCGCACCTCCTCGTGGGCGAGGTGGACGTGACCGGCGAGCACGGCGCGGACGTTGCCCGCCGCCCGCACGACCTCCCAGAGCGCATCGGCGTCGGTGAGCCGCTGCGCGTCGAGCCACGGGACGCCGACGGGCACGGGGTGGTGGTGGACGACGATGAGCGCGTGGCGGTCGGCGGCCTCCGCGAGCCGGGCGCGCAGCCAGGCGAGCTGGGCTGCGCCGAGCCGGCCGGGGCTGCGGCCGGGGTCCAGGGAGTCGAGCGCGCAGAGGCGGTAGCGGCCGGCGTCGACGACGTAGCAGTAGCGCGCGTCGGCCGGCGCCGCCTCGCCCAGCACGACCCGGCGGAAGGGGCCCCGGCGGTCGTGGTTGCCGAGGAGCAGGTGGACGGGCGCCGCCAGGCGCCCGAGCAGCGCGCGGAGCGCCGCGTACGCGGCCTCGTAGTCGGCGTCGGTCGGCCCGCCGGTGGCCGCCTCCGGCAGGAGATCGGGGCTCGCCAGGTCGCCGCTCACGACGACGAACGCCGGGGCGGGCGCGAGCGCGTTCACGGCATCGACGACCCGCGCGAGGGTCTGCGCCGTGTCCACGCCGTGCACGCGCGCCTCGCGGCCGACGACGTGGGTGTCGGAGCACTGGACGAAGGTGAGCGCGGCCTCAAGCACGCCCCTTACGTGAGCCCGAAGAGGAGCTTGCCCGGCACGGGCATCCGCGCCCTCAGGATCTCGCCGTTCCGGGAGTCGGTGACGTAGAGGGTGGCCCGGTCGGGCCCGCCGAAGGCGACGTTGGTGAGGAGCCGCCGACCGTCGGCGTAGACGAGGTGGGTCGGCAGGCAGTCGGCGTCGAAGCGCCAGACCCCGACGCCCAGGTGGCAGACGACGAGCCCGTCCTCGGCATCCATCTCGATGCCGTCGGGGCCCGCGTGCCCGCCCGAGAGCTGGATCGCCACGCCCGTCTTCGACGGGTGGCCGTCGGCCATGAGCGGCAGCCGCCAGACCTGCTGGGCGCGCGTCACCGCCACGAAGACCTGCGTCTCGGCCGTGTTGAGCGTGATCCCGTTGGGGCTCGGCACGTTCGTCGCGAGACGGTCGAGCGTGCCGTCGGCGCGCAGGCGGAAGACGCGGCCGCTCGGGTCGGTGATCCCGCTCTGGCCCTGGTCCGTGAAGTAGAGGTCGCCGTTCGTGGCGAAGTGCAGGTCGTTGAGGCCCTTGAACCCCTCGCTGTAGGCCGTCTCGAGCAGCGGGGCCACGCGCCCCTGGTCCGGGTCGAGTGCCAGGAGCCCGCGGCGGTAGTCGGCGATGATCAACCGCCCGTCGCGGTGGAGCTTGAGCCCGTTGGGCCAGCCGTCGTACTGGACCACCAGGTCCCACGCCCCCGCGGGCGTGATGCGGAACACGCGGCCGAAGGGGATGTCGACGACGTAGAGGTTGCCGGCGCGGTCGAAGGCGGGCCCCTCGAGGAAGCTGTCGATCTCGGCGCCCTGGCGGTTCCAGTGCGCCCACTCGGTGCGGCGCCGCTGGCGGAACGCCCCCGGCAGGGCCGTGAAGACCTCGGCCTTGACGAGCTCGACGGCGCGGAAAGGGTTGACCATCACCGCCGTCGCTTCCGATCGCGGAGGTCGAGGGCGCCCGGGCGCCGGCGCGGGTCCTCGCCCCGCGCGAAGAGCTCCGTCTTCTGCACCTTCTGGGTCCCCGTGGTCGGCAGCCGGTCGACGAAGAGGACCCAGCCCGGCGCCTTGAAGTACGCGAGCCGCTCGAGGCACCAGTCCTGGAGCCGCTCGGCGAGCGCGCGGTCGCGCGCCACGCCCGGCAGCGGCACCACGCACGCCATGACCTCCTCCTCGCGCACCTCGTCCGGCACGGCGACGACGGCCACCTGGGCCACCGCCTCGTGGGCCGCCAGGCACGCCTCCACCTCGGCCGCCGCGATGTTCTCGCCCGCCCGGCGGATGATGTTCTTCTTGCGGTCGACGAAGTAGAGCATGCCGTCCGGCGCCTGGCGCACGATGTCGCCGGTGTGGAACCAGCCGCCGCGCCACGCCTCCTCGGTGGCCTCCGGGTTCTTGAGGTAGCCGGAGAAGAACCCCCAGCGCGGGCCCTCGGGCCCGCCCCACCGCACGACGAGCTCGCCCTCGACGCCCCGCGGCACCTCCCGGCCCTCGTCGTCGACCACCTTCGCCTCGAAGCCGCCGAACGGTCGGCCGAAGGCGCGGGTGGCGATCTGGCGGGGCTCGTGGCAGTCGGCGAGGATGCGGCCGGTCTCGGTCATGCCCCACACTTCGATCAGCGGGAAGCCGAAGCGCTTCTCGAACGCCTCGTGGAGCTCGGGCTCGACGCCCGCGCCGAGCCCGAAGCGGACGCGGTGCGCGCGCTCCTCCGGCACTTCAGCCTGCTTGAGGAGCAGGGGCGGCATGACGCCCAGGTAGTGGATGATCGTCGCCCGGCTCTCGACCACGTCGCGCCACCAGCGGGTCGCGCTGAACCGCTCGGGCTGGGCGAGGCAGTTGGCGGTGAGGATCGCGCACGTCGCCGTGAGCGCCTGCGCGTTCATGTGATAGAGCGGCAGGGGGTTCAGGAAGCGCTCGCGCCCCCATCCGATCTGCACGAGGCCGCCGAGGTCGCGGTACCAGGCCCCCGCCGTCAGGTAGTAGCGGTTCGACAGGATGCACCCCTTGGGGCGGCCGGTGGTGCCCGAGGTGTAGAGGAGGCCCGCCTCCGTCTGGAGCCCGGGCTCGCCCGCGGCGGGCGGCGACGTGGGCGCGGGGAGCCGGTCGGGCAGGCGCTCGGCGGCGACGACGGGCAGGGGCGTGGCGCGCTCGCGCGCCACCGCTTCGAGGTCCGGTACGCGCCGCTCGGTCACCACGACCAGGTCGGCCTCGGAGTGCTCCATCTGGTAGCGGAGCTCGTCGTGCCGGTAGTCCGGGTTTACCGGGACGACGGAGGCCCCGAGCGCGTTCAGCGCGAGGTAGTGGAAGAAGAACTCCGGGCGGTTCTCGAGGAGCAGCGCCACCCGGTGGCCGTGGCCGTAGCCCGCCGCGGCGTAGCGGGCGCGGAGCTCGAGGACCGCGGCGCGCGTCTCGGCGTAGGTGAACTCGACGCCGTCGGGGTGCCAGGCGCGCCCCGGCGCCGGCGGCGCACAGAGGAAGACGTGGTCGGGCGCCGCGGCCGCCGTCGCCATGAACGCCTCGAAGACCGTGCGCGGCTCGCTCACCGGTGTCGGCTCCGACGCGCCTCACCTACCGCGGGCCCCGGCGGGCTGTCAAGCGCGCGGCCGCAGGGCCACGGCGCCCGCTCCGCCCGCCCGGCCCGCCGCCCCGGGGCGTGGGCGCCCTGCCCAGCGCGCTGATCAGCGCCGGGCGCCGCGGCGCCGTCACGCCGCGCCGTGTGGCGGCGCGCGGCCCGCGGCGCGCGCGGCACGGCGCGCGCAAGGGCGAGTGGACCGACGCACGCGGCCGGACGGTCGGCGCGCGCCTTGGGCGCGCGCGGGACCGGCGCAGCGCCGCGCGCGGGAGAGGAGACGACCATGACAGGACGTGTGAGGAGCGCGGTCGTGCTCGGCGCGGGGATCGCGGGGGTGGCGCTCGCGGCGGCGGGCCCGGTCGCCGGCCAGCGGCCGCCCGCCGGCGCCGGCCCGGGGCACGGCCCCGCGCACCACGACATGCGGCTCGTCGGGCACCACGACCTCCAGGCGCGCTCGGCTTACCAGCCCATCGTCCACGCGCAGGGCGGCCGCTGGATCGCCTACATCGGCCACCACGGGGGCACGGCCTTCAACCCGCTGACGATGCGGGACGAGCCCAACGGCACCTCGATCGTGGACGTGACCGACCCTCGCCACCCGATCTACCTCCACCACATCCCGGGCGGCGCGGGGGTCGGCGAGGCGGGCGGGGCGCAGATGGTGCGCGCCTGCAGCGGGCGCGACCTGCACCGCGCCAACCCCGCGGCCGACCCCACGCGCGAGTACCTGCTCCGCGCCACGAGCACGGCGCACGAGCTGTGGGACGTCACCGATCCGGCGCGTCCGGTGCGCCTCACCGAGGTCGTGGGCGGCCTGCGCGGCACGCACAAGAACTGGTGGGAGTGCGAGACCGGCATCGCCTACCTGGTCTCCGACGGGCGCGACCTCCAGAACATCCGCGTCGCGGGCCTGCCCACGCCGATGCCGAGCTGGCGGACGAACCGCATGACGCAGATCTTCGACCTGAGCGATCCGCGGCGGCCGGTCTTCATCCGCAACTACGGCCTCGTGGGCCAGGAGCCGGGCTCGACGGGGCCGGTGCCGACCGGCGTCCACGGACCGATCTCCACCGGCCCGCGCGGCAACCGCGTCTACTTCGGCCACGGGACGGGCGCCAACGGGATCCTGCAGATCGTCGACCGCAGCCGGCTGCTCGCGGGGCCGTTCGACCCGCTCCGCCCGAGCGTCGAGGACCTCCTGGCGCCGGAGGTGGGCCGGCTCGACACGCCGGTCACGATGGGCGCCCACACGGTGTTCCCCGTCCTCCAGGTGCCGGTGCCCGAGTTCGCGCGCAACCGGGAAGACACGCGCGTGCGGGACATCGTCGTCCTGGTGAACGAGTCCGTGGCCAACATGTGCCAGGAGCCGCGCCAGATGGTCTACCTGGTGGACGTCACCGACGAGGCGCGGCCGTTCCCGGTGGCGAGCTTCGACGTGCCCGAAGCGAGCGGCGGGTTCTGTGCGCGCGGCGGCCGGTTCGGCGCGCACGCGAGCCACGAGTCGTTCACGCCCCGCTTCTACCGGAAGCTCGTGTTCGTCTCCTGGTTCAACGCCGGGGTGCGCGCCGTCGACATCCGCGATCCCTGGCGCCCGCGCGAGGTGGCCTTCTTCATCCCCGCGACGACGGGCAACACCGACCAGCGGTGCGCCACCGTCGACGGCCAGGAGGTGTGCCGGGTCGCGATCCAGACGAACAACGTGGACGTCGACGACCGGGGCCTGATCTACCTCACCGACCGCGCGAACACGGGGCTGCACATCGTCGAGCTGACCGGGGACGCACGGCGGATCGTCGAGTAGCGCCGCCCGCAGGGCGCCGTCGCGCGGGCGGAGGCGGTCACGCCCCGTAGCGTCCGCGCGCGGGCCGCCGGGGGCAACGCGGGGAGCGGTCGCCGTCACGCCCCGCAGCACCCCCGCGGGCCGCTGGGGGTCTCGGGGGGAGCGGCGGCGCTCCCCCCGATCTCCATCAGATATCGAAATACAACGCGAACTCCCACGGGTGGGGCCGGAGCCGGATCGCGTCGACCTCGTGCTTGCGCTTGTACTCGATCCAGGTCTCGATCAGGTCCGGCGTGAAGACGTCGCCCTTGAGCAGGAACTCGTGGTCCTTCTCGAGCGCGTCCAGCACCTCGTCGAGCGAGCCCGGGAGCTGCTTGACCCGCTTGGCCTCGGCGGGCGGCAGCTCGTAGAGATCCTTGTCGATCGGCGGCCCCGGGTCGATCTTGTTGGCGATCCCGTCCAGCCCCGCCATGAGGCACGCGGCGAAGGCGAGGTAGGGGTTGCACGAGGGGTCGGGCGTGCGGAACTCGATCCGCTTGGCCTGCTCCGAGCGCGAGTACATCGGGATCCGCACGCACGCCGAGCGGTTGCGCTGGCTGTACACGAGGTTGATCGGCGCCTCGTAGCCCGGCACGAGCCGGCGGTAGGAGTTCGTGGTCGGGGCCACCAGCGCGCACAGCGCGGGCGCGTGCTTGAGGATCCCGCCGATGTAGTACAGGCACGTCTTCGAGATGTCCGCGTAGGCGCCGCGCTCGTAGAAGAGGTTCTTGCCGTTCTTCCAGAGCGACTGGTGCGTGTGCATGCCCGAGCCGTTGTCCTGGAAGATCGGCTTCGGCATGAAGGTGGCCGTCTTGCCCCACTTGCGGGCGGTGTTCTTGGCCACGTACTTGTACCACATGACCTTGTCGGCCATGCGCGTGAGGGTGTCGTAGCGCATGTCGACCTCGGTCTGCCCGGCCGTGGCCACCTCGTGGTGGTGGACCTCCACCTTCACCCCCACGCTCTCGAGCGCCAGGACCATGTCCGAGCGGATGTCCTGGAACTTGTCCATGGGCGGCACCGGGAAGTAGCCCTGCTTGTAGCGCGGCTTGTAGCCGAGGTTGGGCCGCTCGGGGGTCCCCGCCTTGCCGGAGTTCCAGAACCCCGCTTCGGAGTCGATGAAGTAGAAGCCGTAGTTGTAGCTCTGGTCGAAGCGGATCTCGTCGAAGAAGAAGAACTCGAGCTCGGGCCCGATGTAGACCGTGTCGGCGATGCCGGTCCGCCGCAGGTACGCCTCGGCCTTCTGCGCGACGTAGCGCGCGTCGCGCGAGTACGGCTCGAGCGTGACGGGATCCTTGACGTTGCAGATCAGCACGAGCGTGGGCACGGCGGTGAAGGGATCCATGGCCGCCGTGGTGGGGTCGGGCACGAGCAGCATGTCGGACTCGTCGATGGTCTGGAAGCCGCGGA
>Ga0209478_1000106_pt1 | contig 168817 bp, 173 predicted proteins | sample DewCreD2012metaG_5_FD_184109 | JGI IMG/M metagenome (GOLD analysis project Ga0209478, IMG submission 184109) | Hot spring sediment bacterial and archeal communities from British Columbia, Canada, to study Microbial Dark Matter (Phase II) - Dewar... ...
GCACCACGCTGCGCGCGACGCTCTGGGGCGTCTTCCGCTCGCAGACGTACTGGCTGCTGGCCACGCGCGGGGCCTGGCGCGTGCTCTGGGCCCTGGCCACGCGCGGTCGCTTCGAGCCGACGAAGACGGACCGCGTGACGCGCGGCGACGCGCCTCGCGGCGGGTGAGGGTCGGCCGCGGGCGCCGTGAGGCGGTGAGGGCGGGCGCGGCGACGCGAGCGAGAGGTCCCAAGGGCCGGCCCCGCGTCGAGCCTGCGCGGTCCCGCGCGCGCCAGCCAGGGCCCGCACAATTGACACGCCCGCCTGGCTTCGGTAGGCTTAGCAACGGTCACCGCGGGGTGGAGCAGTCCGGTAGCTCGTTGGGCTCATAACCCAAAGGTCGGTGGTTCAAATCCACCCCCCGCAACCAGCGGAACGGCCCCGGAAGTCGCCGACTTCCGGGGCCGTCGTGTTTCAGGCGACCGCCGCGCCACCCAGCACCCACAGGACATCATCCCGCCGCCAGCGGCTCCGGCTCCGGCCCGGGCTCGGCCTCCTCCCGGAACGTGGCCCTCGGCGGGACATGGTCGCGTGCGGGCGAAGGCGGCCGGCGAGCGTGACCGGCGCGGTGCGACGGTGCTCGAGCACATCCGAGCACGGCCGTGCATGGCGGCACCAACACCCCGAGAAGGGCTGCGCCTTTTCGAGCCGTCCACCGAGGTGATCCGCAAGGGGTGTGGCGGCCAAGCCGACCGAGTTCGGGACGGTCCGGAGGATTCAGAATTTCGCACCGGAGGGTGGCTACGCCAACAGCAGACGATGAGCGCAGCACCGTTGCCGAACTCCTCCGGACTTTCGGATCAGGTTTGCTATTCTCCGGGAGGGCTTCGCCGGTAGGGTCGGCCTTTCTCGATCACCGAGGTCCGAGGTGCCACGACTGGACGAGGTCGAAACGAAGGGACCGGAGAGGATTACTGTTCCCGATCTGCCTTGGCTTCAGCGCGCGCTCAACGGGGGATTGATTCGTGGAGGCGTATATCTCCTCGCAGGCGAACCGGGGATCGGCAAAACCACCCTGTCCATTCAAGTTTTGGGCTCTCTGGCGAAGGGCGACATCAAATCGCTCTACCTGACCACGGAGCAAGGGCTCGGCGACCTCAAGCGGGCAGTCACGCGGATTCACGGCCACGGCGAGGGGAGCCTTCCGAAGCACATCCGCGAGCGATTTTTTCTCGATGACTCCATCGAGGACATCGACAGTCTTCCCCGCTTCCTCGCGAGGCGGGTCCTGACGGAGGGCGAAGAGTACCACGGAGTTCAGGCCATCGTCGTCGATTCGGTTCAGGGGCGCGGCCTGTCGGCGGCCGCCACGCGGAAGTACCGAGCGCTGTACGAATTCGCGGAGAATGCCAAGGCCCAGGGGATCGTAACGATCCTGATCGGCCACGTCACCAAGAAAGGCCAGATCGCCGGCCCCAAGGACCTCGAGCACAACGTGGATTGCATTCTGTATATTCGGCGCGCCTTTCGACTGCGACCGTTTTTCATCCCCAAGAACCGCTTCGGAGCGGCGGTGTTGGATCCGATCGTCCTGGTCATGGACGAGAAGGGATGCTTGACGGAGTCGCCACACCGCGCTGCCAAGAGCGCGGCGGTGCTCGGCTATGCCGGGATCGGGGAGGAGCTGGCGGAGGGCCAGGCCTCAGTCAGCCTGCCGCGCTACGGGTCGCGACCGGAGTTGAACGCTCCGTTCCTGCCGAACAAGAGGGTCAAGCAGCTGCTGAGCGTGCTGAGCACGCTGAAGGACGTGGATCTCACGGACCTGTCCTATGAGATCAACTGTTACGTGCCGCGGCAGCAGCGGTACCGGGAAGAACTGGACCTCCCTATCTCGATCGCGCTTCTGGCGTCGTATCTGCAGCGCGCCGTGCCGGACCAGAGCCTTTTCGTGGGAGAACTCGATCTGACGCGACGCATTCGACCGCCGGACGCGATGTATCTTTCCGCGCTGGCCACGCTCCTGGTGGGACCCCAGCGCGGGCGGATCCGACAGGTCTACATTTCGAGCGATTGCGCGGAGAGGCTCGCAGGGATGCGGCCGGAGCAGCGGGGTCCAGCCGTTGGGGACGTCGTCCAGGTCGTCCCGGTGGCGTCACTGGAAGCGCTGATCGAGGCTATCTGGCCGGGCCTTCTGGCCGAGAGCTGACGTGCCGTCCAAAGCGGTTCCCGGGCGAGTCCGCGACTACATCTTTTACTACTACGCCAAGCTCGTCATCGCGCCCTCCTCCGGCGAGGCGGGCAACTACGCGTTCATCATGGATCGCTATCAGCGGCTCGCCGCGGGCGAGATATCTATGTCGGAGTACGATCGGGAGATCCAAAAGCTCGCCCGACAGCCCGGCAGGTGCGTGTTCTGCAACCGCGACGGGGCAAACCAAACCGTCGAGCTGATTCCCCGGAAGGCCGGAGGACCGGTCGGTATCCACAACACGGTGTATGCGTGCCCAGCCTGTGCCCGCTCGAAGGGCGACAAGCCGCTCTTGGACTGGTGGTGCAGGGAGCTGCAGCGCTCGAAGGATGAGCTGCCCCGGATTCCCGCGGGCTTGTTCTTGAAGATGGCGTACGAGCGGCATGCCACGAGCTTCACCCTGAACAAGAAGTGTCGTGACATCTTTGATTTGTGGCCGTAGCCCACTGACCCTGGAGCAGGGGAGCATCGCATCCATCTGCTCTGTGCCTCCGCCGAGGTAGAAGCCGCGGCGGGCAGCCACTGCTTGCCTGCTACCGCGGTGGCGGGGACGAGGATCTCGAGGCCGGGCGGGGGGCAACCCAGCCGATGCGGCGGATCGAAACCGTCCTCGCCGGACGTCTATCCGGTTCCTGGCGACGCCGCGCCGGGGCGCGGGCGTGAACCGGATCGCGGGCGGGCGCGCTGGCGACGGCTCGAGGTCGTCCGGGTGCCGGTGCGCGCTCGTCGGGCCCGGCGCCTCGCCGCGTCCGGTCGTCCGTTGGCCACCGCGGCGCCCTCGGCGGCGCGCGCGTGGACGGCGCCGGGGGCCAGGTGCGAATCGAGGATGATGTAACAGACGCACGGCTCTGGACCCCGGTTCTCGTAGGCGTGGCGGGCGGTCGGCTTGAGGAGGACCACGTCCCCAGCTCGCAACGTCGCCGTCCTCGTCCCGACCGACACCCGGAGCGTGCCGCGCTCGACGAAGACGAGTTCTTCCACGTTCATGGCGTGGGGCGGGAACACCAGTGGCCCGGATCGCGCGGGGATGACGCTCCGGACGAACTCCAGGCCCGGCCCTGACAGGGGCGGCGACAGCTGCTCGCGCGCGTACCCGGTCGCATCGTTCACCACCACCGACCGCTGCCGCCTCCGGACGATCGTCATCTCGGGCCGCGCGCCCTCGCCCTCCTCGCCCAGGAACTGCCCGATCGTCTGCCCGAAAGCGGCGGCGATCTTCGCGATGACCGCCAAGGACGGGCTCACGGAGCGTGACTCGAGCTTGGACAGCATCCCCTGGCTGACGCCGGACTCGCGGGCCAGGTCGCGCAGCGTCCAGCCCCGCAGCATCCGGAACTCCCGGAGCCGCTGGCCGACCTGGAACGGCAGGCTCCCCCGCCGGGAGTTTCCTTTAGGAATCGCCATGGCTTGACACTCGATAGCGCACCGTGCTAGAAGGCGTCAACCTGTTTCCTCAAGGAAACAGGCCTTGCATCCCCCGGGGCTCCCGGGGCGGGCCGAGGCGCGATGACGGCACGGTATCCCGTCGTGACGGCAGTGGCCAACGTGCTCGCCCACGCACCGGGGCTCGTGCGGTACGGGTCCCGCCCGCGTCGAGACCTCGCCCGCGACCCGCGGTTGGCCGACCGGCTGGCGGCCCACCTCCGATCCTACGAGGCGGCGGTCGCGTACCCGCCGAACCAGGCCTTCATCGGCAACCTCGACCCGGACGCGCTGCGCGACCTGCCGCGACCGTGGTTCCGCGCGCCGCTGCCGGCGGCGCCGCCTGACGGGCCGTTCGGCGTGATCGTGTCGGAGTCGGAGCTGCTCGACCTCCTCCACGAGGTCGACCGCGCGCGGCTGGTCCACCTGGTCGGGCGGACGCCCGTCCGCGAGGTCGAGGCCCTCCTCGACCGCGGCCGCGCGCTGCCGCTGTGGCGCGGCGGGGACCTCGCCGGCTGCGTCGTGGCCGGCCATGACGAGGACGAGGCGCTCGGCGCCGACATCCTCCTCGAAAACCTCGCCTGCAAGGCCACGGCCGTGCTCGCGCTCCGCGGGCTCTTCCGACAGCTCCACGGCCGCCTCCGCCCGACCGACGTGCCCTTCATCATCTCCGGATCCGAGGAAGCGGTCGGTGACCGCTACCAGCGGGGCGGGGGCAATCTGGCCAAGGCCGTCGGCGAGGCGGCGGGCCTCGGCGCGGCGACGGGGATGGATGTGAAGGCGTTCTGCGCCTCGACCCTGTACGCGCTCGTCACGGCAGCCGTCTACGTCCATAGCGGGCTGTTCCATCGCGTCGCCGTGGTCGCCGGCGGGTCGCTGGCCAAGCTGGGCATGAAGTACCGGGCGCACGTCGAGCAGGGCCTCCCGATCCTGGAGGACGTGCTGGCTGGCATCGCGATCCTGGTGGAGGCGGCCAACGGGGTCGACCCCCGCGTTCGCCTCGACACGGTGTCGGGCCACCGCATCGACGGGGGCTCCTCTCAGCAGGCGATCGTGGCCGCGCTCGCCTTCGAGCCGCTGACGAAGGCCGGGTACCGGCTGGGAGACATCGACAAATTCGCGACGGAGCTCCACAACCCGGACGTGACGGAGCCCGCGGGGAGCGGCGACGTCCCCACGACCAATTACCGCCTGATCGCCGGCCTCGGCGTGCGCCGCGGGGATCTCACCGGCGACGGGGCCGGCGCGTTCGTCCGCCGGCACGGGATCCCCGGCTTCGCGCCCACCCAGGGCCACATCGCGTCCGCGGTCTGCTACCTGGCCCACGCCTGCCAGGCCATGCGGTTGGGGAAGATGCGGCGCGCGGTGTTCATGGCGAAAGGGAGCCTGTTCCTGGGGCGCATGACGCAGCTGTCCGACGGGCTCGGGCTGCTCATCGAGGCCCCCACGGGGCCGTGAACTGGAAGGGCAGAGCATGGAACTGCGGGGCAAGCGCGCGATCGTGATCGGAGAACGGGACGGGGTGAGCGGGGCGGCCATCGAGGCGTGCCTGAAGAGTGCCGGCGCCGAGGTGCTGTACGTCACGACCCAGTGCTTCGTTTGAACGGCGGCTGGCGCCATGGACCTGGACGGTCAAGGCGAGATCAAGCAGCTCGTGGAACGCCTGGGACGGGAGGGTGTCGTGGCGATCCTCGGCGCCGTGACACCGGAGGGCGTGCGGATGGCGGCGGAGACCCTGATGCACGGCGACCCGAGCTACGCGGGCCCGCTCGCGGGAGTGGCGCTCGGCATTCCCTCCTACCACATCCTGGAGCCCGCCATCGCGCGGCAGGTGGATCCCGCCCTGTACGAGCGGGAGCTGGCGTTGACGGCGTCCGTCGTGGACATCGCCCAGCTCGTGAAACCGCTCGAGCAGCTGCGCGCCGGCCGCGGATAGGGGACGAACGCCATGCACCTGGAGCTCGTGTCGTTTCCGGTCACCCACGTCGGGGCGGGCCCCGCCACCTGCTGGCGCGAGGGGCGGCTTGAAGTCGACGTCGACGACCTCCGCCGCGCGGTGGCTCACCCGGGCGTCGAGGCCCTGGAGGTGCACCTGGTGAACCCCGGCGACGAGGTCCGGCTCATCCACGTCCTCGACGCCATCGAGCCACGGGTCAAGGTAGCGGGCGGTGCGAGCGCGTTCCCGGGCTTCACCGGGCCTCCCCGGACAGCGGGCGAGGGCGTGACGCACCGGCTGGCAGGGGCGGCGGTGATCCTCTGCGCCGAGGTCACCGGGTCGCAGGACGGGCTGAGCGTCAAGGAAGCCATCGTCGACAACACGGGTCCGGCGGCCGCCTACTCGCCGTTTTCGGCGACGCACAACGTCGTCCTGGTGTTCCATTTCCGCCCCGGGCTGACCCTTCCCGAGCAGCTGGCGGCCACGCGGATCGTGGGCGTGCGGGCGGCCGAGTACCTCGCGGAGCCCGTCCGCCGCCTGCCCGGTCCGACCCGGGAGGTCTTCGACCTCGACGGCCGCAGCGCCGACGGGTCTCGCCCGCGCGTGGTCTACGTGAGCCCCTTGATGCACGAGGGCGCCGTCCACAACACCTACCTGTACGGGGTGAGGGTGTCGACCACGCCGACCCTGTTCCACCCGAACGAGATGCTCGACGGCGCGGTCGTCAGCGCGGATTACCACATCGCCGCCTACCGGAGTACCACGTTCCACTATCAGAACAACGCGCTCATCCGGGAGCTCTACCGCCGCCACGGGAAGGACCTTGACTTGGTGGGCGTCATCGTCTGCCAGTGCCTCGTCGTCAGCCCCCTGGAGAAGGAGCGCTCGGCGTTCCAGGTGGCGAAGCTCGCGCGGATGCTCGGGGCCGACGGCGCCGTCCTCAGCATGCAGAACGGCGGCCACGGGTGGGCCGACCTGATGCTCCTGTGCCAGCGCCTCGAGCAGGCGGGGGTGAAGACCGTCCTCGTGATGGCGGAGATGGCGGACGCCGACGGAACGGACGTCGGGCTGCTCCTGCACGTGCCGGAAGCCGATGCCATCGTGAGCGTCGGGAACATGGACGAGGAGGTGACCCTTCCCGCCGTCCCGCGGGTCATCGGTGGCACCCAGTTCCTGGACATGAACAACTACGAGGGCGAGGTCGGTGCCAGGCCCTGGGAGGCCTTCCGCACGGCGCTCCGGCGCCTGCATTGCGCGTGTAACCAGCTCGGGCACGGGCGGCTGGTCGCGCGTGCCTGCTGAGGAGGACGAGCCATGGAGCGCCGCCTGCGTGTGGTCCACTACCTGAACCAGTTCTTCGCCGGTGTCGGCGGCGAGGCCCGCGCGGGCCACGGGGTGAGCGCCACGCCCGGGCCCGTCGGCCCCGGCGTGCTCCTGCAGCAGCTCCTGGGCCCCGGCGCGGACGTCGTCCTGACCGTCTTCTGCGGGGACAACTACTTCGCCGAGCACCCGGAGGAGGCACTGCGGGAGCTCCTGCGGCTGATCCGGGACGCCCGGCCCGACGTGCTGGTGGCCGGCCCGGCCTTCAACGCCGGGCGCTACGGCCTCGCCTGCGCGCTGGTCTGTCAGCGCGCGCAGGACCAGCTCCGCGTCCCGGCCGTGACCGCGCTTCACCCGGAGAACCCCGGATTCGAGGTGTGCCGGAGAGTGATCCCCGTCGTGCCGGCGCCCGCGCAGGCGACCGGGCTGGTCGAGACCATGCGCCCGCTGGCCCGGTTGGTGCTCAAGCTCGGCCGCGGCGAGCCGCTGGGGCCACCCGAGGAGGATGGGTACGCGCCGCGGGGCCGGCGGCGCAACCAGCTCCACGCGCGGATGGGGGCCGAGCGCGCGGTGGAGATGCTGCTCGACAAGCTGGCGGGACGCCCGGTCACGTCGGAGGTCCCGATCCCCGACTTCGGCCCGATCGTGCCCGCTCCCCCGCTCGCCGATCTGCGCGGGGCGAAGCTCGCGATGGTCACGACCGGCGGGGTGGTGCCGCGCGGCAACCCCGACGGGATCGAGTCCCGCCGGGCCACGCGCTGGGGCAAGTATTCCATCGCCGGGCTCGACACGCTCGACTCCGAGAAGTGGACGTGCGTGCACGGGGGGTTCGACAACCAGTTCGTCAACGACACGCCGCTTCGGCAGCTCCCTCTCGACGTCCTGAGGGACCTGGAGCGCGAGGGCGTGATCGGCGGTGTGCACGAGTTCTTCTACAGCACGGTCGGCGCCGGGGCGCCGGTCGCCCGGGCCCGGGCCTTCGGGCGGGAGATCGCCGCCGACCTGAAGAAGGCCGGGGTGCAGGCGGTGCTCCTCACCTCCACCTGAGGGACGTGCAATCGTTGCGGCGCAACGATGACCAAGGAGCTGGAGCGGGCGGGGCTTCCGACGGCGTCCTACACCGCGATCCCGGTGATCCACCTGGCCCTCGGCACCCCGCGCATCGTGCTCGGCAAGGCGGTCGGCCACGTCCTGGGCGACCCTGAGCTCGGGGCCGAGCGGGAACGCGCGTTCCGGCGGGCCCTCGTCGAGAAGGGGCTCGAGGCCCTGCGGACGGCCGTGGACCGGCCCACGCTCTTCACCACGAGCTGAGGAGGCGTCGCACGCCAGAGGAGGTGCGACCATGCGCAGGCGCGTGGCCATCCTGGGAGTCCTGGCGACGCTCGCCGCCGTCACCCTCGTTGCCGACCGGCCCGGCGCGGCGGAGAAGCGATTCGACGGCGTCACGCTCCGGGTCGGCACCTGGGGCGGCAGCTGGCGGGACGCCCGGCACGAGCTGATCGGCAAGAAGCTCGAGGCGCTGGGCGCCAGGGTCGAGTACGTCGTCGGCCACCCCCGCGACAACTTCGCCAAGCTTCTCGCCGCCCGCGCGCGGGGCGAGCTGCCGATCGACGTGATCGAGATCTCGCCGGAGATCCGCCTCACGCTGGAAAAGCAGGGGCTCTTCGAGCCCCTCGAGTACGGCGCGTTGCCCAACGCCAGGGACCTGGACCCGGTCTACCGGATGCCGAACGCGGTCGCGACCCAGGTCATCCAGATCGGGCTCGCGTACAACGCCAGGAAGTTCGAGGAGCTCGGGCTGCGGAAGCCGACCGCGCTGGCGGACCTCTTCGACCCGAAGCTGGCGGGCCGCGTGGCCGTCCCGGACATCAACACCATCGAGGCGCCCTACATCCTGGTGGGGCTGGCGCTGCTGGGCGGCGGCAACGAGCAGAACCTCGCGCCGGGGTTCAAGAAGCTGGCCGAGCTCAAGCCCGCCTACTTCTACCGCGCGTCGCCGGATCTCTCGACGAAGTTCACGCTGGGCGAGATCTGGGCGGCCCCGTGGCACGCCGGTTGGGTGCTCCGGATGCGCCGCACCGGGTTCCCGATGGCCCACGCGGATCTCAAGATGGGCGACCGCCGGGTGGTCCTGGCCGAGGAGCTGATGGGGATCATGAAGGGGACGCGGGCCCGCGGGGCGGCCGAGTACTGGATCAACCAGGCGCTCGACCCCGTCACGCAGTTCGAGTTCGCCAAGAAGGTCGGCGTGATCCCGACGAGCCGTCCGGCGCTGCTCCGCGCGGGTGACGACCCGGAGCTGAAGGACCTGGTGACGTGGCGGCCCGAGGAGCAGAAGAACGCGTTCCGCATGAACTGGGACGTGATCGAGCCCAAGATGCCGAGTATCGTCGACCAGTGGAACCGCACGGTCGGTCGGTGAGCCCGCGCGCGTAGCCGCCGCACCGCGCGGGGGGCGCGGCTCGTCGTCGACACGCTCGACGAGTTCGTCGGACGGCTTGCGGCATCGCCCTCGCGCGTCGCCCGCACCGCGGAGCTCGTGACCTCGGCAGCGCCGGCGCATGGCTGACGTCGTCCTCGCCCAGGTCTCCAAGCGCTTCGGCGGCGTCGCCGCCGTCGAGGACCTCTCCCTGGAGGTGCGGGACGGCGAGTTTCTGACGCTCCTCGGCCCCTCGGGCTGCGGCAAGACCACGACGCTCCGGCTCGTCGCGGGGCTGCTCGAGCCCGACCGCGGGCGGATCTTCATCGGCGGGCAGGACGTGACCCGGATCCCGCCCGAGCGGCGGGAGATCGGCATGGTCTTCCAGGACTACGCGCTGTTCCCCCACATGACGGTGGCTGAGAACATCGCCTTCGGCCTCTGCGAGCGCCGCGTTCCGACCGCGGTTCGCGAGCGGCGCGTCCGGGAGATGCTCGCCCTCGTCAAGCTCGACGGGTTCGCGAGCCGGTTCCCCCACCAGCTGAGCGGGGGGCAGCGCCAGCGGGTCGCCCTGGCCCGCGCCCTCGCGCACCCCCCGCGGGTGCTTCTGATGGACGAGCCCCTCGGGGCGCTTGATCTCAAGCTGCGCCAGGCGATGCAGCTCGAGGTCAGCCGGATCCAGCGGGCGCTGCGGATCACCACGATCTACGTCACCCACGATCAGGAGGAAGCGCTGAACCTGTCCGACCGCATCGCCGTCATGGACGCCGGGCGCCTGGTGCAGCTCGGGACAGGGCCCGAGGTGTACGACCGCCCGCGTACGCCGTACGTCGCCGACTTCCTCGGGCGCGTCAACGTGCTCCGGGGCCGGGTCCACGCGGCTGAGGCCGGCAGCAGGCTGCTGAAGGCCGGACCTCACGTCCTCCCGCTGCCTGCCACGGAGGTCGAGCCCGGGACGACCGTCATCGTCGGGGTGCGTCCGGAGCGGGTGCGGATCGTGCCCGCCGCGACGGCGGGCACCCGGGTCGCCCTTCAGGGCGAGATCGAGCGGGTGATGTTCGCCGGCAACCTCGTTCGGTATTTCGTCCGCTGCGCGGGTGACGTCCTCTTCACCGTCGAGGACCAGGATCGTCGGGCGCCGCTGCCGGCCGGACAGTCGGTCTGCCTCGAGTGGGACCCGGAGGCGATGATGGTCTGGCCGGCGCCCGCGGACGCATGAGCGACCCGATGCGGCTACGGTGGCGCCTCTTCGTGATCCCGCCGTTGCTCGTGTCGTTCGTGTTGTTCGTGGCGCCCCAGGTCGCCTTTCTCCGCGGGAGCTTCTTCCGGAACCTGGGGTTCGGTCAGGTCGGGCCCGACCTCACCCTGGAGAACTACGTGCGCTTCGTCACCGACGGCTTTTACCAGGCGGCCCTCGCGCGGACCGCCGGGTTGTCGCTCGCGGCAGCGCTCCTGGCCCTGCTGCTGGGATTCCCGATCGCGTACCGTCTGGCCCGCGCCCGCACGCGCTGGCGGTCGTTCTGGCTCACGCTCCTCATCGCCTCGTCCCTGATCACCGTCGTCATCAAGGCGCTCGGCATGATGATCCTGCTCAGCGCACACGGGCCCGTGAACCTCGCCCTCCAAGCGCTCGGGGTGCCGGGCGCGCCGCTCCCGCTCCTCAACAACGAGGTCGGCGTGCTGGCCGGTCTCGTCCACTACATCCTGCCGCTCGTCGTGCTCACGCTCTTCGGCGTGATCCAGACGATCCCGGAAAGCCTGGAGGCGGCCTCCCGCAGCCTGGGCGCCACGGGCTGGCGGACCGTCCGCCGTGTGGTCCTTCCGCTCGCGCTGCCGGGCCTGGTCGCCGCCGGTCTCATGGGGTTCAACCTCGCCATGGGGGCGTTCACGTCCACGGCTCTCCTGGGGGGCGGCAGGGTCCTGACCCTTCCCGTGCTGATCCAGCGCAAGGCCGTGCTGGAGGGGGACTATCCGTTCGCCGCGACGCTCGCGCTGGTCCTGGTGCTCTCCGGCGTCGTGGTGAACCTGATCGTGCTGCGGTCCGTGGCGCGTCCGCGGCACCTCGCCGTCGCCGGAGCGGGCTCATGAGGCTGGGGCGGCTGGCGGTCGCGGCGATCGTGATCCTCGGGTACGGGTTCGTCCTGGCCCCCCTCGTCCTCGTGCTCGTCGCGTCGCTGGCCGGGGGCCAGACGCACTACGTCGTGTTTCCGCCGACGTCCCTGTCGTTCGAGTGGTACCTGCGCCTTCCCGTCGCCTACCTCCGCCCGGCGCTGACCAGCGTCGCCGTCGCGCTCGGCGCGTGCCTCGTCAGCATGGTGCTCGGGGTGCTGGCGGCGTTCGGGCTCGTCCGCGGGCGGCTCCCCGGCCGCAACCTGCTGCGGGCCTACTTCAACGCACCGCTCCAGATCCCGTTCGTCGTCACCGGGATCGTCTTCCTGCAGTTTTACTACGCGCTCTACGGGCTGGTGGGCGTGCGAGTGCTCGGGTCGGTGTGGGGGCTCCTCGGCGTGCACGTGTTCATCACGTTGCCCTACATGATCGGCACCGTGGGCGCCGTGCTCGAGCGGTTCGACCCCTCGCTGGAAGAGGCGGCGCTCACCCTCGGCGCCTCGCGCTGGTCGACCCTGCGCCGCGTCACGCTCCCGGTGATCAAACCGGGTATCATCGCCGGCGCGCTCTACGCCTTCGTCGTGTCCTTCGGCGACGTGCCCGCGAGCATGTTCGTCGTCAGCGAGCAGACGATGACCTTGCCGGTCCGGCTCTTCTATGCGGTGGAGTTCGACTACACTCCCGCCCTGCTCGCGCTCTGCTCCGTGGTGGTCGTCCTGTCGCTCGCGCTCATCTTCGGGATGCAGCGCGTGCTCGGCCTGGATCTGGTGCTGCGCGGACGGACGGGAGCTTAGCCCGGCGCGGCGTCTTTGCCGGGCTCGAGGCCACCACCTGTCGGCCGCGCGCCGACTGCCGGGCTTCGCCGGGAGCGTAGCACACGGCTCACGCGTGCCGGCGTCGAGTCCACGGCCCCGGAGGAGGCGTCGGCTCGCGGGAGCATGACCACGCCTTGAGGCCGCGACATGGGTCGGTCTTTCCGGACCTCGGGTCGCTCGCTAGGCGCGCGACGCGCCGGAGATCGCCTACCGACGTCGATGAGGGCGGGCCCGTCGGGACGCCGCGCGCCCTCTGCCCGCGGACGGCAGCCACCGCGGTCCGAAGCTAGGGGTTCCCGCGCGCATGCCTGGACAGCCACCGCGTCGCACCTTGACGACGTGGTCCGGAAAACGTATGTTTGTCCGAACAAATGAAACTTTTCGCGCCGGCCTACCACCCCGGAGTCCCCCTGCACGTGCAGATCGAGCGGGTCCTGCGCGATCGCATCCAGTCGAGCGCCTGGGAGCCGGGGCGGCCCATCCCGACCGAGCTGGAACTCGTTCGGCAGTTCAATGTAAGCCGCAGCACCATCCGGGCGGCGTTGCAGGCACTGGCGCGTGACGGTCTGATCGTCCGTCACCGCGGGCGCGGTAGCTTCGTGCAGCCAGCGGCCCAGAGGGGGCCGTCCCCACCGACCATCACTAACCTTGTGCTCGGCTATCAGGTGCAGATCGAAGTCATCACGGTCGAGAGGGTCAGGGCTCCCGGACACATCGTCGAGCCGCTCGGCGTGGAGCCTGGGAGTGCGGTGATGCGGTTCGTTCGTCTTGAGCTCGCGGGAGGCGCGCCGTTGGCGGTGGCGATCAACTATATGCGCGAGGACCTGGGGAAGAAGATCGACGTCAACGACCTCAGCAAAACGTCGATGCTCGAGCTGCTCCGAGATCGCCTTCGTCTGAAACTGGGGCCTATCCGGACCTCGATCTCCGCGTGTCTGCCCGACGAGGAGGTCGCGTCGCTGTTGGGAATCCATCTCACGCAACCGACGCTTCTCGTACGGCTGGTCGTACCTGACCGGGCTGGCCGCCCGCTCGAGGTGTGCGACACGTTCTACCGCGGCGACCGTTACCGGTACGAGGTCGAGACGCGCTTGCCTCAGGCCCGCCCATTGCGTGGGCGCCGCCGACGCCGGGTCTGACGAGATCGGGCGGTCGCGGCGCGTGCGGTTCCGGCAAGCAGAGAGGTGAGACCGATGCAACGAGCGACGAAAGGAGCCTGAGAATGGCGAGAGTCACCGACCGCTTCGGCAACCGCTTCGCGCCGACGCTCCCCTATGCTCGAGGGAGCATCCTGGCGAGCACCGCCGACGACTTCCGGAAGCTGCAACGGGCGTGGGATATCGTGCGAGCTCGCGGGCCGGAGAACATCTTCATCTTCACCGGCCTCGAGCATTCTCTGCCCATGGAGCCGGCGGACCTCCGGTGGGCCGACGACGAGATCGCCCCGGCGCTGTACTGGGACCGCCTGAAAGCGCTCGCGCTGGAGCATCTCGGTGGATCCGCCGACCTTCACGATGTGGCGGTATTCAACCGCCTGACCGGGGCGACCCTCGCGGTGCACCTGACGCTCGTGAAGCCAGGCGATGTGGTCATCGGCGTGTCGGCCAGCCACAGCCATCCATCCGTGATCCGGGCCGCCAACCACGTCGGAGCGCGATTCAGGGACACCACCGGGGTCGACGAGTTTGCGGCCGCGCTGGAGCGAGAACCTCGAGTCGCACTGGTGGACCTGACCCGGCTGGCCGTCACGTACGAGCTGCTCCCGGTAGAGGCGCTTCGCACGATTGTCAAGCTTGCCCACGACAAGGGCGCAATCGTGTACATCGACGATGCCGGAGGCGCGCGCGTAGGGCCTGCCAGCTTCGGTCAACCGAGGATGCTCGAACTGGGCGTGGATGTCGGGGCCACCGGCCTCGACAAATACGGGACGCTCGGCCCTCGTTTGGGGCTCTTGGGCGGGGAAAAGGAGATCGTGGCGCGCGTCCGGGCCCGGGCGTTCGAGTGTGGTCTGGAGTGCCGGCAGATGCTGTATCCGGCCGTCGTCAGGACGCTGGAGAAGTACAGCCCACAGCGCGTGCAAATACTCATCGACACCACGAGAGCGGTCGCCGCCGAGCTCAGGAAGGTTCTCGGGTCGCGGCTGCGCGAGACCCCGACCACCGCGCAGCTCCTAGCCGACGACATCCTGGAGATCGCCATGGAGCGGGGCGGCGTCAGCCGACCGCCGATCGTGCCGTTCGAGGCGACAGCAGCGCTCTGTATGCTGCTCCTCGAGGAGCACAGCATACTGACCGTGCACTTCGTCGGATTGCCGCCCGGAGGAGGCGACATCCTGTTCAAGTTCATTCCGCCGGAGACGCTGGACCGATTCGGCGGAGCTCGCAAGTTCGCCGAGGCCGTCGACCAGGCCCTCACCCGATTGGGGGCGTTGCTGAGGGAACCGGAGAAAATTCGTCGACTGCTGCTGGGGGGCGTATGACACCGGGGCGACCGGCACGAACGGGTCGGTGGCACGGGGATCGAGAGTCAGGGAGGTCATGATGCGGTGGAGGAGCGTTCGGTCAGCCATTGCGGCCGCAGCCCTGGTACTGAGCGGGCTGATCGCCACGGCCGGGGCCGAGGAGAAGTCGCGACTCGACATCGTGCTCGAGCGGGGAAAGCTCATCGTCGTCACGATGAGCACCGTGCCACCCTTCGCGTTCACCGATGATAAGGGCCAGCTCGTGGGTTTCGATATCGACATCGTCCGTCTGCTCGCTCAGGCGCTATTCAAGGATCCCAACCGAGTCGAGTTCGTCATCGTAACGGCAGAGGGCCGGTGGCCGGCGATCGAGAGCGGTCGGGCGGACCTCGGGGTGGGCGGAACGACCGTCTACCCGGACCGAGCGATCCGGGTGGCGTTCACGCGCCCGTTCATCGATTCGGGGATCTCGATTCTCGTGAGCAAGAAGAGTGGCATCAAGTCGCTCAGCGACCTCAACCAGGAGAAGTACACCGTGGCCAATTTGAATAACCCGCAGATGGCCGAGCGGGCGAAGCGGTTCTTCCCGAAGGCCAAGGTGTTGACCTTCGATACGCCTTCGGCCCAGTTCCTCGCGGTCCGGTCTGGACGCGCGCACGCCCTCCAGATCGACACGCCGACCGCGGACTACTTCGCGGCGCAGAGCAAGGATGAGTTCGAGGTGCTGCCCCAGATGCTGACTGCGTCTCAAAACAACGCCATCTATTTGAAGCCCGGGGACTTCAAGTGGTGGCTCTGGCTGGATACGGCGGTGGCCGAGATGCGAACGGGCTCCTGGTACCCGCAGTATAGCGACGTGTACCGGAAATGGTTCGGCAAGAACCCGCCGCCGCAGAAGTTCTACCTTCAGCAGTGAGTCGCATAGCCGGCTGATCGAGCGCCGAGCTGTGACCCGCCAATGAGGCTGACGAGCTGGTTCGCGACGTATGGACCGTCCTATCTCAACGGTCTGGTGGGGACCGCGCTGACGGCGCTCGGTGCCTCGATCGGCGCCATCCTCTGGGGTTGTGGACTTCTGCTGGTGCGCTTGGCGGGCCGACGCTGGGGCTCGGGCGTTGTCGATGCCTATGTCCAGGTCTTCAGGAACACGCCGGTCCTGCTGCCCATCTACCTCATTTACTTCGGCTTTCCGTTGGTCGGCCTCTCGTGGCCAGCGGTGGTGTGCGGTGGCTTGGCCCTGGTCCTCCAAAACGGCGCTTACGTGTCGGAAATCCTGCGCGGGAGCTTCAAGGCGATCGAGCGCGTCCAGTTCGACGCGGCCCGCAGCCTGGGACTTTCTCCGTGGAATACTTTTCGCAAGATCGTACTGCCCCAGGTCCTCGTGTACTCGCTCCCGGCGCTCGGGAACCAAGTCATCTTGGTCTTGAAGGACACCTCGCTACTTTCGGCGATCGCGGTCACCGAACTCACGATGCAGGCGAAACTGCTGACGGAGCAGACAGGCGCCGCATACGAGGCGTTCCTTGTCGTCGCGCTGCTCTATCTGGCTCTAGTGTTCGGCGCCGAGCTGGCGTTCCGCACGGCCCACCGGGCTCTTCACTGGAGCCGCTGATGGACGGAGGGAGCCTGCTGCTGCTCGTCCGGGCGGCCGGAGTCTCGTTGCTGCTGGCAGTCGCGGCAGTCGTCAGCGGCACCGGGCTGGGGATCGCGCTCGCTGGACTCGCGTTTTCCGGTCTGGCGATCGTCCGCGCCATATATCGGGCGTGGGTTTACGTGGTGCGCGGCATGCCGGTGCTCGTGCTGGCGCTCCTGGTCTTCTATGCACTCCCAGCGATGGATCTGCAAACCGGGCCGTATGTTGCCGGCGTCCTGGTTCTCGCGATCTACGTCGGGGCCCTGTTCGCCGAGGTGTTCCGTGGCGGCGTGCTCGCCATTCCACGGGCACAGTGGGAGTCGGCGAAGAGTCTAGGCCTACCGCCGTGGGCCATGCTCAGCAAAGTCGTGATTCCTCTGGTCGCCCGCTACACCCTCGCTCCGTACGTCAATGTATGCGTGATGACCGTGAAGGCGTCCTCCGTGCTGTCGATCATCGGCGTATGGGAGCTGACGTTCGCCGCGCGCGAGATCATCGAGCGGACGCTGGCTGTGTTCACCGTCCTGGGCGCGGCGGGCGCCCTGTACTTCGTGCTGTGTTTCGGCATCGACCGGACCGGCCGGTGGCTCGAACGCCGGCTGATGGCCCGGGGCTTCGTGGGAGAGCCGGCGTGATCGAGGTGCGCGGCCTCAAGAAGGCGTTCGGTGGGATCCCCGTGCTGCGCGGTGTGGATCTCGAAGTCGCGGACCGCGAGGTGGTGGCGCTGATCGGCCGGAGCGGCTGCGGCAAGACCACGTTGCTGCGCTGCATCAACTTTCTCGAAGAGTACAGCGAAGGAGAGATCCTGCTTGACGGCGAGCCGCTGTGGTACCGGCACGGCCCGCGCGGTCGGCGTCGCGTCTCCGAGGCCGAGGCTCGCCGGATGCGGCAGCGGATGGGCGTGGTGTTCCAGCAGTACAACCTGTTTCCCCACATGACGGCCCTCGAGAACGTGTCCCTGGGGCCACGGTATTCGCAGGGTCTGCCGCGCGCCGAAGCCGAGGCCTTGGGGCGCCGATTCTTGGAGCGGGTGGGTCTCGGCGACAAGCTGCACGCCTATCCAGCCCAGCTCTCCGGGGGCCAGCAGCAGCGAGTGGCGATCGCGCGCGCTTTGGCCATGCGTCCGCGAGTGCTGCTCCTGGACGAGATCACCTCGGCGCTTGACCCTGAACTGGTCGGCGAGGTCGAGGACGTCATCCGCTCGCTGCTAGCTGAACCCATCATGATGATTCTAGTGACCCACGCTCTGCGGTTCGCGCGCGAGATTGCCCACCGGATTGCGTACATGTCCGACGGTCAGATCGCAGAGATCGGCCCACCGGAACAGATCCTCGAGAGCCCTCGGGACCCCACATTGAAGGAATTTCTGCGCCGCATGCGTTGAGCGGGCAAGTCGCCGTCGATTTCTGAGCTCGTGCAGTATCGGCGTGGTTGACGCACGAGCTCCCGTCGGCGCGACCGGCCTGGCGGGAACCGTCGTCCGCGCAAGGCAATGCCCCCTTCCGGGGACCAGCTGGAGGTCGACGAGAGATCGCTTCCCACGCAACAGCAGGTGACGCACGGATTCCGACGATTCCGCTTCCTTTCCGGCGTTGCGTGCGTGGTGGTCTCGGGCTCCCGCAGGGCGATCGCGATTGGACCTCCCACACTTCGCTCAAGCGGACCGATGCGCATCGCCTACGGCATCTGTCCCGACGCGTGCTCTCTCACAGGATCGCAGGGGCGGAGCAGCACACTGTCGAGCGCACGGACGCCCTGGCCCTCGGGAAGTACCGCGAGCGGGTTGATCTCGACCTCGACGACGCTTTCCTCGAGGTCCGCGACGAGCCGCGACACGGCCGCGACCGCCCTGACGAGGGCGTCGACGTCAGCTCGAGGTCGGCCGCGCCAGCCCGTGAGAAGTGCCGCCGCTCGCGTCTCCGCGAGCATGGCCCGGGCCTCGGCCTCGGTGACCGGAGCGAGCCGCAGGGCGCAGTCCCGATAGAGCTCGACTAGGATGCCGCCGCCGCCCACGAGCACGAGGGGACCGTAGGCCGGGTCCACACGACCGCCTACGATGAGCTCGGCGATCGGAGCGATCATTTCCTGGACGAGGAGCCCGAGAAGGGGGCGACCGGTGCGGGCGCCGGCGGTGAGGAGCTCGATGGCCGCGGCGCGCAGCTCGTCATCGGAGCGCAGGCCTAGACGAACGAGACCGGCCTCGGTCTTGTGGAGAACGCCGGCTAGCGATGCTTTGAGCGCCACCGGCCATCCGAATTCGCGCGCCGCCGCGATCGCCTCGTCGACCTCGCTGACCATCCGCTCGCGTGGCGCCTGGATGCCGTAGCAGGCCAGCACGCCGCGGGCCTCGTGCTCGGTCGCCGGGCGCGTCGCTGGGATCGCGGCCAGGCGGGCGCGCGCTGCATCGGCCTCCGGGCCAGAACCGCGAGCGTGCGGTGCCTTCGTGGACTCGAGTGCCCAACGGAGGTACCTCGCGACGGCCCAGAGACCCTCGTGCGTTCCCCGCAGGCAAGGCACGCCGGCCTCGCGGGCCGCCTCCTCGAATGTGGGGTGGAGCGCGCCCGAGAGGTTCGATACGACGGCCAGCGGCTTGCCGGCTTCGGCTGCGCCCTCGGCCACGGCCCGCAGCAGGGTCGCGTAGCGCGTCGCCTGTTGGTCGCCCAGGCCCCGGGGCGCGTCCTGGAGCAAGACCAGCATGCCCACCTCGGGTTGGGTGCCGACCACCTCGGCACAGCGGCGCGCGATCGAGGGATCGTAGAGGCCTGACCAGGTGAGGTCGAGCGGGTTGCCGACGTGGGCGAAGTCCGGAAGCAGCGACGCGAGGGCTGGCTTCGCAGCGTCGAGGGGCGGAAGCTCCAGGCCCGCGCCGTCCGCGATGTCGAGAGCGAGCGCGATCTCGCCCCCCGAAGGGCTGAGCACCGCGACGCCAGGGACCAGTGGTCGGCGCTGCACGCCCGTCACGAGGACGGCCATCTCGATGAGCTCGTCGAGGGTGGTTACCCGAATCGCGCCGGCGGCGCGGAGCGCGGCGTCGCAAGCCTCGTCACTGCCCGCAAGAGCTCCGGTATGCGCCATCACCGCGCGCCGACCGCGCTCCGAGCGCCCGCTCTTGAGCACGATGACCGGCTTACCAGCCTCGCGTGCCTGCGCACACGCCGCGACGAACGCCGCCGGCTTTCGTACCTCCTCGAGGAAGGCGACGAGGACTCTGACCTCGGGGTCGGCCACGAGCGCCTCGAAGTAGTCAGCGGTCGTCGTCACCGCCTCGTTGCCGGAGGTGATCAGCGCTGCGAGTCCAAGTTCCCGTCCGGAATTGAGCAGAGCGATCCCGATCGAGCCGCTCTGGACGACGGCGGCCACACCCCCGCGTGGAAGCTGCTCGGGGAGCGAGGTGCCAAAGAGCGCGGCGCGCCCCGCAAAGTTCAAGAAGCCGAGGCAGTTCGGACCGCAGATGGCCATGTCGTGCGCCGCGGCGATCTCCACCAGGGTGGCCTGCGCGCGCTGCCCTTCCGGACCGGCCTCAGCGAACCCGCTGGACAGGACGACAACCCCGCCCGCACCCACGGCCGCAGCCTGACGCACGGCGGCGAGTGCCGCGTCACGGTTCACCGCGACGAACACGGCGTCGACCGGCTCGGGGATCGCCTCCAGCGACGGGTACGTCCGGTGTCCGAAGAGTTCCCGACGGTTGGGGTTGATCAGGTAGACGCGGCCCGAGTATCCGACCTGCTCCAGGGCGCGCCACGCGTTGTATCCTGGACCGACTTTCTCCGACGCCCCAACGATGGCGACAGCGGACGGTCGGAGGAGTCTCGCCAGGGTGGGGGCGGCCATCAGAGGTCGCGGAATCTGGGCTCGCGCTTCTCGAGGAAGGCGGTCATGCCCTCGTGAGCGTCTGGATGTGCAAAGACTTGCGCGCAGACCTCCTCCTCGAAGCGCACGGTCTCGTCCCAGCTGTGGCGCAAGTTGTAGGCGACCGCGCGTTTGATGGCCAGCAGTGCCTGTGGGGACGCCCTGGCGATGCGTATCGCGACCGCGCGGGCTTCGTCCTGCAAACGCGCGGCCGGTACCACACGCGTGACCAGGCCGAACGCGCGGGCCTGCTCGGCGCCGAAGTCCTCGCCTAACAGCAGCAGGTCAAGGGCCCGGTTACGACCGATCAGGCGGGGCAGGCGGAGAAGCCCCATCCCCCAGCTGGGCACGATGCCGAGGTACGCGTCGCCGGCGCGAAAGACCGCGTTGTCGGCCGCGATCCGGATGTCGCAGACCCAGCCCAGCGCCGTCCCGCCGCCGATGCAATAGCCGTGGATGGCTGCGACGACGGGCTTGGGAAATACCTCAAGCCTGTCGAGGGTCCGCCGTCCTAGCTCGCGGAAGGCGCGGGCCTCGGCCGGATCCTTGAACTGCGACTCCTGTCGGATGTCGGCCCCGGCGCAGAACGCGCGGTCGCCAGCACCCGTCAAAATGACGGCCCGGATCGCCCGCTCACGTTCGACGAGGTCGAGCACGGCGTGCAGGGCCTCAAGCATGGGAATGGACAGGGGGTTCAGCGGTGGTCGGTTGAGGACGATGCGCGCGACCGGGTCTTCGCGCTCGAGCGAAACGTGCTCTTCGGCCATCGCGTCTTCCTCCCGGTTCGGCGTCAAGGGGCTCGCAGCTCAAGGTCGTCAGGCCGCGCCCAGAAGATCAGCCGCTTGTGGAGCGCCCGGACCACGCCGTGCAGGGCGGCGCCGAGGACGCCAAGAACGATCAAGACGGCGAACATGCCGCCGATGTCCATGTTGAAGTTGAACTGTAACAAGAGCGTGCCAAGGCCTTCGCGGGCGCCGACAAACTCCCCAACGAGCGCGCCGGTGACGCTGAACACGATCGCAACATTCAAGCCGCCGAAAATGAAGGGCAGTGCGTTCGGGAAGCGCAAGAACCGAAACGTCTGCCATTCGGTCGCGACCAGGGATCGCATCAGTTCGAGCTTCTCGCGTTCGACAGCCGCGAACCCGATGATCGCGTTGATGAGAACAGGGAAGAACGCGATGATCGCCGCTATGGCGACCTTTGAGCCCATGCCGAACCCCAACCAGACTACTAGCAAGGGGGCAAGGGCCACCTTCGGCAGCGACTGGAGTGCGACCAGGTAGGGCAGAACCGCACGCTCCAGCAGGGGCGACCGGCTGATGAGCGCAGCAGCGACGACGCCCCCGATGGAGCCGGCGGTGAATCCACCGAGAGCTTCCACGAGGGTCACGAGGAGATTGCCGAATATCAGTCCCCGCTGAAGCTGATCGAGCAGGGACCCGACGACGACGGACAACCGCGGGATCAAGAGCGGCGAGATCCCGAAGGCCGGCGGACCGAACTCCCAGGCGGTGAGCAGGAGGATTCCCGTGCCGACGGCGGGCGCGCGATCCGAAAGCGGGAGGGTTCGACCCCGCGGCATCGTCATGCCTCCTCGATGGCGAGCGAGTCGAAGTACGCCCGAAGACGGGCCACAAGCCGGACGAGCTCCGGCTCGGCCCGCGTCTGGCTCGTCCGTGGGCGCCCGAGTGGCACGTCCATGAACTCTCGAATCGTGCCAGGCCGGGGCGACATCACGATGACCCGGTCGGCTAAGAACACTGCTTCTTCGATCGAGTGCGTCACGAGCACGACCGTCTTGCGGCTCACCTGCCAGATCCGCAGAAGCTCGAGGTTCATCCGCTCCCGGGTCATGGCGTCAAGCGCCCCGAACGGCTCGTCAAGCAAAAGGATCGCGGGCTCGTGCATGAGCGCCCGCGCGATGGCGACGCGCTGGCGCATGCCGCCCGAAAGCTCGACGGGGTACTTGTCCATGAACTCGGTCAGGCGCACCAGCGCTAGCAGTTCTCGAGCGCGGGCGAGTGCGGTCCGGCGCTCAAGGCCGATCACGTCCGCCGGGAGCAGCACGTTCTCGAGGACGGTGCGCCAGGGTAGCAGCACAGCGTCCTGGAACACCATCCCGACGTCCCGCCGCGGCCCCGCAACCGGAATGTCGCCGATTCGGACCTGGCCCTTGGAGGGCAGTACCAGCCCCGCGAGGATCCTGAGCAGCGTGCTCTTGCCGCATCCGCTGGGCCCGACGACGGTGACGAACTCTTGGGGCTGGACCGCGAGCGAGATATCCGACAGCGCGACAACCTCGTCGCCTGATCGCGTCCGGAATGCCTTCGTGACATGGCGGACGTCGATGAGGCTGGCGGCACTCACCGGAAACTCTTAGCCTGCTCGATCACTCTGGCTGGATCGAACTCGTTGATCCGAGGGATCAGGGCCTCGGTATAGTACTCGGCGACGTCGATCTTCTTCGGAATCATGCCGTTCTCGTGGAGGAAGTCCTGCGTGCGGACCCATTCTTCGCGCGTGAACGCACCCCACTTCGGTACTTTCCGATTGTCGACACGGTATTTTTCAGCCCGGGCCTTGAGCACATGGATCGCCTCGGCCAGTGCCTGGGATTCGGGGAGTCCGGTCGGCCTGGTGCCGGGATACCGAGCCCAGTGCAGACGCACGGCCGCCTCCGGATTCGTCAGCGTGAAGAGGGTTGCCTTGGCGATGCCCTGGGCTAGCCTGACGGCGGCGTCAGGACTGGCCTTCAGCCAGTCCTCATTGGCGACCAGGGCGAGGCTTAGAAGACCGGCTGTGGCCTCGGAGCTGAAATGGCGGAACCGGGCACCATGATTCTCCATCACAGCATAACCCCAGTCCCAGTACGCGAGAGCGTCTACCCGTCTGGCGAGGACCGCGTGCGCGGCTTGGGCTCCTTGGCCAATTGTGATCCAGCTCACATCTCTCTCAGGATCGAAGCCTTCCCCACGCAACATAGCTTTGGCGTATGGGACGGCACCACTGGACAGACTGAGCACCCCGATGGACTTGCCCTTCAGCTGCTTCAGGCTGGTGATGGGGCTGTCGGCCGGCACGGCAATGGTGTAGATCGGCTCGCGCACATGATTGTAGAACGCAACGACCTTCGCCCCCTTTTGCCGGGCGATGATGAGGGGCTCCACGGTGGCCATCGTGACGTGCGCCGAGCCCGCAAGCACAAGCTGAACGGCGCCAGTTGAGCCGCTGAAAGGCTGGACCTCGACCTCGAGCCCGGCGTCGCGCCAATACCCCAGCGCCGCCGGCACCGACGAATGGGGCGCCTGGGCCACGTCGGGGCTCGCGGACGTGAGGAGATAGATGACCTTGGTGCGCGCGTCCGCCGGAGCGACCTCCGTGAGGACGACGACGAAGGAAGCCAGCAGCACGGCAAGAAGCCCCCGGTTTGTCATTCGAAGACCTCCCTGGCGAGCAGGGTCGAGACGGTGTCCCGAGCGGCGGCGACTCTAGCATCCCGACCTCAGGGCGTCAAGGACCCGAGCAGGCTCAAGAGGCTGATCCCGGAAGGGGAATCGGTGCCTCAAAAGCGGCGATCGCGAACACACCGACGGGTGGTGCGCGGAGCTCGTCGCGTACGCCAGTGGCGGGATCCTGCAACCACGGCGGAGGCACGCGACGCTGCGGACAATGAGCGCAGCGCGACAGTCGCGCCGGCTGGTAGCATGCTGTCGCTGCCAGCCGATCCGCCGAGGAGGAGGCCACATGCCGACGAAGCAGGTCATTCACGTTCCGCTCGCCGCCGCCAATCCGCACCTCTCGCCCGCCGTGCGCTTCGGCGACCTCGTGTTCGTCGCCGGCCAGACAGGCCGGCATCCGGACAGCGGCGAGCTCGGCCGCGACGTCGCCGAGCAGACGCGTTTCGCGCTCGAACGCGTCAGGCGGATCCTCGCCGCCGCCGGCACGTCGCTCGACAACGTGCTCTCCGTCACCACCTACCTGACGCGGCGCGAGGACCTCGATGCGTACAACGCGGAGTACGCGAAGCACTTCCCGGCCGACAAGCCGGCGCGCACGACCGTCGAGGTCATGCTGAACCGACCGGAGCTGCTCGTCGAGATCACCGTCGTCGCGGGCATCCCAGGCTAGCGCCCCACGCGGCCCGCTGAGCTGCCCGGCGCGCCGGGTACGACCGGGATCCGTCCGCGCTCGACGGCCAGCTCCGCGAGCGCGTCGACGACGACGTTGGCGACCTCCGTCAGGGCGGCCCGGGGCCTCCCTTCACCGTCGAGCCCGAGCGGACCGCGAGGTCAAACGCGGGCAGCATGAGGGTTGCCGGCGCCAGCCATCCCGGCGCTGGCCAGGTGACCGCTGGCGCCGGCTCGCTCCCGTCGACCGCCGCGGCCGCCGCGTCCGATGAGCCCGAGCGCCCGTCGGACGGGACGCGACGTGGGCGAAATTCAGGTCGGCGCCGCGCGGCCCACCAGTCGGGAGCTGCGTCGTCCCTCGCTGCGACGTGTTTGGCGATCAGAAGCCGCGCTCTCGCGCCCGAGCCGGTCGGCAGGGTCGACGATCGCGCCTCGTCGAGCAGTCCTCTGTCGGGCCCTGTCGTGTCTCCGCGGAGGCAGCGCCTGCCCGGGTGCGTGCGGACCGACGCTGGTTCGCCGGGATCGCGCGACGGCGTAGGCGATCCTCGCAGGGACGACGGGCCGGCCGCACTGCCCGCGCGTCTCGCGTCGAACGGCACCGCGGATCCCTCAATCGGGCAACCTGAGTTCCTGCGCCGCGGGCAGCAGCTCGGCGAGCGCGCGGGCGAGCTGCCCTTTCTGATCCCAGGAGACGAAGCGGAGGATCGGCACCGAACACCCGGCCTCGACGTAGGCGCGGATCTTGTGAAGGACGGCCCGAGGGGGGCCGCACGCGACCCAGAGGTCGATCTTCTCCGGCGTGAGCGCCGGGCCGTAGTAGGCGCGCAGGAAGCGCGTCGATTCTTCGAAGGCCGCCGCACGGTCCTCGTTGAGGTTCACCATCAGGTGGAGCGCGGACTCCATCAGGTCCGGGTCGCGCCCCGCCTCCCTCGCCGCGGCGCGGATCAGCTGCCAGCGTTCCTTGAAGCGCTCGACGGGCGTGGCGTCGGTCATCCAGCCGTCGGCGAGGCGCCCCACCCGACGGAGCGCGCGCTCGATCAGGCGCGGCGTCGCGAGCTCGGGCTTGGGGTTGGTCGCAATCCAGATGCGGGGGCACGGCGTCTGAACCGGCCTGGGCAGTAGCGTCAGGTCGCGGAACTGGTAGAAGCGGCCCTCGTGGGTCACGTGCTCTTCGGTCCAGAGCCGCCGGAGGATCAGGATGCCCTCCTCCATGCGGGCCGCGCGATCCTCGAGCCGAACCTTGAAGGGCGCGAACTCGTGCTCGGCCACCTCGCGGGGCGGCGTGCCGCCGATGCATATCCCGAGGACCGTGCGTCCGTGCGAGACCTGGTCCAGCGTGGCCCACTGGGCCGCGAGGAAGATCGGATCGCGGAGAGGAAAGGTCGAAAGGCAGCACGTCCCGAGGCGTACGCGCCGCGTCCGCGCGGCGATCGCCGAGAGGAGCACGATCGACTCGAGTCGCGGCTTGGCGAAGAGACTGTCGCCGACCCACACCGAATCGAAGGCGCCGGACGCGTCGGCCTGTTCGGCCACCTCCAGGAGCTCGTCCGGGGTGGTGGCCCCGAAGAGCACGGCCCGGTTGGGGAGGCTCAGCCCGTAGCGCGGCCTCCGGTCGCGCATTTACCGTTCTCCCCCTGAGCGGCGAAGGCCTCGACGCTCACGGCCCGCTGCCGCCTGGCCTGGTTCACGAACACGCAGCCCAGAATGGCGAGCCCGATCAGATCCGTGAGCCACCCCGGCTTGATGAGCAGGAGGGCGGCGGCGAGGAGCGGCACTCGTTCCCACCAGGGCGCCGGGCCCAGCAGCCATCCCTGGACCGCGGCCGCCAGGCAGAGGGTCCCCAGACTGCCGGTCACCACCGCGAGGAGAATCTCGCCCCAGCTTCCCTGGAAGAGGAGCGGCGGGCCGTAGATGAACATGAACGGGATGATGAACCCCGAGATTCCGAGTCTGACAGCGTGGAGGCCCACCTGCCACAGGTTGGCGCCGGAGAGCGTGGCCGCGGCGTATGCGGCCAGGGCCACCGGCGGCGTGATGGAGGAGATGCAGGCGAAGTAGAAGACGAACATGTGGGCCGCTAGCCGGTCGGCGCCAAGCTGGACCAACGCGGGCACTGCGACGGTCGCCGCCATGGCGTACGCCGCGACGGTCGGCATGCCCATTCCCAGGATCAGGGTGATGATCATCGTCAGGAAGAGGGCGACCCAGAGCTGTTGCCCCGAGTAGGCCACGACGATGCCGGCGAACTTGAGCCCCAGGCCCGTAAGCGAGAGCACGCCCACGACGATCCCGGCGCAGGCGCAAGTCGTCGCGATGTCGATGCAGCTCCGCGGGGCGCTGGCCAGGGCCTCGACGAGGCCGCGGCCGAACTCCCGCGCACGCCCGGCGAATCGCGCGAAGCGCGGCACGCCCACGGGTAACGCCAGGATCACGACCACGGTGAAGATGCCCAGGAGCGCGGCCCGGGCGGGCGAGAACTGAAAGACCATGAGGGTCGCAAGGAGCACCAGCAGCGGGAGCAGGAGATGGCCCTGCTTTTTCAGTGTCGGCCCAAGCGCGGGGAGCTGGTGTCGGGGCAAACCGGTCAGCCTGAGCTTCGCCGCCTCGAAGTCGATCATCCAGTAGTTGGCGACGTAGTAGAGGAGGGCGGGGATGACGGCAGCGACGGCGATCTTCGCGTAGGGGATTCCCAGGATCTCGGCCATCAGGAAGGCCGCCGCGCCCATCACGGGCGGCACGATCTGACCGCCAGTGGAGGTTACCGCCTCGACCGCTCCCGCGACCGTGGCCGGGAAGCCGGTGCCCTTCATCAGCGGGATGTTGATCACGCCGTCCACCATCACGTTGGCGACGGCGCTGCCCGAGACGGTTCCGAAGAGCGAGCTCGAGATGATGGAAACCTTCGCCGGCCCACCACGGAGCCGTCCGGCGAGCGCCAGGGCGAGATCGACGAAGAAGCGGTCGGCCCGCGCGACCTGGAGGAACGCTCCGAAAAGGATGAAGAGAAAGACGTAGAGGGCCGAGGCTCCCAGGGGGATGCCGTAGATGCCGTCCGGACTGTAGAGGAGGCTGATCGTGCGCCCGAGCGGATAGCCCCTGTGGCCGAACGGTTGGGGCAGGTAGTGACCGAAAACCGCGTAGGCGATGAAGACGAGGGAGATCGCGGGGAGCGCCGGCCCCGTCGCCCGCCGGGTGGCCTCCAGGAGGAGCACGAGGACGAGAGCGCCGAAGAGGACGTCGGCGAGCGTCGGGACCGAACCGGCGCGAAAGATGAGGTCGTCGTAGGTGACGAGGATGTAGAGGACGGGAGGGAGGCCGAGAACAGCCCAGAGAAAGTCGAACCCGGAGGGTCGGTCGTGGGGCGAGCCGCGTGTCGCCGGGAGAAGAAGGAACGCGAGCGCGCTCGCAAAGCAGAGGTGGAACGCCCGGAGGAGCCACGGATCGAGGACGTAGACGTAGATCGCCCACAGCTGAAAGCAGGACATGCCCAGGGCCACCACCGTGGCAAGGGCCGCCCACCCGCGCGCGAGCGCTCGCCGCCCGCTTCCGCCCTCGGCGAGCTCGGTCACCGCTTCGACTCGGGCGGGTAGACCTCCGGCGGGAGCTTGACGCCCTTTTCGGTGAAGTACCGGATCGCCCCGAGATGAAGCGGCGCCGGGCTCTGAGCCGCGCGCTCCGGCGGAAGCTCCCTCCCCACCGGGTGCGCGGCGACGAGGCGATCCTGATTTTCGTACACCGCTTTGATCACTTCGTAGACGAAATCCTCGGGGAGATCCTTGTGGCCTACCAGGAGGTTGAAGCCCACGAGGGTGGGGATCGGCTCCTTCTGCGTCTTGTAGGTTCTGGCGGCGAGCGTTCCCGGGAGCATGTACGGGAACTTCGCCTGGACTTTCTTTGCGTCGTCGGGCTCGATGCCGAAGATGACGACCTCGTGCGTGGTTTCCAACTCGACGATCGAGGCTTGGGGCGGTCCGACGTTGGTGCAGTAGCCCACGATGACCCCGTCCTTGACCTGGTTGTTCATGTCCTCGAAGCCGAGGTTGACGATCCGGGAGGGCTTGATTCCCAGGATGTCGATGACCCGGCGGAAGTAGATGTCGGGCGTCCCGCCCTTGGCGCCCGCGCCCACCGGCTTTCCGTCCAGGTCCCGGATGGAGCGGATCCCGAGCTTGGCCAACGCGACGCAATGGAAGTGGGCCGAGTACATGGGCAAAAGGACCCGGACGTTTTCGTGTTTCTTCCCCTGGCTCCATCCGAGCCCACGGAAGCCGTCGTAGACGACGCCGTTGGTGGCGATGCCGAACGTCTGCTGGCCCGCATCCACGAGCTTGATGTTGGGGATCGGCCCCTGCGTGACCTCCACTGTCGTCGGCACGCCGAGCTTCTCCTGGACGATCCGGGCGAAGGCGCCACCCCAGATGTAGTAGGTCCCTCCGATCGGCGCAGTGCCGATCGAGGCGCTCTTCGGCCACCGCTCGCGCGCGGCATCGCCGCTCACCGCCGCGCCCAGCACCATCATTGCCGCCAGGATCAGGGCGACGCTCGTCCGCGGACGCACGTGCGTCCCTCCTCTCGGTTTCACCACGCAGCTAGCGAGCCCCGCGGCGGTCACGCGAGCTGGACAGGCGAGACTCCACTCGCGGCCAGCGCGGCGCGCACCCGGGCGATCTCCTCCGGCGACGGCTTGAGCACCGGCGGCCGCACGAGCGGGCTCGGGAGCAGGCCGCGAATCGCCATCCCTTCCTTGAGGCGCGCGTGCGCGTCCCCGGACGGCTCGCCGCTCCCGTAGACCGCCTCCTTGACCGGCCAGATGCGATCGTTGAGCTGGCGCGCCCGCTTCAGGTCGTCCGCCTGCACCGCCTCGTGCAGCTCCACGATCAGCTCGGGGATCAGGCTCGCACAGCCGACCAGCGCCCCGTCCACGCCATGCACCAGGGTCGGGAAGAGGTATTCGTCCTGGCAGTTGAGAAGCCCGATGTGCGGCGCCTCGGCGCGGATCGTGCGGATGTCGCGCTCGTACTTGCCGAGGTCGCGCTGCCCCATCTTGAACGCCTTCACCTGCGGGATGGAGGCGAGCTTCACGAGGAGCCGAGTGGAGTAGGCGGCTTTCGTGTACGCGGGATAGATGTGGACGATGATGTCGAGGCCGCTCTCGGCGCCGACCGCTTTGAAGTGCTCGTACACGGCTTGCTCGGTGACGCCGAAGCGGAGCCACATATGGCACGGCATCAAAAGGATCGCGTCGGCCCCGGCCTTGGCCGCCGCCCTGGCGTGCTCGATCGCCTCGAAGGTCCCCTCCGAGCAGACGCCGGAGACGACCTTCACCTTTCCCTTGACGGCCCCCGCGACGATGGCCGTCACCTCGGACCGCTCATGGGGGAGGAGCGAGCCGACTTCCCCGGTGTGGCCATTGGTCACGAGCCCGGTGATGCCGGGCACCGCGGCCAGCCACTTGGCGAGCCGCTCGAGCGCCTCCGCATCGATCGTGTAATCGTCCTTGAACGGGACTGCCATCGCGGGCAGGATGCCCCGATAGGTACGGTTCGTCAGCATCGTGGCTGGCCCTCCCGGGTGCGCTGGTGTCGGACGCGCGGAGGGCATTCTGCGCACCGATCCTGGGCTTGTCAAGGCAGCAAGCGTCGAGCGCTGCGCGGCGCTGGCCGCAGTCCCTGGCCGGAGGTGGCCGGGGCCTCCCGGCAAGCTCCGAGGAGCCCCGGTGCGTTCGGTCACGCCGGTTGTGAGGCACCACCTCCGGCTCGGGACCAGTTTGTTGCGGCTGCCCGCGGCCTTGACAGGCGGCGGGGCCCGGACCTAGCGTAAGCGGCCCAGGCGCGTCCGGGCTACAGGACGAGGAGCGCTGTCGCTGCCGTCGCCGCAGGGGGGAGATGACCGATGAGCGGGGAACGGGATGGGCTCGGCGGTCGGGAACGAGGGGCGGAGCGTTCGGTCGCGGCGCTGACTCGCCGCACGTTCGTCACCGGGAGCGGCGCAGCGACCATCGCGGCCATTGTCGGCCAGCTCGCTCCGGGCGGTCCGGTCTTTGCCGCCAGGGTGGGAGGCACGCTCGTCCACCTCATCCAGCCTGAGGTGCCGACGCTCGCGACGTATCTGAGCACCTCCTCGCCGGTCAGCCAGGCGGGCACGCGCGCCTATGCAGGCCTTTTGGAGTACGACTTCGAGCTCAATCCTCGACCGAGTCTCGCGGAGTCGTGGGCGGTCGGGCCCGACGGTCGGTCGGTGACTTTCAGGCTCCGTCGCGGCGTGCGCTGGCACGACGGCAAGCCCTTCACGAGCGCGGATGTGCAGTTCAGCGTGATGGAAGTCCTGAAAAAAGTCCACCCGCGGGGCCCCAACAACTTCCGCGAGGTCGAGGCAGTCGAGACTCCGGATCCGCATACCGCCGTATTCCGACTGGCTCGTCCGGCGCCGTACATGATGAAGGCGCTCTCCAGCTACGAGTCGCCGATGGTCCCGAAGCATTTGTTCGAGGGCAAGGACCTGCGGACCCTGCCCTACGCGAACGCGCCCGTCGGCTGCGGGCCGTACAGGTTCGTCGAGTGGAAGCGCGGACAGTACATCCGCTTCGACCGTAACCCCGACTACTTCAAGGCCGGCCAACCGTACGTCGAGCGGATCATCCAGCGCTCCATCGCGGACTCTGCGACGCGGACGGCGGTCCTCGAGCGAGGCGAGGCGCATCTGACAGGCTTCGGCGGCGTGCCCTACAGCGATGCCGTCGCACTCGCGAAGCTTCCCCACATTACCCTCACCACGCGAGGATACGAGTACTTCTCGCCGATCGCCCAGCTCGACTTCAACACGCGCCGGCCCCCGTTCGACGAGAAGCAGGTGCGTCAAGCCGTCGCGTACGCAATGGAGCGCGAGTTCATCATCAAAAATATCTGGTTCGGCTTCGGGCGCGTGGCGACCGGCCCCATCAGCGCGAATATGAAGGGCCTCTATACGGCCGAGGTGCGCAACTATAACGTCCCGAACGGCCTCGAGCTGGCCGAGCGCCTCCTCGATGAGGCGGGTTACCGGCGTGACGCGAACGGATTCCGCTTCGAGGTCGTTCACGATCTGACGCCCTACGGGGAGGAGTGGCAACGGTTCGGGGAGTACGTCAAGCAGCGCCTCGACCGGCTCGGCATTCGCGTGACGTTGCGGTACGAGGACGTGGCCACGTGGCTCAAACGCGTCTACACAGACTACGACTTCCAGTTCACGTCGAACTGGCTGCATACCTTCCCCGACCCCGTGATCGGCGTGCACCGGCAGTTCCACTCGAACTCGATTCGGAAGGGAACGGTGTTCGTCAATGCGACGGGCTGGTCGTCGCCGCGGGCCGATGCGCTCATGGATCGGGCAGCCGTCGAGGCGGACCCGGCGAAGCGGGCGATGCTCTACAAGGAGTTTCAGCAGATCGTCGTCGAGGAGTGCCCCATCGCCCAGATCCTTGAGATCCGGTTCCCGACCATCTACAACAACAGGTTCGTGGACGTGATCACCGGCGGCCTTGGCATTCTCGACACGCTGGACGCCGCGTACGTGAAGGGCTGAGCGCCCCCAGCCGAGGTGGTGCCGAGACGTCGCCCGTTGACCGCGCGGGTGGGCCGGGGACGGTCGAACGGCGCTCGAGCGCCGGGCGACGGAAGGCTCGACGAGCCTTGGCGGCATGCTCGCTGGCGGCGGTGCGGGCTGGGCGGGCCAGCGGGTTCCTCTTCGCGCGAGCCGACGGTCGCAGGAAAGGCGATCGGTCGCGCGGGCGATGCGCCAGCATTCCGGGAGTGATCGCCAGGAGGCGCGAGCGGCTCGGGCGCGCAGGTGAAGCTTGCTAGTCGCGTGACTGCGCGGCCTCGGCTTCGCTATGTAGGGCGCCGGCTGTTCCAGGCCGTGCCCGTCATCCTCGGGATCGCCGTGCTCAACTTCATCCTGGTCCATCTCGCGCCCGGCGACGCCGTGGATGTGCTGGCAGGCGAGGCGGGGTCGGCGACGCCGGACTACATGCGCATGCTGCGCGAGAAGTTCGGCCTGGATCGCCCGTTGCCCGTGCAGCTCGTACTCTACGTGAAGAACCTTCTGCTGCTCGATCTGGGCTTTTCGTTTCGCCACAACATGCCGGTGCTCGCGCTGATCCTCGAGCGCTTGGGGCCGACCCTGCTCCTGATGGGGACGGTGCTGGTCGTGTCCGTCGGCGCAGGCATCGTCCTGGGCGTGCTTGCGGCCGCGCGCCCTCGCAGCTGGCGCGACACCGTGATCTCGAGCCTCGCGGTGATCTTCTACGCCACCCCCCTGTTCTGGCTCGGTCTCATGTTCATCGTGGCGTTTTCGCTGAAGCTCAACTGGTTCCCTGCGACGGGGATGGAGGATGTGGCGATGCTGCACACGGGCGTGCGGCGCGCGCTCGACATCGCCCACCACCTGGTGCTCCCGGCCACGACGCTCGCACTGTTCTACCTGGCGCTCTACACGCGGCTGATGCGTGCCGCAATGCTGGAGCAGGCCGGAATGGACTACGTCACAGCGGCGCGCGCGAAAGGCCTCCCCGAGGGACGAATCACGCTGCACGTGGTTCGCAACGCGGTGCTTCCGGTAGTCACCATGGCAGGCCTTCAGACGGGAAGCCTGCTCGGGGGCTCGGTCGTGGTGGAGTCCGTCTTCGGCTGGCCGGGCCTCGGGCTCCTGGCGTTTCAGTCCCTCTTCGCGCGCGACTTCAACCTGTTGCTGGGGATCTTCTTTCTGTCGGCCTGTCTTGTCGTCATCGTGAACCTGCTCGTCGACGTGGCCTACACCTTCCTGGATCCCCGCATCGAGGTCCGGTAGGGGGGCGCCTTCGGGAATGCGTGACGTCTGGCGACGCCTGGGACAGCACCGCGGCGCCCTGTTCGGGCTCGGCGTGGTGGTCGTCGTCGTGACGTTGGCAGTGGCGGCGGACGTTCTGTTCCCCGGCGACCCATTTCGGATGGCAGGCGAGCCGCTCAGTCGCCCGCTTGACCGATTCCTGCTCGGCACAGACATGCTCGGGCGCGACGTGGCGGCTGGGATCGCACACGGCGCACGGACGTCCTTGCTCATCGGAGTGGTCGCGACGCTCGTGGCGGTCACCCTCGGCATGGTGATCGGAGGCCTCGCGGGCTACTACGGAGGCCTGGTCGACGACGTGCTCATGCGCGTCACGGAGTTCTTTCAGACGATTCCGACCTTCCTCTTCGCGATCGTCCTGGTCGCGATCTTGTCGCCGTCGACCCGGACGACGGTCGTGGCGATCGCGGTGGTGACCTGGCCGCCCGTCGCGCGGCTCGTGCGGGGCGAGTTCATGACGATGCGGAGCCGGGAGTTCGTGCAGGCGTGCGTCGCGCTGGGTATGTCGGACCGCAGGGTGATCGTGCGCCAGATCCTGCCGAACTGCCTCTCGCCGGTCGTCGTCACGGGATCGCTCATGGTGGCGAACGCGATTCTCGTCGAGTCGGCGCTTGCGTTCCTCGGGCTTGGGGACCCGAACGTCATGAGCTGGGGCTTCATGATCGGGTCAGGACGGACGTTTCTCCGGACCGCCTGGTGGCTGTGTGCCATCCCGGGCGCGGCGATCCTGCTGACGGTCCTCGCGATCAACCTCCTCGGGGAGGGGCTGAACGACGCGCTGAATCCGCGTCTGCGCCCCCGGTAGCGCGCGATGACCGCCCGCGCGTGAGCTTGAGCTGTCGCGATCGGACGTCGAACTCGGCGAACACCTCGGGCTGGGCGCAGGGCGTCGACTGACGACTGGGCACGTCACGGGTCGCGCGTGCGACCTCCGCGGGACGCCCGTGAACGCCTGCGCGCTGCTGCGCCAGAATCGGCGCCGGTGTCCGGGCGCCCGATCCCGTTGTCTCGCTCGCGCCGGGGCCGCACGCGCCGGCTGGTCGCCCTTTGCCTGGCGGCCTCACCCCGGCCGTGGTCACCGAAACGCTCCACAGGATCCCGGGCGCCGTCCAGGCGGGCGGCGCCCGGGGTTCCTGCTCAGCGCTCTTCGATCGGTTTGCCGCGGGCCCAGTCCCGGGTGATCTCGGCCACGGTCTCGGCAAAACGCCGGACGAGGTCCTCTATGTCGAGGAAGCCGGCGCCTCCGATGCCGGCCCCGCCCAGGTAGGATTCGCGGGCCGAGAACTTCGCAAGCACCGCCCCGCCCGGGCTCTGGATCTCGAAGTCCCCCTTGACCTTGGCCTGTCCGGCTCCCATGCCGACGATCCAGCGCAGCGCTGCGCTGCCTTTGTCGACCTCGGTGATCGTCCCGGCCAGGACGATGCTGTCGGGCGGCAGCTCGGACGGAGGCTCGGCGAGCACGGCCTGGAAGCCGCCGTTACGCTTCAACCACGCCTCGACGCCCCGCCGGAATGGAAGGACGTGTGGTTCCCAGAGCCGGTCCGCCGCGCGGATGTCCCCGAGGACGAGAACCTTCGGCGCCTCGGTGGGAGGCGGCTGAACGAGGTGCGGCTTGACGCCGGCGAAGGTGCACCCGGCAAGCGCCACCGAAACCAGCAGCCCAGCGACCGTTCGGCGCATGGCCCCCTCCTGTCCGCGATGACGGTCTGCCCCATCCGGTGTGCTCATCGGTCTCCGCGTCGCGAGACACGCGTCGAGCGTCGATACGACAGACCGCCGGTTGCCGGGAACGCCCCGTGTCCCGAAACGCCCCCGGAGCAAGGGGTCGCTCGGGTCCGGCACGCCACCACGGTGGGCACGAGCGCGTTCGGCGCCGCCGAGAGCATTTCCGCCTCCGCGACCCGACATCCGGGGCACCCGACGCTCGGTCGCGGACGCCGCTCGCGCGTCGGGGCGGACTCGTCGCCGAGCGAGGCGCGTCGGTCCGGCACGCGTATGGCACGGCGGGATCATACCCGACCGCGAGGGCGCTCGCACCAGGGTCGGGATCGCCTGGCGCTCCGCGCGAACCCCACGCCCCGGCCCGCGCGGAGGCGGCCGACCAGGAGCGACGAACTGTGACCGCGGTTCCTGGCGGCGATCGCGTCATCACGCGACGACGTCGACGCGGGATCCGGACGCGCGAGCCGTGTCACGCCGGCGCCTGCGAGCGCAGCGAGCCTGACCTGCTCGGGCGTGTCGGCTGCCCACCATACGCACCTACCATGAGCGCCCACCATAAGCGCCCACCGCGCCCCCGCGACGCGGCCACGATAAGTCCGGCCACAATTAGGCCACAATTGATAGAGGAAGTCCGCGCTGCGCGGTCCGCCCCCTGGGCGCGCGCCGACCGCGCGCGTCGCCTCCCTGCCACCGCGTGCTCGGGGTGCGGACCCGTCCGCGAGGAGGGGAGGTCGATGGCATCGCCGAAGAAGCTGGGGCGCTCGGGGAACATCCGCCGGCGGCGGTGGCGGCGCCGTCGCTCCCGCTGACACGGCGACCGACCACGCCATAGGCGGACCCCGCCGGGGCCGGCCCGCCCCGGCGGGGTGGACCCACCGCCGCCCACGGAGCTCGGCGCCGGCCGCCGACGGACCCACCGCAGCCCCGGGGGCCCCGCGCGGACGGCGGCGAGAACGTCGACGAGCCCACCATCGCGCGAATTCTTCCCGGCGCCCCGCCCCGGCGGGTAGCATGCTCTCGCGCCGTGGAGCCTCGCGCCATGACCCGGTCATTACACGTCGGCATCGCGTTCCACCACCCCTCGGCGTTCTGGGTGGGGACCGCGATGGTCGCCGTCGGCGTGCTGCTCCACCTGCCGGGCTTCGTCGCGGCCGCGGCGATGGGGTACCGGATGGCCGGGATGCCAATGGGGCTCGAGATGCGCCTCGGCATGGGCCTCGTCTGGGTCGGCACCCTGCTCGCCGGGTGGGGCCTGTTCCCGCGACGCGCCGCGCTCGCGGGCGCCGCGGCGGCGCACCGGTATGCGCTCCAGGCGATGGACGAAGCCAAACTGACGCCCGCGCACTGGGGGCTGCTCTTCGTGCTCGGGCTCGCGCTCGTCGTCGACGTGATGAAGCCGGCCACGCTGGGCTTCGTGATGCCGGGCATGAAGGCCGAGTACGGCCTCGGCACCCTCGAGGTCTCGGTCTTCCCGATCTCCGCGCTCACCGGCACCGTCGTCGGGTCCGTCGTGTGGGGCGTCCTGGCCGACCGCCTCGGCCGGCGGGCCGCGATCCTCCTCTCGTCCATCATGTTCGTGGGCACGGCCATCTGCGGCGCGATGCCGGCCTTTGGCTGGAACGTGCTCATGTGCTTCCTCATGGGCACGGCTGCGGGTGGGATGCTACCCATCGTGTACGCGCTCATGGCCGAATGCGTGCCGGCCGCAGCGCGTGGCTGGCTCGTCGTCCTGCACGGGGGACTGGGCACGGCCGGTGGCTACCTCGCCGCCGCGGGCGCGGCGGCGCTCCTCGAGCCGGCCTTCGGCTGGCGCGTCCTGTGGTTCCTGAACCTGCCGACCGGCCTGCTGATGCTCTGGCTTAATCGCTGGGTTCCCGAGTCGCCGCGCTTCCTGCTCGAGCGCGGCCAGCTCGACGCGGCACGCGCGGTCATGGCCCGCTTCGGCGTCCGCATCGCCGAGCGCCCCGCTCTTGCGGGCGCCGCGACGGGGCCGCCGGCCGACGGCCCGCGGCTCGGTCGCGCCGCGGAGCTGGGCCAGCTCTTCCGGAGAGGCCTGCGGGGGCAGACGGCGACCGTCCTGCTCTACGGGCTCGGCTGGGGGATCGTGAACTGGGGGTTCATCACGTTCCTGCCGACCGTGATGCACGACGCGGGCTTCGGCGGCGGCCGCGCCAGCCGGTTGCTGTTCGTCTCGTCGCTCGTCGCCGTGCCCGGCACGGCGCTGGTGGCCTACCTCTACGGCCGGTGGAGCAGCAAGCGCACGATGATCGTCTACGCGACCGCCACCGGCGTCACGCTGGTGGCGTTCGCGATGCTCGATCCGACCACCGGAAGCCGCGCGGTGCTCACGGCGCTGATCGTCGCCCTGCTGGTGTCGAGCGGCGGCGTGATCGCAGTCCTCTCGCCGTACGCCGCCGAGGCGTATCCGACGCCGCTGCGAGGTACCGGGAGCGGGCTAGCGGCGGCGAGCAGCAAGGTCGGCGGGATCTTCGGGCCACCCCTCGTCGCCACGTTGCTGACGACGACCGGGACGCTCGCGATCCCGGCCCTGGCGGCGGCGGCGCCGATGTTGCTCGCAGGGGGTGTGCTCGTGATCACGGGCCTCGAGACCCGCGGGCGCCGGCTGGAGGAGATCGCCGGGGCCCGGGACCCCGACGGCGCGCCGCCGCGGCGCTGAGCCGCCCCCGCTCCGGGGACCGGCGCGCACAGCGGCGGGCGCCTCCCCGAGGGCGTCGCCCGGCGCGCCGGGGCGGGTTCACCCCGCCGTCTTTCCCGCCGCCGGCTGGGCGTCGGCGTGCGTCTTGAAGAAGTCGGCGTTCTTCGCTACGTAGGCCGCCCACTGCGGTGGCACCTCGTCGGCCGGGAAGATCGCCTTGACCGGGCAGACCGGCTCGCAGGCGCCGCAGTCGATGCACTCGTCGGGGTGGATGTAGAGCTGGTCCTCGCCCTCGTAGATGCAGTTGACGGGGCAGACCTCGACGCAGGCTCGGTCCTTCACGCCGATGCACGGCTCCGCGATCACGTAGGCCATCGCGCGCACCTCCCGAGCCGATGGTGCCCCCGGGCCGGACGCGCCGCCTGTGACCTGGGTCACGCTCGCGGGCGGAGCTCTCCGGGACTCACCCCGGGCGCGCCGGCCCGGGCGGGCGTTGGGGCGCGTCCGCCCCGGCGCGGCGGCGCCGCCCCACCAGGGCGCCGTCCCCAGCGGGGAAGTGCGCGGGGACGCGACTCCGGCGGTTGGCGCCCGACTTGCTGGCTTGCAGTCATGACGGGGCGGACGAGGTGGGCAGGGCAAAGGGGGCGGCGTGCTGGCGCCCGGGAGGTGTCGTGTACACGCGTGTGCTTGTCCCGCTGGACGGCTCGAAGACGGCGGAGGCGATCGTGCCTTTCGTGCTGGAGATCGCGGGCCCGCTCGATCTCGAGGTGGTGCTCGTGCGGGTCGTGGTCCCTATCCCGCCGTCGGTGGTCGAGGGGATCCGTGATGTGGCGGTCGAAGATGTCGAGGCCCGTCAGGCCGAGGCGGAGACGTACCTGAGCGGCGTAGCCGCCGAGCTCCGTGACCGCGGTGTGCGGGTCCGGACGGTGGTCCGTCGCGGAGATCCGGTCACCGAGATCGCGTCCGCCGCGCGGGAGCTCGAGGCCGACCTGATCGCCATGACCACCCACGGCCGAGGGGGGCTCGGGCGGCTCCTGTTCGGCTCGGTGGCCGAGGCCGTCCTCAGAACCGCCGAGCTCCCGGTCCTCATGATGCGCCAGACGGCGGCGCAGGTCGCCCAGCGCGCGCGGGCGTGAGACGGCCGAGTTCGGCACGGCGAGGGGGAGCGTCGATGAACGATGACAGCGATCGCCACGAGACGCGCGAGGCATCCACTGCATCGCTGGCGGCGGTCGTGGGGGTCCTCATCGGGGCGGCGCTGGCGTTCACGGCGGCGACCGCCCCGATCAGCAAACTGCTGGGGCCGGGCGCAGGCGCCCTGCCGGCTGCGCTCCACGGCCTGGCCGCCTTCCTCTACCTGTTCGTCGGGACCATCGGCCTCTATCTGGGCTGGCGCCTGGTGACCGGCCGCATCCTGGCGTTCGCGGACCTGCAGCTGCTGGCCACGGTCTCCGCGACGCTGTCGCTCCTGACCATCGTGGCCGGCAACTGGCTCTACATCTTCTACCGCGCGCCCAGCCCGGAGAGCCCACGGTCGTACTTCCTGAAGACCATGCCCGAGGTGCACCGGGTGTTCTTCGAGTTCAAGGAGTTCGCGGCGCTCTTCACCCTGCCGCTCACCGTCGCCGCCGCCTTCATCCTGTGGCGGTACGGCGCGCAGGTCGTCGAGCACCGGTGGCTCCGTCACACCGTCGCGGTGTTGCTGGGGCTGTCGTTCTTCTATCTCGCGGTCGGGTTCGGGCTGGGCGCCGCCGTCACGAAGCTGCGTCCAGCGTGACGGAGGACGCTATGGACGTGACGATCGTCGAGAGCAGGCGGATCGAGGACGTGGAGGCCTCATCGAGGCCGCGCCGGCGGCCGGTTCCCGGCGGCGCCGCCGTCGCCGCGCTCCTGTCGGCGATGCTCGGGATGCTGACGCTGGCGGTGGTCAATGTCTTCACCGCCGCCTCGCCGAGCTTCAACACCTGGGTCCACGGCGTGGGCAAGCTCTGGATGCCGGGGGCCGAGGGGATCGGGCCGTACTCGGGGAAGGAAACGCTGGCCCTGGTGGCGTGGCTGGGGAGCTGGGTCGTCCTCCACGTCACGATCGGTCGGCGTGACCTCGACGTGCGTCGCTGGCTGATCGTCTTCCTGGTCGGGGTGGGGATCGCGACGACGCTGATCTGGCCGCCCGTGTTCGAGTCCCTCGCAGGCCACTGAGGCCAGCGATGGGCCGGGGCGCTCTCGCGGTGACCGGCGGTGCGAGCGCGGTGGCCGGGGCCCTCACGGGGGCGCCGGCGGCTGCCCAAGAGCGCGCGTGGGAGTGGGGCATGCACCCGATGGCCTGGATGTGGGGAGTCGGCGGGCTGGCCATGGTGCTGATGATGGTGCTCGTCTGGGGGCTCGTCGTCGCCGCCGTGATTTTCGTGGTCCGCGGGCTCCTGGCCGCCGACCGCCGATCGGGGCGGGACACGGCCCTCGAGATCCTGCGCGAACGCTACGCGCGGGGCGAGATCGGTCGGGAGGAGTTCGAGGCGCGACGCAGGGACCTCAGCTGAGGAGGCGCGACGATGCCGACGACGTTCCGCCGGATCCTCCACCCCTTCGACTTCTCGTCCCGGACGGGCCCGACGGCCACGTGAGCCCCAGTACCCGGGAGCAGATCCAGAAGTCCTCGCGGCAGTACGCGCGCCGGGGGCTCGACCGCCTGCGGGCGCGAGCCGCCCGGGCGGGAGTGAAGGCGCGGGCGGTGGTGGCCGAGTAGCCGCCTGCCGGCGCGCGCGTGAGCCGCCGCGCGGTCCCGCCCGAACGGCTGTCGCCAGGCCAGCTTGGCGCCGAGCCCGGGCCGGGTCAGGCGCGCGCATCCGCCGCGAGCGCGGCGCGTGAGGTACGCCGCTCGACGTGGAAGCCTACGTGGATGACTTCGACGCCAGGGTCATCGGCGCCTACGCGAAGGGGATGGGCTCCCCGGAGCTCCCGGCGGACGTCGGCGTCGCGCGCAGCCTGATCCCCCGGGCACCGCCGCGCTCCGGGACTTTTCCTATCTCTCGCCGGAGATTCCCGAGGCCATCGCCGAGCGGTGCGTCGGCTGCATGACCTGCGTCACCGAATGCCCGGACACGGCGATCCTGGCCAGGCCATCCCGGCCTCGCGGCTCGACGCCGAGCTGGGAGCGGTCGGCGATCCGGCCGAGCGACGGTTTCTCGTCTCCCACTGGGTCAAGCTCGGAAGTACTTCGACGTGCCGCCCGGAAGGGGCTCGAAGGCGCGATGTTCGGGATCGCCGTGGACCCGACCAGAGTCCCTCTCGCGGATGCTCGCATCGGGGATGGACATCAGGGCGCTCGTCCTGGATACGCAGGTGTACTCCAACACCGGGGCTCCTGGCCGCCCGGGACGAGCGCCTGGCGAACTGGCGGAGGCTCCAGGAGCTCGCCGGGCTCCGGCCGGCCGCGCCGGCGGTCCGAGGGGCCTGAGCGCGCCGTCTCGTGACCTCGGTCGACCCGATCGGCAGGCCGGCGCGCGGTTCGTCCCCGGCGGCCCCCCTCACGGGCGCGCGCCCGCCGGGGCCGGCGCGGCGCGCCGCCGCTGCGCGGCGAGCACCCCGCCCAGGAGCGCGAAGCCCGCGAGGTCGGTGGCGAGCCCCGGCTTGATCAGGAGCAGCGCGGCCCCGAGCAAGGCCAGCCGCTCGAGCACGCCGGCCGGGCGCAGGAGGAACCCCATGGCCCCCGCGGCGAGCGCCACCACGCCCAGGCACGCGGTGAGCGCGGCCCAGGCGATCTTGAGCGGCGCCCCGTGCAGGAGCAGCGCCGGCGCGTACACGAACATGTAGGGCACGATGAACCCGGCGAGCCCCAGGCGGACGGCGACCACGCCGGTCCGCACCCAGTCGGCGCGCGCGATCGTCGCCGCCACGTAGACCGCCGCGCAGACCGGGGGCGTGATGGCGGAGATGATGGCGAAGTAGAAGACGAAGAGGTGCGCCGCCAGGGGCAGCGCGCCGAGCTGGATCAGCGCCGGCGCGACCACCGAGGCCGCCAGCACGTAGGCCGCGGTGGTCGGCAGCCCCATGCCCAGCACGAGGCAGACGAGCATCGCGAAGAAGAGCGCCGCGGCCAGGCTCTGCCCGCTGGCCGCGATGATGAACTCCGAGAGCTTCACGCCGACGCCGGTCAGGTTGATCATGCCCATGACGATCCCCGCCGCGGCGATCAGCGTCGCGACCTGCACGATGCTCCGCCCGCCCGCCTCGAAGGCCCGCCAGAGGCTCTGTGCCCGTGCGCGACAGTCCGCCCACGAGCGGCCCGACGCCACGAAGAGCGCGAGCGCGGCGACGAGCGACCAGAACGTCGAGGTCTGCGCCGTGTAGCCGCGCAGCAGGAACCAGCACAGCAGCACGACGGGCACGAAGAGCGCGGCCGAGCGCCGCCACGCGAAGACCTCCCGCGCCCGCGGCATGAGCTCCGGGGGGACGGTGGCGAGGTTCGCGCGGCGCGCCTCGAAGTGGATCGCCGCCCCGCAGCCCAGGTAGTAGAGGATCGCGGGCAGCGCCGCCGCCACCGCGACCTGCGCGTAGGGGATCTGGAGCAGCTCGGCCATGATGAAGGCCCCCGCCCCCATCACCGGCGGCATGATCTGCCCGCCTGACGACGCCGTGGCCTCCACCGCCGCGGCGAACTCGGGCCGGTAGCGCATCCGCTTCATGAGCGGGATGTTGAAGATCCCGTCGACGACCACGTTGGCGACCGCCGAGCCCGAGATCGTCCCGAAGAACGCCGAGGAGACCACGGAGACCTTCGCGGGCCCGCCCCAGGAGCGGCCGGCCACGAGCCGGGCGAGGTCCACGAACGTCTCGCCGCCGCCCGTGTGGTAGAGCACCGCGCCGAAGACGAGGAAGACGGCGACGAGCGTGGCCGAGATGCCGGTGACGGGGCCCAGGATGCCCTGCGTGGAGAGGTAGAGCGTCTCCTGGATGGTGGTCCAGCCGAAGCCGCGGTGCCCCCACACGCCGGGGATCAGGTGGCCCCACCACGCGTAGAGGATGGCCAGGCCGGCGAGGGCGGTGAAGGCGAGGCCGACGGTGCGACGGGCGGCCTCGAGCGTGACGAGGGTGAGGACGGTGCCGAGGAGGAGGCCGGCCCGCGTGGTCTCGCCGGGGTTCTCCATGATCCAGTCGTAGTGACGGATCACGTAGCCGAGCGCGGCGAGCGCGCCGGCGGCGAGCAGCACGTCGACCACCGAGGGGCGGTGGGCGGGCGAGCGGCCCGGCCGCGCCGGGTGCAACACGACGCACAGCGTGAAGGCGAAGGCCAGGTGGAGCGCCCGCTGGATCAGGTCGGGGAAGGCGCCGGTGAAGGGCGCCGAGGTCCAGACGTGGAAGAGCGCGAACGCCGTGGCCGCGACCGCGACGCCCGCCGCGAGCCCGCCGCGGAGCGGACGCGCCTCGGGCTCGTCCGTCGGGGGCGCGTCGGGCGGGGGCTCGGCGGCCCGCACGTCCGCGCCGGTCACGCGCTACCGGGCCTCGGGCGGGACCAGGTGGTCGGGGAGCCGGAGGCCCCGGTCGCGGTAGTACCGGACGGCGCCCGCGTGCAACGGCGACTGCGCGGTCTCCACCGTGAGCCGCGGGATGTCGTCGGCCGTGCCCTTGAAGGCGGCCTTCTGATGCTCGAGCCCCTCGGCGACCGCCTTGACGAGCCGGTAGACGAGCTCGTCGGGGAAGGTCCTGGGCGCGGCGAAGCCGACGATGATGCCCGTCGTCCAGAACTCGCCCATGCCCTTGATGGACCCCGCGGGGACCTTGACCCACGGGATGTGGGGCCGCAGGGCCTTGAGCTTCTTCATCTCGGCCTCGGTGAAGGGCAGCACGCGCACGGGCGTCGCGGTGGCGATGTCGAGCGTGGAGGCGTCGAGCGCGAAGCCGTTGCCCGCCTTGGCGTAGCCCACGATGCGCTTGTCCTTCATGGCGTCCACGGCGTCGGCGGTGCCCATGCGCTGCCAGTCCGGCTTGATCCCGAGCTCCGTCAGCACGACCTCGGTCATCTTCTCGGTGGCCGAGCCCCGGATGCCCGGGTTGAACTTCTTGCCCGTGAGCTCGTAGACGCTCTTGATGCCCGTCTCCTCGCGGACGACGACGTAGTTGGCGGAGACCGTGTAGACCCACAGGAGGCGGATGTCCGGGAACGGCGCCTCCTTCCAGTGCTCCTGCCCCTTCCAGGCGAGGTAGACCTGCTCGACGGTGACGAGCCCGTAGTCGAGCGTGCCCTTCAGCATCCGCTTGAGGTTGTCCACCGTGGCCCCGGTCTCCACCACGGTGACGTCCGCGTCGGGCACCGCGAGGTTGATCGCCTTCGCGGCGCCGACGCAGTAGGCGTAGTGGCTCGAGGCCGTCTGGGTGCACCCCATCGCGAGGCGCCGCTTCTGGGCGTCGGCGGGGCCGAGGCCGCCGAGGAGGAGGACGATCGCCGCGAGTCCTGCCGCTGCCGAGGCGCGCCAGCCCATAGCTCCCTCCCGGGAGGGCGGTCGTGCGACCGCGCGTTCGAGCCGAGGTCCGCCGCGCCGGCGCCGGAGCGCCGGCGGCAGGGCGAGCATAGTCAAACTCCCGGGGGCGGTAAAGGCGCCCCGGGGTCGGGCGCCGGGCCCGCGGCGGCGTGGCGGCGCAGGGCGCGGCGATCGACCTTGCCGGCGGGCGTCCGGGGGAGCGCGGCGACGAACTCGACCAGGCGCGGGTACTCGTGTCGCGCGAGCCGGTCGCGCGTGAAGTCCTGGAGCTCGCGGGCGAACGCGGCGTCGCCCGGGCGTGCGCTCACGACGAAGGCCTTCACGACCTGGCCTCGCACCGGATCGGGGACCCCGATCACGGCGACTTCGCGCACGTCGGGGTGCTGGAGCAGCACCTGCTCGATCTCCACCGCGCTCATCGTCCAGCCGGCCGAGACGATCACGTCGTCGGCCCGCCCGGCGTGGTACACGTAGCCGTCCTCGTCCACCCAGCCGAGGTCCCCCGTGGCGACCCAGGCGCCCCGGCGCCAGACGCGGATCTCGCCGACGCGCCCGGGCGGACACGGGGTGCCGTCGGGCGCCTGGACCTCGACGCGCACGCCGGGCACGGGCTTGCCGAGCGCGCCCGGGCGCGGCGTGTAGTCCTCGGCACCCGGGTAATCGGCGAGGACCACGCCGACCTCGGTGGTGCCGTACATGCTGCAGAGCGGGACGCCGAAGAGCGCCTCGACGAACGCCCGGGTCGGCGCGTCGATGGGCTCGCCGGTGTAGGAGAGCTTGCGGATCGCGTACCGGAAGTCGGCCGCCCGCCCGCAGGCCCGGATCAGCCGGTAGTGGGTCGCTGCCGCCGAGAGCGTCGTGGTGCCGTAGTCCTGCAGCGCGCGGAGCAAGCGCACCGGGTCGAACCGGCCGGCGTACGCGCCGGCAGTGACGCCGAGGGCCAGCGGCGCGAGCGTGCCGTGCCAGAGCCCGTGGCCCCACGCGGGCGACGAGGGGCAGAAGAACTCGTCGCCCGGGCGGATGCCGGTGCCGTAGAGCGCCGCGACCATGAGGGGGACGATCGCGCGGTGCGCGTGGGGCACCGCGGCGGGAAGCCCGCGGGTCGTGCCCGAGGTGTACTGGAGCACGGCCAGGTCGTCCGCGCGCGTGCGGGGGACCCAGCGCGCGGGCTCGCGCGCGAGCGCCGCGAGGAACGCCTCGTCGGCCACGACGACCTCGGCGCCGCCCACGGCCCGCGCCAGGGCGGCGTGCGCCGCGTCGGTGAGGAGCAGCCGCGGCCGGCAGTCCTCCACCCGCAGCCGGAGCGCCTCGGGGCCGAAGAGGGTGAAGAGCGGCACGACGACGGCGCCGCGCTTCAGGACGCCGAAGAGCGCGGCGTAGAAGGCGAGCGACGGCTCGAGCATGAGCGCCACCCGGTCGCCCGGGTTGACCCCGCGCGCCGCGAGCCAGTGGGCGACCCGCCCGGACCAGGCCGCGAGGTCGTCGAAGGTGAGCGCCTCGTCGCCTCCGTCGGCGCGCGCGAGGCGCAGGGCCACGCGCCCCGCGCCCGCGTGCCGGTCCAGGCACTCGTGGGCGATGTTCAGGTGCTCCCGGTCGCCGTCGAACAGGGCCCAGAGCGCCGCGGGCGTACAGTGGCGCTGGGCGTCGGCGTAGCGTGTGACGTCGGTGAGTCGGGCCACGCGCGCGTCGCGCGGGGCCATGGTCAGCCGGTGGGCCGGGGCGCGCCCGGCCGGCGCGGGAGCACGACGACCGCCTGCCCGACCGCGGTCGTCTCGCCGCGCTGGTCGACGGCCGCGAGGTCGAGCGTGACCTCGCCGCGCCCGTCGACCTCCGCCTTGGCCGCGACGGTGCCGCGGCACCAGGTCGTGTCGCCGAGCAGGTTGTGCCGGCGGACTTCCACGCGCAGGCGCGCCAGGGTGCCGGCGTCGCCCATCCAGTTGGTGACCAGGTGGCCGAGCCAGCTCACGCGCTCGGGGCCGTAGTCGTACGCGGCCGGCACGCCCACGGCCCGCGCGAACGCGTCGTCCCAGTGCACGCGCTCGGGCGGCTCGGGCGCCCCGAAGGCGTTCGAGATCGCCAGCGCCGGGTGCCGCTCGAAGAGCTCGACGGCGAGGCCGTGCGCGCGGATGTAGAGCCCGCCCCAGCCTTGCAGGAACGCGATCACGGAGGTCACCGTGAGCGGGCCCTTGACGACCTCCGGGAGCGCCTCGCCCACGGTTACGTCCTCCCAGTACCGGGGCGTCGCGCCGCGGACCTCCTCGCGGCGATAGGCGTCGCGGATCCGTGCGAGCGCCTCGGGCGTGTAGCGCGCGGGCGTCAGGGCCCCGTACTTGCCGCGGGCGCGGGCGGCGTCGCGCTCCGTGCGGAAGCACCAGGCGTCGGCCACGGCGACGACGGTCCCGGTCTGGTCGCGGAAGGTCGTCCGGTAGGTCTGCTGGATCGCGCGCCCGGCGAAGGCCGAGCGGCGCTCGACGAGGTCGAGCAGGACGCTCTCGCCGACGAGGCGGTCGCCCTCGCGGATCGGGCGGTGCCAGCGGAAGTCCGCGCCGCCGTACATGGCGTGCACGCCGGGCAGGCCGCCGACGTAACCGGACACGATCCGGTCCATCGCGAAGAGGATGGTCGGGGGCGCGATGCCGCGGCGCAGCCAGAAGGGGTTGCGGTCGCCGATGCCGTCGGCCCAGTGGCGGATCGCATCGCGCGTGACGACCTCGACGTACGGCGGGGGCCGGCGGACGGGCTTGCCGACGAAGCTCCGTAGCGCCGCGAGCGCCTCGTCGGTGATCCGGGGGAAGGTCCAGGTCGTCGTGGCCGGGATGGTACGCAGCGGGCGAGGTCGGGTCAACTCCCGTCGGCGCCCGTGCGCCGGGGCCGCGGGCGCGGGGCGACGCTCGGCGGCGCGCTGGCGACGTCGTCCCTCGCGGGCCGGCCGCGCGGGGAGTAGACTCACCTCGAGACGTCGGGGAGGGGTGCCCATGCTGCGCAGGAGTCTCGCGCTCGCCCTCGCGGTCGCCGTGATGCTCGCCGCGCTGCCGCGCCCGGCCGCGGCCGGCGGGCGGGTGATCGTCGCGCCCTCGTTCGGATCGGTGGTCGTCGTCACGCCCCGCCATCACGTCGTCCACCGGCCGGTCGTCGTCACGCCGTTCGTCGTCAAGCCGTTCGTGGTGACGCCCTTCGTCGTCAAGCCCTTCGTCGTGACGCCGGTCGTCGTGGCGCCCGTCGTCCCCACGACCGTGGTGACCGTCACGCCCGTCTGGGTGCCGGGCTTCTGGTCGTGGAACGGCGCCACGTGGGTGTGGGTGCCCGGCCACTGGGTCACGCCCTGACGGAGGGCCCGTGCCCGCCCTCCTTCCGCTGGCGGTCCTCGGCGTGCTCGCCCTGACGGCGGCGCTCGGAGCCCTGCTCTGGGTCGCGGCGGTCGGTGCGCTCGGGATCCTGGTCGGCGCGCAGCGGGTCACCGCGCGCCGCGCCGCGCTCGTCGTCGCCGGCCTCGTGCTCGCCGCGGTCGCCTACGTCGCGCTGGCCGTCGCCGTCGGAGGCCCGCTGGGCGCCGGGCCGACGTCCTAGCCCGTCCCTGCCCACGCGGCTGTGACGGGCGCCGCGGCGGCAGGGCACCGCGCGAGGCGCCGCCTCGCACGGTGCGTGATCCCGCGCGGAGTTGCGACCGCGGGGCCCGTGGCCCCGGGCGCGCATCGTCGTCCGAGCGCGCGAGGACGACGTGCCGTCTCTCGGCGGGATCGTGTCGACGGCGATCGGGGCGCTGCTGCTGGGGTCGGGGCCGGCAGCGGATCTCGCACCCGCGCGGCCCGCCCTCGCCGCGCTCGCCCCCTCGGCGCCGCCCCGTCCGCCCGCCGTCGTCCCGACGCCGTCCGCCGAGATTCGCCCGCCCGCGCCCCCGGGGCTCGCGCCGCCCGGCCCGGCGCCGCCCGGAGCGCCCACGACGCCGCCCGCGCCGTCGCCGCCGAGTCCGCGGCCCGGTCCCCCGCCGAGCGCGCCGCCCGCGCCGGTCCCCGCGCCTCCGGCGCGGGGGGGTCCCGCGCTCACGGCGCTGGCGCCGGTCGAGGTCTGGGCGGACGGGTTCGATGAGCCGCAGGGCCTCGCGGTCGACGAGGCCGGGCGCGTCTACGTCGCCGATCGGCGCGCGGGCGCGGTCGTGCGCGTCGAGCTCGACCGGACCCGCACGCTCCTCGCCCTCGGCCTCGAGCGCCCGGTCGGGCTCGCCTTCGACGGGGACGGGCGCCTCCTCGCGGTCGAGGAGCGCGCGGGACGCGTCACGCGCCTCGAGCCCGACGGCGCGCGGACGACCCTCCTCGCCGGGCTCGAGCGCCCGCGCTGGCTCGCGCTCGACGAGGAGGGGACGCTCTACGTCACGACGCGCCTGGCCGGCGTCGCGGCGCGCTTCGCCGGCGCGCCGGGGGCGCCGCCGCCGAACGAGGGGTCCCGACGAGAGGGCGCCGGGCCCGCCGCGGCCCTCGAGCCGGAGGGGCATCGCGCGGCGCCCGACGAGCGCATCATGGAACCGGACGACGACGACGCCGACCTTGGCACGCCGGCCGAGGCGGAGCCTGAGGCCGTCGTGGCGCGCGATCGCGCCGGGCGCGCGTGGCTCGTCGCGGCCGGGTTCCACGGGCTCGAGGGGCTCGCGCTCGAGTCCGGGGCGGTGCTGGTCGCCGCGCGCGGCCACCGAGACCTGCCGGGGCTGAGCGGCGTCTTCCGCGTGTCCCGCCTGACGGGCGGCGGAGGCGGGGCGCCCGTCCACCTCCCCGCCTCTGACGCGCTCCTGCACCCGGTCGGCCTCGCGCTCGACCGCGTCGGGGCGCTCTTCGTCGCGACCCGCGCGCGCCGCGACGCCTCGCCCGCGCGGGGCGCGATCGCGCGGCTCGACGCCCGCGCGCTCGTCTTCGCCGAGGGCCTCGCGCGGCCCGCCGGCCTCGCGTTCGCCCCGCGCGGCGACCTGCTCGCCGCGGACGCCCGGGCGGGGCACGTGCTGCGGTTCCTGGCGCCGGCCGCGCCCGTCGTGGACGCGCCGGCCTTCACGAACCGCCCGGTCGTCACGCTCGGGGGGACGACCGAGCCCGGAGCCCGGCTCGACGTGTTCCACGACGCCGCGCCGGGCGCGTCGAGCCCGGCCGCCGACGCCGGGCCCGTGCACGTCGCGCGCGCGCAGGCCGACGCGGCCGGCACCTTCGCGGTCGAGCTCGCCCTCGCCCCCGACCGCCCGAACGGGTTCGAGGTCTACGCGACGGCGCACGGCGGCGCGGGGCTCACCGGCGAGCCCCGCGTCCTCACCGTGGTCCACGACGCCGTGGCGCCCGCGGTCGCGCTGCTCGCGCCGCCGCCGGGCGCGCACGTCCGCGGGCCGGTGGCGGTCGAGGCGCAGGCGGCCGACGCGGCGAGCCAGGTCGCGTACCTCGAGCTCGCGGTCGACGGGCGCCCGCTCGCCGCCGGGCTCGAGCCGCCCCCGCCCGCGCCCGCGGTCAGGGCCCGGCTCGTCTGGGACACGCGCGCGCTCGCGGACGGCGTCCACACGCTGACGGCGTCGGCGCGCGACCGCGCCGACAACCACGCACGCCTCGCGCGCGTCGTCACCGTGGACCACACGCCGCCCGAGACGACGCTCCTGCCCGGGCCCGCCGTGGTCGCGGTCGGCGTCCCGCTCACGGTCGAGGTCGACGGGACCGACAACCTCACGCCGGCGGGCGACCTCGCCTTCGCCTGGCGGCTCGACGGCGGTCCCTGGTCCGCGCCGGGCCCCGCGCGCGGCCTGACGCTCCCGGCGCTCGCGCCCGGCGCGCACCGGCTCGAGGTGCGGGCGCGCGACCTGGCCGGCAACGACGATCCCACGCCCGCGACGCGCGAGATCCACGTCACCGCGCTCACCGTCCGGATCACGCATCCCGAGGCCGGGAGCACGGTGGAGGCCGGCGCGTTGGTCGTCGAGGGCACGGTGGAGGGCGGAGCGGACGACGTCGGCGTCGTCGTCGACGGGACCGCGGCCGCCGTCCAGGGCGGCCGGTTCCTCGCGCTCGTCGCGCTGGCTCCGGGCCCGGTGACGCTCGTGGCGACCGCGCGGAGCGGCGCCGCGACGAGCGCGGACACGGTGGCGGTGACGGTCGTCGCGCCGGCCCCGGGCGCGCCGGCGCTCCACGCGAGCCCCGCGGCGGGCGCCGCCCCGCTCGCCGTGCGGTTCGCGCTGACGGGCGCGGAGGGCGCGGCGGCCGTGGCGCTCGACCTGGATAGCGACGGCGTCGCGGAGTTCACGGGGCCCGCGCTCGAGGGCGAGGTCTTCGTCCTGCCGCGCCCGGGGCTCTACACGCCGACCGTGACGATCACCGACGCGGCCGGCGGGCGGACGACGGCGCGCACGGTCGTGGAGGTCGTCGACGCCGCCGCGCTCGACGCACGGCTCCAGGCCTCCTGGGCCGCGCTCCGGGAGGCGCTCCGGCGGAGCGACGTGGACGCGGCCGCCGCGCTGTTCGCCGAGGGCGTGCGCGAGGTCTACCGGGGGGCGCTCGCGGCCCTGGCGGCCGTCGGGGCGCTGCCGCAGGTCGCGGGCGACCTCGGGGCGCTCCAGCTCGTCCAGGTCCGCGAGCGCGCGGTCGAGTACGAGCTCCGCGCGGTGCGGGACGGGCGGACGTATTCCTTCTACGTCCTGTTCGTCGTCGACGCGGACGGGCGCTGGCGGCTGCGCGCGCTGTGACGCGCCGGGCCGAGGGCCGGCGGGGGCGCGCCCGGCTCAGGCCGGCGGCTCGCGGCGCCAGACCTCGACGCGGCCGGCCGGCGGATCGACCCGCACCCAGTCGCCCGTGCGGATCGTCTGGACCGGGTCGGGGACGAGCCGGTCCATCAGCGCGATTCCCGCCAGCACGGCGCCCTGGACCATCACGGGGTTGGCCCAACCGAAGAGCATGGCGGCCGGCGCGAGCCCGCGGGCGCGGAGGTCCAGGAGCGCCCACGAGGTCGCGAAGCCCCCCTTGGCCACGGGGCAGACGAAGACCGTGCCCGCGAGCGCGCGGCCGTAGAGCGGATGCGTCGCGCGGCTGATCCGGCCGGTCGTGCGGTCCAGGTCGTAGCGCGCGCTGAAGCCCTCCGTCGAGACGAGCGCCTCGCCCTCGACCGGCGCGCCGACGCCGGGGTGGCCGGTGAGCACGGCCGTCGGCGGCCCCGGCGGCCTGCCCGCCGGGGTAGTCACCACGGGAGCCGCCCGTGCACGGCCGCCTCCACGCACACGGCCGTCGGTCGGAACACGGGCGTGTAGCCCGCGGCGGGGATGATGTTGGCGAGCTTCGCCGAGTCGGTGACGATCGTGCGGAAGCCATGGAGCTCGGCGAGCAGGCGCGGGGTCATGATGTAGAAGCACGGCCCGGCCAGGATCCGGCCGCCCGCGGCCTCGATCGCCGCCGCGTAGCCCGCGCGCTCGGCGAGCGCGCGCACCTGGGCGTTGGTGGTGAGGAACAGGCGCGTGCGCGGGTGCACGCGCCGGCCGCGCAGCCGCTCGGCGAGCTCCCGGAGCTCGAAGAGCGACAGGTGCGGCGTGCCGAAGACGACCACGTCGACCTCGTCGCGGTCGGGGACGAAGGCGCGGTAGACGCGGTCCAGGTCGCCGGGCTCGACCAGGATCCGCCCCCGCGGCGCCTGCCCGCCGAAGGCCTCGGCGAGCGTGCGCGCCTCCGGCGTGACGCCGACCACGTGGAACATGGCGAGCGACCCGTACGAGGCGAGCGTCGCGCCGAGGTGCTTGAGCGCGTCGGCCGAGGGCTCGACCTCGAGGCCCGCGAACACCGGCACGAGCCAGTAGTGGGTGAGCTGCCGGCCCACGAGCACGCCAAGCGCGCCCCAGTCGCTCACGCACCGGGGCTGGTCGCGGACCTCCACGAGGTGGGTCCCCCGCCGGCACTCGGGCAGGTGCATGCCGTAGGCGGGCACGCGCCCGGTGAGGGCGGCCCAGTACGAGGCCGGGCCGCCCTCGAAGTTCGTGCGGGCGCCCGCCACCGCGTTGGCGAAGATCACCGTGCCCGTGTCGCCCCACGCGAGGTGCTCCCCGAAGCGCGGCGTGCAGCCGGCCTGGTAGTTGATGCAGGAGTCCAGGGGCACGGCCCCCATGCCCACGACGAGCTCTCGGAGCCGCCGCTCCTGCGCCGCCACCGCCTCGGGCTGACCGAGCTCGCGGTAGGCGTCGAAGTCGACGTTGCGGGCGTTGGTGGTCGTGGGCACGACGAACCGCGCGCCCGCGCGCGCGAGGGCCTCGACGTAGGCGAGGCCGGCCTCGCCCATCGACTCCGGGTCCCCGGTGAGGTGCGCGGAGGCGACCCGGACCATCCGCTCGGCGCCGAAGAACCGCCCGACCGCGATCTGCCGCTCGAGCGCCTCGCGGGCCGGCGCGCCCCAGCGGCCGGCCAGGATCGCCTCCTCCTCGGCCGTGAGCCGCACGGCTACTTGCGGATGCCGATGCGCGCGGCCATCTGCGTGTAGTAGGCGGCCTGCTCCTCGACGAACGCCTTCATCTCGGCCGCGTTGAGGTGGTCGATGGTCATCCAGAGCCGATCGGTGGCGGCGACGAAGGCCGGGTCGCGGACCATCTCGGCGATCGCCGCCTCCCAGTGGCGGACGATCGCGTCCGGCACCGCGGCGGGCAGCGAGATCCCCGCCCACCAGGCGACGCTCACGCCCTTCATCACGCCCTGCTCGGCGGCGGTCGGCACATCCGGGATGTAGCGGATCCGCTTCGGCGCGAGCACCGCCAGGAGGCGGACCTTGCCCGCCTCCACCATGGCCTTGGCCTCGGCCACCGAGTGGATGGCGAGCAGCACGTGCCCGCCCGCGAGCTTGGTCATGGAGTCCGCGGCGCCGTCGGTGATCACCATCTTCGTCCGCGCCGGGTCGACCCCGATCTGCGTGAACCAGTCGAAGGCGGTGTAGCGCGATGGCCCGGCCGGGCCCACGGAGCTCCACACGAGCTTCTCGGGGTTCGCCTTGACCCATTCCGACAACTCCCGGAAGTCCTTCCACGGCGCGTCGGCCTTGACGGCGAACACCATCGGGTCGAGCACGATGCGTCCGGCCCACTTGCGGTCGGCGAGCGTGAGCGGCGGCGTCTTCCAGGCGCCGATCATCATCGGGGCGGTCGTGTGGATGTCCATCAGGACCGTGTAGCCGTCGGGGCGCGCCTCCTTGAGCGCGTACCGGGCCCCGATGACGCCGCCGCCGCCGGGCTTGTTCACCACGAGCAGCGGCTGGCCCCAGCGCTTGCCGAGGTAGTCCGCCGTGGCGCGGGCGATCAGGTCGGTACCGCCGCCCGGCACGAACGGCACGACGATCTCCACCGGGCGGGTCGGATAGGGCTGCGCCGCGGCGCTCACGGGCAGGAGCGCCGCCAGCGCGGCCAGGACGCAGAGCACGGTCCTCCAGGCTGTCATCGCACGGACCTCCTTGGTCGGGATACGGGGGTGGTCATGGCGCCTCGGCGGCCTCGGCCGAGGCCACGCGCGCGAGCGTGCCCCGTACGAGGACCAGCGACAGCGCGAAGAGCCCCGCGGCGCCGGCGAGCAGGCCGAGCGCCAGCGGGCGCGCGACGAAGATCCGCGGGTCGCCGCCGCTCATCGAGAGCGACTGGATCAGGTTCTTCTCGAGCAGGGGCCCGAGGATGAACGCGAGCACGAGCGGCGCGAGCGGCCAGTGGTACTTGCGCAGCACGTAGCCCGCCACGCCCGCCACCAGGCTCACGGCCACGTCGAAGAGGCTGTTGCGCACGCTGTACGTCCCGAGGAAGGCGAGGAGCAGGATCAGCGGGCCGAGGACGCCGTAGGGAATGCGCGTGATCCGCACCCAGAGGCCGATCAGCGGCAGGTTGAGCGCGAGCAGGATCACGTTGCCCACGTAGAGGCTCGCGATCACCGTCCAGGCGAACTCCGCGTTGCGCTGGAACAGGAGCGGGCCCGGGCTGAGCCCGTAGACCGTGAGGCCGCCCAGCAGCAGCGCGAGCGGCGGCGAGGCCGGGATGCCGAGCGCCAGGAGCGGGATGAAGCCCGCCGAGCTCGTGGCGTTGTTGGCCGACTCGGGGCCCGCGACGCCCTCGAGCGCGCCGCGGCCGAAGCGGCTCGGGTCCTTCGCGACCTTCTTTTCCGCGTCGTAGGCGAGGAAGGTCGTCACGCTCGGCGCGCAGCCGGGCAGGAGCCCCAGCAGGAAGCCGATCGCGGTGCCCCGCAGGATCGCCGGGGCGCTCACCCGCAGGTCGGCCCAGCTCGGGAGGACGCCGCGGATGCGCGGGGCCACCGCCGTGCGCGCCTCCTCGATCCCCAGGAAGACCTCGGAGATGGCGAAGAGGCCGACGATCAGCGCGATGAGGTCGACCCCGCCGTAGAGCGCCGTGACCCCGAAGGTGAAGCGCGGCTGCGCCGTGGCGGGCCCGAGGCCGACCAGCGCGAGCAGGGAGCCCACGAGCGCGAGCGCCACGCCCTTGGCCGGCGCGGCGCCGGAGAGCGAGGTGACGACCGTGAAGGCGAGCACCATCAACGCGAAGTACTCCGGCGGGCCGAAGCGCAGCGCCTGGTCGGCCAGGACGGGGGCGAAGAACGTGAGCGCGACGACGCCGAGCGTGCCGGCCACGAACGAGCCGATCGCCGCCACGCCGAGCGCCGGGCCGCCGCGCCCCTGCTGGGCGAGCGGGTAGCCGTCCCAGCAGGTCGGCACCGAGGCCACCTCGCCCGGGATGTTCAGGAGGATGGCGGTCGTCGAGCCGCCGTACATGGCCCCGTAGTAGATCGCCGCGAGCATGATGATGGCGGGCACCGGCGGCAGCACGGCGGTCAGCGGGAAGAGGAGCGCGATCGCGGCCGTCGGGCCGAGCCCCGGCAGCACCCCCACGAGCGTGCCGAGGAAGGCGCCGAGGAACGCCATCAGGAGGTTCAGGGGCGCGAGCGCGGCGACGAGGCCGCCCGCCAGGTGGCTCAGGGCCTCCACCGCTCACACCCCGAGCCAGCCCGTCGGCAGGGGCTGGAGGAGCCACACGCGGAACATCAGGTAGAGCGCCCCGGTGGTCGCGAGCGCCGCGAGCGCGGCCACCCACCAGCGGTAGCCGCCCATCGTCCGGTAGAGCGCGGCGGCGACCAGGAGGGTGCTGAGCGTGTAGCCGGCGTAGGGCGCGAGCGCGTAGTAGGCGGCGAGCGCCCCCGCGCTCGCGACCAGCCGCGCGCGCTCGGGGCCGCGGGGCCAGCGCACGCGCGGCGTCGGCCAGCGGGCCAGGGCGAGCACGTGGGCGGCGACCGCGAGGAGCCCGAGGCCCACCAGGCGCGGCAGCGTGTCGTCGCCCACGACCGCGCCGGCCACGAGCTCCTCGCGCAACGTCGCCAGCCGACGCGCCTCGAGCAGCGCGCCCGCGCCCAGGAGCGCCAGGAGGGAGCCGGCTACGATCCGCTCGCGCATCGCCGCGCCTCGAACGGCCGCTATGCTACCGCGGAACCGCGCGCGGGCCGGGGGGGCCCGGCCGGGATACCGCCGGGGGCAGGGCTGTGCCATCATGCGGGCGCCCCGCCCCGCCGCGGCGGGGCAGGAGGAGGCCCATGACCCCCGTGGCCCGCGCGCTCGGCGCCCCGCTCCTGCTCGCCCTCGTCACGCTCGCCGGCCTCGCGCTCGCGGCCCCGCCCCTGTCGGCGCAGACCCCCGCGGCCGACCTCGTGCTCCTGAACGGCAAGGTGGTGACCGTCGACGCGCAGTTCTCGATCCGCGAGGCCCTCGCGATCCGCGGCACCCGGATCCTGGCGGTCGGGACGACCGACGAGATCCGGCGCCTGGTGGGCCCGGCGACGCGCGTGGTGGACCTCGGCGGTCGCACCGTGCTGCCCGGGCTCGTCGACTCCCACCTCCACGCGATCCGGACCGGCCTCACCTACGACCTCGAGCTCCCGTGGGTGGACGTGACGTCGCTGGCCGAGGGGCTCGAGCGGATCCGCGCGGCGGCGCGCCGCCTGCCGCCGGGCACCTGGATCCGCGTGGCGGGCGGCTGGCACGAGAGCCAGTTCGCCGAGCAGCGGCTGCCCACGCGCGACGAGCTCGACCGCGCGGCGCCCGACCACCCGGTGTGGGTGCAGCGGCTCTACGAGCGCGTCGTCCTGAACAGCCAGGCCCTCAGGGCGCTCGGCCTCGGCCCGGGCACGCCGGACCCGCCGCGCGCCACGGTCGTCCGCGACGCCGCGGGCCATCCGACGGGCGTCGTCACCGGGGGGTTCTTCGCCGTCCAGGGACTGCTGGCGCGCCTGCCCCGGCCGACGCTCGAGGAGCAGATCCGGAGCACGCGGAACTGGTTCCGCGAGCTGAACCGCGTCGGGCTCACGACCATCGGCGACGTCGCCGGCGGCGGGCTCGTCTGGCCGGACGACTACCGGGCGGTGGAGGCGCTGCACCGGCGGGGCGAGCTCACGGTGCGCGTGCGGTGGTACATGCAGCCGAACCGGCCGGGGCGCGAGATGGAGGCGATCCGTCAGTTCATCGCCGCCCACCCGCCCGGGAGCGGCGACGACTGGATGCGCCCGGTGGGGATCGGCGAGCAGGTGACCGCGAGGACCTTCGACGGCGACATCGCGGGCGCGACGACGACGCCGCCGACCTTCACGCCCGACGCGCTCGAGGAGTGGCGCCACGTCGTGCGCCTCATCGTGGAGAGCGGCTGGCGCTTCCAGGTCCACACGACGCGCGACGCCTCGGCGCGCCAGCTCCTGCCCGCCGTCGAGGCGCTCCACCGGCAGCAGCCGCTCACCGACCGGCGCCTGGCGTTCGCCCACCTGGAGGACGTCTCGGTGGAGACGGCCGAGCGCATCAAGGCGCTCGGCGGCGGCATCACCGTCCAAAACCGGCTGATCTACGCCGGCGAGCACGTGCTCCGCACCTTCGGCCCGGACGTGGCGCGTCGCGCGCCGCCGCTCAAGACGCTGCTCCGGCTCGGCGTGCCCCTCGGCGGCGGCACCGACGCCACGCGCGTGGCGCCCTATCAGCCGTTCTGGTCGCTCTGGTGGATGGTCACCGGCAAGACGATCGCGGGCGTGCCGATCCGGGCGCCGGAGGAGAACCTGACGCGCGAGGAGGCGCTGCGCGTCTACACGCTCGGCAGCGCCTGGTTCTCGTTCGACGAGGGCACGCTCGGTTCGCTCGAGCCGGGCAAGCTCGCCGACCTGATCGTCCTGAGCGAGGACTACCTGACGGTGCCCGAGGACCGGATCCGGGACATCGTCTCGGTGCTGACCCTCGTCGACGGCAAGCCGGTGTACGGCGCCGGCCCCTTCGCCGCGCTCGTCGCGCGCTGATGGCGGTCGCCGCCGCGCGCCCGACCTCGCTGCTCGACCGGCTCCGCGCGCACGCCGCGCGCCGGGCCGCCCGCCCGGCCCTCCACTACTTCGCCACGACGATCAGCTACGGTCGGCTGGCGGCCGAGGCCGCGGCGCTGGCCCGCGCGTTCCAGGCGCTCGGCGTCCGGCGCGGCGACCGCGTCGCGGTCGTCCTCCAGAACGAGCCGGCCGCGGTCGTGGCCCACTACGCGACCTGGATGGCCGGAGGCATCGTGGTCCCGCTCAACGTCATGTTCAAGGCGCGCGAGCTCGAGGACCACCTGCGCGACGCCGGGGCGTGCGGCGTCCTCTGCCAGCAGGGCGACGCCGGGTGGGTGCAGCCGGTCGCCGAGGCCGCCGGGTGCCGGTTCCTCGTCACGGTCGCGCCGGAACTGTACCTCGACCCCGCCGGGCCCTGGCCGGCGGTCGTCCCCCCGCCCGGCGGCGCGCCGCCCGACCGCGCGCTCGACCTCGGGGCGCTGCTCGCGCGCTACCGCAACACGACGCCCGCGCCGGTCGCGCTCGAGCCCGACGACGTCGCCTACCTGCACTACACCTCGGGGACGACGGGCCCGTCGAAGGGCGCGATGATCACCCACGCGAACGTCCTGTTCAACGCCGCGACCTACGAGCGCCTCTGCGGGCTCGGGGCGGAGGACTGCGTGCTCGGCCTCGCCCCGCTCTTTCACATCACCGGCACCATCGGCCACATCGCCGCCGCCTGCCAGGTGGGCGCGCCGCTCGTCCTGCTCCACCGGTTCCAGGCGGGGGAAGCGATCCGGCAGATCGCGGCGCGCCGGGCGACCTTCACCGTGGGCGCCATCACGGCGTTCCTCGCGCTCCTCGGCGACGAGCACTTCTCCCGCGACCGCCTCGCCTCGCTCCGGAAGGTCTTCAGCGGCGGCGCCCCGGTGCGCCCGGCCGTCGTCGCGCGCTGGGAGGCGGCGACGGGCACCTACCTCCACAACGTCTGGGGCATGACCGAGACCACGTCGCCGGGGACGTGGACGCCGCTCGGGGAGCGCGCCCCGGTGGACCCCGAGACCGGGGCGCTCGCGGTCGGCCGCCCGATCCCCGGCCTCGCGCTCCGCGTCGTGGACGTCGACACCGGCCGCCCCCTCGGCCCCGGCGAGGTCGGCGAGCTCGTGGTGCGGGGGCCCAACGTCTTCAAGGGCTACTGGAACCGGCCGGAGGAGACCGCCCACGCGCTGCGCGAGGGCTGGCTCCACACCGGTGACCTCGGCAAGGTCGACGCCGCGGGCTGGGTCTACTGGATCGAGCGCGCGAAGGACCTGATCAATGTCTCGGGCTTCAAGGTCTGGCCCCGCGAGGTCGAGGAGGTGCTCGCCGCGCACCCGGCCGTGCAGGAGGTCGCGGTGATCGGCGTGCCCGACCCCTACCGCGGCGAGGCGGTGAAGGCGGTGGTCGTGCTCAAACCCGAGCACCGCAGCGCGGTGGACGCGGCCGCGCTGGCCGCCTTCTGCCGCGTGCGGCTCGCGAACTACAAGGTCCCGCGGGTCGTCGAGCTGCGCGAGGCGTTGCCGCGCAACCCGCAGGGCAAGCTGCTCAAGTACCTGCTGCGGGGCGAGGCCGGCGCGGAGGCGCGCTGATCAGCGCGCCGGGCCGCCACGGAGCCCGGTGACGGGTGCCCCGGCTGCCTGCGGCGCGGGCATGGGGGCGAGCCCGCCGGGACGCTCGCGCATGATGGCCGCGACGACGAGGCCGGAGGCGAGCGTGAGCGCCGCGACGGCGTGGATCGCCGCCGCGAGCCCCACGACGTCGGCGATGAGCCCCGAGAGCAGCGCCCCGACGGCGTAGCCGAGATCGCGCCAGAAGCGATAGACGCCGAGGCTCGAGGCACGCCAGCTCGGGTGCGCGTGGTCGGCGACGACCGCCAGCAGCGTCGGGTACACCATCGCGGTGCCCAACCCCTGGAGGGCCGCGCCCGCGATCCACGCCGGGTAGGTGGGCACGAGCACCGTGAGCCAGATCCCGCCCGCCTGCACGGCCATCCCCCACGCGATCAGCGGCTTGCGCCCGACGCGGTCGGAAAGCGGGCCGGTGAGCGCCTGGAGCGCGCCCCAGACCGCCGGGTAGACCGCCTTGACCACGCCGATCGCGGCCACCGACAGGCCGTGGGCCGCGAAGAGGAGCGGGAAGAGGCCCCAGGCCATGCCGTCGTTCAGGTTGTTCACGAGCCCGGCCTGGCAGGCCGCGAAGAGGCCCGCGTGGCCGAGGCTGGTCACGGCGACGATGCGCCAGAACGACGGCGGCGGCCCCGGGGCGGCCGCGCCGGCCGCCTCGAGCGCGACGTGGCCGCGCGTGTCGCGCACGGCCAGCACCGCGAGCGCCAGGCCGGTCACCGCCACCGCGACGCCGAGGTAGAAGGGCTGCGGGCGGAGCGCGCTCTGCGCGGCGATGGCGCCGGTGGCCCAGGCGGTGAGCCCCACGGCCAGGTACCCGGCGAACTCGTTGAGCCCGAGCGCCAGGCCCCGGTGCCGCGGCCCGACGAGGTCCACCTTCATGATCACGGTCATCGACCACGCGAAGGCCTGGTTCGCGCCCAGGAGGACGTTGGCCAGATCGACCCACCACCAGGCGGGTGCCCACATGAGCAGGAGCGGTACGGGCAGGCCGAGCAGCCAGCCCGCCACCAGGATCGGCTTGCGCCCGATCCGATCGGCGGCGCGGGCGGCGACGAGGTTCAGCACCGCCTTGGTGAGCCCGAAGCTCACGATGAAGGAGGTGATCGCGGTCTTCGACGTCAGGCCGAACTCTTGCTCGCCGAGCAGCGGCAGGACGGTGCGCTCGAGCCCCACCATCGCGCCCACGAACGCATTCAGGACGACCAGGAGCCCGAACTGGGGGAGGTTCTCCCGGAGGCCCAGCCGCGGCGCCGTCACGCCCCGCGCAGGTTGCGCCGCCGGATCTCGGCGAACTCGGCGGGCGCGGGCGGCAGGTCGGCGAGCACGAGCGCCGCGAACGTCGTGGGGTCGCGCGCCTGGAGCGCCGGGTTGAACCGGCGCTCGAACCCGATGGTCGAGACCGGCTTGCCGCTCAGGCCCTTCCCGCAGGCGGCCCCGGCGAAGTGCGCCGGGTAGATCTCGACGTGGTCGGGCAGGGCGAGGAGCCGCTCGTGCAGGCTCCGGTAGAGCTCGGCGGCCAGGACTCGGCCGTCCTCCACGCCGAAGAGGTCCGGGCGCCCGACGCCGCCCGCGAACAGCGTGTCGCCCGTGAGCGCGAACCAGGGCTCCGGCCCCCGGCTGACGTCCGTGACGACCAGCGCGACGCTGTCCGGCGTGTGGCCGGGTGTGTGCAGCACCTGGAGCCGGACGCTCCCGAGCTCGTGTCCATCCTCGTCGGCCAGATCCACGTGGGGAAATTCGACCGGGGCGGCGGCGTGGACGAGGACGGGGGCACCCGTGACCCTGGCGAGCCGCGAGGCCCCGGAGAGGTGGTCGGCGTGCACGTGGGTTTCGATGATGTGGGTGATGCGCAGCCCCGCCTGGGCTGCGGCTTCGAGGTAGGGCTCGACGTCCTGCCGTGGATCCACCACGGCGCCGGCGCCGGCGCCCCGTCACCCCACGAGGTAGCTGGCGCAACCGGTCCGAGGCTCGACGAACTGGCGGAAGATCATGGTGGCTCCTTCCTCGGGGCGTCCCGTCCCGCGCGGGCCCGTCCCGCCCGTGCTCCTCCCTGCTTGTACCGTGCGGACTGTATAGCGTCTAATCGATCATCTGGATCAAGCTGATCGGGATTTCCCGAGAACAGATTCCGCGGGGGTGCCGGCGATGACGTTCCGCCAGCTCGAGGTGTTCCTGGCCATCGTCCGCGAAGGGAGCTTCAGCCGCGCTGGCCAGCGGATCCACCTCTCCCAGCCGACACTGTCCGAGCACGTGCGCGAGCTCGAGCGGGAGCTCGGCCGACCGCTCTTCGCGCGCCGGGGGCGGACGGTGCGGCTCACCGAGGCCGGCCGGGTCTTCGAGCCGTACGCGGCGCGGGTGCTGGGGGAGGCCAACGCGGCGCGGCAGGCGGTCGCCGAGCTCGACGGCCTCGGGCGGGGCTCGCTGCTCCTCGGCAGCAGTACCACGCCCGGCGTCTACCTGCTGCCCGCCGTCCTCGCCGCGTTCTGGCGCCGCTGGCCCGGCGTCGAGGTCACGCTGCGCATCGCCAACTCGCGGGCGATCGAGGCACAGGTGCGGGCGGGCGAGCTCGACCTGGGCGTGGTGGGCGGCCACGGGCTCGCGCCGGGCGAGCGGTGCCTGGCCGCAGGCCTGCTCGACGAGCTGGTGCTCGTCGTCGGGCGAGGCCACCCGTGGGCGCGGCGTCGCGACGTGGTCCCGGCCGCACTCGGCGCCGAGCGCGTGCTGGTCCGGGAGCCGGGCTCGGCCACCCGCGAGGTCACCGAGCGCGCGCTCCAGCGCGCCGGCGTCCGCCTGGGCCCCACGCTCCAGCTCGACCACACCGAGGCGATCAAACAGGCCGTCCTGGCCGGGCTCGGCGTGGCCTTCGTCTCCCGCTACGCGATCCGCGGCGACCTCGCCAGCGGACGCCTGGCCGTCGTGCCCGTCCGCGGGCTGCGCATCCTGCGGCACTTCCACGTGCTCCAGCCCGAGGGGCGCGCGGCCGGCGCCGCCGTGCGCGCGTTCATCGAGGTCTTCGAGACGCTGGGGCGCGCGCAGCTCCGCCCGCAGGGGCGCTGAGCGTGCTCCGCCGGTTCCTCACGGCCGTCATCCCGCTGCTCGTCGCGGTGGACGTGATCGGCGTGCTCCCGGTCTACCTGGGCCTCGTCGGCGACCTGCCGGAGCCCGCGCGGCGCCGGGTGGTGACCGAGGCGACGCTGACGGCCGCGGGCGTGGGCGTCGGGTTCCTGGTCGTCGGCGACCTGATCCTCACGTTCCTCGGCGTGACGGTGGCCGACTTCCAGGTGGCGGGCGGCGTGCTGCTGCTCGTGCTGTCGATCTACGACCTCCTGCACCCCCTCGCCCCGCTCCGGCAGGTCGGGGCGCGCGTGGGCGTGGTCCCGCTCGGCACGCCGCTGATCGTGGGCCCGGCGGCGCTGACGACGCTGCTCGCCCTGGCCCGCACCGAGGGCTACGCCCTGACGCTGGTCGCGTTCGGGGTCACGCTGGCGCTCGTCTGGGCCGTGCTCCGGTGGGCCAGGTGGATCGAGCGGGTGGTGGGCGAGGCGGGCGCGCGTGCCGTGGCGAAGGTCGCGAGCCTCCTGCTCGCGGCCATCGGCGTGATGATGATTCGCACGGGCGTGGCCGCGCAGGTCGGGACGCTCGGGCGCCGCGCGGATTGACCGCGGCCGCCGCCCGGTCGACAATCGGGCAGCACCGCATGCGTTACCGCATCTCGACCTACCGCTACACGATCGCCGTGGGCAGCGCCACGAACTGGCTCGGTGAGCTCTGGGCCCTCGACCGTCCGCGTCCGCTCGCGCACGTGCGCTGGCGTCCGGACGCCGACGTGTACGAGACCGCCGCGGCGCTCGAGGTGCTGGTCGACCTGGCCGGCGTGGACGAGCAGGAGCTCGAGGTCCACCTGTTCGAGGACGCGCTGGTGGTCGAGGGGTGCCGGCGGCTCCCGGGCTGCCAGGAGGGCGCCCTCTACCACGCGGTCGGGATCCGCCAGGGGCCCTTCCGCCTCGCGCTGCCGGTGCCGATGCCGGTGGACGCCGAGCGGGTGGAGGCGCGCTACGAGCGGGGCCTGCTCCGCATCACGCTGCCCAAGCGCGGAGGGACGCGCTGATGGCCGTGCCGCCGGGCGCGCTGCCCCAGGAGTTCGCGATCCCGGACGCGCTGCCGGTCCTGCCGCTCAAGGACACGGTCGTGTTCCCGCTGACCGCGGTGCCGCTGGCCGTGGGCCAGCCGCGGTCGGTGCGGCTCGTGGACGACGTGATGCGCGGCAACCGGCTGCTGGCGCTCGTGGCGCAGCGCGAGGTCAAGCCCGAGCCCGCCGGCCCGGACGACGTCTACCGCGTGGGCACGGCCGGGGTGATCCGGCAGCTCGCGCGGGCGCCGGACGGCACGCTCCGCCTGCTCGTGCAGGGCCTGGAGCGCGTGCGCCTGCTCGACTGGATCGGGACCGAGCCCTACCTGGTCGCGCGCGTCGAGACGGCGCCGGAGGCCGTCGCGGAGGGCACCGAGGTCGAGGCCCTCCGCCGGGCGATTGTCGACATCTTCCATCGCCTGGTGGCGGCCTCGCCCGACCTGCCCGACGAGCTCGCCGTCGCGGCGGAGAACCTCGCCGACCCTCGGCACGTGGCCTACTTCGTCGCCTCCGTGGTGCCGCTCCCGCTTGCCGCGCGGCAGGAGCTCCTCGAGCAGGACCCGGTGCCGGCCAAGCTCCGCCGGCTCGTCGACCTGCTCCAGCGCGAGCTCGCCGTGCGCGAGCTCGGGCGCAAGATCACCACGGAGACCGAGGAGCGCCTGAGCAAGCGGCAGCGGGAGCTCTTCCTGCGCGAGCAGCTGCGCTCGATCCAGCGCGAGCTCGGCGAGGACGAGGAGGGCGACGGGCAGGTGGCCGAGCTGCGCCGGCGCCTGGACGAGGCGGGGCTCCCGGAGGAGGCGAGGCGGGAGGCCGAGCGCGAGCTGGCCCGCCTGGCGACGATCCCGGCGGCGTCGCCCGAGCGCGGGATGATCATCACGTACCTGGACTGGATGGCGAGCCTGCCCTGGCGGAAGGTCTCCGGCGGCACCATCGACATCCAGCGCGCCCGCCAGGTGCTCGACGAGGACCACTACGATCTGGAGAAGGTCAAGGAGCGGATCCTCGAGTACCTGGCGGTGAAGAAGCTCCGCCAGGAGCGCGCGGGCGCGCCCGCGGGAGCGCCGGGCGGCGAGGGCGCGGCCGCCCCGGCGCCGGCCACACCCCCGGCCGTGACGGGCGACACCCCCGCCCGCGAGCCCATCCTCTGCTTCGTCGGGCCGCCGGGCGTCGGCAAGACGAGCCTCGGCCAGAGCATCGCCCGGGCGCTCGGCCGCCAGTTCGTGCGCATCTCGCTGGGCGGCATCCGCGACGAAGCCGAGATCCGCGGCCACCGGCGCACCTACATCGGCGCCATGCCGGGGCGGATCATCCAGGGCCTCCGGCGCGCGGAGACGCGCGACCCGGTCTTCATGCTCGACGAGATCGACAAGATCGGCGCCGACTGGCGGGGCGACCCCTCGGCCGCGCTGCTCGAGGTGCTGGACCCGGCGCAGAACCACACCTTCGTGGACCACTACCTGGGGGTGGCCTTCGACCTCTCCCAGGTGCTCTTCATCGCCACCGCGAACACGCTCGACACGGTGCCCGGGCCGCTGCGCGACCGGATGGAGGTCCTGACGCTGTCGGGCTACACGGACGAGGAGAAGGTGGGGATCGCCCTCCAGTACCTGATCCCGAAGCAGCTCGCCGCCCACGGGCTCACGCCCGCGGAGCTCAGCGTCGAGCCCGAGGCGATCCGCCAGATCGTCCGCGGCTGGACGCGCGAGGCGGGCGTCCGCGCGCTCGAGCGCGAGATCGCCGCGATCGCCCGCAAGGTCGCGCGGCGGATCGCCGAGGGCCAGGGCGGGCCGGTGCGGATCACGCCCGACGTGCTCGTCGAGTACCTGGGGCGGCCGCGGTTCTTCGACGAGGCGGCCGAGCGCACGAGCCGACCCGGCGTGGCGACCGGCCTGGCGTGGACGCCGACGGGCGGGGAGGTGCTGTTCGTCGAGGTCACGACCATGCCGAGCAGCGAGGAGCGCCTGGTGCTCACGGGCATGCTCGGGGACGTCATGCGCGAGAGCGCGCAGGCTGCGCTCTCCTACGTCTGGTCCAACGCCGAGGCGCTCGACATCGACCCGCGGTTCTTCGAGGGCCGGACGGTGCACGTCCACGTCCCCGCGGGCGCGATCCCCAAGGACGGGCCCTCGGCCGGGGTGACGATCATGACGGCCCTCGCCTCGCTCGCCACGCGCCGGCCCGTGCGGAGCGACGTGGCCATGACGGGCGAGATCACCCTGCGCGGCAAGGTGCTGCCCGTGGGCGGCATCAAGGAGAAGGTCCTGGCCGCCCACCGGGCGGGGATCCGGACGGTGATCCTGCCGCGACGCAACGAGCGCGACCTGGAGGACGTCCCCGCGGAGCTCCGGCGCGAGATGCAGTTCATCCTCGTCGACGACGCCGAGGAGGTCCTCCGGCACGCGTTGACACCCGTGCCCGCGGAGGTGGGGCCGGCCGCGCGCTAGGCGCCGTGCTCACCCCCGAAACGGTCGAGGCGCTCGAGGCGTTCGACGCGCGCGGGGCGCGCGTGCTGAGCGTCTACCTGGACCTCGAGGCCGTGCGCCGCGGCCGGCCCGCCCACACGGTCGTCTTCGAGGACCTCGTCCGCCAGGCCCGCGAGCGCCTCGACGAGCCGGCGCGCGCCGCCCTCGCCGCGGAGGCCAGCCGGGTGCGGGCGTGGCTCGCCGCCGGCGACCCCGGCGGCAAGGGGCTCGCCATCTTCGCCTGCACGCCCCGCGACCTCTGGCGCGTGGAGCGGCTCCGCGTCCCGGTCCGCGATCACCTGGCGTTCGAGCCCGCGCCCGACGTCGCCCCGCTCCTGGAGCTCTTCGACGAGTACGAGCGCTACGCGGTGGCGCTCGTGGACAAGGAGCGCGCACGCCTGTTCACCGTCTTCCTGGGCGAGATCGAGGAGAGCGATGCGTTCCGGGACTTCGTGCCCGGCAAGCACGACCAGGGCGGCTGGTCGCAGGCCCGCTACCAGCGCCATCACGAGGCGCACGTCTACTGGCACCTCAAGCGGGTCGCCGCGCGACTGGCCGAGCTCGCGCGCCGCCAGCGCTTCGACCGCCTCGTGCTGGCGGGGCCGGAGGAGGCCGTGAGCGAGCTCCGCCGCCTGCTGCCCCGGCCGCTGGCGCGGCGCCTGGCCGCGGTGATCCGGGCGGAGATGACGGCCAGCGACCAGGAGATCCTCGAAGCGACACTGGCCGTCGAGCAGCGACTGGAACGCGAGGTCGAAGAGCAGCTCGTCGCCACGCTGCTCGACCAGGCCGGGCCCGGCGGTCGCGCGGTGGTGGGCGTCGCGCCGACCCTCGAGGCCCTCGCGCTCGACGCCGTGCAGACGCTGGTCGTGGCCCCGCAGTCGCTCGAGGGGCGCGAGTGCGCCCGCTGCGGGCGGCTCGAGGCCGGCGCCGGCGGCCCCTGCCGGGCGTGCGGCGGCGAGACGCGGCCCGTCCACGACCTGGTGCACCGGGCGATCGAGCGGGCCCACGCGCAGGCCGCGCGGGTCGAGGTGGTCCACGGCGACATCGCGCGCCGGCTCCTCGAGGTGGCGGGGGGCCTGGGCGCGCTGCTCCGGTACCGGCCGCCGCTGGCCGCGGCGGCCGAGCCCTCCGCACGCACCGCCGCGCCCGCAGCCGACGAGGGCGCGCGCGGCGCAGCTTGCCCCGACGGCGACCGGTGGTAGCATGGCCGCTGTTCGCCCGCGTGCGGCGGGCGGGGCGACGCGGGATCCCGATGCAGCGTGCCGGTCGCCATCGACCGTCGCCGGAGCTCGTCGCCGTGGCAGCCGCGCTCCGGGAGGCGGCGCCGTGGCGGTGAAGTTCCGCGACTACTACGAAGTCCTGGGTGTGCCGCGCACCGCCACGGCCGAGGAGATCCGGCGCGCCTACCGGCGGCTCGCGCGCCAGTACCACCCCGACCTCCAGCCGCCGGCCGAGCGTGCCCGCGCGGCCGAGCGCTTCAAGGAGATCACCGAGGCCTACGAGGTCCTGCGCGACCCCGAGAAGCGGGCCCGCTACGACGCCCTCGGCGAGCACTGGAAGGGCGGCATGGACTTCACGCCGCCGCCCGGGACCGCCTGGACCAGGGCGCCGGGCGCGGCCGCGGAGGACTTCGGCCCCTTCAGCGAGTTCTTCGCCGCGCTGTTCGGGCGGCCCGCGGGCGACCGACGGCGCGGCGGCGTGCGGGTGACCTTCCCCGGCAGCGACGTCGTCGCCGAGCTCCCGGTGACCGTGGACGAGCTCCTGCGCGGCGGCCGCCGCCGGCTGGTCGTGAACGGGCGGACCGTGGAGGTCGAGCTCCCGCGCGGCGTGCGGGACGGGACGGTGCTGCGCCTGCCGGGGCAGGGCGAGCCGGGGCCCGGCGGCGGGCCCCCGGGCGACCTCTACCTCCACGTGCGCGTGCTCCCGCACCCGCGCTATCGTGTCGTTGGCGACGACCTCGAGGTCGACCTCCCGCTCTGGCCGTGGCAGGCCGTCCTCGGGGCGGACGTGACGCTCGAGACCCCGGACGGTCCGGTCACGCTCAAGGTGCCGCCGGGCACGCAGACGGGCGGGCGCCTCAGGTTGCGGGGGCGGGGGCTCCCGCGCGCCGACGGCGGCCGCGGCGATCTCTACGCGGTCGTCCGCGTCGTGATCCCCGAGCGCCCGAGCCCGGCCGAGCGCGCCGCGTGGGAGGAGCTGCGGCGCCGGGCGACGGCACCGGCCGACCGCCCGGCCGAGGTCTAGGTCTGAGGGCCGAGGGATGGGCGGCGAGGGGGCACCGCGCGCGGAGTTCCCCGTGCAGGCGTCCGTGACGGCGGCGGAGCTCGCCGAGGCCGTCGGCGTCGGGCCGACGCTGCTCGCGCGGCTCGTGCGCCTCGGCCTCGTCGAGCCGCTCGCGCCCGGGGCCGACGCGTTCCCGGCGTCGACGGTGGGGCGCCTGCGGCGGATGCTCCGCCTGCACCGCGACCTCGGGGTGAATTTCACGGGCGCCGCCATCGTCGTGGACCTGCTCGAGCGGCTCGAGCGCCTGGAGGCGGAGCTCGCGCGGCTCCGCCGGAGCGCGTGAGGCCGGCGACGCCGGCGGCGAGGAGAGCACGATGGACGTCAACCGGTTGACCGAGAAAGCCCAGGAGGCGCTGCGCCACGCCCAGAGCCTGGCCCGGCGTCACAGTCACCCCCAGATCGACGCCGAGCACCTCGCGGTGGCGCTGCTCGCCCAGGACGGCGGCGTGGCGCCGCGCATCGTGGAGAGGGCCGGCGCGAGCCCCGGGGCCCTCCTCGCCCGGCTCGAGCAGGCGCTCGGGCGGCTGCCGCGCGTGTCGGGCCCGGGCATGGCGCCCGGGCAGGTCTACATCTCGCCCCGGGTGAGCGAGGTCCTGACGGAGGCCGAGGCCGAGGCGCAGCGGATGAAGGACGAGTACGTGAGCGTCGAGCACCTGCTCCTGGCGCTCGCGGCGCTGCGCGACGGGGCCGTGGCCGAGGCCTTCCGCGCCGCCGGCCTCACGCGCGAGCGGCTGCTCGAAGCGACGGCCGCGGTCCGCGGCGGGCAGCGCGTGACGAGCCCCACGCCCGAGGGGACCTACGAGGCGCTCGAGAAGTACGGGCGCGACCTGACGGCGCTGGCGCAGCAGGGCAAGCTCGACCCGGTCATCGGGCGCGACGAGGAGATCCGCCGCGTCATCCAGATCCTCTCCCGCCGCACCAAGAACAACCCCGTGCTGATCGGCCCGCCCGGCGTCGGCAAGACCGCGATCGTCGAGGGCCTGGCCCAGCGCATCGTGCGGGGCGACGTGCCCGAGGGGCTCAAGGGCAAGCGCATCATCGCGCTCGACATGGGTGCCCTCATCGCCGGGGCCAAGTACCGCGGCGAGTTCGAGGAGCGGCTCAAGGCGGTGCTCAAGGCGGTGCAGGACGCCCAGGGCGAGATCATCCTGTTCATCGACGAGCTCCACACGGTGGTGGGTGCGGGGGCGGCCGAGGGCGCCATGGACGCCTCCAACCTGCTCAAGCCCATGCTCGCGCGCGGGGAGCTCCACTGCATCGGCGCCACCACGCTCGACGAGTACAAGAAGCACGTGGAGAAGGACGCGGCGCTCGAGCGCCGGTTCCAGCCCGTGATGGTGGACGAGCCCACCGTCGAGGACACGATCTCCATCCTCCGCGGGCTCAAGGAGCGCTACGAGGTCCACCACGGCGTCCGCATCAAGGACTCGGCGCTGGTGGCCGCGGCCGTGCTCTCGCACCGCTACATCTCCGACCGGTTCCTGCCGGACAAGGCCATCGACCTCGTCGACGAGGCCGCCGCGCGCCTGCGCACCGAGATTGACTCGATGCCGGCCGAGCTCGACGAGATCACCCGACGCATCATGCAGCTCGAGATCGAGCGCGAGGCCCTGCGCAAGGAGACGGACCCCGCCTCGCGGGACCGGCTGGCGCGCCTGGAGCAGGATCTCGCTGACCTCCAGGCCCAGGCGCAGACGCTGCGCGAGCAGTGGGAGCGAGAGAAGGCGAGCCTCGAGCGCGTGCGCCAGCTGCGCCGGCGGATCGAGGAGACGAAGGTCGAAATCGAGCGCGCCATGCGCGCCTACGACCTGAACCGCGTGGCCGAGCTCCAGTACGGCACGCTCGCGACGCTCGAGCGCGAGCTCCGCGAGGAGGAGGCGCGGGCGAGCGCCGCGGGCGGGCGCCGGCTCCTCAAGGAGGAGGTCGACGAGGAGGACATCGCCGAGGTCGTCTCGCGCTGGACGGGGATCCCCGTGGCCCGGCTGATGGAGGGCGAGATGCAGAAGCTCCTCCGGCTCGAGGAGCAGCTGCACCGCCGCGTCGTCGGGCAGGACGAGGCGGTCCGGGCCGTGGCCGACGCCGTGATCCGCGCCCGGGCGGGGATCAAGGACCCCCGCCGCCCCATCGGGTCGTTCCTCTTCCTCGGGCCGACCGGCGTGGGCAAGACCGAGCTCGCGCGCGCCCTGGCCGAGGCGCTCTTCGACGACGAGGACAACATGATCCGCCTCGACATGTCCGAGTACATGGAAAAGCACACCGTGGCCCGGCTGATCGGGGCGCCCCCGGGGTACGTGGGGTACGAGGAGGGCGGCCAGCTCACCGAGGCGGTCCGGCGCAAGCCCTACTCGGTGGTGCTCTTCGACGAGATCGAGAAGGCGCACCCCGATGTCTTCAACGCCCTGCTCCAGGTCCTCGAGGACGGGCGGCTGACCGACGGGCAGGGGCGCACGGTGAGCTTCCGCAACACCGTGATCATCATGACCTCGAACATCGGCAGCCAGCTCATCCTCGAGCTGCGCGGGGCGGACGAGCGGACGTACCAGCGGATGCGCGAGCAGGTGCTCGAGGCCCTGCGCCGCCACTTCCGCCCCGAATTCCTGAACCGGGTGGACGAGGTGGTCGTGTTCCGGGCGCTCACCGAGGCCGAGCTCGCCCGGATCGTCGACCTGCAGCTCGAAGGCCTCCGGCGGCGGCTCGCCGAGCGGCGGATCACCCTCGAGGTCACCGACGCGGCCCGGAGCTACCTGGCGCGCGTGGGCTACGACCCGGTCTTCGGCGCCCGGCCGCTGCGGCGGGTGATCCAGCGCGAGGTGGAGACGCCGGTGGCGCGGCTGATCGTCGCCGGCAAGCTCCGGGACGGCGGCACCGCGCGGGTGGACGCGACGACCGACGGGCTGCGCGTGGAGCCGGTCGCGTGAGGCCCTTCGAGGAGACCGTCTCGGCGGAGCTCGCCTGGCTGCTCCGCGCGGGCGTCCCGCCCAGGGCGCTCCGGCTCACCGTGCGCGAGCTCGTCGTGACGCGCCTCGAGCGCGGCGCGCTCGGCGGCCGCGAGGTCAGCGACGCCGTGGCGGCGGCGGTGCGCGCCGCCTGCCGGCTCGTGCGCGAGCTCGACGCCCCGGGCGACGTGGTGGAGACCGTCTGCCGGGCGGCGCTCGAGGCGGTGCGGGGTCACGGCGGGGAGAGCGCCCGGTGGATGCCGGAGGCGACGAGCGCGGTCTACGCGGTCCTGGACGAGCTGGCGCGCGAGGGCGCGGCGGAGCCGGCCTGGCGGCTGGTGGCCCGGCGGCTCGAGCGGTGGTAGGGCGGGGAGGGGCGATGCGGCGCTGGCAGGTCTGGTTCTTCGGGCGATGGGGCCAGGGGCTCTTCTGGGCGCTCGTGCTGGTGGCGGGCTGGTTCCTCGTGGGGCCCGGTGCCGGGCGCTGGCAGGCGGGGTGGCCGTTCGGGCGGCCCGCGCCGGCCGTGGTCGTGGCGCAGCCGGGGAGCCCGACGCCGCCGGGCGGCTGGACGGCGGTGGCGCGAGCGGCGATGCCCGCGGTCGTCAACATCGCCTCGGCGCGCACGGTGCGCGCGCCCGAGCAGGGGCCGCTCGCGCCCTTCTTCGCCGACCCGTTCTTCCGCTATTTCTTCGGCGGGCCCGAGACGGTGCCCCGCCGGGAGCGGAGCCTCGGCTCGGGCGTGCTCGTCACCCCCGACGGCTACGTGCTGACCAACCACCACGTCGTCGAGGGCGCGCAGGACATCCGCGTGACGCTCGCCGACCGGCGCGAGTTCCAGGCCCGGCTGGTCGGTACCGACCCCCGCACCGACCTCGCGGTGCTGAAGCTGCCCGGGAGCGGGTTTCCGGTCGTGCCGCTCGGCGACTCGGCTCGCGTCGAGGTCGCCGAGGTGGTGCTGGCCATCGGCAACCCCTTCGGCCTCGGGCAGACGGTGACCATGGGCATCGTGAGCGCGGTCGGGCGGGCCAACGTCGGCATCGCCGACTACGAGGACTTCATCCAGACCGACGCGGCGATCAACCCCGGCAACTCCGGCGGCGCGCTCGTCAACGCCCGGGGCGAGCTGATCGGGATCAACACCGCCATCTTCACGAAGAGCGGCGGCTACATGGGGATCGGGTTCGCCATCCCCATCAACATGGCCCGCCACGTCATGGACCAGCTCGTCACGCGGGGGCGCGTGGTGCGCGGCTACGTGGGCGTGGCGGTGCAGGAGCTCACCCCGGCCATGGCCCGCGCCCTCGGAGTACCGGGCGCCCGGGGCGTGCTCGTGGCCGACGTCGTCCCGGACGGCCCGGCGGCGGCCGCCGGGCTCGCGCGCGGCGACGTGATCACCGCGATCGAGGGCCGCCCGGTGGAGGACGCCGGGCACTTCCGCAACCAGGTGGCCCTGACCGCCCCGGGCACCCGCATCCGGCTCACCGTCCTCCGCGACGGCCGCGAGCGCACCGTGGAGGTCACCGTCGGCGAGCTCCCGGAGCGCCGGCCCGTCGCCGCCCGGGCGGGGCGCGAGGGGCCCGATCCGCTCGGGCTCACGGTCGCCGACGTCACGCCCGAGGTCGCGGCCCGCCTCGGGCTCGCGCCGGGCACGCGCGGCGCGCTCGTGGCCGAGGTGCTCCCGGGCGGGCTCGCCGCGGAGGCGGGCCTCCGCCCCGGCGACGTGATCCTCGAGGTCAACCGCCGTCCCGTCCGCTCGGCCCGCGACTTCGCCGAGGCGCTGCAGCAGGCGGGCCGGGGCGACCTGGTCCTGCTCGTCGCCCGGGGCGGAAGCACCGCCTACGTGCTCATCGAGCGCGCCGCCTGAGCACGCGTGGCCGACGGCGGGCGCCCGGCCGCCGAGGGAGGGGAGGCATGGGGATCAGCGAGGTCTTCTGGCTCTTCTTCATCCTGACGGCGATCCAGCCGATCCTGCGGCAGAAGATGCTCGAAGCCGCGCGCCTGCGCGTGCTCCACCGGTTCGAGCGCCGCCGGCAGAGCCGTGTGATCGCGCTGGTCCACCGCCAGGAGACGATGAGCCTGCTCGGCTTTCCGCTCATGCGCTACATCGACGTCCACGACTCCGAGGAGGTCCTGCGGGCCATCAAGCTCACCGACCCGGCGTGCCCGATCGACCTGATCATCCACACGCCGGGCGGCCTCGTGCTCGCGGCCGGTCAGATCGCCCACGCGCTCCGGCGCCACCCGGCGCGCGTGACCGTGTTCGTCCCGCACTACGCGATGTCGGGGGGCACGCTGATCGCACTCGCCGCCGACGAGATCGTGATGGACCCGAACGCCGTGCTCGGGCCGGTGGACCCGCAGGTCGGCCAGTCGCCGGCCGCCTCGGTGCTCGCGGTGCTCGAGCAGAAGAAGCCCGAGGACATCGAGGACCAGACGCTGATCCTGGCCGACATCTCGCGCAAGGCGATCGCGCAGGTGCGGCGCACGGTGCTCGAGCTCGTGGCCGAACGCATGGCGCCCGAGGCCGCCGCCGCGCTGGCCGACAAGCTCGCCACGGGGACCTGGACGCACGACTACCCGATCACCGCCGAGGAGGCCAAGGCGCTCGGCCTGCCCGTCAGCACCGAGATGCCGGACGAGGTCTACCAGTTCATGAGCCTCTTCCCCCAGCCGACGCGGACGCGCCCCTCGGTGGAGTACGTGCCGATGCCGTACCGCGGCGGGCCGGGGCACACGCGCGGCCTCGTCTGAGCGCGGCCGCCCCGACCCCGCGGCGGGGTGCGTGGGCGTTGGGGGCTCGAACCCGGCGTCCGTGGCGCCCCCCGGGGCTTGAACGGCTCCGGGGCGCCGCGCCACAATCGCCCCGCCGCGCGCGGGCGGTCCCAGGGGCGCGCCGCGCGCGGCCACCACCAGCGGCACGGGGGAGCAGGATGCTCACGCTGCCACACCACAACCGGTACGACTTCTCGCCCATCGATCGCCGCCCGGACTTCAGCTGGCCCGGGGGCAAGCGCCTGGCGTTCTACGTCGCGCTCAACATCGAGCATTTCGCGTTCGGCACGGGCCGCGTCCTCGATCCCACCACGCGCGGGACGCCGCCGGTGCCCTCCCAGCGCAACTTCGCCTGGCTCGACTACGGCAACCGCGTGGGGATCTGGCGCCTGTTCGCCCTGCTGGACGAGCTCCGGCTGCCCGCGTCGATCCTGCTGAACAGCGAGGCCGCCCGGCGCTACCCGGAGATCGTGGAGAAGATCCGCGCCCGCGGCGACGACGTGCTCGGCCACGGCCGGACGAACAGCGAGCTCCTCGGCGGCCGGTGGGAGACCGACGAGGCTCGGCTGATCGCCGAGGTCACCGAGACGCTGGAAAAGCACGTGGGCGTGCGGCCCACGGGCTGGATGGGCCCGGCCGCGTCCGAGTCGCCCGTCACCCCGGACCTGCTGAAGGAGGCGGGCTACACCCACCTGCTCGACTGGCCCATGGACGACCAGCCGCTCTGGATGCGCACCCGGTCCGGGCCGATCCTGTCCATCCCCTACCCGCTCGAGCTCAACGACGTGGGCTCGCTCTGCCAGCGCGATCACACCGGGCGCGAGTTCGCCGAGATGATCATCGACCAGTTCGACGAGATGGTGGAGCAGAGCGCGCGCCAGCCGCTCGTGCTCGGGCTCTCGCTCCACGGTTACATCGTCGGCCAGCCGTTCCGGCTCCGCCCGCTGCGGCGCGCGCTCGAGCACTGCGTGCACCACCCGCTGCGGGACCGGGTCTGGTACACGCGCGTGCGCGAGATCGCCGAGTACTGCGTCACGCTCCCGCCCGGGACCCTGCTCGGGAGCTGAGGCCCCCGCCCCGCCGAAGCGCGGCGCGGTGGCAGCCGGCTTGCACCCGCTTGGGCCGCGACGGCGGCGGGGCGCGGGGGATCCCCTCGCCCCCGCGGCCGGGGAGGAGGTGCCTTCCATGAAGGCCATCGACCTGCTCAGGAAGGACCACGCCACCGTGACGCGGCTGCTCGAGCGCGCGGCGCGCACCACGGCGCGGGCGCAGAAGACCCGCCGGGAGCTGGTCGGCCGCCTGGCCGGCGAGCTCGACCTGCACGCCACGGTCGAAGAGGAGTTCTTCTACCCGGCGCTGCGCGCCATCGACGAGGCCCAGCCCCTCGTGGCCGAGGCCCAGCGCGAGCACGAGCGCGTCCGGACCCTGATCCAGGAGCTCCAGCAGGCCGGGGTCGCGGGCGAGGACTTCCCCGAGCGCGTGCGCCGGCTCGCCGAGGCGGTCGGTCACCACGTCGATGAGGAGGAGCAGAAGCTCTTCGCCCTCGCCGAGCGCCTCGGGCCGGACGAGCTCGACGACCTCGGCCAGCAGATGACCCAGCGCAAGCGCGAGCTCCGCGCGCGCCCGGCGGGCCGTGGGCGCCGGACGCCCAGAAAGGGCATGCGCGACGCCGCCTGACCCCTCCGGGGACCCCGGCGCCCGCTGGACCGGGCGTCGCCGCTCGGGCATGCTTGGGGCCTGCGGGCCCCGGGCGAACCTCCCCCGATCGCCGTCATTGTGGCATCCGGGCGCCGGCGTCCGGACGTGGGCGGACCCCGGTGCCGGGGGGAGGACGTGGCGTCGTCGCAGCGAAGCCCGCGTGCCGGCGAACCACCGGCGCTCGGCGGCGAGGCTGGCACGCCGCATGCTCGGCGCGCGCGGAGACCCCTATGGCGTCGGACGCCGTCGAGCCCATCCCCGAGCCCGTTCCACCGCCGCGGCCGGCGGGCGGCCTCCTCCAGGGGGTCAGCGTCCTCGTGGTCGACGACGACGCCGACACGCGCGAGGTCATGCGGGCCATCTTCGAGGCCGCCGGCGCCCAGGTCCACCCGGCCGCCTCGGCCCGCGAGGCGCTCCGGCGCTTCGTCCTGCTCCGACCCACGGTCCTGTTGGTGGACCTCGCCATGCCGGGCGAAGACGGCCTCTGGCTGATCGCCCGCGTGCGCGCGCTCGCCACCGAGCGGCTGCGGCCGACGCCCGCTGTGGCGCTGGCGGCCTTCGGCGCGCGGGGCCGGCTTGACGCGGCGGTGGCGGCGGGCTTTCAGGCCGTCGTCGCGAAGCCGTTCGGGCCGGAGGAGCTGCTGCGGGCCGTGGCCGGGCTCGTCACGCCCGCCCGCCGGGCGCCCGCCTGAGCCCCGGCCTCATCGGCCCGCGCCCGCGAGCTTTTCCACGCGCACGCCGAGCAGCCGCACGCGCTTGCGGTGCGGGTTCTCGCGCTGGTCCAGGAAGGGCAGGAGCAGGCGCAGCGCGGTCTGGAAGATCGCGTCGTCCCCGGCGCGGGGCTCGGGCGTGGTCGACGCGCGGCTGACGGTCTGGAAGTCCTCGAAGCGCACGGTGAGCGTGACGGTGCGGAAGCCGGGGATGCCCTGGGCCTGCGCGCGCTCGGCCACCTCGCGCGCCAGGGCCCGCAGGCGCTCGACGAGGAACGCGGGGTCGCGGGTGTCCTGCTCGAACGTCTCCTGCGCCCCCACCGAGCGCGGCGCCCATGCGTTCGACACGGGGCTCGTCGACACGCCGCGCGCCCGGTCGTAGAGCTCCTCGCCCCAGCGGCCGAACCAGTCGACGAGCGTGAGCGGCTCGACGGCGCGCAGGTCGCGCACGGTGCGGATGCCGCGCGCGTGCAGGAACGCCTCGGTCTTGGGGCCGACGCCGGGGATGACGCGCACCGGGCGGGGATCGAGGAACGCCTGGACCGCGTCCGGGGGCACGACCGTGAGCCCGTCGGGCTTCTGGGCGTCGGAGGCGATCTTGGCGACGAGCTTGTTGGGCCCGAGGCCGATCGAGCACGTGAGCCCTTCCCGCTCGCGCAGCGCGGCCTTGAGGGCGCGCGCGTGGGCGGCCGCGCGCGCGAAGTCGCCGAGCGAGGAGAGCTCGAGGTAGGCCTCGTCGATCCCCGCCTCCTCGAACGCGTCGGCGTGCGCGGCCAGGAAGGCCATGATCCGCGCCGAAACCTCCGCGTAGCGTCGGTGGTCGCCGCGGACGAAGACCGTGGCCGGCTCGCCCCGCCGCCGCGCGGCCTCGGCGAGCCGCCACGCCCGCGCGATGGGCATGGCCGACCGGATCCCGTAGCGGCGCGCGAGGTAGTTGGCCGTGGTCACGACCCCGCGGCCGGCCCCGCCCTTCGGGTCGGCCCCGACGACGAGCGGGCGCCCGCGGAGCTCGGGGTGATCGCGCTCCTCCACCGCCGCGTAGAAGGCGTCCATGTCGACGTGCGCGACGATGCGCATCGCGGCCCCCGGGGTTCATTCTAGGTCGCGGACGGGGCCGGCGGCGTTACAGGGTCGGCTCGCGCGGGGCGGGAGCCGCCGGGGGCGCGGCGGCGTCAGCGGGTCGGGTCGGGGTTCCGCGGGCCGACCCCGGGGAGGTCGGCGACCACGATCGCCCAGCCGAGGGCGCGGAGCTGGGTCGAGACGTCGACGCGGCGGCGCTCGCCCCGTCGCCGGTCCGGCGCGCGCCCCTCGCGCTCCCGCCGGCGCTCGCCCTCGCGACGGTCCAGGATGACCTCGACGGTGTCGTTGCCCGCGAACGCGCGCTTGACGTACTCGTAGAGCTTCACGCGGTCGCGGGCCACGATGAACAGGTGGCGGCTCTTGCGGGGCCCGCCGTCGGCCTCGAGCGCGCGGTGGAGCTGACCGACCGGGGGCAGGAACCGCGACAGGGGCACGAGGCTCTCGCTCCCGCAGGCGGGGCACGTGCGGGCGCCGAAGGGGAAGCACTCGTCGCAGTCCAGGCACAGCCCGAGACGGCGCAGCGGGAAGTGCGGGAGGGGGGTCGCGGATCGCGTGCGGCTGATCATGCGTTCCCTCCCGGTGAATGCGAGCGCGATGCCAAGCGCGCGGACCGATCTGTCGCGCGCTTTCCCCCGCCGCATCGGGCGCGTGGACGCGAAAGGGCACGTCGGCTTCGCCGCGTGGGCCAAAGTGGCGCCGGTCGCTTGACTTTCGGTCGGGCTCGACTATGAGTCCTTACTGGAGAGCGACGTTCGGCGGGACCGCCGCCGACGCGTGAGGAAACCTGCCATGCCTCGCACATCGAAAGCCCGTCGAGTGCCGCGGTCCGGGCGACGGACCGCGCGGAGGGAGGTGACGCCCATGGCGCTGGAGCTCTGGCGGCCGCGCGGCGGTCTGGCGCGCGGCCCGTTCCGTGACCTGGCGCGCGAGTTCCGCGAGCTCACCCGCGAGATGGACGAGTTCGTCGGTCGGGTCTTCCGTGACTGGTCGTGGCCTCGCCTGCTCGGGGAGGCGCGCGGCTGGGCGCCCGCCGTCGACATGTACGAGGACAGGAACGAGGTCGTCGTGCGGGTCGACGTCCCCGGGCTCACCGAGAAGGACCTCGAGGTCACCGTGGACGAGGGCGTGCTCACCATCCGCGGCGAGCGCCGCGAGGAGAGCGAGGCGCGCGAGGAGGACTACTACGCCTGCGAGCGGTGGACGGGGAGCTTCGCGCGGAGCCTCACCCTGCCGCCCGGCGTAGACGCCGACCAGATCAAGGCAAGCCTGAAGCAGGGCGTGCTCGAGATCCGCATGCCCAAGCGCAAGGAGACCGGGCGGCGCATCGAGGTGCGCGCCGCGTGAGCCGTCGGCGCGGCGGCCCGGACCCGGCCGCCGCGCCGTCGTGTCTTCGCGGGGGGCGCGCGAGGGCGGGCGGGCGCGCTAGGCGCCGCCGCGCACCCAGCGCCAGACGCGCTCGGGGGTGAGCGGCAGCTCGCGCACCACGACGCCCAGGTCGGCGAGCGCGTCCTCGACGGCGTTCGCGATGGCGGCGGGGGCCGGGATCGCGCCGCCCTCGCCCACGCCCTTGGCGCCGAGCGGGGTGACGGGCGAGGGGTGCTCGAGGCGTCCCACGGTGATCGGCGGCACGTCGAGCGCGGTCGGCTTCAGGTAGTCGAGGAAGGTCGCCGTGAGGAGCTGCCCCGCCGCGTCGTAGCGGAACTCCTCCAGGAGCGCGGCGGCGATCCCGTGCACCGTCGCCCCCCGCACCATGCCCTCGACGATGAGCGGGTTGAGCTCGCGCCCGCAGTCGTGGACGACGACGTAGTCGAGCACCTGGACGGCCCCGGTGCCCGGGTCCACCTCCACGAGGCACACGTGCGCCGCGTTCGAGAAGACGAGCTGGGAGGGCACGCGGCGCGCCGGGTCGACCGGGCGCGCCAGGGGGTTCTGGTAGGCGTGGCGGGCCTCGAGGCCGGGCGTCTCGCCGGGGGGCAGGCCGAGCGGGTCGGCGTAGGCCAGGCGCGCGAGCTCCCGGAGCGGGAGCGCGCGCCCCGGCACGCCGCGCACGCGGGCGGCGCCGTCGCGGAGCTCGAGGTCCTCGGGGGCCGCCTCGAGCCGGTAGGCCGCGATCCGCAGGAGCTTGTCGCGCACCGCCCGCGCGGCCCCGAGCACGGCCCCGACGTCGGTCACCGAGAACTTGTTCGAGTAGTTGCCGGAGAGGTAGAGCCAGGGCGTGGTGGCCGAGTCGAAGCCCGGCGCGACGTCGACCTCCGCGGGGGTGAGCCCGAGCTCGTCGGCGACGATCTGGGCCACGACGGTCTCGTACCCCTGCCCCGTGGCCGGGTCGCCGAGCGCCGCGCGGACGGAGCCGTCGGGCTCGATGCGCACCATCGCGGCCTCGGCCGACCCGGAGGCCGCGCGCCGCCCGGTGACGAGCTCGTAGACGGCGAGGTTGGTGCCCGCCGGCTCCACGGAGGTCGCGAGGCCGATCCCGAGCCGCCGCCCGGCGGCCCGCGCCCGCGCCTGCTCGACGCGCCGCCGGGCGTAGTCGAAGCGGGCGAGCGCGGCGCGCAGCGTCGCCGGGTAGTCGCCGCTGTCGTAGCGCGCCCCGGTGGGCGTCGTGTAGGGCATCTCCTCGGGCCGCACGTAGTTGCGCAGGCGCACCTCGGCCGGGTCGAGCCCGAGCCGGCGCGCCAGGAGCGTCATCGCGCGCTCGATCGCGAAGCACATGAAGGGCTTGCCGATGCCGCGGTTGGCGCCGCTCGGGCATTTCGTCGTCAGCACCGCGCACGGCTCGTAGCGGACCGCGCCGATCCGGTAGCCGTTGACGAGGGTCCCGAGCTTGATCAGGTTGTGCTGCGTCGGCGACTGGAGGTTCTTGCCCTCGTCGGTGAGGTCGCGGACGCGGAGGCCGAGCACCGTGCCGTCGCGCCGGTAGGCGAGCTCGAGCTCGATCACGCCGCCGGCGGCGTGCATCAGCGCGGTCAGGTTCTCGCGCCGGTCCTCGATCCACTTCACCGGTCGGCCGGTCTTGCGGGCCAGCAGCGCGCACACGAGCAGGTAGGCGGGGCGCCGCTTGTTGCCGAAGGCCCCGCCCACGTCGGGGACGATCAGCCGCAGGCGCGAGACCGGCACCCCGAGCGACTCCGCCAGGACCGCCAGCGTGAGCCCGGGCCGCTGGTCGTTGGTCCAGAACGTGTAGCGGTCCGTGCCCGCGTCGTACTCGGCGAGGCACCCGAAGGTCTCGAGCGGGGTCGAGGCGTAGCGGTGGAAGGCGAACCGCTCCCGGAGCACGCCGTCGGCCCGCGCGAAGGCGCCCGCGACGTCGCCGTACTCGAGCGTGTCGCGCCAGAGCACGTTGGTGCCGAGCTCGGGGTAGAGGAGCGGCGCGTCGGGGCGGCACGCGGCCTCGGGGTCCACCACCGGCGGCAACGGCTCCCAGGTGACCGCGATCCGCTCGACGGCGTCTTCGGCGGTCGCGCGGTCCACCGCGGCCACCGCCGCCACGGGCTCGCCGACGTAGCGCGCGCGGTCCACGGCCAGGCAGTGGTCGCGGACGTCGCCGGGGACGGGGATCAGCGGACGGAGCGGGCGCGCCAGGCGCGCGGCCTCGGCGCCGGTGAGCACGGCCGCCACGCCCGGGAGCGCCTCGGCCGCGGCGGTGTCGAGGCGGACGATGCGGGCGTGGGCGTGCGGGCTCCGCAGCAGCGCGGCGTGGAGCAGGCCGGGCCGGGTGAGGTCGTCGACGTAGCACCCCCGCCCGGCCAGCAGGCGGGCGTCCTCCTTGCGCGGCAGCGGCGCGCCGACCCAGCTCACCGGCCCTCGCCCGCTTCCCCGGGGGCGGCGCCCGCGAGCCGCTGCGCCGCGAGCTCGACGGCCCGGACGATGGCGGCGTAGCCCGTGCACATGCAGAGGTTCGCGGCCAGGGCCGCGCGGATCTCGTCGCGGGTCGGCGCAGGGTGGTCGCGGAGCAGCTCGTGAGCGAGGACGATCATCCCGGGCGTGCAGAAGCCGCACTGGAGCGCGCCGCACTCGCGGAACGCGGCCTGGAGCGGGCTCAGCCCGTCCGGCGGCGTCAGCCCCTCGATGGTCGTCACCTCGGCCCCGTCGCACTGCACGGCGAGCACCAGGCAGGCGCGCGCGCTTTCGCCGTTCAGGAGCACGGTGCAGGCGCCGCACACGCCGTGCTCGCACCCGACGTGCGTGCCGGTCAGGCGGAGGTCCTCGCGGAGGAAGTCGGCCAGGGAGCGCCGGGGCGCGACCGGGCGTTCGACGGGGCGGCCGTTGACCGTGAGCCGGACGGTGTGCATCGCCGACGCCCGTGGATGGTAGCACCGGGCCGGCCGGGATTCGGTCGCGCGCGTCCGAAACTCGGGTCGCCCGCGCCGTCCGCGGGCGCCCGCCGCGACGCAACTCCGCGCGCCGCCAGCCGCCCGGGGCTGGCGTCCGGCTTGCGCAGGCGGCGGGCATGCCCGACCCCGTGGCTTCGGGCCTCGAGACGATCGTCACGCTCGCGCTCGCCGTCGAGATCGTCCTCGTCGGCCTGCTCGTCGCGCGGCGCCTGCGCGACGCGCCCGACCGCGCGATCCCCGCCCGGCCCCGCCACCCGGGCGCGCGGCGCTGACGCTCCCTGCGAGGCGGGAGCCCCGCGACCCGTGCGTCCGCCCCCCTGCGCGGGCGCAGGCCCGCGCGGCAGGCGCGCCGTGCACATTTCTTTGCGGCCTGCCTGCGCCCCTGGAGTAGCGTGAACCCGTGCGCGGGAGACCCGCGCAGGCGACGACGGCTCGCCGCGATGGGTGAGCCCGGGCGTGCCAGGGAGGGCGAGATGGTGCAGATCCGCAGGGTGGGCATGCCGATGCCGAAGAAGCTCCGGCTCGCGGTGACGTGGGTCGTGCCGTTGAGCGACGTCCCGTCGCGCGCCTGGGAGGCCTTCTTCCGGCAGCCCGAGGTCTTCACCCACGTGTGCCACCCGAACCGCGTGCGCATCGACGGGGCCCGGCTCCTCTTCGAGAGCGACGAGGAGCACCTGGCGGCGTGGGTCACCTACCTCGACCGCTGGATCGCGTCGGCCAACGCGCGCGCCGCCGAGGCGCTCGCGATCGAGGCCGGTGCCGTCGAGGCCTGGGCCGGCCTCGACGGCGACGTCGAGCCCGAGCCGCTCGAGCGCGCGACCCCGCGCTGACGCACGTCGCCCGCGCCGCCGCCCGGGGCGCCGGCGCCCGGGGGGCGCGCGCTCGGCAGGGGGGTGCGCGCCGCGCGCCCGCGCGATCGGCCGCGGGGCCGGGGTGGCTCAGCGCGGCGGCAGCCGACGGACGAGCGCCCAGCCGAGCGTCTCGAGCTCGCGGGCCACGCTCCGCTGACGTCGCTCCTCGCCGCCCCTCGCCCCCGGAGTCGCGGGCGCGTGGCCCCGCCGGTCGACGATCACCTCCACGGCCGGCTCGCCCGCGAAGTGACGGCGCAGGTGCTCGAGCAGGTCCGGCCGGTCCCGGGCCACGATGAAGAGCAGCCGGCCGGGCGTCGCACTCACGGGCCGGCCGCGTCTGCGGCGGCGGTGACGGCGAGCGCCTCCGCGTCGCCGGCTTCGGGCTCCGCCGCCGGGCCGCGGGTTCGCCGGAACTCGACGAGCCACGCGTAGGGGAGCGTGCGCACGACCTCCTCCGGCGTCGTCAGCCCGAGGCGCAGCTTGTCCTCCAGGTCCTCGGCCGCGCTGAGCGTGCTCGCACGGGCGCTGGCCGCGAGCGCGGCGAGCGGCGCCCCTTTGGCGATCAGCAGACGGTCGCGCTCGCTCGGCTCCCAGAGCTCGCCGGCCGGGATGCGGCCCCGGTAGCCCGTGCCGTGGCAGTGCGCGCAGCCCCGCCCGCGGCGCCATCGGTAGCCCGCGGGCGGGGCGCCGAACAGCTCGCGCAGGACGTGCGGGTCGGGCTGGTAGGGCTCGGCGCACCGTGCGCAGACGGCCCGCAGCAGCCGCTGGGAGAGCACGCCGAGGAGCGAGGCCGTGACGAGGTTGCGGTCCACGCCGAGGTCGAGCAGCCGCGGGACGGCACCCACCGCGTCGTTGGTGTGCAGCGTGCTCAACAGGAGGTGCCCCGTCTGCGCGGCGCGGAACGCCATCTCGGCGGTCTCCTCGTCCCGGATCTCGCCGATCATGATGATCTCGGGGTCGTGGCGCAGGAAGGCCCGCACGTAGGCCGCGAACGTGTTGCCGGTGCGCGGGTTGACCTCGCTCTGCGAGAAGTGCTCGTAGACGTACTCGATCGGGTCCTCGGCGGTGACGACCTTGATCGCGGGCCGGTAGATCGTGTTGAGCGAGGCGTAGAGCGTGGTGCTCTTGCCCGAGCCCGTCGGGCCCGTGACGAGCACGAGGCCGGTCGGCCGGCGGACGAGCCGCAGCCAGGCCTCGGCGAGCGCCGGCGAGAAGCCCACGCGGTGGAGGGAGCGGGGCGCCAGGCGCGGGTCGAGCACGCGGACGACGACGTGCTCGCCCCAGTAGCCCGGCACGACCGAGACGCGGAAGTTGAAGGTGAGCGTCTCGCCGCCCCGGGTGAGCCGGGCGCGGAAGCCGCCGCTCTGGGGCCGCCGACGCTCGGCGATGTCGAGCTGGGCCAGGATCTTGAGCCGCGAGACGATCTCGCGCGCGCTCTCGAGCAGCGCGCGGGGCGGCACGTCGCCGTCGGCCTCCTGGAGCACGCCGTCGACCCGGAAGCGCAGGGCCACGCGGTCGCCGAGCGGCTCGAGGTGGATGTCGCTGGCGCCGAGACTCACCGCGCGCAGGAGCAGCCGGCGCACGAGCTCGTCGGCGCGGAGCTGGCAGCGGTAGCGCAGGCGGCGGCGGGCGCCCGGCGTCTCGGGATCCTCCAGGGGATCCTCGAGCAGTTCGAGGCGCGGCTCGGCCTCCAGCGGCGGGCCGTCGGGGCCGTACGCGCGGTCGAGGGCGCGGTCGAGGGCCGCGGGGGTCGCGGCGACGGGCTGGACGCGGTGGCCCGTGGCGAGGGCGACCTCGTCGAGCACGGCGAGGGCGTCGGGGTCGTCGAGGGCGACCGTGAGCGTGCCGTCGCGCACGGCCACCGGCAGCACGCGGTGCCGGCGCGCGTAGTGACGGTTCAGCAGGCGCGCGGCCGCCGGGTCGAGCGTCGCCGCGTCGAGGTCCGCCGGCGGGACGTTCAGCTGAGCCCAGAGCAGCCGCACGAGCTCGGCGCGCGGGACCAGGCCCAGGCCGAGCAGCGTCTCGCCGAGGCGCGCCCCCCGCGCGCGCTGCGTGTCGAGCGCCACGGCCAGTTGCTCGGCGGTGAGCGCGCCCGCGCGGACGAGCAGGTCGCCGAGCCGGGCGCGTCGTGCGTGGCGGGTCAGCGCGGCCGTGATCGTCGCAGGGGTCGCGAGGCCGTGGGCGATCAGGAGCTGGCCCAGGGGGAGGTAGGTCTCCTGCGTGGCCTGGAGGGCGAGCGCCTCCGCGAGCTGCGCCGGGGAGAGGAGGCCGTCGCGGACGAGGATCTCGCCCAGCCGGAGGCCGGTGACCGCCCCGGTCGGGGCGCGGGAGGCCTGGGCGAAGGACACGGGCATCGCGGACCCGGCTCGGGGCAAGGGTCGTGCCGCGGCGCCGGGATTCCGCGTTTCGCGCCCTTTCGGACGCGGGGGGTCCATTCCGGGGCGTCGCCCGGCGCGAAAAAGGGGCGCCGACTTCCGAAAGTGGCGTCCGATCGCCGCCCGGATTCCGGGGATCCCCCCGACCGGCCGGGGTTCCGGGACGCGACCCCTGGATCCCGCCGATTGCCCGGCGACGACGCCTGCGGCATGCTGAGGCGCCCCCGCGTCGTGGCCCGGGTGCCCGGGGCGAGCGCTCGGTGGAGCCGTCGGCGTCGGAGCGCTCGGCGCGCGCCGGGGACGAAGCCGTCGAGGAGGGTCCGGACAATGCGAGGCGTCCGCTCCGCAGTGCGCGTGGCGATGGTCGTCGGTGCGCTCGCCCTCGGGCTCCGCGCGCCGGCTGGTGCGGCCGAACCGGTCCGCATCGGCTTCCTGGCACCGCTCACGGGCATCTTCGCCCAGGCGGGCAAGGACATGCTCGAGGGCATCCGCCTCGGGATCGAGCAGGCGGGCCCGCAGGCGGCCGGCCGCCGGATCGAGCTCGTCGTCGAGGACACCGAGGGCAACCCGGCCGTCGCCCAGAGCAAGTACCGGAAGCTCGTCCAGCAGGACCGGATCCACGCGCTGGCCGGGGTCCTGCTGGTCAACATCGGCTACGCGCTGGTGGCGCCGATCGAGCGCGACCAGCTTCCCACCCTGTTCCTCACGACGCCGGACGACCTGACCAAGCGACGGCGGACCAAGTGGATCATGCGCGCCAACTTCAGCGCGAGCCAGCCGATGCACGCGCTCGGCGACTACGCGGCGCGGGTGCTCGGCTACCGGCGCGTGGCGGCCATCGCCATGGACAACGGCTTCGGGCACGAGGGCATCGGGGGCTTCCAGCGCGTGTTCGAGGACGCCGGGGGCGCGGTGGTGCAGAAGCTCTGGGTCCCGCTCAACGCCCTGGACTTCGCGCCGTACCTGGCCCAGCTCCGGCGCGACGTCGACGTGGTGGTGCAGGTCCTGGTGGCCGCGCAGGCGGTGCGCTTCGCCCGGCAGTACGAGGAGTTCGGGCTCCGCGGACGGCTGCCGCTCATCGGCAGCGGCGTGTTCACCGACCAGTCGGCGCTCAAGTCCATGGGCGAGGAGGCGGTCGGCATCGTCACCGCGCTCATCTGGGCGCCCACGCTCACCACGCGCGCGAACCAGGAGTTCCTCAAGCTCACCGCGGCTCGCGGCATCCCCGTGCCCTCGTACTTCACCGCGGTGATGTACAGCGCCGGGCGCTGGCTCGTCGAGGCCGCCCGAGCCGTCAACGGCCAGGTGGAAGACCGCGAGCGGTTCCTCGCCGCCATCCGCACGGCCATCGAGAGGGTCGAGGACCCGCGCGGGCCGATCAAGCTCGACGACTTCAACAACCCGACGCAGAACGTCTACATCCTCCGCGTCGAGAAGGCGGGCGGCCGGCTGCAGAACACGGTGATCCACACGTACCCGATGGTGTCGCAGTTCTGGGCCTACCGGCCCGAGGAGTTCCTGAAGGCGCCGCCCTACGACCGGAACTACCCGCCGGTGCGGTGACGCCCGCGCGCGGCCTCAGCCCGCGAGCGCGGTGAGGTCGATCTCGACGCGCGTGCCGGGGACGAGCAGGCCCGTCGTCCCCACCACCGTGCGCGGCACCGGGTCGGGGAAGTGCTCGCGCCAGACCTCCTCGAGCGCCGGCAGATCCGCGAAGTCCTCGAGGAAGACCTGCGCGCGCACCGTGCGCGCGAGCGAGGCGCCGCCCGCGGCGAGCACGGGGCGGAGGTTGCCCAGGACGTAGCGCGCCTGGCGCTTGATGGCGATCCCGTAGTAGGGGAAGGCGTCCGGCACGCGCGCCTCGGGCGGCACGCCGGTGCGGTAGTCGCTCGCGATCTGCCCGGCGGCGAAGACCCACGGCCCGACGCGGACGCCCACCGCGTAGTGGGCCAGCGGCGCGGGCACGCCGGGCGGGACGTCGAGGACCTCGCGGGGCCAGGGGCTGTCGGCGCGGACGGCGGTGAGGTCGATCGCCACGCGCGCGTCGGGCACGGGCAGCGCCGGGACGCCGACGGTCGTCCGCGGGGGCGGCGCGGGAAAGCACTCGCGCCACACCTCGTCGAAGGCCGGGAAGTCACGCAGGTCTCGCAGGAAGACCTGGGCCTTGACCACGTGCGCGGGCGAGGAGCCCGCCGCAACCAGCGTCCGGGCCAGGCGCTCGAGCGCGTACGCCGCCTCGAGCTTGATGGGCGAGAGCCACCGTCGGCCCGCCGGCCGAACCTCCGGCGCCAGCCCCGTGCGCGCGTCGGTCGCGGCGCGCCCGGACAGGAAGACGAACGGCCCGGCGCGCACCGCCGCGCTCGCGTGGTCGAGCGGCGGCTCGTCCACGGCGACCGGCTCGGGCCGCGTGCCGGCGCCGTCGAGCGCGATCGCCTCCACGAGCACGCGCGCGCCCTCGATCGGGAGGTCGCGGGTCGCGACCACCGTGCGGGCCGGGGGCACGGCGAAGGCCTCGCGCCAGACTTCTTCGACGTCCGGCAGGTCGCCGAGGTCGGTCAGGAACACCTGGGCCTTGACGACGCGGTCGAGCGAGGTGCCGGCTTCCGCGCACGCCTGCCGCAGGCGGTCCAGGACGAGTCGGGCCTGGCGCTTGCCCGGCGCGACGTACGAGCGCAGACCGTCGGGCACGCGCGCGCCCTCGGCCAGGCGGCCGTCGGCCTCGGCGGCCATGAGCCCCGAGAAGAAGAGGAAGCCGCCCGCGCGCACGGCGGGCGCCTGGTGCAGCGGCGGCCGCGGCAGCGCCGCCAGGTCCAGGCGCGCGATCGTCATGACCGGCGCGCACTCTAGGGAGGGCCCCCGAGCTTGTCAAGCGCGCGGTCACCCCACGACGGGCTTGACAGGGCGCCGTGCGCTCGGCCAGGCTCGCGCCGTGCCGACCGGCCTCGGCGAGCGCATGGTGCGGGCCGCGCGCCTCGATCCGCACCTCTACGAGGAGGTCGAAGCCGACCCCGCGGCGACGCGGCAGGCCGCGCTCGTGGTCGTCCTCGCGGCGCTGGCCGCGGGCCTCGGCGGCGGCGGGCACGGGCCCGGCGCCCTGCTGGTCGGCGCGGTCGTGGCGCTCGGCGCGTGGTACCTCTGGGCCTTCCTCATCTACTGGATCGGGACACGGCTCCTGCCCGAGCCCGGCACCCAGGCCGACCACGGGCAGGTGCTGCGCGCCGTGGGCTTCGCCGCCGCCCCGGGGGTGCTCCGGGTACTGGGGATCGTCCCGGGGCTCCGCGGCCTCGCGTTCCTGGTCGGCGGGGTCTGGATGCTCGTCGCGACCGTCGTCGCCGTGCGCCAGGCGCTCGACTATCGGAGCACGGCGCGCGCCGTCGCCGTCAGCGCCGTGGGCTGGCTCGTGCAGGCGGTCGTCGTCGTCCTCCTGCTCGCCCTGCTCGGCCGGCGCTGAGCCGGCGCCGGCGCGGCGCCGCATTCGGTCACTTCTCGGCCATCGTGAAGGTGATGGTCTTCTTCACCGGCGGGTTCAGCGGGGTGTGGTTGTTCCGGACGAGCTCCACGTGGAGCGTGTGCTTGCCCGGCTTGACACCGCCGAACACCCATACGGTCTCCGAGGTGAGCGTGTTGAACGTCTGCTCGTCGAGCCAGATGTGCACGTGCCCCTCGCGGTCGTTGACGGCGGTGTGCTTGGTGAAGTCGCGGAGCTGGAAGTCCTTGGGCGCCACCTGGACGATGACGACGTTGCCGAGCTGGGGGTGCGGGTGGACGAGGCCCTCCTTGAGCCCGACGATCGTCACCTCGAGGTCGGCGGCCTGAGCCGCTCCCGCCGCGCCCAGGAGGAGCGCGGCCAGGGCCGCGAAGATCGCGACGCTGCGCATGGGCATCCCTCCTTGCGTCCGTGGTCACCCGTTGGATGCCGGAGGGGGCCCGGATCTTACGATCGCCAGGAGGGCCTCGCACGCCTCCCCGCACTCGGGGCACTGGCGGGCATGGTGCGCGACGGCGGCGAACCGCGGGTCGGCCGGCTCGACCCGGCCCGCCGCGACCCAGTCCACGTAGGCGGGGAGCGCCTCGGCGAACTCGGAGCACAGGAGCTCGCGCTCCTGGCTCGCGTACACGGACTCGAGGAAGGCCGCCAGATCCGCCCGCCTCATGCCCCGTGGCTCCCGGGCCTCGGCCATGGGATGCGTCTCCCCGCGCCGCCCTTACCCGGCGAGCACGCGCCGGACGTCCTCCGGCGCGAGCCCCCGGGCGAGCAGGGCGGCCCGCAGCTTGCGACGGGCGTCGTGGATGACCTTGTACGCGGCGTCGCGCGACAGGCCCGCCTCCGCCGCGACGACGTCGAGGGGTCGCCGCTCGAAGACGTGGGCGACCAGGATGGCGCGCTGGTGCGGCGTCAGCGCCTCGTCCAGGAGCCGGCGGACCGTGGCCCAGAGCTCGCGTTGCGCGGCCGCGCGCTCGGGGTCGGGCCCGGCGTCGAGCAGCGGCCAGGCCCGCACGTCCTCGTCCCCCTCGAGCGACCGTTGCCGCTGCCAGCGCCGCCGCCGGAGCTCGCCGAGCAGCGCGTTCACCGCGATCCGGTAGACCCAGGTGGTGAGGCGGCTGTCGCCGCGGAAGGCGTCGAGCTTGGCGCGGACCGTGAGCAGCGTCTCCTGCGTGGCGTCGTCGACGAGGCTGTCCGGCGCGGCCCCGGCGTCGGCCTGGGCGCGGAGCCAGCGACGGAGGCCGGTGCAGACCTCCGCGCGCAGGCGCGCCCACGCGCCCTCGTCGTCCGCGCGGAGCGCCTGGAGCCACGCGGCGTCGCCGGGATCCATGCCCGGCCGATCATACCGTGGCCGTCGCCGGGCGCCGAGGCGGTCGGTCGACGACTTCTCAGTCGACGACTTTGAGGATGTGCGTGGCGACGGCCACGACGTCGCCGCGCTGCGTGGTGCACGTCACCCGCGCGAAGGCCTTCTTCGCCGCAGGGTCGCGCTCCACGATCTCGTAGGTCACGGTCACCGTGTCGCCGATGAAGCACGGGCGCGGGAACCGGATGCGGTCGAAGCCGTACGAGACGACGGTGCCCGCGCCCGTCACGCCCTCGCAGGCCGCCGTGGACGCCCGGGACATGAGCCCGACGAGCAGCGCGCCGTGGGCGATGCGGCGGCCGTAGCGCGTCGTCTTCATGAACTCCTCGTCCACGTGGTTCGGGTGGAAGTCGCCGGTGATGCCGGCGAAGAGGTAGACGTCGGCCTCCGAGAGGGTCTTGCGTACCGTCACGGTCTTGCCGACCGGCAAGCGGTCGAACGCGTCGCCCATGGTCGTCCTCGCGTCGGGCCGCCCGCTGGCGCGCCCGAGGCCCCGACGGCGCTCCATAGCACCGCCGGGCGGCGCGCGTCAATCGGGCGGGGGCCCGCGGCGGCCGCGCCGGCGCGCGCCCGACGCCTCGGGGGCCGGCGGCCGACGACGGAGCTCCCGCCGGCGCCGGCGGAAGGCCACGAGCGCGCCGAGGCTCGCCAGGACCGGGAGCCAGAAGGCCACCACCCGGTAGAGCAACGTGGCGGCCACGGCGCGGGCGCCGTCGACGCCGTGGCTCGCGAAGAACGCGCTCATGATCACCTCGAAGCTCCCGCCGCCTCCCGGAGCCCCGGCCACCGAGACGCCCGCGAGCGCGGCCACGAAGCCCAGGAACGCGACCCAGAGCGGCGGCGGGGCGTCGAGGGCGAGGAAGGCCAGGTAGAGCGCCGCGGCGTCGCAGCCGACGGCGAGGTACTGGAAGCCCACCATGCGGAAGAACGCGGCCGGGTGGCGCGCGATCACGGCCTTGCCCGCGTAGTACTCGGCGAGGAAGCGGCTCACCCGCGCCTCCACGCCGCTCAGGCCCGGCCGCCGCTCGAGCCGCGCGGTCACGCGCGCGACCGCGCGCGTCAGGCGCGCCCCGTCGCGCTGGAGCCAGTAGAGCCAGGCGCCCAGCGCGACGAACACGAACCCCGGTGCGAAGGCGGCCAGGACCCCCACGACGGAGGCGCTCCCCGTGACGCCGACGGCGACCACCGCGCCGAGCACGAGCGTGGCCAGCGCGAACGCGTACGAGAGGGTGTCGATGAGCGCCACGAGCGAGGCCTGGCCGCTCGTGGCCCCCCGCTGGTGGAGCGCGTAGGTGAGGAACGCGTAGCTGCTGGCGCCGCCGCTCGGGATCAGCTGGTGGGCCGCGCTCGCCACGAGCGCCGTGCTCCAGAGGAACCGGCGCGGGAACTCGTACCCGAGCAGCTGGAGGGGCACCGCGTAGGCCGTGCCCCGGGCGAGGTAGACGCCCGCGATCGCAGCCGCGGCCGGCACGAGCCAGGCGAGCTCGGCCTGGCGCAGCAGCCCGAGCGCGCGGACGAGCGTCGCGGAGTGCCACCAGGCGACGACGACGACGCCGAGGGGCACGGCGAGCCAGAGCCAGGAGCCGAGGGCGCGCACGCGCCGCAGGGGTGTGGCCGCGAGGCTCGAGGTCGTCGTCACGGGAACCGCCGCGCGGCCATGCGCGCATTATACGGGCCCGGGCGGCGGCGGCTCAGGCGCGCGCCTCGCCCCGGAGCCGGTTGACGAGCTGCTCGGCTGCGCGGATCGGCTCGGGCACCCGGTAGCGCGCGCACGCGACGACCCAGCGCACGGCGGCCGCGAGCCCGATCCGGTGCCCGGGCGAGACGAACACCGGCGCCACGCCGGCGCGCGTCCGGACCGCGGCGCCCACCGTGGCGCCGTCGAGCCGGATCGGGCTCCAGGCCCCGCGGCCCGGCCCCGGCGCGCGGCAGGCGCCGACCAGGAGCGACTTGGCGCAGCCGATGCTGGGCAGGTCGAGCAGCACGCCCATGTGACAGGCGAGCCCGAAGCGTCGGGGGTGCGCGAGCCCGGCGCCGTCGAAGAGGCACAGGTCGGGTCGGCGGCGCAGGCGGCGGAAGGCCGCGAGCAACAGCGGGCCCTCGCGGAAGGTCAGGTACCCGGGCACGTACGGAAAGCGCGGGGCGCCCGCCGCCGTCGCGCTCTCGACCACCACGAGCTCGGGCCAGGCCAGGAGCACGACCGCCGCCCACGCCCACCGGCCGTCGGCCCGGTAGGCGAGGTCCGCGCCCGCGATCAGGCGGACACGCCGCGGCCCGCCGCCGAGGCGCACGCGCGCGGCGAGGCGCTCCTGGAGCGCGCGGGCCTCCGCCACCGTGCGCGGCCAGCGCCGGGCGTCGACGGTTGCCGACATGGTCCGTCCCCGTAGAATAGCGGTTCGGGGTCCGAGACGCCGGCCCGGAGGAGGTGAGCGACGATGGCCGTGCCGCGGCAGCAGGAAATCCGTCGACGCCAGCACCGGCGCCGGAAGCTCGCGCGGCTGCGCGCGCGCTACGCCGCCGCCCGCACCGCCGAGGAGCGCGCCGAGATCCTGGAGCGCGTCCGTCGCATCGCGCCCTCGGTGCGGCTCGAGGCATTCATGGCGCAGGCCACCGCGCTGGCCGCGCGTCGCGCCTGAGGCCGCCGCCGTGGAGCGGACGATCGGCCGCACGCGCCTGGTGCTCCTCCAGGGCGACATCACCGAGCAGGCCACCGACGCCATCGTCAACGCCGCCAACACCTCCCTGCTCGGCGGCGGCGGCGTGGACGGTGCGATCCACCGGCGCGGCGGCCCCGCCATCCTGGAGGAGTGCCGACGGATCCGCGCGCGGCAGGGTGGGTGCCCCACGGGGCAGGCCGTGATCACCACGGGCGGCGCCCTGCCCGCCCGCTACGTGATCCACGCCGTCGGGCCGGTGTGGTCCGGCGGCCGGCGCGGCGAGGACGCGCTGCTCGCGTCCGCCTACCGCGAGAGCCTGCGCCTGGCGGCCCGCCACGGGCTGCGGACGATCGCGTTCCCGGCGATCTCGACGGGCGCCTACCGCTTCCCCGTCGCCCGTGCGGCGCGCGTGGCGCTGCGCGGCATCCAGGAATTCCTCGAGTCCGAGCCCCATGCGCTCGAGGAGGTGCGCGTCGTGCTCTTCACCGCGGCGGACCTGCGCACCTGGGAGCGGGCGCTCGCCGAGCTCGCGGGCGCCGAGCCGGCCGAGCCGCGGTAGCCGCGGCGCGGCGGGCGTCGCGCGCGGGGCGGCACGGGCGCGCGAGGATCGCGGGAGATCCGTGGCGACGATCTACACCGCCGGCCACTCCACGCGCTCGACGGCCGAGCTCATCGCGCTCCTGCGCGAGGCCGGCGTGCGTGCGGTGGCGGACGTGCGGCGCTGGCCGGTCTCGCGTCGGCACCCCCAGCACAGCCGCCCGGCCCTGGCTCCCGCGCTCGAGGCGGCAGGCATCACCTATCACCACCTGGGGCAGGCCCTCGGCGGGTACCGGAGCGGCGGCTACGAGGCGTGGATGGAGACCGCGGAGTTCCAGGCGGGGCTCACGGAGCTCGAGCGCCTGGCCGCGGTGCGGCCGCTGGCCGTGCTCTGAGCGGAGCGCTGGCCGTGGCGGTGCCACCGGCGATTCATCGCGCGAGCCCTCGAGGCGCGCGGCTGGCGCGTCGTCCATCTGCTCGACCCGGGCCGTGCCTGGGAGCGCCGGGCACCGTCCGGCGAACCCCGGGACCCGCAGGTCTCGGGCGCTACGCGGCCTCGCAGGGCGGGACCTTCTCGCGCAGGCGGCGGAGCCGGGCCGGCGTGAGCTCGCTCTCGAGCGTGAAGGTCGGGTCGGCGTAGGCGTCCTTCTTCTTCATCAGGAGCCAGTCCTTGCCCGAGCCCCGCGCCAGGCGGGTGAGGACGAACTCGCCCCTGAGCTTCCGACCCGAGAGGACGAAGGACAGCTTGCCGCGCCGGAGCGCTTCCGCCGGGTCGGGGTCGAGCGGCTTCCAGGTCCCGCGGTCCCAGATCACCACCGGGCCGGCGCCGTAGTACCCCTCGGGGATGATGCCTTCGAAGCGCGCGTACTCGAGCGGGTGGTCGTCGACCATGACGGCCAGCCGCCTGTCGGCCGGGTTGAGCGAGGGGCCTTTGGGCACGGCCCAGGACTTGAGGACGCCGTCGAGCTCGAGTCGGAAGTCGTAGTGCAGGCGCGTGGCCTTGTGTTCGTGGACGACGAACTTGGGCATGGTCGACCCTCCGCGCCGCCATTCTAGCGCCGCGCGGTAGACTGGATCCGATGCGGGTGGCGTCGCCGCGTCGCTGGGCAATCCCGGTCGAGGTGGACGGGGGCGGGCGCTTCCTCACGCCCAGCCGCGACTTCGTGCCCGCGTACCTCGCGACGTGGGAGTCGGGCCGGCTGCGCGAGAAGGTCGACGAGGCGCTCGAGGCCCTCCGCGTCTGCACCCTCTGCCCCCGCGACTGCGAGGTCGACCGGCTCGCTGGCCGCATCGGCGTGTGCCGGTCGGCGCGCTACGCGCGCGTGTCGGCGTACTTCCCGCACTTCGGCGAGGAGGACGTGCTCCGCGGCTGGTGTGGCTCGGGGACGATCTTCTTCGCCTGGTGCAACCTCCGCTGCGTCTTCTGCCAGAACTTCGAGACCAGCCAGCTGGGCGAGGGCGCGGAGGTCGGCCCCCGGGAGCTCGCCCGCATGATGCTCGAGCTCCAGGCCCGCGGCTGCCACAACATCAACTTCGTCACGCCCGAGCACGTCGTGCCGCAGATCCTCGAGGCGCTGCCCTTCGCGATCGAGCAGGGGCTGCGGCTGCCGCTCGTCTACAACACGAGCGCCTACGACAGCCTCCACTCGATCCGCCTGATGGAGGGCGTGGTCGACATCTACATGCCGGACTTCAAGCTGTGGGACCCGGAGCACGCGCGCCGTTACCTGCTCGCCCCGGACTACCCGGAGGCGGCGCGCCAGGTCATCCGGGCGATGCACGCCCAGGTCGGCGAGCTCCGGGTGAACGAGGACGGGCTCGCCGTGCGCGGGCTGCTGGTCCGGCACCTCGTCATGCCGGGGCTGCTCGAGGACACGCGCGCGATCCTGGGCTGGCTCGGGGCGCTCTCGCCCGACACCTACGTGAACGTGATGGACCAGTACTACCCGGCCTGGAAGGCGAAGACCGAGCCGAAGTACCGGGAGATCAACCGCGGCGTGGAGCCGGAGGAGATGGCGACCGCGTACGCGTACGCCCGCGCCGCGGGCCTGTGGCGCTTCGACCGGCGCTGGCGCATGGGGATCGACCGCCTCCTCGCCCGGCTCGCCCGCTGACAGGAGGACTCCATGGCCACGATCCAGTGGGAAGCGTCATACGCGGACGCGCTCGCCAAGGCCAAGCGCGAGGGCCGGCTCGTCCTGCTCGACTTCTTCGCGCCCGGCTGAGGCGGCTGCGCCAAGATGGATACCGGGACGTATCCTGACGCCCGCGTCGCCGACGCCGTCACGCAGCACTTCGTGCCCGTCCGCGTCAACGCCCGGGAGAGCCGCGACCTCGTGGGGCGGTTCGGCGCCCGGTGGACGCCGACGCTCCTGGTCCTCGACCCCGACGAGCGGGTCCACCGGCGCTGGGAGGGCTACCTGCCGCCGACCGACTTCCTGGTCGAGCTACGCCTGGCCCGCGCGCACGCGGCGCTCGACCAGGGACGCTACGAGGACGCGGCGCGCGAGTTCGGCGCGCTCGTGCGCGAGGCGCCCGACCACCCGGAGGCGCCCGAGGCGCAGTACTGGCTCGGCGTCGCCGAGTACCGGCGCACGGGTGACGCCGAGCGCCTGCGCGCGGCGTGGAACGAGCTCGCCGCGAAGTACCCGCAGTCGCTCTGGACCCGGCGCGTCTTCTGGCTCAACTGAGGCGCCCGGCGTCGCCTCGCGCGGCGGGCCGGCCCACAGGCTCCTCCCGGGTGTCCGCAGGGAGGCCCGCCCGCGCGGCGCGGGGCCGGCGACCCGCTCGGGATCGCACGACGCCCGAAAGGGGGACCGCTCCCTCGTCGCCGAGGTCGCGTGCTGACCCCTGCCCGCTGACCCTGGCGCGCGCGCCTGAAGGCCGGCGGCGCGCTACGCGGCCGGCGACGCGGGACGCCCGCCGTCGAGGACCTCGCGGACCTTGCGCGCGAGCCCGTCCGGCGTGAAGGGCTTCTGCAGGTAGACCGTGCCCGGGTCCAGGACGCCGTGGTGGACGACGGCGTTCTCCGTGTACCCCGACATGTAGAGCACCTTCGTCTCGGGGCGCGTGGCCGCCAGGCGCTCGGCGAGCGCGCGGCCGCTCATGTGGGGCATGACGACGTCGGTCAGGAGGAGGTGGATGGGCCCCGCATGGCGGGCGGCGAGCAGCAGCGCCTCGCCGCCGTGCGCGGCCTCGAGCACCGTGTACCCCTGGGCGACGAGGATATCGCGCGCGAGCTGCCGCACCGCCTCGTCGTCCTCGACGAGCAGCACGGTTTCGGTGCCCCGGGCCGCGCGGTCCACCGGCGCGGGCGGGGTCGGGGCTTCGGGGGCCTCGAAGACCCGCGGCAGATAGATCTTGAACGTCGTGCCGCGCCCGGGCTCGCTGTAGACCCAGATGTTGCCCCCGCTCTGCTTGACGATGCCGTAGACGGTGGCGAGCCCCAGGCCCGTGCCCTTGCCCGGCCCCTTCGTCGTGAAGAACGGCTCGAAGATGCGGGCCTGGGTCTCGGCGTCCATGCCCTCGCCGGTGTCGCTCACCGCCAGCATCACGTGCGGGCCAGGGACGGCGCCGACGTGCTCGCGCGCGTAGTCGGCGTCGAGCTCGACGTTGGCGGTCTCGATCGTCACGCGCCCGCCGCGCGGCATGGCGTCGCGGGCGTTCAGCGTGAGGTTCATCAGCACCTGCTCGAGCTGGCGCGGGTCGGCCTTCACGCGGCCCAGGGCGGCGTCGAGCATGGTCACGAGCTCGATGTCCTCCCCGATCAGCCGCTGGAGCATGGGCGCCATCCCGGTCACCACCTGGTTCAGGTCGAGCACCCGCGGCTCGAGCACCTGCTTGCGACTGAAGGCCAGGAGCTGCTGCGTCAGGTCGGTCGCGCGCTGGGCCGTGGCGACGATCGCCTCGAGGTCGCCGCGCAGCGGGTCCTCGCCGCGCAACCGGTAGAGGAGTAGCTCGGCGCGCCCGCGGATCACCGTCAGGAGGTTGTTGAAGTCGTGGGCGATCCCGCCCGCGAGCTGGCCGATGGCCTGCATCTTCTGTGCCTGGACCAGCTGGCTCTGCGTCTGGGCGAGCTCGTCGTAGGCGCGGCGGGCCTCGGCGTAGAGGCGCGCGTTCTCGAGCGCGACGGCGGCCTGGGCGGCGAAGGCGGTCACGGCGGCCAGGGCGTCGGGCGTGAACCCGCCGGGCTTGCGGGTCTGCACGCTCAGCACGCCGGCCACGCGCTCGCCGACCACGATGGGGACGACCATGAGGCCCGCGTAGCCGAGCCGCCCGAGCGCCTCCCGGTGCGCCGGGATGAGCCGCGGGTCGCGGCCCGGGTCGCTGACCACGATCGGCTGCCCCGTCGCCGCGACGAGCCCGCTGACGCTCTCGCCGAGCTTGAGGCGCGGCGTGACCATCACGCCCCGGCCGTCGCCCCACGTGCCGGCCACGACGAGCTCGTCGCCCTCGAGCAGCCGGATGCCCACCGAGTCGGCGTCCACGAGCCGCGCGCAGATGGTCGCGATCGTCCCGAAGAGCGACTCGAGCGGCTGGATGCGCGCGAGCTGCCGGCTGACCTCGAGCAGGGCCTGCAGGCGGGCCTCGCGCGCCCGCGCCGTCTCGAGCAGCGCGCGCTGCTCGGCGAACAGGCGGGCGTTCTCGAGCGCGATCGCGGCCTGGTCGGCGAAGGCCTGCGCCAGGCGGATCTCCTCCGGGGCGAACTGGCGCCCGGCGCGGTCGCCGACGCCGAGGGCCCCGATCACGCCCTCGGGACCGACGATGGGCACCGCCAGGACCGCCCGGTAGGGCGCGCGCTCGAGCCGGGCGCGGAGCTCCGGGGTGAGCGTGACCCGGGGATCGGTGAGCACGTTCGGCGAGCACACCGGCGCCCGCTCGCGCACGGCCACGCCGATGGCGCCCGTGCCCCGCGGGAGCACCACCGTCCGGTCCAGGCTCGGGCCGGGCTCGCCGGCCACGGCCACCGCCAGGGCGTCCCCGGAGGCGCGGTCGAGGCGGTAGAGGGCGGAGGTCCGGGCGTCGAGCAGGCTGCGGATGCTCTCGGCGATGCGGCGGCCGACCTCCTCGCTGTCCAGGGACTGCGAGATGCTCCGGTTGACCTCGGCCAGCGCCTCCGCCGCGCGGCGGCGCCGGTCGGTCTCGGTGAAGAGCCGCGCGTTGGCGATCGCGATCGCCGCCTGGTTGGCGAAGGCGCCGAGCACCTCGAGCTCGTCGTCCGTGAACCGGTGGCGGTGGCGGGTCAGCAGGGTCAGGACGCCGACGAGCTCCTCGCGCACGAGGAGCGGGATGACCACGGCGGAGACGTAGCCCTCCTCGCGCATCCAGTCGACGTTCACCGTGCGGGGGTCGCTGAGCACGTCCTCGACGACGAGCCGCTGCTGGGTGAGGGCGACGTAGCCCGTCATCCCCTCGCCGAAGGCGAGCTCGGTGCGCGTCCCGACGCCGCGACGGCCGGCGGTCCCGGCCTCCGCGCGCAGGCGGAGCCAGCCCTCCTCGACGACCCAGATGCGGGCGGCGGCGTCGGCGAGGAGGTCGGTGGCGGCGTGCGCCACGCGGACTAGGACGTCGGGGAGCTCCAGGGAGCTGGTCACCGCCCGGGCGAGCTGGGTCAGCGTCGCGAACGGCGATTCCCTGGTGGCTGGCGACATCCCCGGATTCCCCTCCGAGCGTCGCGGCGCCGGGGCCGGCGCCGCCGATGGACCGCCCTTGGCGGGTGATCGGCAGGGCGGCGGGCGGGGCGGAGCCGTCGCGGGCCCGGGGGCTCGACGCCGACCCGCGCCCGGCACGGCCCCGCCCCGCGCCCCCGGGCGCGGGCCGGGCGGGCGCCGCCGCGCGCCCGGCCCGGGGCCGCTCCCCGCGCGGCCGGGGCGCCGCGGAGCCGGCCCCGCCCGGGGCGGTTACCGGAGCGCCGCGGCGTCGAAGAGCTCGCCGAACCGCACCCAGCGCTCGCCGTCGAAGCGGGCGAGCTGCATCTGCTCGATCGGGTAGTAGTCGGTCGGGCTCGTGTTGATCTTGATGCCGGGCAGGAGCTGCGGGATGACGAGGTCGCGGAGGTTCGCCGCCTGCCGCATGACGTTGGCCCGGGTCAGGTCGTTGCCGCACTGCCGGAGCACGTGGACCAGCGTCTGGCCGACGGCGTAGGCGTAGACGTTGAAGGTGTCGCTCAGGTTGCCCTCCGGGTAGTACTTCCGCATGAACGCCCGCCAGTCGTTCATGCCCGGGTCGTCCTTCCACTGCGGGTCGTCGGGCTCCTTCAGGTACTGGGCCGTGATGAGGTCGCGCGAGGCCTCCAGGCCCGCCGGCCGGAGCACCGCCCCGGGCGAGGCCGACACGCTGTTGAGCAGGTGGACGGGCTTCCAGCCGATGTCGTGCGCCTTGCGGATCGCCTGGGCGGCGAACTTCGGGGTGGTGATGTTGAAGAAGACGTTGGCGCCGCTGTTCTTCAAGTTGACGATCTGCGAGTCCACCGTGGGATCGGTGACCTCGTAGGTCTGCTCGAGGACGATGAGCTTGCGCGCCGCCTCGCCGAGCCCGTCCTTGAACCCCTTCAGGTAGTCCTTCCCGTAGTCGTCGTTCTGGTAGAGGATGCCGATCCGCGGGTTCGGCACCGCCCGCAGGACGTAGTTCGCGTAGATCCGCGCCTCGGTCTGGTAGCTCGGCTGCCAGCCCATGGTCCACGGGAAGTTCTTCGGGTCGCCCCACTTGGTCGCCCCGGTGGCCACGAAGAGCTGGGGCACCTGCTTCTGGTTCAGGTATTTCTGGATCGCCGTGTTCGAGGGCGTGCCGAGCGGCTGGAAGATCAGCAGCACCTGGTCCTGCTCGACGAGCTTGCGGACCATCTCCACGGTGCGCGGCGGGCTGTAGCCGTCGTCGTAGGTGATGAAGGTGATCTTGCGGCCGTTGACGCCCCCCTCGTCGTTGACCTTGCGGAAGTACGCGGCGAGGGCCTTGCCGATCGTCCCGTAGGCCGAGGCGGGCCCGCTGTAGGGGTTCGTGTGGCCGATCTTGATCTCGGCGGCCGTCACCCCGGGGTCGGCGGCGAGCACCGTCGCCGGGGCGGCGAGCGCGAGCGCCAGCGCGAGCGCGAGGAGCCGTGTCGTCGGCATGGGAGCCTCCTCTCGAGCGGAGCGCGCGGCCAGGTGGCGGACCCGGGCGGCCGCGAGCCGCACGAACCCGGCGATGCCGCGCGGCATGACGTACATGCAGGCGATCAAGAACACGCCGTAGATGGCCCAGGGCGCCGCCTTGGAAATCTCCTGGGCCCAGATCGGCACGAACTGGATGAAGACGGCGCCGTAGACGGCGCCCGCGATCGACGCGAGTCCCCCGACCACCACGCCGACCAGGAACGTGATGGACAGGAACACGGTGAAGGCGTCCGGGGCGACGAAGGCCACCACGAGCGCGCTCAGCGCGCCCGCCACGCCCGTGTAGGCGGCGCTCACCCCGAAGGCGAGCGCCTTGTAGCGCGGGGCGTTGATCCCCATGGCCTGGGCGGCGATCGGGTGGTCGCGCAGGGCGACCAACGCGCGCCCGGGGCGGCCGCGGAGCAGGTTCCGGGCGAGCGTGAAGAGGACGAGGAGGACGGCGAGGGCGAGGAAATAGAGCCACTGGTCGGCGGTGAGCGGCAGGCCGGCGGGCGCCTCCGGCTTGACGAGCACGATGCCCTGCGAGCCGCCGGTCCAGCGCTCGAAGTACTTGAGGATCTGCGGCACGGCGAGGGCGAGCGCGAAGGTCGCGAGCGCGAGGTAGAGGCCCTCCAGGCGGAGCGCGGGCAGGCCGAAGAGGACCCCGGTGACGAGGCAGAGCGCGCCCGCCGCGGGCAGCGTCCAGCCGTAGGCGACGCCGAAGCGGTCGGTGAGGATGGCGGCCGTGTAGGCCCCGAGCGCAAAGAAGGCGCCGTGGCCGAGCGAGATCTGACCGCTGTAGCCGGTGAGGATGTTGAGCCCGAGGAGCGCCACGGCCGAGATGGCGACCTGCGTCAGCTGGAAGAGCCGGAAGCCCGAGAGCACGAAGGGCGGCACGCAGGCGAGCGCGACGAGCCCGGCCAGCGCCAGGCCCCGCGCCCACGGCCCGCGGGCCAGCGCGCCCGCGGCGGGCGGCGCCGCCGCGCGCTCGACCGCCGGCGCCGGCTCGGCGGGCGTCATACCCGGCGCACGGCGGCCCGCCCGAACAGGCCGCTCGGCCGCACCAGCAGCACGACGACGATGATCGCCAGCGCCACGGTCAGCTTGAGCTCCGTGCCGATGAACCGGACGTAGGTGCCCACCAGGTTCTCGAGGACGCCGACCACGAGGCCGCCCACCACGGCGCCGCCGGGGCTCGTGAACCCGCCGAGTGTGGCCGAGGCGAAGGCGTAGATCAGGATGCCGCCCATCATGTTCGGCTCGAGGAACACGACCGGCGCCACCATCATGCCCGCGACGGCGCCCACGGCGGCCGCCAGCCCCCAGCCCAGCGCGAACATCCACCCCACGCGGATCCCGCACAGGCGGCTCGAGAGCGGGTTCTGCGCCGCGGCCCGCATCGCCAGGCCGAGGGCCGTGTGCTTGAAGAACACGTAGAGGAAGAGCAGGACGACGAGCGTGACCGCGATCGCCCCGAGGTCGTGGGCGCCGAAGGTCACGCCGCCGACCCGGAGCGGCCGCTGGGGGAAGGGGCTCGGGAACTGCTGGATCGTGTAGGTGTAGATCCAGCCCGCCACGCTGTTCAGGATGACGAGGAGCCCGATGCAGACGATCACCACGGCCAGGACCGGCGCGTGCTCCACCGGCCGGATCACCAGGCGCTCGATCGCCAGGCCGCCGACGAACGAGACCGCGAGGGTGGCGGCGAAGGCGCCCCAGTAGGGGACGCCGGCGTTGAGCAGCGTCCAGGCGAGGTACGTGCTGAACATCGCCATCTCGCCCTGGGCGAAGTTCACGACGTCGGTGGCCTGGTAGATCATCACCAGCGCCAGGGCCAGGCTCGCGTAGATCCCGCCCGTGGCGAGCCCCGAGACCACCTGCTGGAGGAGCGTCTCCACTCAGTACCCCAGGTAGACGCGGCGCACGGTGTCGTCGCGGCGCAGGCGCTCGGCGGGCCCGCCGAGCACGACGCGGCCGGTCTCGAGCAGGTAGGCGTGGTCGGCCAGGTCGAGGGCCAGCGCGGCGTTCTGCTCGACCAGCAGGACGCTCACGCCCTCGTCGCGGTTGATCGCGCGCACGATGCGGAAGATCTCCCGGACGACGAGCGGCGCCAGGCCGAGCGAGGGCTCGTCGAGCAGGAGCAGGCGCGGGCGGAGCATCAGCGCGCGCGCGATGGCCAGCATCTGCTGCTCGCCCCCCGACAGCGTGCCGGCGAGCTGGCGCCGGCGCTCCCGCAGCACGGGGAAGTAGCCGTAGACGCGCTCGACGTCCGCGGCGACGCCGCGCCGGTCGCGTCGGACCAGGGCGCCGACGCGCAGGTTCTCCTCCACGGTGAGGTTCAGGAAGGTCCCGCGCCCCTCGGGCGCGTGGGCGATCCCGAGCCGGGCGATCTCCTCGGGCGGGCGGCGCTCGATGGCGCGGCCCGCGAACCGGATCCGCCCCGTGGTCGCCACGAGGCCCGAGACCGCGCGCAGCGTGGTGGTCTTGCCCGCGCCGTTGGCGCCCAGGATCGCGGTGATGCCCCCGTGCTCGACGGCGAACGTGATCCCGTGGAGGACGCGCGTGGGCCCGTAGCGCGCCTCGAGCCCCTCGACCTCCAGCAACGGGGGCATCAGCGCGCGCTCCCGGGCCTCACGGGGCGCTCCCGAGGTAGGCGCGGATCACCGCCGGGTCGCGCTGGACCTCGGCCGGCGTGCCCTCGGCGATCTTGCGCCCGAAGTCGAGGACGACCACGCGGTCGGAGACGGCCATGACCAGCTGCATGTGGTGCTCGACCAGGAGCACCGTGACGCCGCGCCGGTCGCGCAGCGCGCGCAGGAGCCCCGCGAGCTCGGCGACCTCCTCGTGGCTGAGCCCGCCCGCGGGCTCGTCCAGGAGGAGCAGGCGCGGCCGGCCCGCGAGCGCCCGCGCGAGCTCGACGCGCTTGAGCGTGCCGAAGGGCAGGCCCGCGACCGGATGGTGGGCCACGCGCTCGAGGCCGAGGAAGGCGATCAGCTCCAGGGCGGTGGCGCGGACCTCGCGCTCCTCGCGGGCCACGGCCGGCAACCGCAGGGCGTTGCTCACGAACCCGGTGCGGGTCCGGCCGTGGGTGCCGACCATCACGTTTTCCAGCACCGTCATCGAGCCGAAGAGCGCGAGGTTCTGGAAGGTGCGCCCGATGCCGAGCGTGGCCACCCGGTAGGGGGGCAGGCCGAGGATCGAGCGCCCGGCGAACCGGATGTCGCCCCCGGCCGGCGCGTAGAGGCCGCTCAGGCAGTTGAAGAGCGTGGTCTTGCCCGCGCCGTTCGGGCCGATGAGGCCGACGATCCCGCCGTCCTCCACGTCGAAGGAGACCTCGTCGAGCGCCACGATCCCCCCGAAGCGCATCGTGACGTCCCGGACCTCGAGCAGGGCGGCTCCCGGAGCGCGCGGGGCCATCAGCCGTCGGCCGGCACCGTGCCCTCGCGCGCGGCCTCAGATGCGCGCGGGCTCCAGCGCGCCGGTGAGCACCGCGAGGGCCTCGAAGAGGTAGTAGGAGCCCCAGATGAGCTCGTGCCGCGTGGCGAGGCCCAGGCGCTTGTTGTAGCAACCGTGCGAGAGGATGCCCCGCGCGTCGAGGTAGCGCTCGACGAGCGCGGTCACGGTCGCCTCGCCCGCCGCCCGGTAGGCGCGCCCCCGCTCGCCCGGCACGAGGGCCCCGAGCTTCAGCAGGGAGGCGGCGACGATGGCCGTCGCCGAGGTGTCGCGCTCGGCGGCCGGAATCGCCGGGTCGTCGAAGTCCCAGAACGCGACGCGGTCGGCGGGGACGTGGGCGAGCCACCAGTCGGCCGCGCGCGTGGCGACCTCCAGGAGGTCGGGCTCGCCCGTCCAGCGGTGCATCACCGCGTAGCCGACGATCGCCCACGCCTGCGCCCGCGCCCAGGTGCTCCGGTCGCTGATGCCCTTGTGCGTGTAGCGCCGGAGGACGCGGCCGGTCGCCGGATCGAACGAGGCCGACTGGCCGACCGACCCGTCCGGGCGCAGGCAGAACTCGACGTGACGCCTCGCGTGGCTCAGCGCCTGGGCGCGCCAGGCCGGCTCGCCCGCCTCCTCCGCCGCCCACACGAGGAGCGCCGCGCCCTGGACGGTGTCGATGTTGGCCTCGCCGTGGCCCACGTCCGACGCCTCTTCGGCCTCGGCGCCGAGCGGGAAGCACCCGGCGCGGGGGTTGTACGAGGCGGCCAGGCCCCGGGCGCCCTCGAGCGCGATCTCGCGCGCCCGGGCGTCGCCGAGGAGCACGGCCCCGAGCAGCGCGCCGTAGTAGAAGAGGAAGCCGCGGAAGACCGTGTCCGACTGGGCCCGCGGGCGCAGCCGCTCCGCCCAAGCGCGCGCCCACTCGCGGTAGTGCGGCTTGCCGGTCGCGAAGGCCGCGAGCCAGCACATCCCGGTCCAGAAGCCACCCGTCCAGTCCCCGGTGGGCGTCGTCGTCCACACCCCCGTGGCCGGGTCCGCGACGTGCGGGAACCCGGCGGTCACGCTCGTGCCGGTCGTGTCGACGCGGCCGAGCATCCGCTCCCACGCCGTGCGCCAGAGGGTCTCGCTCATGGCCTGCCTCCCGCGCGTAAGCCTAGCATCGTCGGCCCCGGCGCCGGAGCCGCTCGCTGGCGGGCGGGCGCTTGACACTCGGGGGGACGCGACGGAGAGTATCGCGGGCCGCGCGCCGCGCGACCGCGGGACGGGCGCGACGCGTGGGCCGTACCTGGACCGGCATCGGCGAGGGGAGCTGCGGACCGTGACCGGGACGTCGACGCGTGGGCGCGCGCGGGTCCGCGCGCGCGGCGGGGCTGCCGCCGCGCGCCACCGCGTGCTCGAGCGGCGGGCCCGCTGAGCGCGTGCCGTGGAGCCCTCCGCGGCCCTGCGCCCCGGCCTGGTCGTCGAGCGCGAGTTCGAGGTCACCGAGACGATGGCGACCCGCCACGTCGGCGGGCCCGGCGTGCTCAGCACCCCGGCGATGATCGGCCTCATGGAGCGCGTGGCCCAGGCGGTGACGGCGCCCCACCTGCCGGCCGAGCACACCACCGTCGGCTTCGAGGTGAACGTGCGCCACCGGGCGCCGGCCGCCGTGGGCGAGCGCGTCACGGTGCGGGCGGAGCTGCTCGAGGTGGATGGGCGCAAGCTCCTCTTCCGGGTCGAGGCGCGGACCGCGCGCGGCGTCGTGGGCGAGGGCACGCACCGGCGCACGATCGTCCGGCTCGGCCAGCTCGCCCGGGGCCGGTGAGCGGGGCCGCGGACGACGGCGCGGGGCCGCGCGCGACCGCCGGCCCGGCGGCCGCACGCGCCCGGGCGGCGTCGCGGCCGGTCGCGCTCGTCACGGGCGCCGGCCGCGGGATCGGCCGCGCCACGGCGGAAGCCTTCGCCGCGGCGGGGTGGGCGGTCGTGATCGCCGAGCTCCGCCCGGCGCTCGGGCGGCGGGTCGCGCGGGCCCTGGCGCGCGCGGGCACGCCGGCCCTGTTCGTGCGGACCGACGTCGCGCAGCCGCGCGCGGCCGAGCGCGCCGTGCGGGCCGCGCTCACGCGGTTCGGCCGGCTCGACTGCGTGGTCAACAACGCCGGCGTGCTCACCCCGGGGCCGCTCGCGGGCCTGGCGCTGCGCGACCTCGAGCGCATGCTGGCCGTGAACCTGCGCGGCCCGCTGCTCGTGAGCCGCGCCGCGCTGCGCGCCGTGGGGCGCGCGCCCACGGCGGGCGCGCCGCGCTCGATCGTCAACGTCGCCTCGCAGCTCGGCAAGCACGGCCTCGGCGAGTACGTCACCTACTGCGCTACCAAGTTCGGCGTCGTGGGGCTCACGGCCGCGCTGGCCGACGAGCTCGCCGGCACCGGCTGGCGGGTGTGGGCCGTCTGCCCCGGGCTCGTGGACACCGACATGGCGCGCCGGGTCGTGGGCGTCGGCCCGCGCGAGCGTGCCGGGCTGATTCGTCCCGAGTCCGTCGCCCGGGCGATCGTCGGGCTCGCGACCGGGCGGCGGCGCGCGCCGAGCGGCGCGGCAGTGGACGTGCTGCGCTGAGCCCGCCGGGCGGTCGGCGGGCGCCCGCCGGCGGCGACGTGCGCCCGGACCCGCCCGTCGCCGCCGCGCGCCGTGGGACGACGCTCAGCCCGCGGGCGGGCGGACGTCGAGCGGGGTGAGCAGGACCACGCGGATGGGTTCGGCCAGGAGGTCGGCGATCCGGGCCCGGTAGTCGCGGTAGTGGGCGGTCTGCCGGTGCGCGTCGAGCGCCGCGCGGTCCGCGTAGCGCTCGAAGAGATGGAACGTGGGGGGACCCTCGGCCGACCGGTAGAGGTCGTAGACCCAGCAGCCCGGCTCCTGCCGCGTGGGCCCCACCATGCCGCGCAGCACGCCTTCCACCGCGCGCTCCTGACCGGGCGTGGGGACGAAGCTCGCGAAGACGGTCACGGGCTCGGTCGCCATCGGGGCCTCCTCTGCGGACGCGTGCGGGCGCTCACCGGCCGAGGACCACGGCGGCCATGCGCTCGCGCGTGGCCGCGTCCGGGAGCCGACCCGCGCCCGCGCCCATGTTGTCCACGAGGTGCGCCGGCCGCCGCGTCGCCGGGATCACGCACGTGACGGCCGGGTGGGCCAGGATCCACTTCAGGAAGAACTGGGCCCAGCTCGTGCAGTCGAACTCCGCCGCCCAGGGCGGCAACGGGCGCCCGCGCACGGCGTCGAAGAGCGCGCCCTCGGCGAAGGGGCGGTTGACGAGCACGGCGAGCCCCCGCTCGCGCGCGAGCGGCAGGATCCGGCGCTCGGCCTCGCGCTCGGCCAGCGAGTAGTTCACCTGCACGGCGTCGAGCGGCTCGCGGCGCAGCACGCGCTCGAGCTCGTCGTAGGCGCTCGCCGTGTAGTGCGTGACGCCCACGTAGCGCACGCGGCCGGCGTCCTTCCAGGCGCGCAGCGTGCGGAGGTGCACAGGCCAGTCGAGCAGGTTGTGGACCTGCAGGAGGTCCAGGCGCCGGGTGCGCAGGCGCTGGAGCGACCGCTCCATCTGGGCGATCCCCGCCTCGCGCCCGGTCGTCCACACCTTGGTCGCCAGGAAGAGACGCTCGGTGACGCCGAGCTCCGCGGCCAGGTCGCCCACGACGGTCTCCGCGGCGCCGTACATGGGCGAGGCGTCGACGACGCGCCCGCCGAGCGCGACGAAACGCGCGAGCACCTCGCGCAGGGGCGCGCGCTCCGCCGGGGAGGCGCCGACGTCGAAGGTCCGCCAGGTGCCGAGGCCGACGGCGGGGATCGGCTCGCCGCTCGACGGGATCGGGCGGTGCAGCAGCGCGGGCGTCGGCTCGGCCGGCGCCGGCCCGGCGCGCGCGTTCGGCGCGCCCGGGCCCGGGCCCGCGGCGGCGCCGGCGACCGCCCCGGCCATCAGGCCGAGCAGGGCGCGGCGCCCGAGCGGGGCGCGGCCCGCCGCACGGCTCACCGCGCCCCCGACCGCCGCGCCGCCTGGCTCCGACCGAGCGCGAGCGCGACGACGAGCCACACGGCGCTGAGCGGCAGCGCCACGAGCGCCGTGGCGGCCAGGTCGAACCCGCGCGCGGCGAGCGCGGCGAAGGCCCAGCCGCTCGCGGCGTCGCCGCCGCGGTAGACGAGGGTGTCGATCACGTTCTTGGCCTTGTACTTCTCCTCGCGCGTGACCACGGTGAACAGCATCTCACGGGCAGGTCCGGCCACGGCGTACTGCGTCGCGCGTCGCAGGACCTGGAAGGCGACGAGCACCGGCAGCGCCGGCGCGGCCGCGAGCGCCGCGAAGCCGGCGAGGCTCAGCGCGGGCAGGAGCGCGAGCGTTGCCGACAGGTCGCACCAGGCGACCAGCCGGCCGGTGAGGAGGACCTGCGCGCCGATCGTCAGCGCATTCACCGCGAGGTCCATGAGCGCGAACACGGCCGTGCGGCGCCCCGGATCGCCGAGCGCGGCTCGCACGAGGTGGGCCTGCTGGAAGTAGACGACGGTCGCGAGGGCGGTCGTCAGCAGCACGAAGAGAGCGATCCCGAGCAGGTAGGGCGAGCGCGCCACCAGCGCCAGCCCGGCGAAGGCGCCGCCGCCGAGGGGCGCCTCGGCGTCGTCGGCCCGGGTGCGCCGCGAATCGGTGGCCGCGCGCGCGAGCGCCCAGCGGCGCAGGCGCGCCAGGCAGAGCAGCGCCCCCGCCAGGAGGGCGGCGGCGACGGGCAGCAGGTCCACCGGCCCGAGGCGCGGCGCCAGGACGGCCGTCAGGGCGGGCCCGGCGAGGGCCCCGGCGCTGCCGCCCGCGGCGATGACGCCGAACAGGCGGCGCGCCTGCGGCTCGCGCCAGATGTCGGCCATGAAGCTCCAGAACACGGAGACCACCATGAGGTTGAAGACGCTCAGCCACACGAAGAAGACGCCCGGCGCCCACGCCGCCGCGACGCCGCTCCGGAGCCACGCGTAGAGGGCGAGGACGCACGCGATGAAGAACCCGTAGACCACGGGGAGCAGCGTGCGACGGGGGTAACGGGCGGCCAGGGCGCCGAAGGCGGGCGTCGCGGCGAGCATCGCCGCGAAAGTCGCCGTGAAGAGCCACGGCAGGCGCTCGACGCCGCCGGCGACCCCCATCTCCTCGCGGACGGGCCGCAGCGCGTAGTAGCTCGCCAGCAGGCAGAAGAAGTAGGCGAGCGACCAGAGCGCGGGGCCGAGCTCCTCGGGCTCGGCGCCCAGGCGGCGCGCGAGCCGCGTCGCGCGGGAGCGCCGGGGGCTCACGGGCGTCCGGTCCCGCCCCGGCGGGCGGCGTCCTCCACCCCGCCGCGCCCGGCCGCGCGCGGTGTCGCGCGCGCCGCCCCGGGGGACGCCGTGCGTCGCCCGGGGCCATCCGCGCTGCGCCGCCGCCCGGGCCGCGCGGGCGCGCGCGGGTCGCTATCATGGCCGGTGCGCGGGCGTCGCGGCCCCGCCAACAGGGAGGCGACCATGAAGACGGTGACCCTCACCCCCGAGGAGATGGCACGCCGCACGGTCCGATTCGCGAGCCTCGAGTCCTATCAGGCGCAGCAGGCACGGGCGAACGGCGTCCCGCAGGCGGTGCTCGAGCGCATCGCAGCCTACCGCGTCTACCCGGTCATCGCGCCCGAGGGCTACGTGGGGCGGAGCGCCTTCGCCCCGCTCAAGGGCGCGCCCGGGCTCAGCATCAACATCGCCGAGTGCCCGCCCGGCGACGGCCCGGGCCTGCACTGCCACGACACCGCCATCGAGAACTTCCTGTGCCTGAGCGGCCGCTTCAAGGTCGTGTGGGGCGACCGCGGCGAGCACGCGCTCGTGCTCGAGCCGCTCGACTTCTGCTCGGTGCCGCCCGGCGTCATGCGCGCGTTCGTGAACGTGTCGGACGAGACAGCGCGGTTGCTGGTGATCATCCAGATCCCGACGGCCGCCCAGGTGGACCGCGTCGCCTACGCCCCCGAGGTCGGCGCCGAGATCGCGCGCGAGTTCGGGCCCGCGGCGCTCGCCGCGCTGGCGCGCGCCGGCTTCACCTTCGACGCCGGCGTCGACGCCTGAGCGCGCCGCCCGGCCGGGCCGCGCGGCGGCGCCGCGTCCGCGGGCGGGCGCGGCCCATGCCCGGAGCGCGGCGCCGCGGCCGGCGTCATCGCCCGGCGCCCGCGCGGGCGCCGGGCCGCGCAGGCCCCGGCGCGACGAGCGCCTGGACGGTGGGGGCGAGGCGGTCGGCGATGACGCGGTGGCCGGCCGCGCTCGGGTGGATGCCGTCGGCCTGGTTCAGGCGCGGGTCGGCGGCCACGCCCTCGAGGAGGAAGGGCACGAGCGGCACGCCGGTGCGCCGCGCGACGTCGGCGTAGACCGCGGCGAAGGCCTCGGCGTACGCGGGCCCGTAGTTCGGCGGCACGCGCATGCCCGTCAGCAGCACGCGGACGCCGCGGGCCTGCAGGCGCGCGACGATCGCCGTGAGGTTCGCCCGGACGGTCTCGGGCGGGACGCCGCGGAGACCGTCGTTGGCGCCGAGGGCCACGATCACGAGCGCGGGCGCGGCGCGGAGGACCGATTCGAGCCGCGCGAGCCCACCCGCGCTGGTGTCGCCGCTCACGCCGGCGTTGATGACGCGCACCGCGAACCCGGCGGCGCGCAGCCGCGCCTCGAGCTGCGCCGGCCAGGCTTCCTCGGGCGCGACGCCCCAGCCGGCGGTCAGGCTGTCGCCGAGGGCGACCACGACGCGCTCGGCGGCCGCCGCGGGCGGCGCGGGCGCGGCGTGGGCGGCCGTCGCGAGCGCGAGGGCGGCGACGAGCGCGAGCCGGCCCCGAGCGCGGAAGGCGTGCACACGCCAGTGTAGTATGGCCGGAGGATGCGCCCGACCCGCTCCGACGGCTCCGGAGGCGCGCGCTCGCGCGCGGCCGCCCACCGGGCGGCCGGCGAGGCGGGCGTGGGCCGGCGACGCGGGCCGGCGGGCGCACACGCGGGCTAGGCCCGCGCGGCCATGCTCCTGCGGGTGCGCGATCTCACGTTCCGACTCGCGAGCGGCGGGCGCCTGCTGACCATCCTCGAGCACGTGAGCCTCGACCTCGCGGCGGGCGACGTCGTGGCGCTCACCGGCCCGTCGGGCAGCGGCAAGTCGACGCTGCTCGGGCTCATCGCCGGCCTGGACCGACCCACGGCGGGGTCGATCGTCCTCGACGGCGTCGAGCTCACGGCGCTCGACGAGGACGCGCTGGCGCGCCTGCGGCGCGAGCGGATCGGCATCGTCTTCCAGGCCTACCACCTGATCCCGACGCTCACCGCCCTCGAGAACGTCATGCTGCCGCTCGAGCTCGCGGGCCGCCCGCGCCCACGCGCGCGGGCGCAGGAGCTCCTCGAGGCGGTCGGGCTCGCCGACCGCGCGGGCCACTATCCCGCGCAGCTCTCCGGGGGCGAGCAGCAGCGGGTCGCGATCGCGCGGGCGCTCGCCCTGCGGCCCCCGCTCGTGCTGGCCGACGAGCCGACGGGCAACCTCGACTCGGCGACGGGCGCGCAGATCATCGCCCTGCTGCTCGCCCTGAACCGCGAGCACGCGAGCGCGCTGCTGCTCGTCACGCACGACCCCGCGCTCGCGCGCCACGCCGCGCGCGTGGTGGGCTTGCGCGACGGGAGGGTCGTGGCCCGGACGTGACGGGCGCGCGCCTGGCCCTCGCGTGCCGCCTGGCGTGGCGCGAGACGCGGGCCGGCTGGCGCCCGCTGGGCGTGCTGGTCGCGTGCGTCGCGGTCGGCGTCGCCGCGCTCGTCGCCGTCACCGGGGTCGCGGCACGCCTGGACCGGGCGATCGCGCGCGAGGCCCGGGCGCTCGTGGGAGGCGACCTGGAGCTCCGCGCCGCGCGCCCGCTCGACCCGGCCGCGCGCGCGGCCGTCGCGTCGCTGGCGGCCCGCGGGGCCGCGGTCGCGCGCACGACCGAGCTCGCCACGATGGCGCGCCGGGCCGACGGGCGCGCGACGGCGCTCGTCGAGCTGAAGGCGGTGGGCGGCGCCTATCCCCTCTACGGGCGCGTGGAGACGCGCCCGGCGGGCCCGCTCGCCGCACTGCTGGCCGGGGGCGGCGCCGTGGCCGACGAGGCCCTGCTGGCGCGCCTGGGCGTGGCGGTCGGCGACGTCCTCCTCGTCGGCGCCGCGCGCGTGGTCGTCCGCGCGGTCCTGGTCGTCGAGCCCGACCGCGCGGCGCGCCTGGTCACCCTGGGCCCGCGCCTGCTCGTCGACGAGGCCACCCTCGCCGCCGCGCGCCTCGTCCAGCCGGGGAGCCGGGTGCGGTACCGGACGCTCCTGCGCCTGCCGCCGTCCCTCAGCCCCGCCGCAGCCCGCGCGGCGCTCGCCGACGCCGTCACCGACCCGGGTGTGCGCGTGAGCACCGCCGAGGAGGCGCGTCCCGGCTGGCGGCGCTTCACCGAGCAGCTCGCGGGCTACCTCGGCCTCGTGGGCCTGGCGAGCCTCCTCGTGGGGAGCGTCGGCGTGGCCGCCGCCGTCCGCGCCTTCGTCGCCCGCAAGCAGGACACGATCGCCACCCTCGCGTGCCTCGGCGCCGCGCCGGCGTTCCTCCACTACGCGTACCTGCTCCAGGCCACGGGGCTCGGGCTCGCCGGCAGCCTCGTCGGCGCCGGGCTCGGCGCGGCGCTGACGCCGGCGGTGAGCGCGCTGCTAGCCGGGCTCACGCCGCTCGCGGTCGAGCGCGGCCCGGAGGGGTGGGCCCTCGTGCGGGGCGTGGCCATCGGAACGGCCGTGACCGCGCTGGTCGCCTTCGCGCCGCTCGGCGCCGTCCGGGAGGTGCCGGCGGCGCGCCTGTTCCGGCGCGACGTCGAGCCCCGGCGCGCCCGCGGGCCGCGCCGGTGGCTGCGCGCGCTGCCGCTCGCGGCGGGGGCGACGGCGCTCGTGCTCGGCCACGCGCCCTCGGTCCGCGTGGGCCTGGTCGTCGTCGGCGCGGTGGTCGTGGCGCTCGGGCTCCTGGCCGGCCTCGGGCGCGCGCTCGCCTGGTTCGGGCGGCGGAGCCCGCGCCTGCCCTGGCTCGTGTGGCGCCAGGGGCTCGCCAACCTCGCGCGGCCCGGCGGCCACGGTCCCGGCGTCGTCGTGGCCCTCGGGCTCGGCGTGACGCTCCTGGTCGCCGTGGGCGTGCTCCAGGCGAGCCTCGGTCGCCAGCTCGACCAGGAGCGGCGCCGGGAGACGCCGTCCTTCTTCTTCGTCGACATCCTGCCGGCGCAGGGCGAGCCCTTCGCGCGCCTGGTCCGCGAGCGCGGCGGCGCGCCGCCGACGCTCACGCCGGTCGTGCGCGGGCGGCTCGCGGCGGTCGATGGCGAGCCCGTGACCCGCGCGCTCGTCGAGCGCCGGCGCGCCGAGGGCGAGGACACGAGCTGGTACTACACGCGCGACTACGTGCTCACGGCCGCCGCCGCCCTGCCGCCCGGCAACGCGGTCGTCGCGGGCCGGTGGTGGCGCGGCGACGGCGCCGGCCCGCCGGAGGCGTCGGTCGAGGTCGAGGCCGCGCGCGGGCTCGGCGTGGGCGTCGGCAGCCGCCTGGCCTTCGACCTCCAGGGCGTGCGCCTCGAGGCGGTCGTCACGAGCCTGCGCCACGTCGACTGGCAGACGTTCGCCGCCAACTTCTTCGTCCTGCTCTCGCCGGGCGCGCTGGACGGGGCGCCGACGACCTACCTCGCCACGGCGCGCGTGCCCCGGGCGGCGGAGGCGGCGCTCCAGGACGCGGTGGCGACCGCCTTCCCGAACGTCGTCGCCATCCCGGTGCGCGAGGTCCTCGAGCGCGTGGCGCGCCTGCTCGACCGCATGGCGCTCGCCGTGCGGGTCCTCGCCGCGCTCGCCGTCGCCGCGGGGCTCGTCGTCATGGCCGGCGCCCTGACCGCGAGCCGCGCGCAGCGGCTGCGCGAGAGCGCGATCCTCCGCACGCTCGGCGCCACGCGGGGCGTCGTGGCGCGCGTGTTCGCGGTGGAGTACCTCTGCCTCGGCCTGGCGGCCGGGGCCGGCGGCACCGCGCTCGGCGCGGCGCTCGCATGGGCCGTGTTGCGGGGCGCGCTCGGCGTGCCGCCGGTCGTCGCCCCGGCGGTGCTCGCCGCGGGCGTCGGGCTCCCCGCGCTGCTCGCGCTCGCGGTGGGCGGCCTGGCCACCTGGCGCCTCCTCGGCGCGCCGCCGCTCGCGGTCCTGCGCGACGCCTGAACCCGCCGCGCGGGCGCCGCGCCCCCGCGGGCGCCTGTTATACTCGCCGCCGCTGCGAGCGGTGACGATGCGGGCCGCGTTCTACGAGGGGCCGCGACGGATCACGATCGGCGAGGCGCCCGTGCCCGTCCCGGGGCCGGGCGAGGCGCTCGTGCGCGTCCGGCGGGTGGGGATCTGCGGGACCGACCTCCACATCTTCCAGGGCCACCTCGACCACCGCGTCCCGCGCGGCAGCGTGATCGGGCACGAGACGCTCGCCGAGGTGGTCGAGGCCCCGGCCGGGAGCGACCTCCGGGCCGGCGAGCGCGTGGTGGTGGAGCCGGTGGTCGCCTGCGGCGCGTGTCGCGCCTGCCGGATGGGCGCGGGCTACCTCTGCTACGCGCTCAAGGTGCTCGGCGTCGACCTGCCGGGCGGGATGCGCGAGTACTGGGCCGTCCCGGCGGCGCGGCTGCTGCGCGTGCCCGCCCACGTGGCCGACGACGAGGCCGCGCTGGCCGAGCCGCTCGCGATCGCGGTCCACGACGTCCGGCGGGCCGGCGTCCGGGCCGGCGACCGGGTGCTCGTGTTCGGCGGCGGGCCGATCGGCACGCTCATCGCGCTCGTGGCCCGACGGCGCGGGGCCGAGGTGGCGGTGACCGAGGTCAACCCGTTCAGGCTCGAGCTGCTCCGGCGCCTCGGCCTCGAGGCCGTGGGCCCGGACCGCGACCTCGCCGGCTGGGTCGGTGCCTGGACGGCGGGGACCGGCGTGGACGTGGCCTTCGAGGTCACGGGTAATCCGGCCGTCGCGCGGGTGATGACCGACGTCGTGCGCGTGTGGGGCACGGTGAGCGTGGTCGGAATCCACGCCGCCCCGGCGCCGGTGAACCTCTACCGCGTGTTCGAGCGCGAGCTCCGCGTGGAGGGCGCGCGGCTCTACACGCGGGGGGACTGGGAGGAGGCGCTCGCCCTGCTCGCCGCGGGCGCGGTCGACGTCGGCCCGCTCGTCAGCCGGCGCCTGCCGCTCGAGGGGCTCGTCGAGGGCCTCGAGGCGGCGCTCGCCGGCGGGCCCGTCATGAAGGTGCTGATCGCGCCGTGACCGCGGCCCCGGCCGCGTCCGGCGCGGGGCGTGCTCCGAGGAGGCTCGGATGGCGATGCGACTGACCAGCGACAGCTTCAAGGACGGCGACTACCTGGCCGCCGAGCACGTGCTCTCGGCGGACTACGGCTTCGGGTGCAACGGCGGCAACCGCTCGCCCCACCTGCGCTGGGAGGGCGCGCCGCCGGAGACGAAGAGCTTCGCCGTCACGTGCTTCGACCCCGACGCGCCCACGGGGAGCGGCTTCTGGCACTGGGTCGTCGTCAATATCCCGCCCTCGGTGACGGAGCTCCCCCTCGACGCGGGCAACCCGGCGAGCGGCAAGCTCCCGGCCGGGGCGCTCCAGGTGCGGACCGACTTCGGCAAGCCGGGCTACGGCGGGCCCTGCCCGCCCGTGGGCGACCATCCCCACCGCTACCTGTTCACGGTCTACGCCGTGTCCATGGAGCGGCTGCCCGTGACCGCGGACACGTCGCCGGCGGTCGTGGGCTTCTACCTGCACTTCAACACGCTTGCCAAAGCGACGCTGATGGGCCTCTACAAGCGCTGACGGCGCGCCGATCTCAGCCCGCCCGACGGAGCACCACCGGGCCCGCGGGGCCCCAGCGAACGCCGGCGGCGCCCTCGCCCGTGAGCGTGTCGCCGTCGGCGCCCGTCAGCGTGAGCTCGACGGGGCCGTCGAGCGCCGGCGCGACCAGGCGCAGCCGCAGCGGGCGGGCCGAGAGGACCCAGCCGTCGACCCGCACCGAGCGCGCGGCGCCGCGCACCGGGAACGTCAGGATCCCGGAGACGCCGGGATAGCGCGACCCCGACACGAGCCACGGGCCGACGAAGAGGCCCGCGTACGCCGCGCCCTCCGTCTGGTCGGTGACGACGAGCGTCAGCGGCGCTCCGCCCCAGGTCCCGCGCCACGTGCCGCGCACGTCGGGCGCGCCCGCCGGGGCCGGCGGCGCCGCGACGCCCGCGCAGCCGGCGAGAACGAGCGCGAGCGCGGCGGCGAGCGCGCGCATCAGCGGGGCGGGTCTACGCGCTGGATCACCTCGTGGAGCTCGAAGACGTTCGGCCCCGCGAAGAGCTCGCGCGGCGGGCGGTGGCGGTGCGCCTCGGCGAACTCCGGGCTCTCGGTCCAGGCGCGGAAGTCGGCCTCGGAGTCCCACCACGTCATCACGAGGTAGTGCTCGGCCTGGATCGGGCGCAGGAGCTGGAAGCCGCGGAAGCCCGGGCGCCGCTCCACGAGCCCGGCGCGTCCCTGGAAGCGGGCCTCGAACGCGGCCTCCTGGCCGCGGGCCACGGCGATGCGATTGGTGACGACGATCATCGGCGCTCCTCCGGGGCGTCGGCGGCCAGGCGCGCGTTGAGCTCCGGGGCGAGCAGCCGCAGCACCGCCAGCGGCAGCGCGCTCGTGAACCGGTACTCCTGCGCCGCCGCGCCGGCCACCGACGCGGTGATGGCCCCATAGTAGCGGTCGCCGATGTAGAAGACGAAGGCGCTCGTCCGGCTCACCGGACGCGAGGCGATCAGCGCCCCGCCGCGCGCGAAGGTCTCGAACCGGTTGTCGCCGGAGCCGGTCTTGCCGCCCACGGCGACCGGCCGGCCGTCGGGGCCGACGAAGGCGCCGCGCACCCGGCGCGCGGTGCCGCGCTCCACGGTGTCGGCCAGCGCCGCGCGGAGCACGCGCGCCACCGCGGGGTCGAGCACGCGCTCGTCGGGCCGCGGGGCCGGCTCGAACACGGTCTCGTAGGGCGTGTCGCCCGCGAAGCGCAGGCGGCGGAGCGCGAGCGTGGGCCGCCGCAGCCCGTCGTTCAGGACGATGCCCATCAGCTCGGCGAGCGCCGCGGGCCGGTCGGCGGAGCTGCCGATGGCCGTGGCGAGCGAGGGCACGAGCGTCTCGAAGGGGAACCCGAGGCGGCGCCAGGCGGCCGTCATGCGGGCGAAGGCGTCGCGCTCGATGCGCGTGCGCAACCGAAGCTCCTGCGCCGCGCGGTTGCGCGTCTCGAAGAGCCAGGCCATGGCCACGCGGCGCGCCTCGGCGCTGCGCGCCCACGCCGTCTCCCACGCGAGGTGGGGCTCGCGGGCGAGCTCGCCGGCGATCCAGAGCTCGAGCGGGTGGCGGTCGAGCAGGTAGCCGTAGTCGCGCAGGGTGAGCCGCGGGTTGCCGTAGGCCCGCACGAGCGCCTCGCGCTCCGCGGCCGGGAGCTCGCGCCCCAGACCGGCGAGCCAGGCGCCGAGCGCCTCGGCGTCGGCGCCCGGGTGCCAGGCGAAGAAGAGCGCCGCGAGGCTGCGGGGCGACTGGGCGCGCTCGCGGAGGACCTGGGCGACGATCGCGCGCGGCCCGAGCCCGCGCAGCCGCTGCCAGGCCCGGGCGAGGACCAGCCGCGCCTCCTCCTCGGCGATCTCGGCGAGCAGCCGCGCGCGCACCGGGTGGGCAGGGTCGGCGAGCACGGCGTCGGCGTCGTAGGGCAGGCGCGCGGCGTGGAAGCGCACGAGGTCGCGCATGAGGCGCACGAACACCAGGTTCACGGACCGGGCCAGCGCCTCGCGGACCGTGAGCACCCGGCCGTCGTCGTCGGCGTCGAAGTTGCGGAAGACGTGCGTGCCGCCGCCGGTGAAGAACACCTCCCACGGGTGGGCCGGGTAGGAGCGCTCGAGCGCGCGGGCGAGGAACGCCTCGCGCGCGAGCCCCGGCTCGCGGGCGAGCGTCTCGGCGGCCCAGCGCGTCAGGGGGTCGCGGGCCTCGCGGCCGACCACGGCCAGCGCCGCGGGCTCCAGGCGCCCGAGGGCCTCGTGCAGGCCGGCCATCACCTCGAGGTAGTGGGCGGCCGTGCGGAGCTTCGCCGTGCTGCCGAGCTCGAGCTTCATGCCCGCGTTCAGGTCGAACGGGGCCTCGAGCGTGTCGACCCGCGCCCGCAGCACGTTGCCCTCGGGCCGCCGCTCGTAGAGCAGGAAGCTCCACGCCACGCGGCGCGGGTCGCCGTGCGGGAGCAGGTGCTCGCCGGTCAAGCCGAGGGCGCGCACCACCTCGGGGCGCGCGAGGTCGCGCAGCAGGCGCGTGACCTTGTGCTGGAGGTCGGCGTCCACCGTCGTGTCCACTTCGAGGTGCAGGCCGTCGAGCTCGTAGAGGCCGGGCAGGGCCAGGAGCTGCCGCAGCTCCTCGCGGACGGCCTGCGCGGCCTTGCGCTCGACGAAGGCCGCGGGGCGCACGCCGGGCGCCGGCCGGGCGAACGCGAGCGGGACGGCGCGCGCCCGGCGCGCGAGCTCGGCGTCCACGACGCCGGCGGCGGCGAGCAGGGACGCGTAGGCGGCCACCCGCTGCTCGAGCGCCTCGCGCCGCTCGGCGAGGTAGTAGGTCGGCGCGCGCACGGCGCAGAGCAGCGCCAGCACATGCTTGAAGGCGCGGGCCTTGGCCTCGTCGACGCCGGGGGCGCGGAGCGCGGCCATCACCTGCGCCGGGTCGAGCCCGAACCAGGCGCGGAGCCCGCGGCCCAGGCCCCAGACCTCGCCCCAGCCCGGCGCCGCGGCCAGCGGCATCGTGTTCAGGTACTCGACGACGAGCCGGCGGCGCTCGTCGCGCGTGTCGGGGCCGTCCCGGTAGGCCTTGAGGCTCGCGCCCGCGAGCTGCCGGAGCTTGTCGAGAGGCGACGCGGTGCGCCCGTCGGCCGAGTGGCGGTACTTCTCCATCTGGGTGGCCAGCGTGCTGCCGCCCTCGACACGCACCGGCAGGCCGAGCAGCGCGGCGCCGTAGCGGGCCCCCGCCTGGAGCAGGCGTCGCCAGTCGACCGCCGGGTTGACGTGAGGCCCCTCGACGCGGGCGAGGTCGCGGTTCTCGATGAAGAGCAGCGCGGCCACGACGACGGGCGGGACCTCTTCGAACGCGGCGAAGACCTCCCCCCGCGCCCGCGCGTCGTACAGGGTCGCGCCGTCGGCGGCGCGGACCATCAGGCCGGTGACGGCGGGCTCCGCGTAGGGCGGGCTGATGCCCCAACGCACGAGCGCGGCCGTGCCCGGCGACTGGCGCGCCTGCGCGGCCACACGCCAGCCGTGCGCGGCGAGCCGCTCGGTCCACGCGGCCAGCTGTGTGTAGCCGCGCCGCGTGTCGAAGGGCCCCGTGCGCGGGAAGGCGATCGTGGGGCTCGGGCCGGGCTCCACGCGCCAGGACAGGGACGCCGCGTAGCGCGACAGCAGCCACGCCTCGAGCGTGGAGGTCCGCGCCTCGTACCACGCCAGCGCCGCGAGGAGCGCCGCCGCGAGCGCCCACCAGAGCCAGGCCGGCGGCGCCGACAGGCGCAGCCCGAGCGCGAGCGGGTGAAGGCGGCGCCCGAGGGCGCCGATGCGCTGGCGGGCACTCATGGGGGACCTGCCGACGGCGGCGCGATTGAAAGCTCTACACGCATCATAGGCACGCCGGTCAAGCGCCCGCGCGCCGACGCGGCGACCGCGATTTTTTGCTTGGCGGGGCGAGATGTCGTTGCTAGAGTCGCGCTGCGGCTCAAGATGTTGTGAGGGGGTCCACGTCGCGAACGCCGTCCACGCCCGCTACCTCGTCATCGTCCCGCGCTCGGACCCGGCCCTGTTCGAGCACCTGCGGCGCCGCTTCGCGGGCGACGCGGCGACCGTCGTGCTGCTCGACCGACGCCGCGCCGGGCCGCTCGCCGGCCCGTGGCCGGGACCGGAGCGTCGGGCCGCGGCCCACGGCCGGACGCTCGGGCGCGCGTTCCCCGGGGTCGTCGTCGCACGCGCGGTGACGACTCCGGCATCCGTCCACCACGCAGGAGAGGAGGCAACCCAGATGGAGTTCGAGGGGGTGGATGACCGGCAGCGCGTCGACCGGTGGCTCGAGGAGAGTCAGTATCTGCTCGGCCGGCTGATCCCGGGGTTTCTCGAAGACCGCGATCGCCTGAAGGAGCGGCTGGCGGGCGCCGAGGCCGAGTGCGACCGGCTCCGCGCGGAGGTGGCCGAGCTGCGCCAGGAGCTCGGTCGCGTGCAGGTGGAGCTCGAGCACCGGCGCAGCGAGGAGGCGGCCGCCGCCGAGCTCTGCGCGGCGCTCATCGAGCAGCTCGGCGAGCTGCAGCGCCCGCTCCACGAGCTCCAGCGCCGGCTCCACGGGCCCGTCATGCGGGACGTGCCGGCCTGAGCGCGGTCGCGCCGGGGGGGAGGCGCTCCCTCCCCCCGGCGTCCCGGGCTTGCCTCGCGCCCGCGGGCCGATGACAATAGCGCTCGAGCGTCGGGGGTGGGCCATGCGTCGAATCGTCGCCGCGCTCGTCGTCGCCGGGCTCCTGATCGCGCTCGCCGCGCCGCGGGCGCACGCGAGCCACGGCAAGGTCGCGCTCGGGCTGGCCGCGTTCGCCGTCTTCAACCAGCTCGTCGCGCCCGCGCTGGTCCCGCGGGCGGCCTACGCGACGGTGTACGCGCCCCCGCCCGTGGTCGTCGTCCAGCCCGCGTGGCCCACGGTCATCCAGTACCCGCACGGCCGGTACGAGCTCCGGGCGAACGGGGCGACGTACTCCTGGGTCTGGATACCGGAGCCTCCGCCGCCCCCCGCCGTGACGCCGCCCTCCGGCGGCCCGCCCGCGCAGGCCCCGGCGCCCTGTACGCCCACGGGCCGGTACGTGAAGACGCCGCAGGGGACGCTGCCCGAGTGCGAATAGCGGGGCGCGGCTGACGCGCCGCGGCTCCGCGGCCCCCGCGCCCCGAGCCCGTGACTCCTCCCTGGCCGGCGCTGCTCGCGCTGGTGTCGGCGTTCGGCTTCGCGCTGGCCAGCGTGCTGATGCGGCGCGCCCTCGAACACACGGCCCCGCTCACCGCCACCGTCGTCTCCGTCACGTGCACGGCGGCCATGCTCTGGGCGCTCGCCGGGCTCACGGTGCCGCTCGGGCGCGCGCTGGTCCCCGAGATCGTGCCCTTCGCGGTGGCGGGTCTCGTCGCGCCGGGGCTCGGGCGCCTGTGTCTCTTCTCGGGCGTGGCCCGGCTCGGCGTGGCCCGCTCGGCGGCGCTCGTGTCGACGACCCCGCTCGTCGCCGTGCTGCTGGCCGTCGCGGTGCTCGGCGAGCGTCCCTCGCACCTGCTCCTGGCGGGCGCGGCGGCGATCGTCGTGGGCGGCGTGTTGCTCTCCACGCGCTCCGGGGGCGACCGGGCCTGGCGGCGTCGGGACCTCGTGTTCCCTTTGCTCGCGGCGCTGGCCTTCGCCGCGCGCGACGTCGTCAGCCGCTGGGGCCTGCGCCTCTACGGCGAGCCGTTGCTGGCCGCGGCGGTGGCCGCGGCGACCTCGGTGGCCGTCGTCGCGCTCGTCGGCGCGGCCCGGCGCGTGGAGCTTCGCGTGCCGCGCGCGGCGCTCGGGCTCGTGGCCGCGTCCGGCCTGAGCGAGGGGATCGCGTACCTCACGATGTGGTGGGCGCTCGCCCAGGCTCACGTCTCCCTGGTCTCGCCGCTGGTCAACACCCACCCGATCTTCGCGCTGGCGCTGGCGACGGCCCTGCTGCGCGACCTCGAGCGGGTGACGTGGCGGGTCGCCGTCGGCGCCGTGCTGATCGTGGGCGGCGTCTTCGTCGTCGTCCGCGTGGGGGGCTGAGCGCCCGGCGCGGCGGGTCAGCGCCAGGCGCGCACGAGGGCCTGCTGGGCCGCGGTCTCGACGGCGCCCGGGATCAGGCGACGGACCCAGGCGATCGCGTCGTCCCCGTCGAGCCCGAGCGCGGCGCGGCCCAGGCAGGCGGCGAAGAGCCCGGTGCGCCCCCGCCCCGCGTGACAGTGCACGGCCGCGTGGCCCCCGGCACGGGCGTGCGCCAGCACGCGCGCCACGGCGGGCGCCAGCACCGCGGGGTCGGGCGCCGTGAAGTCGCGGACGGGGACGTGGAGGACCTCGAGCCCCGCCGCGCGGTAATGCTCGAAGAGCTCACGCCCGCCCGCCACGGGGCACTCGTCGCGCTCGGCCAGGACGACGACCAGGCTCACGCCCTCGGCGCGAACGGCGTCGAGCACCGCGCCGTCAGGGTCGTAGCGGCTGAAGGGCATCGGGCCGGCGAAGACGCGGCCCGGCAGGCCGAGCGGCAGCTCGGTCAGGAGCACGGCGTGGGCCCGCGCCAGCCGCCCCGCGGGTCGGCCTCGTAGCGCCACCAGAACCCGCAGTTGGTCGGCGAGGGCTCGGTCGTGCTCCAGAAGCGGAACCAGGGGCGCGGCGCGCCCGGGTCGCGCCGGAGCTCGCAGCTCACCGGGTCGCGCGTGGCCCACGCCTTGCGGCCTTCGGCCGTCGCCTGGATCGCCTGGAGCAGCGCGGCGGGCAGGTCGTCGCACGGGCCGGCGAGCGCCGGGAGCGCGGGCACGAGCAGGGCTGCCGCGAGCAGCAGGGCCCTCCGCATCGCGATGGCCTCCGCGCCTGACATCTAGCACAGGCCCTCGGGCCGTCAAGGGGCCGGGCCCGTCCCGCCCGGCTCGCGCGGGCGGCGTATGCTGGCATCGCCATGGCGGCGCACGACCCCGTCCGCGCCGAGCGCTTTGTCGTCGACGCGATGCTCGGGCGCCTCGCCCACTGGCTCCGGGCGATGGGCTACGACACCCTCTACCTCGGTGCGGCGCCCGACGCCGAGCTGCTCGCCCTCGCCCAGGCCGAGGGGCGCGTGCTCCTGACACGGGACGCCGCGCTGGCGCGTGCGGCCGGGGCGGCGGGCCGCTGGGTGCGCGCCGAGCGCCTCGAGGCCCAGCTCGCCGAGGTGGTGCAGGCGCTCGGGCTCGCGCCGGCGCCCGACGCCTGGCTGTCGCGGTGCCTCGAGTGCAACGCCCTGCTCGAGCCCCGGACGGCGGAGGCCGTGCGGCACGCCGTGCCGCCGCGCGTCCTGGCGAACGCGGTCGAGTTCTGGGGGTGCCCCGGGTGCGGCCGCGTCTACTGGGCCGGCACCCACGCGGCCGAGATGCTCGCGCGGATCGCGGCGCTCGTCGGTCGCGGCCCTCAGGCCGACGGCGGCAGCCGGTAGAGCGCGCGGGCGTTGTCGGCCAGCACGCGGCGCCCGACCGCGCGGGCCTCGTCGCGCGTCAGCGCCCGGGCCTCGACGAGCGTCGCGAGCGCGCGACCGAGCGCGTCGCGCGCCCAGTCGGCCGCGAGCGCGAAGAGCTCCGGGAGCCCGCGGAGGTCGGAGCCGTAGTGGACCTTGGTCGCCGGCGCCAGCGCGAGCACCTCCGCGAGCAGGCCCACCGCCGCGGGGCCGAGGAGCGGGAGCGCGAGCGAGAGGTCCACGTGGACCTGCGGCCAGACGGCGGCCATGAAGGCGGCCTCGCGCGCGTAGGGGTAGGCCAGGTGCAGCAGGACGACGGGCACCGCGGCCCACCGCGGATCCTCGAGGAGCGGGCGCAGCAGGAGCGGGTTCGCGCGCAGCAGGTCGATGTCCGGGTCGCCGAGCCCGGTGTGGACCTGGAGCGGGCGCCCGGCGTCGCGGGCGACCTCGAGCGCCACGACGAAGAGCGTGTCGAGCAGCGCGGGCTCGGTCAGGCGCGGCGGCCTCCCCGCCTCGCTCCGCGCGAGCTCGCGCCGGTAGGCGGCGCGCGCCTCCGCGGGCGGCCAGGCGCGGACCGCGAGGCCGGAGCGGTAGGCGATGATGCTCTTGAGCGCGACGCCGCGGCGGGCGCCGGCCTCGAGCTCCGCGCGGAGGGCGTCGAGGAACGCCTCGTAGGGGAGCGCGGCGGGCAGCAGGCGCTCGGCGCACGCCTCGACGCGCACGATCTCGTGCACCGCGCACGGCAGGCCCGCGCGCATCTCGGCGAGCGTCGTGGCCCCGGGCGGGTAGCCGGTGTCGACCAGGAGCGCCTCGAGCCCGCTCGCCGCGAGCAGGCGCCGCGCGGCGGCGGGCCCGGCCGCCCGGCGGGCGCCGAGCACGGCCGCGGGCGTCGGCTCGGCGCCGAGGCGCGCGGCCAGCTCGGCGAGGACGCGCCGCGCGAACCCGGTGTGGGGCACGTGGGCGGTCATCGTCCCGGGGCGCGCCTCGGTGAGCAGGTCGAGCAGGGCGCGCTCGTCCAGGGCCCAGGGGTCCGGCAGGAGCGGGTGGCAGTGGGCGTCGACGACCGGCAGGTCGCCGAGGTCGACGGCCGGCGCGTCAGTACTTGAGGAAATGGTGCTCGATCTCGAACTCGACGCCCTTGCCCTCGAACCCCCGGACCTCCGCGCGCTTGACGGCGAGGTACTCGCGCGCCAGCACGTCGCCGAGCGCCGCGCGCAGCACCTCGTCCCGCTCGAGCGCGTCGAGCGCCTCGCCGAGCGAGGCGGGCAGCCGACGGATCCCGCGGCGCCGCCGCTCGGCCTCGTCGAGCGTGTCGGGGTCGACGAGCACCGGCTCGCCGGGGTCGAGCTTGCGCTCGAGGCCGTCCAGGCCCGCGGCGAGCAGCCCGCCGAGGGCGAGGTAGGGGTTCGCGGCGGGGTCGCACGGCTTGAGCTCGAGGTTGGTGGATTCCATCTCGCGGCCCCGGCGGAGCGAGGGCACGCGCACGGCGGCCTCGCGGTTGTCCGGACCCCAGGCGGTGTAGGCGCTCGACCACATGCGCGGCTGCAGTCGCCGGTAGGAGTTCACGGTCGGCGCGGTGAGCGCCACGAGCGCGGGCAGGTGGTGGAGCACGCCCCCGAGGAAGTGATACGCGGCCTCGGAGAGCCCGTAGCGGCCGCGGGGGTCGTGGAAGTGGTTGGCCTGGTCGCCGAGCCGCCAGAGGCTGAAGTGCAGGTGGGCGCCGTTGCCCGCCTGGTCGGGGAAGGGCTTGGGCGCGAACGACGCCACGAGCCCGTGCCGCAGCGCCACGCCGCGCGCCGTCTCCCGGACCGTGATCTGGTTGTCCGCGGCCCGGAGCGCGGGCGCGAACCGCACGGGGAGCTCCTGCTGCCCGGGGCCGAGCTCGGCGTAGTACTGCTCGGGCTGCACGCCCTGGGCGACCAGTGCGTCCATGATCTCGGTCATCACGGTCGCGGCGGCGTCCATGCCGAGCGTGGAGAAGCACGGGCTCCGGTCGATCGGCACCCAGCGCTCGCCCTCGCGCCGGGCGAGCGTGAACTCGTTCTCGAAGGCCGCGCGCAGCTCGAGGCCGCGGGCGCGCGCCCGCTCGACCATCCGGTCGAGGAAGGCGCGCGGGCAGGCCGCCCACGGCTCGCCCTCGAGCGTGCGCAGGTGGCAGAGGAACCGCGCCGCGCGCGGCACGTAGGGCAGCACCGCGAAGCTGTCGAGGTCGGGGACCAGGCGAATCTCGCCCACGGGGCCGAAGGCGCCCTCGGGGACGAGCTGGTCGAGCATCGTGAACGACTGCATGGCCACCGTGAGCCCGATGCCCGACTCGAGGTAGGACTCGAGGAACCGGACGTGACAGGCCTTGCCCCGCACGACGCCGTCGTTGCCGCAGTAGAGGAACCGCACGGTCTGCACGTCGTGCCGCCGGCACTGCCGGCCGATCTCCCGCACCCGGCGCCGTCGGGCCTCGGCCGACCGCGCGGGCGCCTCGCTCGCCGCCTGCATGCTCGGGTCACCTCCCGCCGGCGCGCCCGCCGGGCGCGGGCGCGCGCACGGCCGACCGGCGCGCGGTCGGCCTCACTCGAGGACGCGCAGCACCTGGTCGTGGCGTCGCGCGCGCTCCCGCACCTTGACGGCGGCGGCGCTGCCGCGCGGCGCGTAGTCGACCGACTGGTGCTCGATCTGGAGCGACTCCACGGTCTGCACGAAGTCCGTGGTGTGCCCGCGCACGCGGATGCGGTCGCCCACGCGCAGCTCGCCGTCCGTGAGGTGGATGGCGGCCACGCCGATCTTCGCGTAGTAGTCCGTCACGACGCCGATCTTCTCTTCCGTCGCCATGGCCGGGCCCTCCCTGGCCGCCGGCGCCCGGCGGCCTCTCAGAGCGCCAGCGCGAGCTGCTCGGGCTCGGGCGGCGGGGCGAGCGGCGCCGGGCGCCGGTCGGCGACGCCGTACCGGAGCCGGAGCGCGGCCACGAGCTGGCGGATGGGCTCGCTCACCCGTCGGTCCAGGTACGGCCGCGCGTAGAGCCGCTCGTAGCGGGGCACGAGCTCGGGCCAGTCGCGCGCCAGGTGCGCGAGGAAGTGCTCGCGCGTGCCGGGCTTGAGGTAGAGGAGGTTGCACCAGAGGTGCGTGGCCCCGGCGTCGCGCGCGGCGCGCACGACCGCGGCGAGCTGCTCGGGCCGATCCGAGATCCCGGGCAGGATCGGGGCCAGGCCCACGCCCGCGCGGATGCCGGCCCGGACGAGCGCAGCCACGGCGCGGAGCCTCTGCGCGGGCGGCGCCGTCCCCGGCTCGGTCCGCCGCCACACCTCGGGGTCGAGCGTGGGGATCGACACGCTCACCGTGACCTCGACCCGCCGCGCGGCCTCCTGGAGCACGTCGATGTCGCGCACGATCATCGGCCCCCGCGTCACGATGGAGAAGGGCGTACGGTGCGCGGCCAGGATCTCCAGGCACCGGCGCGTCAGCCGGTAGTAGCCCTCGGCCGGCTGGTAGGGGTCCGTCGCCGCGCCCACCGCCACGAGCTCCCGCCGCCATCCGGGCCGGCGGAGCTCGCGCTCGAGCACCTCGGGGATGTTGACCTTCACCCGGATCGAGGCGCCGTAGCGCTCGTCCGCCGGCCGGTCGGCCCGGAGCTCGAAGGCGCGCACGTAGCAGAAGGTGCACCGGTGGACGCACCCCATGTAGGGGTTGAGCGACCAGCGGAAGTCCATGCCGGTCACCCGGTTCAGGGCGACCTTGCACGGCTCCTCCCGGTACGCGGGCCGCATGGCGGGATTATACGGACCGGGCGATCAGCTCCTCCACGCTGTGCTCGTGCGGCCGGCCGTCCTGCGCGCAGGGGATCAGGCCCTCGCGGTGGTGGAGGACGTGCCAGCCGACGTAGTGCGCGAGGAGCTCGCCGGGGCCGAAGTAGTCGATCACCTCGCCCTTCTCCACGTAGACGTGCCGATCGGTGAACACGACGAGCGCGTGCAGGCCGCCCGGCCGCGTCATCGCGCGCAGCCGGCGGAAGACGGTCGGGCGCCGGGCGCGCGGCACGTAGTGGATGGCCCCGCAGGAGTACAGGAGGTCGAAGCGCCCGGCGACGGGCAGGCGCGCGATGTCGCCGTGGACCCAGCGGACGCCGACGCCGCGCGCGGCGGCCAGCCGCGCGGCCTTGCGGAGCCCCGCGCGCGAGATGTCGAGGCCGGTGACCTGGTGGCCCGCGGCCGCGAAGACGACCGCGTCCCGTCCCTCGCCGCACCCGAGGTCGAGGACGCGCGCCCGCGGCGGCAGGTGCCCGAGCAGGTCCAGGGCCAGGCGCGAGGGCGCCGTGCCCCAGATGTAGCGGTCGGGCGTCCGGGCGTACTCGCGGGCCCAGGGGTTCCGCATACGGCAGCCCCACGCTCCCGCCGGCGGCGCCGGCTGTCAAGGGGCGGGCCGGGACGTTGACCCTTCGCCCAGCCCTCTTCTAGAGTGGGGCCGCCCGACCCACGGGGCGGAGGTGGCTCGCCATGGCGCACTGGCTGCGGGTGCTGCTCCTGCTCCTCCTGGTCGCCCCACCGGCCGCGGTCGCCCAGGACGCGGGCGGCGAGCAGGTCATCGTCATCTTCCGGGACGACGTCGACGCCGCGCGACGTGAGCGGGTCCTCCGCCAGGCCGGCGCGGTCCCCACGCGTCACTTCGCGCACGCGCGCGCCAGCGCGGCGCGCCTGGTCACGCCCGGCGCGCGCCAGGCGCTCGAGCGGCATCCGGACGTCGTCCGGGTGATTCCGGACCGTGCGATCGAAAAGCACGCGAAGCCGACCGGGGGCAGCACGACGACCGGAGCCCAGGTGGTGCCGGCCGGCGTCCAGCGCATCGGCGCGGCGCCGGGGAGCCTGCCGCTCACCGGCGCCGGCGTGGGGGTAGCCGTCGTGGACACGGGCCTCGACTTCAGCCACCGCGACCTCCAGCCCCTCGGCGGCGTGTGCTTCACGGCCTTCACCTCGTGCCAGGACGACGAAGGGCACGGCACGCACGTGGGCGGGATCATCGCCGCCCGCGACAACGCCGTGGACGTGGTGGGCGTGGCCCCGGATGCGCTGTTGTACGCGGTCAAGGTGCTGGACCGGAAGGGCCGCGGCACCGACTCGACCCTCATGGCCGGGCTCGACTGGATCGTGGACCAGACCCTCCAGGGCGCCCTGACTCCTCCAGTCCGGGTCGTGAACATGAGCCTGGGCCGTCCCGGCACGCTCGACGACAACCCCGCCCTCCGCGCCCTCGTCCAGGCGCTCTACAACCTCGGCATCACGGTCGTGGTCTCGGCGGGCAACGACCCCGATCGGGAGGTCGCGCAGCAGGTCCCGGCCACGTACCCGGAGGTCCTCGCGGTGGCGAGCACGACGGCGCTCGACGGGTCGAACGCCTGCCGCTTCGTCTCGGGCTTCGTCGCCATGGACACGGCCTCCTGGTTCACGACGGACGGCCGGTTCGACCCGACGACCGGGATCGGCGTCACGGCCTCGGCGCCCGGCGAGGATCGCGAGAACATCACGCGAAGCTGCGCCCTCACCTCTGTCGGCATTCTCTCCACCCGGCTCGGCGGCGGGACGACGCGCATGGCAGGGACCAGCATGGCGGCCCCGCACGTCGCCGGCGTCGCGGCCCTCCTGGTCGAGCAGGACGCGACGGTCGGGCCCGAGGGGGTGCGGAGCAAGATCCGCACGGGCGCGGCTCGGCACGACGTCGCGCCGCTGGACTCGCCCGCGAGCGCGTATTCCTTCGACGGCGAGCGCGAGGGCATCCTCTCGGCTCCGGGGGCGCTCGCGGCGCCCTGAGCCGGGGGCCCGCGGCCCGCCCGGTGAGCCCGCGCCCGTGCGCCGGTGGGTCGCGCTCGCGCTGGTCACGCTGGCTTATGCCGTGGCCGCGCTCGGCGCCCTCGGCGTCGCCCCGCTGGCGCCGTTCCTCCTCGGCGCCGTCGCCCGCTCGCGCGCGGAGGTCGGCTTCTTCGTCGCCGCGGTGTACCTGGGCGGCGTGCTCGCCGCGCTGCCCGCCGGCTGGCTCGTCGACCGCCTCGGCGTCCGCCGCACGCTCGCGCTCGGGCAGGCCCTCGTCGGCGCGATGGTCGTGGCCGCCGCGCATGCGCCGAGCCTGGCCGCGATGCTCGCGTGTCTGGTGGCCGCGGGCTTCGGTTTCAGCGCGATGAACCCCGCGACCGGCAAGGCCGTGGTGGAGTGGTTTCCGCCGCGCGAGCGCGGCGTGGCCATGGGCGTCAAGCAGACCGGCCTCACGCTCGGGGGCATCGCCGGCGCCCTGCTGTTGCCGCCGCTGGCGCTCCACCGGGGCTGGCGGCACGCCCTGCTCGTCGGCGGCGCCGCCTCCCTGGCCGGCGCCCTCGTCGTGGGCGTCGGCTACCGGAGCCCGGCCATGCCCGCGGAGGCCGGGCGCCCGCCGCGCCCGCGCCTCGGCGAGACCGCGCAGCTCCTCCGCCGGCCGGGCCTGCCGGTGGTGCTCGCCGCGGGCTTCGCGCTCTCCTGCGCGCAGGCGGCCGTGCTGGCCTACCTCGTCCTCTTCGCGCGGGAGGTGTACGCGCTGTCGGCCGTGGCCGCGGCGCGGCTCCTCGCGCTGGCGCAGCTCGGCGGCACGCTGGCGCGCCTGGCGGCCGGGGTGGTGAGCGATCGGCTCTTCGGAGGGCGACGGCGACCGGGGATCGTCGCGGCCGCGCTCACCGCCGCGACCGTCTACGCCCTCTTCGCGCTCGGCCCGCAGGTGCCCGCCGGGCTCGCGGCGCCGCTCGCGCTGGTGGGGGGCGCGGGCGCCTTCGGGTGGGTCGGCCTCTACTTCGCCCTGGTGGCGGAGATCGGGGGCGCACGGCTGGCGGGGCTCCTGACCGGCGTCGCCGTGGCTGCGGCCTGGTCGGGGGTCCTCGCGGGCCCGCTCGCGTTCGGCGCGCTGCTGGCCCTCGCCGGCAGCTACGCCGCGCCCTGGGCCGTGCTGGCCGCCGTGGCGGCGGCGGCCGGGCTGACGCTCGGCCGGCTGCCGCCGCTCGTGCAGCGCGAGCCCGTGGCGCCGCCGGCCCCGGCGCCGGCGCGCTCGGCCCCCGACGGCACGCGCCGCTGACCGCGCGGGCGAGGCCCGCGCCGGTCACGCGGCGGTCTCGCGGGGCGCGACGCTGCGAGGGGCGCGACCCGTCGCGGGGCGCGGCACGAGCACGAGCTCGTACGGGGCGAGCGCCAGCGCCTCGACGGCGCGGCGTGCGACGCGGAGCACCTGCTCGACCTGCGCCGCGCAGTCGAGCGGCAGCGCGAGCTCGACCCGCCACGGGCCGCCGGGCCGCTTGCGCAGCACCGGCGCGACCACGGCGCCGAGCTCGCGGTGGATGGCGTCGGTCACGGCGATCTGCCGCTCGAGGCGGCGTTCACGGCCCGCCCGCACGCGCTCGGCGAGCCACGCGAGCGCGAGCACGAGGGCCGCCGGGAGCAGCACGGCGGCGAGTCCGAGGAGCGCGGAGAGTCTCATGGCTGATCCTCCTACCCTCGGAGACCCCGGAGGGGCGACGGCGTGAAACGGCCGCGGGTTCTTCCGCGAGGTCCCGCGCGGCGGGGGACGCGCCGTTACGCCGGCAACGGGCGGAGGTCCGGCCGGCACTCCGTGCAGGGCCGGAGCCCCGCGGCTTCGGCGCCCTCGCGCGCGCCGAAGAGCACGAGGCGCTCCGGATGGGGGAAGCGCGCGAGCCAGCGGCACGTGGGCAGGCAGTAGAACCGCGCGCTCGGCGTCCGCACGTACATGGCCTGGCGCAGCACGCGCAGGTCCTCGCGGACGCGCACGACCCGGACGCCCTCGGTGGTCAGCAGGCGCTCCTTCAGGTCGGTCCGATTGCCCGCGTAGCCGGTGAGCGAGCCGCCGCTGCCGATCACGCGGTGGCAGGGGACGACGATCGGCAGGGGGTTCCAGCGGAGCGCCTGCGCCACCGCGCGGACCCCGGTCGGCTTGCCGACCTCGCACGCGAGCCCCGCGTAGCTGATGACGGCGCCGTAGGGGATGCGGGCGGTGGCGTCGAGCACGGCGCGGTGGAAGGCGCTGCGCACCAGGCGGAGGTCGAGCGGCCAGTCCAGCCGGGTGCGGCGCCCCGCCAGGTACTCGAGGAGCTCGCGGCCCAGGGCCTCGAGCTCGGCGCCGTCCGGCCGAGCCTCGACCGCGAGCCGGCCGAGCCGCGAGCGCGCGGGGTCCCTGCGCCGACCCAGGTACTCGACGAGCGAGACGCCGTGCTCGCTGCGCGCGATCAGGATGTTGCCGAGCGGCGACGGCACCACGTGGTAGGTGAAGGTCCGCCGGCTCAGGTCCGCCAGACGCGCGTCGAGCCGCGCGCGGGCCCCCGCGAGGTCCGCCGCCGGGGGCTCGAGACGCCGCCAGGCGCCCACGGCGGTCTCGAGCGCCCGGAGGCGCGCGTGCTCGTCCCGGCAGCGCGGGCAGCACTGCAGGTGCGCCTCCAGCACAGGGTCCGTCACTCCGCCCCGCGTCGCGCCCGGCTCGTCGAGGGCGACGGCGAGCAGGCGCTCCTGGATCTCCACGCACGTCGTCGGCAGGCGCGTCATGGCGCTGGCTCCTGCGAAGGGCGCTCGAGCCCGGCGAGGCCCCGGCGGAGCTTGCGCACCGCCTGGAAGACGTGGGCCCGGGCCGTCTCCGCCGAGCACCCGAGGCTCCGCCCGATGGTGTCGTAGTCGAGGTCGTGGACCTTCCGCAAGACGAAGGCCGCGCGCTGCCGCAGCGGGAGCGCGGCCACGAGCGCGTCGAGCCGCGCCCGGGCCTCGTCGGCGAGCGCCTCGCCGTCGGGCGCGGCGCCGTCCACGGCCCGCGCGGCCCGGTGGAGCCCGGCGTGCGCCGCCCGGCGCCGCCGCTCGGCGCGGAAGTGATTGCGCGCCAGGTTCGTCGCGATCGCGAAGAGCCAGGCGCGGACGTTGGCGTCGGGGGTGAGGGTCCGGTAGGCGCGGTAGGCGCGCAGGAACGTCTCCTGCGCCAGGTCGTCGGCGTCGCTCGGGCGCGCGGTCATCCGCAGCAGGTACCGGTAGATCTCGCCGTGGTGGGCGTCCACGATCGTCTCGAACGGCTCGAGCCCCATCGTCCAAGAAGACACCGCCGCCGCCTCAGCGTGAAAGGAAGTCGGCGGCGGCCCCGACCAGGCGCCAGCCGTCGAGCAGCCCCGGGCCGAGCAGCTCCCAGCCCGAGCGGGGGCCGGTGTGGTGGAAGGTCCGGAGCAGGACCACCCGCGCACCCGGGCCGGCGGCAGCCCCGAGCCGCAGGCTCTCGGTGTAGGGGATCGAGGGGTCGGCGAGGCCGTGGACGAGGATCAGCCGGTCGCCCAGCCGCGGCGCCGCGGGCAGGGGCGACAGCGCGTCCAGGGCGCGAGTGACGGCGGGGGGAAGCGCCGCGAGCAGCGCCTCCACCGCCCCTTCGTCGCGGTTCAGGACCAGCGCCAGGATCGCGCGCCCCCCGGGCCCGAGCCCCTCGGCCTCCGGGCCGAGCGGGGCGTTCGGGTCGGCGAGCTTGCGCGCGGCGAGCGCGGCGAGCCGACCCCGGTCGGCTGGCGTGTCCGCCAGGTCGGCCAGCAGCGCCAGCAGCTTCCAGCGGTTGTACTCCTCCTGGTGCGCGACGTGGCGTCGCTCGCCGAAGCGGGCGACCCCGGTGGTGACGAAGGCGACGACGTCGCGCAGGTCCGCGTAGCCGCCGACCGCCGCGACCACGCGGACGCGGGGCATCTCCGCGGCGGCGAGCAGCGCCGGGCCGGCGCCGACGCTCAAGCCCGCGACCGCGAGCCGGGCGTGCAGGCGCGCCAGGTGCTCGAGTGCCGCCGAGACCTCGGCCACTTCGCGGCCCGTGAGGCGGAACTCCGCCAGGCTCGCGAAGTGCGGGACGAGGACGAGCTGGCCCTGACGCGCGAGCAGCCGGGCCAGGCGCTGGAGCTCGGGGTGGTGCCGCCCGGGGCGCGACAGCCCGTGGACCAGCAGGAGCGCGCCGCGCGGGACGGGCGGGCGGTAGAGGTCGGCGTCGAGGGGCCCCGCGGGCCCGGCCACGGTCACGGCGTGGCGCGCGGGCTCGCCCCCCCCGCCCGGCAGCCAGGGCTCGGCTGCGGGCGCCGCCAGCGCCACGGCGAACGTGACCGCGGGGCCGAGGCGCCAGAGCCCCGCCGCCGCCGCGAGCGCGACGGCGCCGACGACGACCGCGGTCAGGGCGCGGCGCCGCATCCCGTCAGACGACGGCGGCCAGGCCCCCGTCGAAGTTGACGGCCGTGCCCGTGATGTAGGCCGCGCGCTCGGAGACCAGGAACGCGACCAGGTCCGCGAACTCCTCGGCCTCGCCCACGCGCCCGAGCGGCACGCGCCGGGCGAGCTCGCGGTAGTAGGCCTCGACGTCGCCGCCGGCCCGCCGCTCCCACTGGGCGCTCTTGACGAGCCCGAGGCAGACCGTGTTCACGCGGATCCGGTCCGCGGCGTACTCGAGGGCGAGCGACTTGGTGAGGTTGATGCCGGCCGCGCGCGTCACCGTCGTGGGCAGCGCGCGCGGAGCCGGGGCCTTGCCCCCGACCGTGGTGACGTTGACGATCGCACCGCCGCCGCGTCGGCGCATCACCGGGATCACGCGCCGGCAGAACCGGACCGCCGCCATGAGCTTCAGGTCGATGTCGGCCTGCCACGCGGCGTCGTCGACCTCGGCGAACGGCGCCGCGGCCGACGTGCCGGCGTTGTTGACGAGGATGTCCACGCCGCCCCAGCGCGCGAGCACCGCGTCCACGAAGGCGTCGATGTCGGCCGGCCGCGTGACGTCCGCGGCGAGGGCCAGGACCTCGGCGCCGGTCGCCGCGCGGATCTCCGCCGCGGTGCGCTCGAGCACCGCCTGGCGCCGCGCGCAGATCGCCACGCGCGCGCCCTCGGCCGCCAGGCGGCGCGCGCACGCGCGGCCGAGCCCCTCGCTGCCGCCGGTGACGATCGCGACCTTGTCGCGCAGACCGAGCTCGAGCATTCCGTGACCTCCGGGACGGTATCATAGCGGCGATGACCTTCACCGCGGAGCTGTGGCGTGCCATCGACCCGATCTGGCGCGCCATCGTCGCCCACCCGTTCCTCCGCGGCCTCACGGACGGCTCGCTGCCGCGCGACCGCTTCCGCTTCTACGTGGTCCAGGACGCGCTCTACCTGCGCGAGTTCGCCCGGGCGCTCTCGCTCGCGGCCGCGCGCGCGCCCGAGGACGACTGGATCGTCATGTTCAACGAGCACGCCGTCGGGGCGCTGCGCGTCGAGCGCGCGCTCCACGAGAGCTTCTTCAAGGACTTCGGCCTGGGCCCCGCGGAGGTCGCGGCGACGCCGCCGGCGCCCACCACGCTCGCCTACACGAGCTACCTGCTGGCCGTGGCCTACGGCGCCCCGTTCCACGAGACGCTCGCGGCCCTGCTCCCCTGCTACTGGATCTACTGGGAGGTCGGCAAGGCGCTCGAGCGGGCGGGCTCGCCCGACCCGCTCTACGCACGCTGGATCGCCACCTACGCCTCGGAGGAGTTCGGCGCCGTGGTGCGCGGCGTCCTCGACGCGACCGACCGCGTCGCCGCGCGCCTCGGCGCGGAGGAGCGGGCGGCGATGCACCGCCACTTCCGCACGACGAGTCGCTACGAGTGGATGTTCTGGGAGATGGGCTATCGCGCGGAGGCGTGGCCGGTGTGAGGGCGGTCCTGTTCGACCTCGACGATACCCTGCTCGACTACTCCGGGCCCGCGCCCGCGTGCTGGGAGGCGGCCTGCCGGCAGCTGGCCCCGGTGGCGGGCGTCGATGCCGCGGCGCTCGTGGCCGCGATCCACGAGACCGCCCGCTGGTTCTGGAGCGACCCGGCGCGCCACCGCACCGAGCGCGTCAACATGGTGGGCGCGTGGACCAAGATCGCGGCCGGGGCGCTGGCACGGCTCGGGTGCGTCCCCGACGGGCTCGCCCCGCGCCTGGCCGAGGAGTTCGCCGAGCGGCGGCGCGCGGCCATGCGGCTCTTCGACGACGCGGCGCCGGCGCTCGCGCGCCTGCGGGCGGCGGGCGTCGGGCTCGCGCTCGTGACGAACGGCGACGCCCGCGAGCAGCGGGACAAGCTCCGCCGGCACGGCCTCGCGCGCGCGTTCGACGTGGTGCTCATCGAGGGCGAGCTCGGCTACGGCAAGCCCGATCCCCGCGTCTACCGGCAGGCGCTCGACGCGCTCGGTGTCGCGCCGGCCGACGCCTGGATGGTGGGCGACCACCTCGAGTTCGACATCGCCGCCCCCCAGCGGCTCGGCCTGCGCGCGGCCTGGCTCGACCGCGCCGGCGCGGGCCTGCCGCCCGACTGCGCGGTCCGCCCCGACCGCATCCTCCGCACCCTCGCCGAGCTCCGCTGAGCCTCCGCGCGCGGGCGCCGCCGAACGCCCGGTCCCGGCGTGCCGGGCTGGCGCACCGGGCGCAGGATGGCGCGCGCGGAGCGCGAAAAAGGTTCGCCGGCCCGTGGCCGCGCCGTTGCTATAACTGCCGCAGGGAGGTGCGCATGCGCCGACTCGCGGTGGTGGTGACGGGCGTCGCGCTGGTAGCGGGCGGGTGCGCGGCAGCCGTGAAGCAGCCGCCCGCGGTGGACGTCACGGGCTACTGGCGCGGAACCTGGAGCGGCTACGGCATCGTCGACATTCCGCGCGAGGAGCGGGCCGAGGCCCGGCTCACGCAGCAGGGCGCGCACGGCCACGGGGAGCTGGTGCTGCTGGGCACCGGTGCGGCGGAGTCCGTCCCGCTCGCCGTCCGCCGGGCGGGGCTGGCGGGCTCGCGCGTGGTCTTCGACGTGGCGGGGCGCGAGGTGACCGTGCGCCACGAGCTCGGCGGCGCGCTCTTCGTCATCGACTTCACGGTCGAGGGCGATCGCATGGTCGGCTACGTCCGCGACGCCGACCCGCCCGTGCGCATCGTCCTGACCCGGGCGCGGCCCGAGCCGCCGCGCGCGGCCGCCCCGCCCGCGCCGGTCGAGCCCCCGCCGCCCGCCGCGCCGCCGCCCACGGCGGCCGAGCCCCCGTCCGTCGCCGCGGCACCCACCGCGCCGCCGGCCGAGCCCGAGCCGCCGCCCCCCGCCGCGCGCCCCGCGCCGCGGGAATTCGTCCCCGTCGCGGAGCTCCCGCCGGTCTACTTCGACTTCGACCGCGCCGACATCCGGCCCGACGCCGCCCGGCTCCTCGACGCGGGCGCCGAGTGGCTCAGGGCCAACGCCGACATCGTGGTGCTCGTGGCAGGCCACTGCGACGAGCGCGGCACCAACGAGTACAACCTCGCCCTCGGCGAGCGTCGCGCGCGCGCCGTGCGCGACTACCTGATCGCGCGCGGCATCGCGGCCGAGCGGCTCACCACCGTGAGCTACGGCGAGGAGCGCCCGGTGTGCGTCGAGGCCGGCGAAGCCTGCTGGGCACGCAACCGGCGGGTCGAGTTCCTCGTCCGTCCGCGCTGAGCCGACGACGGCTCGGCCGACGCGGGGCTAGCGGGGCAGGGCCGGCGTCGAGAAGTAGACGACCCAGGCCCGGGCCACGAGCCGGGTCAGGTGGACCAGGTGCGGCACCCACGCCTCGCGCAGCGCCCACGCCGCCCAGGCGGCGCTCGCGAGCACGATGACCACCGTCAACCAGGCGGGCAGCCGCAGCGTGCCGAGCACGGGCTCGAGCAGCAGCGCGAGCAGGATCAGCGCGAAGACGAGCGCGAGCAGGACGAGGAAGGTCGACACCGGCGCCAGGGCGGCCACCGACACGAGCATGAGGAGCGCGTCCATGCGCCCGTGCTCGGCGTCCGTGAAGGCGGTCTGCACGTCCGGCTGACTGGCCAGGGCCTCGAAGGCGCGTTGCACCGTCGCGCCGAGCCCGGCCCACCAGAGGAAGGCGAAGCTCGCGACGACGAGCACCAGCCACCGTTTCCAGTCCAGGCGGAAGAGCGCTTGCGTCACGGAGGTCATGGCGCCGGCGCACCGGTGCAAGGGCGATGCCCGGGCCGTCCGCCTTGCGCGCCGCGGACTTAGACACTCCGGCGTCCGGCCGGTGACGCCCTGTCGAGCGCGCCCGTGTCAGATGTAGCCCGGGCCCTCGATCACCGGGTGGGCGCGGAGGAACTCCTCGTCGACCTCGAGCCCGAGCCCGGGGCCCTCCAGCGGCCGCACGCACCCGTCCGCGTCGAGGCGATAGGGCGCCGGGTGGACGAGCCGGTCGCGGAACGGGTTGACGCGCGACACGTCCCCCTCGAAGAACCCGGCGTTGTCGATGGCGGCGAGCAGGTGGATCGTCGCCGCCATGTTGAGGCCCGTCATCGACGTGTGGGGGTGGATCGGGAGCTTCCAGCTCGAGGCGAGCGCGGCGATGCGGAGCACCTCCGTGACCCCGCCCGCCTTGGACAGGTCGGGCTGGAGCACCGTCACCGCGCCCTGCTCGACGAGGCGCGCGAACTCGAAGCGCGTGTAGTGGTTCTCGCCGGCGGCGAGCGGCACCCGGGCGAAGCCCGCGGCGAGCGCGTAGTTGCGCCAGTCGTGCGCCGGGAAGGGCTCCTCGAGCCAGCCGACGCCGTGGGCCTCGAGGCCCGGCAGCACCCGTCGCGCGTCGTCGAGCGTGTAGCCCGTATTGGCGTCGGTGAGGAGCGTGAGCTCGTCGCCGAGCGCCTTGCGCACCGCCGCCACGCGCGCCAGGTCGCGCGCCGGCGTGTCGCCGACCCGGAGCTTGAGCGCGCGCCAGCCGCTCGCCACGAGGGCCCGCGCCTCCTCCAGGAGCGCGGCGGGCTCCTGCCAGCCGAGCGACACGCCGCCCGCGTAGGCCGGGATGGGCCGCGCGACGCCGCCGAGCAGCCGGTAGAGGGGCCAGCCGACCGCCTTGCCCCGGAGATCCCACAGCGCCATGTCCAGGCCGCTCAGGGCGATGGCGGTGGCCGCGCCGAGGCCGTGGCTGCCGAGCTGGAACCGGTAGACGCGCGCCCAGACACCGACCACGTCGGTGGCCTCGAGCCCGAGGACGAGCTGGCGCAGGGTGGTGTTGATGTGGTGGGCGACCGCGCCCGGCGAGCGCCCGTGGTGCGCCTCGCCCCAGCCCACGAGGCCGTCGTCGGTGGTCACGCGGACAACGACGGCGTCGCGCTTGACCGCCCGGCCGATGCCGAGCGTGACCTGCGCGTCGGGGGGCAGCGGCACGGACGTCGCGTAGGCGCGCACCTCGGCGATCCGCATCGGCGACCTCCCGGGCCCGGCGCCTCGCGGCCGCGCCGGGCCGGCCCTACAATACGTCGCGGGCGCGAGCCCGGGAAGGTCGGGCGCGCCCGGGGAAGGGCAGAGGGCCGTGACCCGCGCCGACGACCTCAAGCGGGCGGTGGAGCTCTGGCGCGAAGCCTACCGCCGACAGATGGAGGGCGACCTCGAGGGCGCCATCGCGCTCTACAAGCGCTCCATCGCCGTGTACCCGACCGCCGAGGCCCACACCTTCCTCGGCTGGACGTACTCCTTTCAGGGGCGCCTGGACGAGGCGATCGCCGAGTGTCACCGGGCGATCGAGATCGACCCCGACTTCGGCAACCCCTACAACGACATCGGCGTCTACCTGATGCAGCAGGGCAAGCTGGAGGAGGCCGTGCCCTGGCTCGAGAAGGCCAAGCGGGCCCCGCGCTACGAGCCGCGCCACTACCCGTACATGAACCTCGGGCGGCTGTACTTGCGTCAGGGACGCTGGTGGGACGCCCTCCGCGAGTTCGAGGGGGCCGTCAGGGTCGCGCCGGGCGATCCCGAGGCGCGCAAGGCGCTGCACGGCCTGCGTGCGCGCCTGAACTAGGCCGTGCGCTCCGCGGCCGCGCTCCTGGACGAGCTGCGGCGCGAGCTCGCGCCGGTCGAGGCCGCGATCCGCGCGCACCCCTACCTCGAGGCAGTCGAGGCCGGCCGTCTGCCGCGCGGGGAGCTGGCCCGCTTCGCGGGCGAGCAGTACCACATCATCCGCAGCGACCTTCGGAGCGTCGCGCTGCTCGCCCACCGGTTCGGCGCCGAGCCGAGCGGCGCCTTCTTCCGCGCGGTGCTGGGCGGCGAGGCGGCCGCGCTCGACGCCCTCCACGCCTTCGCTCGGGCGCTCGACCTGGACGAGGCCCGCCTCGAGGCCCACGAGCCCGCGCCGGGGTGCCAGGCGTACGCCGCCTTCATGGCCTGGCTGGCGCTCTACGAGTCCGACGCCGCCGCGGCGGCGGGCTTCCTCGTGAACTTCCCGGCCTGGGGCGCGAACTGCGCGCGCATGAGCCGGGCCCTGCGGGCCCGCTACGGCCTGGGCGAGGGCGCCACGAGGTTCTTCGACCTCTTCGCGAGCCCCCCACCGGACTTCGAGGCGCAGGCGCTCGCGGTGGTCGAGGGCGGGCTCGCGCGCGGCGCCGACCCCCGCCGCGTGCGACGGGCGGCGCGGCTGCTCCAGGGCTACGAGCAGCTCTACTGGGACACCCTCGAGGCGCTCGCGCGGCGCTGAGCGCCCCTGAGCCTCCTCGCCTTCGGGCCCGCCGTCCGCCCGCCGCGCCTGCACTGGCTCGAGGCGCGCGGCGTCGGGCCCGTCGGGGTGTTCGGGCTTTCGCTGGGCGGGGCGGTCGCGCTCCTCCCAGCCGCCGAGGATCCCCCACGGCCGGCTCGGTCGCGACTTCGCCGCGCGCCCCGGCGCGTCTTCGCGGCGCACCTCGGCACCGCGGCCGGCGAGGCCGCCCAAGCGGGGGGCACCCCGTGAGGCCCTCGTGAGCGGCGGCGGGCTGACAGGAACGTCACGGTGACACCTGTCCGAGCCTCCGGGAAGGGCGCGACGACGCGCCCGGCGCGCCCTTAGCCGACGTCGCAGGCTGGCATCAGCGTTGCGACGGCCGGGGCCGGAGCGCTCGACACGCCGATGCCGCTCAGGCTCAAGGTCGAGGACGTCCGGCAGCTCCAGGAGCTCCTGGCCGAGCACGCCGAGCAGCTCGAGGCCGGGCTCAAGGTCCTGGACCTTCGCGTGCTGCTCGGCGCCGCCACGGTCGACCTGGTCGCCCTCGACGCGCAGCAGGCGCTCGTGCTCGTCGCGCTCGGGCTCGCGGCCGACGACGAGCTCCTCGTGCGGGGGCTCGAGGCCTACTCGTGGGCGCTCGAGTACCCCGACGCCGTGCGTCGCCTCTACCCGATGGTGCGCGTGTCGGCCACGGACCCCCCGCGGCTCGTCTTCGTCGCCGAGCGGATGCCGGACGCGTTCCTCCGCAAGGTCAAGCACCTGCGCCTGCCGCGCGTGGCGTGCCTCGAGTTCCGCCTCGGGCTCGAGCTGAGTGCGGTCCCCGGCCCCCGCGGCCTCGAGGAGCGCCCGGGACGGGTCGACGCCGCGCCGGCGCGCGGCGGCTTCGGGGACGACCGCTCCGCGCCCGAGACGGACGACGGCGCGTGGCGCCGGGGCCTCGCGCCGACGGCCGAGCTCGACGAGCCGCGCGCGGCGGTGGTCCGCGAGTACCTCCAGCGGGAGTTCCCCACCGCGGTGATCTACGACTTCTACGACCACGACCGCCGGGCGCGGATCTTCCACCTGCAGGACGCGCAGGGCTCGGTGATCCACACCGCCGCCGTGGCGCTCGAGGTCCTCGAGGCGCACGGCGAGCGCGAGCTCCGGGGCTTCCTCGAGCGCCACCGCGTGGCGCGCGTGCTGCGGCAGGCGGGGCAGGCGGCCGTGGCGGTCACCGCCGCGGGGGTGAAGATCGAGCGTCGCTGAGCCCGCCGGGCTTGCCGCGGCCAGGCAGGTCCCGTAGAGTCGAGAGGACATCGTCACCCTCGGGAGGTCCGGCGCTCGGATGCGAGGCGCTCGCGCGCTCGTGCGCGCGGTCCCGGCGGCGCTGCTCGCAGGGCTGGCGCTCGGCGGCGCGGCCCACGCGGGCTCGCCGGCCGAGGACGTCCGTCGGCACACCGAGCGGCTCGTCAAGATCCTGGAGGACCCGACCCTCGGCCCCGCCGAGCGTCGCGCGGCGGTGCGTCGCGTCGCGGCCGAGGCCTTCGACGTCGCCGAGACGGCGCGTCGGGCTCTCGGTCGGCACTGGCACGCGCGCACCCCGGCCGAGCGCGGGGAGTTCGTCCGACTCTTCACCGAGCTCCTCGAGCGGGCGTACGTGCACCGGATCGACCTCTACGCGGGCGAGCGCGTCCACATCACGGGCGAGACCGTCGACGGCGACTACGCGGTCGTGCGCGGGCGCCTGGTCAGCCCTCAGCGCGGGGAGGTGCCGGTGGAGGCCCGGCTCCACCGGCGCGAGGGCCGCTGGCGCATCTACGACATCGCGGTCGAGCATGTGAGCCTCGTGGCGAACTACCGCGCCCAGTTCGACCGCATCATCCGCACGGCGTCCTACGAGGAGCTCGTGCGCCGGCTGCGCGCCCGACGCGACCAGGAGCCCGAGGCGACCGCGCCGGGGCGCGGCGGCTCCTAGCCTTGCGAGGGCCGGGCACGGTTCTTATAATTCGCGACGATCCGGCGCATCGCCGACCCTTCGACCAAGTGAGGGTGCTCCCATGGCGCGAGCCACGCGACGGGACGAACCGATCGAGGCGCTCCTCCGCGAAGGCCGGAAGTTCCCCCCGCCCAAGAGCTTTGCCGACCGCGCCAACGTCCGGTCGGCGGCCGTCTACCGGCAGGCCCGGGCCAACCCGCTGCGGTTCTGGGAGCAGCAGGCCCGCGAGCTCCGGTGGATGCGGCGGTGGCGGAAGACGCTCGAGTGGAAGCTGCCCTATGCGAAGTGGTTCGTCGGCGGCCGGCTCAACGTCTCCGACAACTGCCTGGACCGCCACGTCGAAGGGCCGCGGAAGACCAAGGCCGCCATCGTCTGGGAGGGCGAGCCGGGCGACAGCCGCGTCCTGACCTACTGGGACCTCTACCGCGAGGTCAACCGCTTCGCGGCGGCGCTGCGACGCCACGGGATCAAGAAGGGAGACCCGGTGACCATCTACATGCCGATGGTCCCCGAGCTGCCGATCGCGATGCTGGCCTGCGCGCGCCTCGGGGCGCCGCACAACGTCGTCTTCGGCGGCTTCTCGCCCGAGTCGCTCCGCGAGCGGATCAACGACTCGAAGTCGACCCTCGTCATCACGGCCGACGGCGGTTGGCGGCGCGGCGCCCAGGTCCCGCTCAAGAAGAACACGGACGAGGCGCTCAAGGGGTGCCCGAGCGTGACCTCCGTGATCGTCTACCGCCGCACGGGCCAGGAGGTCCCGTGGCAGCGCGAGCGGGACATCTGGTGGGACGACTTCGTCAAGGGCGCCGACAGCTACGTCAAGCCCGAGCCCATGGACGCCGAGGACATGCTCTTCCTGCTCTACACCTCCGGCTCCACCGGCAAGCCCAAGGGGATCGTGCACACCACGGGCGGCTACCTCACCGGCGTCGCGGCGACGCACCGGTGGGTCTTCGACATCAAGGACGAGGACGTCTACTGGTGCACGGCCGACATCGGCTGGGTGACCGGGCACTCCTACGTGGTCTACGGGCCCCTCGCCAACGGCGCGACGACGCTGATGTACGAGGGCACCCCGGACTACCCCGACAAGGACCGGTTCTGGCGCATCGTGGAGAAGTACGGGGTGACGATCCTCTACACCGCGCCCACGGCGATCCGGACGTTCATGCGGTGGGGCGAGGAGTACCCCAAGCGCTGCAACCTCTCGTCGCTGCGCTTGCTCGGCACCGTGGGCGAGCCGATCAACCCCGAGGCCTGGGTCTGGTACTGGAAGGTCATCGGCGGCGGGCGTTGCCCGATCGTGGACACCTGGTGGCAGACCGAGACGGGCCAGATCATGATCACGCCGCTGCCGGGCATCACGGTGTGCAAGCCGGGCTCGGCGACGCTGCCCTTCCCGGGGGTCGAGGCCGACGTGGTCAACGACAAGGGCGAGTCGGTCGAGGCCGGCTACCTGGTGATCAAGCGGCCGTGGCCGGCCATGCTCCGCGGCATCTTCGGCGACCCCGAGCGGTACCACAAGCAGTACTGGAGCCAGATCCCCGGCGTCTACTTCACCGGCGACGGGTGCAAGCGCGACAAGGACGGCTACTTCTGGCTGCTCGGCCGGATCGACGACGTGATCAACGTCTCGGGCCACCGGATCTCGACCATGGAGGTCGAGTCGGCGCTGGTGGACCACCCCGCCGTGGCCGAGGCGGCGGTGATCGGCCGCCCGCACGAGATCAAGGGCCAGGCCATCGCGGCCTTCGTCACCCTCAAGGCCGGCACCCCGGCCACCGAAGAGCTCAAGAAGGAGCTGAAGGAGCACGTGGCCAAGAAAATCGGCGCGCTCGCGCGGCCCGACGACGTCATCTTCGCGGCCGAGCTGCCGAAGACCCGCAGCGGCAAGATCATGCGCCGGCTCCTGCGCGACGTCGCCGAGGGGCGCGCGCTCGGCGACACCACGACGCTGGCCGACCCCGCGGTGGTGGCCGAGCTCAAGCAGCGGTACGAGGAGAAGGAGACCTGAGTGGCGCCCGGCCCGGGCTCCCACCCGGGCCGGGGGGCTGTGCCCCGGGCGTCACCCGGGTCGACGGCGGCCGGTGCGGGCGGCGGCGCGTCCCGCGCGCGGCGTGCCGCGCGGTGACTCCTGACGGCGTGTTGCTGAGGTGGGTCCGATGTCCTCCCCGACGCCCCGCGTGCACGTGCACCTCAAAGTCCGGAACCTCGAGCGCAGCCGCGCCTTCTATGCCCGGTTCCTCGGGGTCGAGCCCGTCAAAGTCCGCCCCGGGTACGTGAAGTTCCTGCCCTCGTGGGGGCCGCTCAACCTGGCGCTGTCCGAAGGCCCGCCGCCGCCGGGCGGCCCGGCGGGCCACCTCGGCATCGAGCTCGGCTCGCGCGCCGAGGTCCTGCGCGAGCTCGCGCGAGTGCGGGCGGCCGGGCTGCCGGTGCGCGAGGAGATGGGCGTCGCGTGCTGCTACGCCGAGCAGGACAAGTTCTGGGTCGTCGATCCTGACGGCGTCGAGTGGGAGGTCTACGTGCTGCACGCCGACCTGGACGCCACGCCGCACGCTGCGGCCCCGTCGGCCGCTCGGCCGCAGCCGGCGCCCGCGGGCGGGTGCTGCGCGCCGTGAGTCGGCCCGACCCCGCGGCGCCCGCGGCGGCGCCCGGGCCCCGCGCGGGCACCGTGACCGTGGAGGTCGTGAGCTGGGTCACGCGGCTCGTCGGGGGCGACGGCACCGGGCGCCGGGTCTTCGACGAGCCGCTGCCCGCGGGGGCGACGGTCGGCTCGGTGCTGCGGACGCTCTCGGCGCGGTTCCCCGAGCTCGGCGCCGCGCTCTGGCACGGCGCCGAGCTCGGCGAGCACATCGAGGTGCTCGTCAACGACGCCGTGCTCGGCCTCACGCACACGCTCGACAGCCCCCTCCGGCCGGGTGATCGGATCACGTTGCTCGGCCAGTACATGGGCGGCTGAGGCGCCCGCGCCGTGGCGAGCTACCAGATCCTGAGCTGGCAGGGGATTCCGGCCGCGGTGGAGGCCCGCGACGGGCAGGCGGTCGTCACGCGCCAGCTCTCCGAGCGGTTCCAGATGCTGATCGACTCCGCGGCCATGCTCCTCGGCCACGACGCGGCCGAGGCGTACCTGGAGGCCTGGGCCCGGAGCGCGCCGGTCGAGCGCCCGGGCACCGCCGACGAGGTGGCCGCGGCGGTGGCCGCCGAGCTGGAGGCGCGCTTTCCGGAGTTCGCCGCCGTCGCCCTGCGGCCGCCTGCGGGCGCGGGGTAGCCGGGAGCCGTGCTGGACCTCGCACGGGCCGAACGCACGCTCCGCGAGGCGCTCGACCTCCAGCGCCGTCCCGTGGCCGTCGCGTTCCTCGACCATCCGCCGACCGGGGTCCCGCCGCTCGCGGGCGCGCAGCCCTCGGGCTGCAGCTTCTGGCGCCTGGCCGCCGAGGGGCGGACCTTCTTCACGGTGGCGGCCGACCACGTGCACTGCCCGATCGGGAGCCTGACCCACGGCTTCGCCCTGCCGCCCGACCGCGCCGAGGAGCGCGACGCCACGCTGGCGCTGATGGGCGAGCTCGGCTACCTCCGGCCCGAGGAGGTCGACGCGCTCCCGCGGCTGCCGCGGGCGCCGGGCGCGGTGGTGTACGCCCCGCTGGGCGAGGCCCCGGTCGGCCCCGACGTGGTGCTCGTCGCCGGGCGACCTGGGCGCGTCATGCTCCTCCACGAGGCCGCGCTCCGGGCCGGCGTCGAGCTGCGCGCGCCCCTGCTCGGGCGGCCCACCTGCATGGCGCTGCCGCTGGCGCTCGGCGGCGCGCTCGTCGCGAGCACGGGGTGCGTGGGCAACCGCGTCTACACGGACCTGCCGGACGACGAGCTCTATGTCGTGCTGCCGGGGCGCGACCTGGCGGCGGTCGTGGACGCGCTCGGGCCGATCGTCGCGGCCAACGCCCGGCTGGCCGCCTATCACCTGGCGCGCCGCCGGGCGCTCGCCCCCGGCGACGCGGCCTGAGCGGCCGCGGGGAGGTCGCGGCGCCGCCGCTTGACGCTCGCGGGCGGCGGCACTACCGTGGGCGTCGATGCCCCGTGTGATCCCCGCCAAGCTCGTCGAGGACACCGCCCGCGAGCTGATGGCCCGCGCGGCGATCGACATCCCGCCCGACTTCCGCGAGGGCGTGCGCCGGGCGCGTGACCGGGAGCGCTCGCGCTTCGCGCGCTTCGTCCTGGACCAGATGCTCGCCAACTGGGAGCTCGCCAGCGCCGAGCGGCGCCCGATGTGCGCCGACACGGGCCTGCCGCGCTTCTACGCGCGCATCGGCAACGAGGTGACGGTCGAGGGCGGCTTCGTGGCGTTCGAGCGCGCGCTCCGCCGGGCCACCGCGGACGCCACGGCGACGATCCCGCTGCGCCCCAACCGCGTCCACCCGCTCACCCGCGTCGACCCCAACACCAACGTGGGCATGCACGCGCCCGAGGTCACCTACGCCTTCGAGCCCGACTGGGAGTGGATCGACCTCACGACGGTGCACAAGGGCGGCTTGTTCGGCACCGACTACCGGATGCTCTTCCCGGCCGACGGCATCCCCGGACTCAAGCGCTTCTTCGTCGACACGCTCGTCCAGTTCGGCCGGCGGGGGCTCGCGTGCCAGCCCGCGGTGATCGGCATCGGCATCGGCGGCGCCAAGGACACCTGCATGCGCCTCGGCAAGGAGGCCGCCTGCCTGCGCGTGGTCGGCAGCCGCAACCCCGACCCGCTCATCGCGCGCCTCGAGGAGGAGCTCACCGAGCTCGGCAATCACATCGGCCTGGGCGCCATGGGGTTCGCCGGCACCTCGCTGGTGGTGGCCACGCACATCGAGGTCGCCTACACGCACACCGGCGGCATGCCGGTCGGCATCCACGCCTTCTGCCTGTCCTCGCGCCGCGCCACCGCGCGGATCCACCCGGACGGGCGCGTGGAGTACCGGACCGATCCCCAGTGGTTCACCGACTACTACCGTCGCGCGGGCGTGGAATGAGGGCGTGCCGGCGCCGCGGCGTGAGGCGGGAGGGCGTGGCGTGAGGCCCGGCCAACGTGGCGTGACGCCGGAGGGCCTGGCGTGACCCGGGAGGCGACCCGACTCGACGACCTGCCGATGGACCACGTGGTCCTGACGACGCCGGTGGCGCCCGACGCGATCGCCCGCCTGAAGCTCGGCGACGTCGTCTGGCTCGACGGCGTCGTCTACACCGCGCGGGAGGGCGTGTACCGCAAGGTCGTCGACGAAGGCCAGGACCTGCCGGCGAGCGTCCGCGGGGCGACCAACGTGAACTTCCACTGCGCGCCGGCGGCCGCCGTCCGCCCCGACGGCAGCCACGTCGTGGAGGCGGTCACCGCCACCGCCTCGTTCCGGTTCGGCGGCACGCTCGCCCGCTGGCTCGAGCGCTCGGGCGCGCGCGTCATCCTGGGCAAGGCCGGCCTCAGCGAGCGCGCGTACCGGGAGTGGTTCGTGCCCTGGGGCGCGGTCTACCTGACGACGGTCGGCTACGGGCTCGGGGCGACCTACGGCCGCTGCATCAAGCGGGTGGTCGAGGTCCACTGGCTCGAGGAGCTCGGGATCGCGCAGGCGCTCTGGGTGCTCGAGGTGGAGCGCCTGGGCCCGTTCCTGGTGGAGAGCGACCTCGAGGGGCGCAGCCTCTTCGCCCTCGCCAACCGGGAGGTCACGGCCCGCGTGCGCGCCGTCTACCAGAGCCTGCCGCCCTACGCGATGGGCCGGGTCGGCGAGGTCACGGTCGAGCAGGAGATCGTCTGACCCCGGGGGGTCGGAGGGGAGGCGACGATGGCCGCACCAGCCGCCGAGATGACCGGGACGCCGGGCGCGGACCTGTTCCCGGACGGACGCGCGGCCCCGGCCGCGATCCCGCCCGTGCGTGCGCCGGGCGCGTTCGTGCGCGCCCTTTACGCGATCGGCCGTCGGCGCTTCGGCCGGGTGCCGACGCCGGCGACCCTGATGGCCCACCGGCCGGCGCTGATGGTCGGGCTCGGCGCCTTCTGGGCCGCGCTCGAGTACGGGGGCACGCTCGACGCCCGCCTGCGCGCTCTCGTGCAGCTCGAGGTCGCGCGCCTGCGGCGGAGCGCGTATTGAGCGGACATCCGCCACGCCGTGGGCGTGAGGGCAGGGATCCCGGAGGCGACGCTGGCGGCGCTGGAGGGCTGGCGCACGAGCGCGCGGTTCACGCCGCGGGAGCGCGCCGCGCTCGCGTTCGCCGAGGCGATCGTGGGCGACGCGCCGGAGGTCGACGCGGCGACCCTCGCGCAGGTCCGCGCGCACTTCTCGGAGGCGGAGACGGTCGAGCTCGCGCTCGCCGTGGGCTTCCAGCTCGCGGCGAGCGCGTTCGCGAAGGCCTGCGGCGTGGCGCCGCAGGGATTCGCGACCGCACCGCCCGGGGCGAGCGAGACGGGCGCGCGGGCCGCGGAGGGGCGGCCGTGCTGATCCGCCGCGCGGCGCGCTTCAAGGCCTCGGAGATCACCGACGAGGCCCTCTACCTGCGCCGCCGCGAGTTCATCGCGGGCGGGGCGGCGGCGCTGGTGGGCGGCTGCGGGCGCGCGGAGGCCGTGAGCGCGCCCAAGCCGGAGTCGCTCGCGCCCCTGCCCGCGCCGCGCAACGAGCGCCTCTCGGTCCGCGAGCCCTGGACCCGGTGGGAGCACGCGACGACCTACAACAACTTCTACGAGTTCGGCGTCGACAAGGACGACCCGGCGCGCCTGGCAGGCTCCCTCCGACCGCGGCCGTGGACGCTCGTGGTCGACGGGCTCGTGCACCGGCCGCGCCGCTACGACATCGACGAGCTGCTGCGCAAGTTCCCGCTCGAGGAGCGGGTCTACCCCCTCCGGTGCGTCGAGGCCTGGTCCATGGTGATCCCCTGGGTCGGCTTCCCGCTCGCGGCGCTGCTCAAGGAGGTGGAGCCGACCGGCGCCGCGCGGTTCGTGGAGTTCACGACGCTCCACGATCCCGAGCAGTTTCCCGCGCAGCGTCGCGGCGTGCTGAGCTTCGCCTCGCTCGACTGGCCCTACACCGAAGGGCTGCGCCTGGACGAGGCGCTGCACCCGCTGACGCTCCTGGCGGTCGGCATGTACGGCCGCGTGCTCCCCAACCAGAACGGCGCGCCGATCCGCCTGGTCGTGCCCTGGAAGTACGGGTTCAAGAGCGCCAAGTCCCTCGTGCGCATCCGGCTGGTCCGCGAGCAGCCGGCCACGGCGTGGAACAAGGCCGCGCCCCACGAGTACGGCTTCTACGCCAACGTCAACCCCGAGGTCAGCCATCCCCGCTGGAGCCAGGCCACCGAGCGGCGCATCGGCGAGTTCCGGCGCCGGCCCACGCTGCTCTTCAACGGCTACGCCGCCGAGGTCGGCCACCTCTACGCGGGCATGGACCTCCGCCAGGACTACTAGCCACGTGCGGCGCCGCGCGCGGATCGCGGTGAAGGCGGTGGTCTGGGGCGCGGCCCTGGCGCCGCTCGGGGCGCTGGGCTGGTGGACCGTCACCGACGACCTGACGGCGAACCCGATCGCCTTCGCCACCGCCTGGCTCGGGGACTGGACCTTCGCCCTGCTCCTCGCGACCCTGGCGATGACGCCCCTGCGGCTCCTCTTCGGCTGGGGCTGGCCGGCCACGCTCCGACGGCTCCTCGGGCTCTTCGCCTTCGCCTACGCCGGGCTCCACTTCGCCGTCTGGATCCTCGTCGACCACTTCCTCAACTGGGCGCAGATGGTGCGGGACCTCGTCGAGCGCCCCTACATCACGGTCGGCCTGCTCGCGCTGCTGACCCTCGTGCCGCTGGCCGCGACGTCGACGGCGGCGATGGTCCGACGCCTCGGCGCCCGCGCCTGGAAGCGACTGCACCGGCTCGTCTACGTGACCGGCGTCCTGGCCGCACTCCACTTTCTCTGGCTCGCCAAGGTCGGGCGCACGGACCAGTACCTCTACGTGGCCACGCTCGCCCTGCTGCTCGGGGTGCGCGCGGGGCACGCGGCGCGGCGGGCCCTGGCCCGCCGGGCGGGCGCGGCCCGGGTCGCCGCGCCGGTCCCGGGCCTGGGCGGGCTCCCGGACCTGCGCGGGCGATGACGCTCACAATCAACGGCCGCACGTACGACTGGCCTCGCCGACCGGTGGTCGTGGTCTGCGTCGACGGGTGCGAGCCGGCCTACCTCGACACGGCCGTCGCGGCGGGCGCGGCGCCCGCCCTGGCCCGCTTCCGCGCGCACGGCTTCGCGCGGCTCGCCACCGCCGCGATGCCGACGTTCACCAACCCCAACAACGTCTCGATCGTGACCGGCGTGCCGCCGGCGGTCCACGGCATCGCGGGCAACTACTTCTTCGACCCGGCCTCGGGCGCGGAGGTGATGATGAACGACCCCGCGTTCCTCCGGTGCGAGACGCTCCTGGCCAGGTTCGCGGCCGCGGGCGCGCGGGTCGCCGTCGTCACGGCCAAGGACAAGCTCCGCCGGCTGCTCGGCCACGGGCTCGACGGGGTCTGCGTGTCGGCCGAGCGCGCCGGGGAGGCGACGGTGCCCGGCGTCGGGCCGCTGGCCGAGCTCGTCGCCCAGCCCCTGCCCGCGGTCTACAGCGCCGAGCTGTCGGAGTACGTCCTGGCGGCCGGCCTCGCCCTGTTCCGCCGGCTCCGGCCCGACGTGACGTATCTGTCGCTGACCGACTACGTGCAGCACAAGCACCCGCCCGGCGACGAGGTCGCCACGCGCTTCGTCGCGATGCTGGACCGGTACTTCGACGCCTTCGACCGGGAGGGCGCGATCCTCGGCATCACCGCCGACCACGGGATGAACGCCAAGGCGCGGGCCGACGGTCGCCCGAACGTGGTCTACCTGCGCCCGCTCCTCGACGCGCTCGTCGGCCCCGGCCAGGCGCGCGTCGTCCTGCCGATCACCGACCCCTACGTCGTCCACCACGGCGCCCTCGGCTCCTTCGCCACCGTCTACCTGACGCGGACCGCGGACGCCGGGGGCGTCGCGCGGCGGCTGGCGACGGTCCCCGGGATCGCCGAGGTCTGGGAGCGCGAGGCCGGGTGCGCGCGGTTCGAGCTGCCGCCCGATCGCGTCGGCGACCTCCTGGTCGTCGGCGACCGCGACACCGTGCTCGGCAAGGCGCCGGAGGAGCACGACCTCTCGCTGCTCGACGCCCCGCTGCGCTCGCACGGCGGCCTCGCCGAACAGACCGTCCCGTTCGTGCTCAACCGGCCGGTCCGCCCCGCTTACGCCGCGCGGCCGACGCTCCGGAACTTCGACGTCTTCGAGTACGTCCTGAACGGGGTCGCGTGAGTCGCCGGCGGCGGCGCGTGCGCGGGGCCCTCGTCGGGATCGCGTTGCTCGCGGCCGCGTGCGCGGGGCCGCCGCGCGGCTCGCCCCCGACGCCGGCCGGCGGGCCGACGCGCGAGGTCCTGCCGAACGGGGCCGTGGTGATCGTCCACGAGCACCGGGCGAGCGAGGTCGTCGCGCTCCAGCTCTGGCTACGGGTCGGGGCGCGCGACGAGGCGCCCGACGAGCTCGGGCTGTCGCACTACCTGGAGCACATGCTCTTCAAGGGCACGCCCACGCGTCCGCCGGGCGCCATCGACCACCTCGTCGAGGGGCTCGGGGGGCGGAGCAACGCCTTCACCACGCAGGACTTCACCCACTTCGACCTGCTCCTGCCCGCAGCCCACCTCCGCACGGGGATCGAGCTGCTGGCCGACGTCGCGGTCAACGCGCGGCTGGACCCCGCCGAACTCGACGCCGAGAAGCAGGTGGTGCTCGAGGAGATGCGCCTCACCGAGGACGACAGCGAGCGGTACCTGCTCCGGCGGCTGTACGAGGCGGTCTACGCCCCGCATCCGTACGGGCGGCCGATCCTGGGCACGCCGGCGCTGATCCGCGCCCTCACGCGCGAGCGGCTGCACGCCTACTACACCCGCTACTACGTGCCGCGCAACATGGTCCTCGTGATCGTCGGCGCGGTCGACCCGACAGAGGCGCGCCACCTGGCGCGGGCCGCCTTCGGCCGGCTTGGCGGCGGCGAGGGCCGGCGGCCGTCGGTGCCGCCCGTGCCGCCGACCGACACCCCCCGGCACGTGGACGTGCCCCGCCCGGGGCGGCAGGCCTACCTGGGCCTGGCCTGGCGCGCGGCGGCGACGAGTCACGCGGACGTGTACGCGGTGGACCTGCTCACGTACGTGCTCGGGGACGGGCCGACCTCGCGGCTGAACCGGATCCTCCGCGAGCGCGAACGGCTGGTCTACGCCATCGAGGCGGGCTACGGCGCCTGGGCGCTCGGCGGGGCGGTGACGGTGACCGCCCGGCTCGACCCCGCGAACCTCGAGCGGGCCGAGCGCGCGATTCTCGAGGTCGTGCGCGGGCTCCAGGCCGACGGCGTGACCGAGGCCGAGCGCACGCGCGCGCTGGTCACCGCCGAGGCCACCTACGTCTTCGACATCGAGACGGCCGAAGGGCTCGCGAAGACCTACGGCCAGGCCGAGACCACGTGGACCCTGGAGGACGAGCTCCAGTACCTGGCGCGCCTGCGGCGGGTGACGGCGGGCGAGATCCAGGCCGCGGCGCGTCGCTACCTCGGCGAGCGCTACGCGCGCGTGCGCTTCGTCCCGGAGGGCGGGGGCCGGTGACCCGCACGGCCGGGGTCGCCGTCGCCCTGGCCCTGCTCCTGCTGCCCGGGGTCGGCGCGGCGCAGGCGGTGCGGCGCGAGCGGCTGCCGAACGGGTTCACCGTGCTCGTCCGTGAGAACCCGGTGACCCCGGTCGTGGCCGTCGCGCTCCTGGTCCGGACGGGCACACGCTGGGAGCCGCCCGCGCTGGCCGGCATCGCCAACTTCGCCCACGCCGTGATGGTCAAGGGGACGCGGCGGCGCAGCGGCGCCGAGCTCGCGGAGGCCATCGCGGCCCTCGGCGGGCGCCTCACGGCCGCCGGGGACGTCGACTACGCCGGCATCCAGGGCACCGCGCTCGCCCGGTTCTGGCGCGAGTTGCTCGCGCTCACCGCGGAGCTCGCGCTCGAGCCGCGCCTGGCGCCCGAGGAGGTCGACACCGAACGCGACTGGCTGCTCGCGCGGCTGCAGCGCCAGCGCGACGACCCGGTCACGCGCGCCTTCGACGAGCTCTACGCCGCCCTCTACGGCCCGCACCCCTACGGCCGATCCGTGCTCGGCACCCCGGAGAGCCTGGCGCGGATCGACCACGCCGCGATCGTCGCCTTCCACCACACCGCCTACCGCCCCGAGCGGCTCGTGCTCGCCGTGAGCGGCGAGGTCCGCGCCGACGAGGTCGTCGAGGAGGCGCGGCGCCTGTTCGGCGCGTTGCCCGGCGGCCCCGCGCCCGCGCCGCCGCCGACCCCGCCCGTCCGACCGGTCGCCCGCCGGGTCGTGGTCGAGCACCCGGCGCAGCAGGCGCAGATCCTCGCGGCCGGCCTGGCGCCGCCCATGGACCACCGGGACTACGCCGCCACCAAGGTCCTGGCCGCGGTCCTCGGCGGGGGCATGGCGGGGCGGCTCTTCGCCGAGCTGCGCGACCGGCAGGGGCTGGCGTACGCGGCGCGCGCCTACTACGACCCCGTGAAGGAGCCGGGTGCGCTCGTGCTCGCGCTCGGCACCGCGCCGGCCAACGCCGAGCGCGCGGAGGCGGCGCTGCGGCGCGAGGTCGCGCGCGTGCGCGCCGAGCCCGTGAGCGCGGACGAGCTGCACCGGGCCCAGCAGTTCCTGCTCGGCGCCGACGTCATGGACCGCCGCACCAACGCCCGGCAGGCGTGGTCGCTGGCCTTCCACGAGGTCCAGGGCGTGGGGCTCGACTTCCCGGAGCGCTACCGGCGCGCGATCGCGGCGGTGACGGTCGCGGACGTGCTGCGCGCGGCGCGCGCCTACCTCGACCCGCTCGTCGTGGTCGTCCTTCGCCCCCCGACCCGTGCCGCCGGGCCGCCCGCGCGGTGGGCGAATGCCGGCGGCCCGGCGGTCGTCTCAGGAGGTGACGGCATCGACGGGGCACGGGGCGTACGAGCCCCGCGCCCGGGATCGTGAGGAGGGCACCATGACGACGATGCGTCGACGGATGGTCGCGGGGACGCTCGGCCTGCTCGGGCTCGTCACGGCGGCGTGCGGGACGGTCACGGGCGCCGCCGTGGGCGCCGGCGCGGGCGCGGCGATCGGCGCCGGCACGGGCTACGGCGCCGGCAAGGGCGCGCTGATCGGGACGGGTGTGGGCGCGGCGGCCGGCGCGATCTACGACGCGACGAGGAAGTAGCGCGCGCTCAGTAGCCCGCCGCGCGCCGCGCGGCCCGCTCTGCCTCGGCCTGACGGATCTCGTCGGCGAACATGCCGATGTGGAGCGGGCACGGCGGCTTGTTCTCCTCCACGTACTGGCAGTCGACCTGGTTGCACTGCACGAAGTAGCCGGGCGGGCGCCCGAACGGCCCCGAGCGGCGGAGCCGGATCAGCACCCGTTCCGACACCACGTCGCACCAGAACTCCCGAGGCTTGCTGCGGCTCACGGCCCATCACGATACGGCATCTCGGCGCGCGGCACAACGGTGACGCGCGCCGCGGCGCGCGCGATTTCACCCCCGCCGGGTCAGGATTCCGCTATAGTGTGTCGAACACGGAGGTACCAGGCTGTGCGTCCGAGGAGGACCCGCGGTGCGCCCGTCCGTGGTTGGTGTCCGTCGGCGATGCGCTGGCCTCGCCCTCAGTGCGGCCCTGGCCCTCACCGGGACCGGCTGCGGCACGCTCTCGAGCGCCCGGCAGGCTGACACGGTCCCACTGCCGGCTCCGGCGCCGGCGCGCGCCGCGTCCCGAGATCTCGACAGCCTCGACGCCCGCGCCGCCGTCGATCCCGCGCTGGCGAGCGCCTCGGAGGCCGCCCCGACGCCCGCGCCCCTGATCGCGCAGGCCACCCCCGCCGCGGCGCCGCCTGCCGCCGAGGAAGTCGACGAGATCTACGACCCGTGGGAGCCCTTCAACGAGAAGATGTTCGAATTCAACTACCGGCTCGACAAGTACGTGCTGAAGCCGGTGGCGAACGTCTACCGCAAGGTGATGCCGGAGCCGTTCCAGATCCTGATCGCCAACGGCTTCGACAACATCCGCTGGGTGCCCCGGTTCATCAACAACCTCCTCCAGGGCAAGTTCGCGGGCGCCGGGCGCGAGATGGCGCGGTTCCTGATCAACAGCACCGCCGGGATCGGCGGCCTCTTCGATCCCGCGAAGGACTACTGGGGCATCGCGCCGAGCAAGGAGGACTTCGGCCAGACGCTCGGCGTCTGGGGGAGCGGCCCCGGTCCCTACCTGGTCCTGCCGCTGCTCGACCCCATGACCGTGCGCGACGGCATCGGCCGCGGGGTCGACATGTTCCTGGACCCGCTCGGGTACGTGCTCCCGTTCGTGTGGGAGCGTTTGGGGATGCGGCTCGGCGAGACGATCAACGATCGCGCGCTGAACTACGACCTCTACCAGGGCGTGGAGGAGACCACGCTCGACCTCTACAGCGCCGTCCGCCACTACTACCTGCGGCGCCGCGAGCAGCAGATCCGCGAGTAGCGGCGCCCCCGGCGTCGACCGTCGGCGCGCACGGTATCATCCCGCCATGCGGTGGCGGTGGCCTGCGCTCGTCCTCCTGGCGGCGCTCGCGAGCGCCGCCTGCGCCCCGGCGCCCGCCGGGACGCCCGACGCGGCGGATCTGGACGCGGGGCGCAGCCTCTACCGGCGGTACTGCGCGACGTGTCACGGCGACGAGGGCCGCGGCGACGGGCCCTCGGCCGGCGGCCTCGCCACGCGCCCCTCCGATTTCACCGACGGCCGCCGCCTCAACCGGGTGCCCGACGAGTTCCTCCGCAACGTCATCCTCGACGGCGGTCCGGCCGAAGGCCTGAGCCCCGCCATGCCGCCGTTCCGCGCCTTTCTCGACGACCGGGACGTCGCTCGGCTCGTCGCCTACCTTCGTTCGCTGGCCCAGCCGCCCTTCACGGCCGCGATGGCGGCGCCGGCCGTCACGGTGCCAGGGGCGCCCCGCCAGCCCATCTTCTTCAGCCACCTGGTCCACGCCGGGGCCTACCAGATCCCGTGCCTGTACTGCCACAGCGACGCGCGGCGGTCCGACTACGCGGGCCTGCCCTCCGTGGAGCGCTGTCTCGGGTGTCACCGCGTGATCGGCGCGCAGGACAACCCCGAGATCCAGAAGATCCACGACTACGCGCGCCGGGGCGAGCCGATTCCGTGGGTGCGGGTGTTCAAGGTCCCGGAGTACGTCAAGTTCCCGCACGAGCCGCACGTGCGCGCGGGGCTGGCCTGTCAGACGTGCCACGGGCCCGTGGAGCGCATGCGCGTCGTGGGCGCGCGGACCGGGCGGACCCTCGCCAACGACCTCCTGCACTTGATCGGCCTCCGCGTGCCCCCGCCGCCGCTCACGATGGGCTGGTGCATCGAGTGCCACCGGGCGGAGAACGCGGCGCGCGGCACGCAGGCCCCGCTCGACTGCCTGGCCTGCCACCACTGAGCCGGCCGCGCGCCCGGTTGGAATCCTTCTTGCTCACGTCCGGGGCACGGAGGTGCCCATGCGCGAGTCCCGGGCAGCGCGAGCCGACCGCAGGGCCCCGCGGGCCGAGCCCGTCGCGGCGTCGTCCACGCGGGAGCCGGCCCCCGCCGTCGTCGCGGTGTTTCGCCGCCCCGACGACACGCTCTGTCACGCGCGCTGCGGACGACCGCTGACGCTCCAAGGCGTCCGCGGCGCCCTCGAAGTCGACTTCTACTGCTTGACCTGCCTGGCGCACGTGACCGTGCCCGTGGACGTGCTCGACCGCGTCCCCGTGGGCGGCGGCTCGAGCGCCCACTGACCGGTCGATCCGTCAAAACCCCGCCGGGAAATATTCCCGCCGGTCCCGGAAAGCCTTGCCGTCGGGTTGGCCGGCGCGCCCGGCGCGCGGGCGGCAAATCAAGCAGATAGGTCGTGGAATACGTCTTGCTGAACCCGCCGTCCGGTGCGTCACGCTCCGACCTCGCCGGTGGTCGTCGAGAGCGGGCCGCTTCACCCGGCCGTGGTGGCGGTGAACGCGGCGACCGTCGCCTTCGTCGACGAGGTGCTGCGGCTTCCGTCGCGCGGCGTGGCGGCGACCACCGTCGCGCTCCTCTACGGGCGAACCTTCGAGGCGCTGCCGAGCCTCCTCGCCCACGTCAACGGCGGCCTCCACGGGCCGCTCGCGCGGGTGCTGGCCACGCCGGCGCCGCTGGTGACGCTGCTGGGCGACCGCTTGCGGCTGAGCGGGGCGGGGCGCACCCATGGGCAGGCGCGGCGCGGCGCCCGGGCGTGGGCGCGGGCGCGGTACCGCGAGCTGCTCGCGGCCTTCGTGCAGTCGGCGGGTCAGGCGCCGCCGCCCGACGCCGCGCTCGTGCACTACACGTACGGCGTCGAGGGGCGCCGGTGGCTCTGGCAGGAGGTCGCCGCGCGCCTGCTCCACCGGGTCACCGCGCTGAACCGCGCGGTCTTCGACCTGCTGGCCGAGGTCGCCCGCGGGGCCGTGCGGGTCGCGCTCGTCGTGGACGGACCCGCGCCGCCGACCCGCGACTTCGACCTGCCGTCGCCCGTGCGCGACCTGCTCGCCGCCGCGCTGCCGCCGGTCGCCGTGCCCGACTGGGCGCGGTTCGCGGCGACGCTCGACGAGGGCGGGACGGCGCTGGGCGACGACGAAGCCCTGGAGCGCTATCGCGCGCTGCTCGCGGAGATGCTCGGGCGGGCCGCGCTGGCGCCGGAGCCCGACGCGTGAGCCTCGCACATCCGCGCCCGCGGCCGGCGACGCCGAAGGTCGACCCGGCGTTCATCGCCGCGGTGATCTTCCTGCGCCGGAGCTGTTCCGTGAACGACATGGCGACGATCCTGGGCTGCGACCGCAAGCGCGTCCTCACCGTGCTCGCGCGCCTGACCCGGCTCGGCGTGCCCATGTGGCGGGATCCGGACGCCCCGCGCTACCGGCCCCTCACCCAGGCCCAGCAGGCCGACGTGACCGCGCTCTACAACAACGGCCGCGGCCTCGACTTCTACGGCCTCTGCCGGGTCCTGCGCGATCTCCACCCGCTGTCGATCTTCGTGTTCCTCCGGAACGAGGTCGGCCCGCGCGGCTGGTGGATGCGGCCGTGCGCCGCCTGCGGTGAACCCTTCCCCAGCCCTCGGTCGGCGGTGCGCTTCTGCTCGTCGCGCTGCGCACCCCGCGCCGAGGCGGTGGTGTACGCGTGATGGCGAACCCGTCGAGCGAGATCGAGCCGCACGCCCGGTTCCGCACCTGCGCCGCGACGCACGGGCTCCGGCTCCACCGCGTCCACCTGCTGGGCAGCGGCAAGGTCGGCTCGCTGCCGTGCACGCTCGTGTTCGACTGCCGGTGCGGGCAGCGCTGGCTGATGCGGGTGGCGCAGAGCGACGTGGTCGCGGTGGACGGCGCCCTGCTCGCCGAGCTGCGTCGCGCGCGGGACGGGCAGCCCACCGCGCCGCCCGGCTTCCCGGGCGCGGAGTGACCGCGGGCTAGCCGGCCCCGGCGCCCGCGACCCGGGCGACGGTCGCGAGCAGCCGGTCGAACGGGCAGGGCTTCTCGAGCAGGGGCAGCCCGTAGCGCTCGGCCACGGCCCGGACGCGATCCTCGTACGCATAGGCCGTGTGCAGCACGACCCGGCCGAGCTGGTGCGGGTGCCAGGTCGCGAGCGCCTCGACGAGCGCGAGGCCGTCCCGCCCGGACATCTGCACGTCGACGACGAGGACGTCGGCGGGCTCGCGGGTGATCGCGAGCAGCGCGTCGTCGGCGTCCAGCGCCACGCCCACCTCCCAGCCGGCCTTCTCGAGGAGCATCCGGTAGGTCTCCTGGACCCCGGGGTTGTCTTCCACGAGGAGGACCCGCCGCCGGCTCGCGGCGCGCCGGGCGCCGGGGGGCTCCTCGACCGCGGCGAACGCGAAGGTCACGGTGGTCCCCGCACGCGAGGAGGTCAGGGCGATCTCGCCGTGGTGGCGGCTGACGATGTCCTGGACGATCGCGAGCCCGAGACCGAGCCCGGCCTGGATGCTCTTGGTCGACGAAAAGGCGTCGAAGACGTGGGGGAGGATCGAGTCCGGGATCCCCGGGCCGTCGTCGCTCACCGCGAGCGTCACGCGCCGCTCCGCGGCGGCGAGCCGGACGCGGATGGTGCCGCCGCGGCTCATCAGCGCCTCCCAGGCGTTGCGGAGCACGTGCTCGACGGCGAGCTGGAGCTGGTCGGCGTTGCCGGCGACGGGCGGGACCGGGCTGAGGTCGAGCAGCAGCTCGACGTCGGCGGGCGCGACCTCGCGCTCGAGGGCGGCCGCCGCGCGGGTCACCACCTCGCGCAGGTCGACCCGCTCGACCAGGGGCAGCCGGCGCCCCCATTCCATCGCGCGGCTGAAGCGATCCAGGGTCTCGGCGGTGACCTGCCGGTAGAGCTCGAACGCCTCGCGGAGGTCCTCGGGGAGGTCCGTGCGCCGGCTGAGCAGCGCCAGGTGCCCGAGGTAGGCTGTGAGCGGGCCGCGCAGCTCGCTGGCCACGCCGGCGAGGTACAGGCCGAAGACTCGCAGCGCATCGCTCGAGGCGGGCGCCGAGGCGACGGGCCCTGCGGGGTCGTGGAGGACGGCGAGCAGCGTGGGCTCGACCTCGCGGGGCAGCCGGCGCAGCTGCACCCGCACGTGCGCGGTCGTGCCGTCCTCGCGGGCGATCGGCACGACGCCGAGGTCCTCGGCGGCGCCGCTCCAGGCGCGGCGGAGCGCGGCGCGCACCCGCGCCCGGAGCGCCCGGTCCGGGAAGAGCGCGGCCAGCGGCGTGGTCGGCAGCCGGTCGGCCGGGCGTCCGGTGATGCGGGCGACCTCGGCGTTGGCGTAGACGACGCGCGTGCGGGTCATGACGAGGACGCCGGCGGGGACGAGGCTGGCCAGGGCCTGAAAGCGTTCGGCGAGCCGCTCGACCTCCGCGGTCCTGGCGAGCCAGCCCGCGAGCAGCTCCAGGTCGCGCGCTGGCGCCTGGTCTTCAATCACGGCGGTCGATCCACCCCGGCGCGACGGGATCGGCGGCGAGGTAGGCGCGCGCCGCGCGGGCGCCGAGGCCGAGCCGGGCGAGCTCGCCCCGCAGGTTCGCGACGACCGCCTCCAGGCTCGCCCGCGTGCGCCGGTCGGCGTCCTCGATGGCCCTCCCGAGGCCGGCGAGCTCCGCCGCCTCCGCAGGCCCCGGAGGCGTCGCGGCCGCGCGCTCCGCGAGCGCCGCCGCGCGGGCCGCGAGCAGGCGCTCGACGTCGTCGAGGTCACCGGCCGCGGCGGCCGCGGCCAGGGCCGCGCTGAGCCGCGCCAGGCGCCGCGCGAGCTCGATCGGGGGCGTCGCGGTCATCCGACCTGCGAGGCGAAGAAGGCCCCGATCTGACCGGCCTGCCGCGAGAAGTTCTGCAACAGGGCCTGCGCTCGGGCCAGCTGCTCCGCCAGGCGCGCCTCGCGCTTGGCGAGCGAGGCCTCGAGCCGCGCGATCTGCCCGTCGAGCCCGCTCACGCGCGTCGTGATCGCGTTGCGGGTGAGGTTGATCGTCCCGGTGGCGGCCGTGTGGGTCTCGATGTACGCCTCGAGCGTCGTCGCGAGCCCGTCCGCGGCGTTGAACAGCGTCTGGACCGCCGCCGGATCGGCCAGGAAGCGGTCACGCACCTTGGCCTCGTCGGCGATCGCGAGCTTGCCCTGACGGTCGGCGCGGATCCCGAGCGCCGGCAGGCTGTTGGGGGCCCCGGCGGGCTGCGAGGCCACGATGGCGCTGGCGCGGACCCGGAGCTCGCTCGCCAGGCGGTTGTACGTGGAGTCGAGCGACAGCGCGCCCCGGGTGCCGCTCTTGGCGTCGACGAACGTGTGCTGCGCGAGGAAGTCCAGCACGTCGTTCCACTTGGCGATGAAGCCCTTCAGCCGCTCGAGGGCCCGGTCGGCGTCGGGCTGGACCTTGACGGTCACCGCGGTGGCCGAGGTCGCCTTGAGCGTGAGCGTGAGCCCCGTGACGACGTCGGTGATCGTGTTCGAGCCCCGGTAGTACGTGAGGCCGTCCACGACGAGGATCGCGTCGAGCTCGTGGTTGCCCAGGTCCTCGGCCACGTAGCCGCCCGTCGTGTCGGTGGCGGCCGTCGGCGTCGGGTGGACGAGGCCGAGGCGGGTCAGCAACCCGTCGGTGTCGGTGAAGGTGATCTTGTTCGCGGTCCCGGTCTCCGCGCTCGCCACCGAGAGCCGCGAGGCGCCGGCCTCGGGCGCGACGCGCACGGCCGACGCCTTGCCGTCGACCGCCGCGGTGATCGCCGCGGCGACCTTGTCCAGCACGTCCCGGTCGCTCTCGCCGGGGTTGATCGTGACGCTGGCCGTGTAGACCGTGCCCGCGATGGTCAGGCTGAAGCTGAAGGTCCCGGTGCCGCCGTCCGCGATCGTCGTGCCGGTGTCGGCGTAGCGGTGGCTCACGTGCGTGGCCCGTCGGGCGAGCTGGGTCACGGTCACGGACACGGTCGCGTCCGCGGCGCTCGCGGTGGCCGACGCGGCGAGGACCGTCGTGTCGCTGGAGGTCGCGGCCTTGGCCGCGAAGGGCGACAGCGCCCCCTGCTGGGCCATGGCGTCGAGCTCCGCCCGGAGGGCCAGCAGCTTGGTCTTCAGGGTGCCGAGCAGGGAGGCGCGCTGGGTGAGCTCGGTGCGGCGGTCCTGGAGGGCCTTGAGCGGCAGCCGCTGGCGCGCCATCAGCGCCGCGGCAAGCTCGGCGATGTCGCTCGAGACGGTGCCCTGGCGGACCTGCTCGATCGCCATGGGCTAGCCGCCGCCCGTCGGCCCGAGCCGGGCGAAGGCCTCCTGCCAGGTGTCGCGGAGCTCGGCGAGGATCTTGCGCGCGGGCTCGAACCGGTGGGCCTTGACCTCGCGGAGGGCGTACTCGTAGAGGCGGTAGAGCCCCGTGGCGATCTCTTCGTAGTCGAAGTTCAGGGCCGCGATGAGCTCGACGATCGCGGCGCTCGCCTTGCGCACGTCGCGCGCCACGCAGCCGGCGATGGCGAAGTCGTAGAGCTGCAGCAGCATCTGCTGGCGCGACATCCCCTGGGTCTGGGCCACCGCGTACGCGGTCGCCGCGTAGCCGCTCAGCTGGGCCATCGATCCGATCCTCCTGCCCGAGGCTATCGGCCGGCCCGCGTGGGTTCCAAACCCCCGGCGGACCGGCCGATTCCGGCGCTTAGCGGAACAGTGCCAGGATCGACGCGGGCGCCGTGTTGGCCGCCGCGAGCTGGGCGATGGCCGTCTGCTGGAGGATCTGGAGCTTCGAGGACTCGAGCTGCTCGGCCGCCAGGTCGGCGTCCATGATGCGGCTGGCCGCGGCGGTCATGTTGAGCCGGGCCACGCTCAGGTTGTCCGCCTTGTAGTCCATGCGCTGCAGGTTCGCGCCCACGGCCTGCAGGGCGGCCTTGACCGAATTGAGCGCGGCGCTCACCGAGCCCAGCGAGGCGCTGGCCAGGGCCTGCGTGGCCACCGTGAGGGCGTTGATCCCGAGCGCCGCCGAGGTGAAGGCGTGGCCCATGGCGAAGCGGCTCGTGTTGACGCCGTCGGGCCCCGTCTGGAAGGTGAGGCCGCCCACGGTGAGGAGCACGACCCCGTTGAACTGCGTGGTGGCCGCGACCTCGTCGATCTCCTCGGCGAGCTGGTTGAGCTCCTGCTGGATGGCCGCCTTCTCGCTCGGCCCGTTGGTGTCGTTGGCGGCCAGGATGATCTTCTCCTCCATCTGCGACAGCATGTCGGCGATGTTCTTCAGGCCGCCCTCGGCGATGGCGAGGACGTTGGAGGCGTCGCCGATGTTCGTGACGGCCGCGGCGATGCGCCGGGCGCGGAGGTCGAGGGTGTTGGCGAGGGTGAGCCCCGCGGGGTCGTCCCCGGCGGAGTTGATGCGCTTGCCGGTCGCGAGCTTCAGGTTCGTCTTGGTGAGCTTGAGGTTGATCTGCTGCAGCGCGTTGAGGGCGTTCAGCGCCGAGATGTTGGTGCGGATGCGGGTCAGGTCACCGGTGGCCATGCGCGCGATCCTCCATGGGTCGAAATCGCCGGCGCCCTCGGGCGCCGCGACCCCGGGCTCCCTCCCGGGGCTACCCACCGCACGCTCCTGAACCTCTCCTGACCCCGCGCGCGGCCGGGCGGCCGCGCGCTACGCCGGTGATCGGCCGGGTCCGCCGCGTTCCGGAGGACCCGGCCGCCGGCCAGGGGCGGCGGGGCGCGCGGCCCCGCCGCCGGGACGACCCGCTACAGTGCCAGGACCGCCAGCAGCGCCAGGATCAGCGCGAGGGGGAGCCTGGCCCTCTCCCCGCGCTCACCGGGCTCCTCGCCGCTACTGAAAAAGCGCGAGGATCGACGCCGGCGCCGTGTTGGCCGCGGCCAGCGAGGCCGTGGCCGTCTGCTGGAGGATCGTCAGCTTCGCCGACTCGAGCTGCTCGGCCGCGAGGTCGGCGTCGCGGATGCGGCTCTCGGCGGCCCGGAGGTTGAGCTGGGCCACCGTCAGGTTGTCGCCCCGGATCCGCAGGCGCTCGATCGTGGACCCGGCGAGCTGCAACGCCGCGGCGACCGAGGCCAGCGCCGCGCTCACCGACGCCAGCGACTGGCTGGCCAGGGCCTGGGTGGCGACCGTCAGCTGGTTGACCCGCAGGGCCGCCGACGTGAACGCGTGCGTGAGCGAGAAGCGGTTGATGTTGACGCCGTCGGGCCCCGTCTGGAAGGTCAGCGTGCCGACGGTGAGGAGGACGATCCCGTTGAACTGCGTCTGCAGCGCGACCGAGTCGATCTCCTCGGCGAGCTGGTTGAGCTCCTGCTGAATCGCGGCGCGCTCGTTGGCCCCCATGGTGTCGTTGGCGGCCAGCGTGATCTTCTCGATCATCGTGTTCAGCAGGTCGTTGATGTTGTTCAGGCCGCCCTCGGCGATGTTCACGACGTTCTCGGCGTCGCCCACGTTGACGATCGCCGCGGCCACGCGCCGCGCCCGGACGTCGAGCGAGTTGGCGAGGGTGAGCCCCGCCGGGTCGTCCGCCGCCGAGTTGATGCGCTTGCCGGTCGCCAGCCGCAGGTTCACCTGCGTCAGGCGGGCGTTGATCTGCTCGAGGGCGTTGAGCGCGTTGAGCGCGGAGATGTTGGTCCGAATCCTGGAAAGGTCCCCGACTGCCATGAACTCCTCCTCCTTGTCTCCCCGACCCCGGTGTGGGTCGCCGGGCCTCCGTGCCCGGGGTCGTTCCCCGTGGCATTCCCCTAGCGGTGCGGCGCGCCGGCGCCCCGCGGCGGCGTGCATCCCCCCTTTCCTGGCGGGGGCGCAGCGCGTTCGCGGAGGTGTTCGGCAGCGCGGGGAACGAAGCGAACCCGCGCGCGTCGGCCGGCGCCGCCCTCGAGCGCCCGGGTTCCGGGCGGGGAGGCGCGAGGGCGGGCGCCGGCGGGAGGAGGAGGAGCGGCGTCACGGGCCGGCGGCCGGACGCGTCGGTCGATCGTCGTCCGGACGGCTCACGCAGCGGAACGGCGCGTCGAGGAGGTTCACGCGCCGCGGGGCGGCGAGCGGCGCCCCCCGCGCGTCCGTGAGGAGTTCGACGACCGGCCGGAGCGGGTGGCTCGGATTGACGTCGACCACGCGCCCGCGCTCGCCCGTGTTGAGCCGGACCAGGCTGCCGGGCGGGAAGACCGACACGGCCTGGAGGAACGCGCGGACGACCGGCGCGGGGAAGGCGCGGTCGCGGACGATGGCGCGCACGACGCCGTGCGGGGACTCCGTCGCGATCCGCCGCGTGTACTCGTCGGCGAGCCCCACGACGGCCGCGTGGGGGTGGATCGCGTCGCCGCGGAGGCCGGCCGGGTACCCCTGGCCCGCGGCGCGCTCGTGGTGCTGGAGCGCGACGGTGGCCACGGTCGGCGCGGGCGGCTGCCAGGCCGCCACGATGGCGGCCGAGCGTCGCGGGTGGTCGCGGTCGAGCGCGGGCCCGGATCCGGCCGCGCGACCGACGTCGAAGACGCAGGCGGCGACGCCGAGGGCCCGGAGCTCGGCGGGCGCGTAGCCGAGCGCCCGACCGAGGCGCAAGGCGAGCACGGCGGTGCGCACGTGGTGGTCCGCCAGGGGGTCCACGCCGGGCGCTGCCGGCCTCGCCATGGCCTCCCAGAGCGCGGCGCTTGTCCGCTCGAACCCGTCGAGCACCTCGTCGACGAGCGCCTCGAGCGGCGCCCAGGGGAACGCCCGGCCGCCGATGAGCGTGGGCACGGGCCCGAGCAGCGCCGCGAGGCGCTCGCACAGCGTGGCGCCCGGCTCGGTCATCGGGCCCGGCGGCTGCCGACCCGGCTCCGCGCCGCCCCTGACGATCGCGGCGAGGCGCACCACGGCCGTCAGCTGGCCGGCGCCCCCGCGACGCGGGCCCCGAGGGTCTCGAGCCGCGCCGCGAGCCGTCGCGCCTCGCGGGCCTGCGGCAGGTCGGGCCAGCGCGCGAGGACGTCGTCCAGCAGGCGGCGCGCCTCGGCGACCGCACCGCGCTTGAGGCGGCAGAGCGCGTAGGTGAGCCGGTATTCCGCGCGCTCGGGATCCGCGGCGACGGCCGCGCCCAGGCATGCTTCGGCCGTGTCGAGCGCGCCGCCCCGCAGGCAGGCCGACCCGAGCGCGAACAGCACCGGGGGCGCGTCCGGGGCGAGGCGGACGGCGCGCTCGTATGCCGCCATCATCGCCGCGCCGTCGCCCAGGCGCTCGTGGCACTGCGCGAGCGCGAGCCAGGGCGCGGCCGACTCGGGCACGAGCGCGGCGAGGCGGGTGTACCACGCGACCGCGTCGGCGTACCGACCCTGGCGGGCGAGGTTTTCGGCAACCAGGGCGACCATCGGCGCCGCGTCGGGCTCGAGGGCCAGCGCCGCCCGCGCCGCCTCCGTCGCCTCCTCGTGCCGCCCGAGCTCCGTGAGCGCCTGCGCCCGCTGCGCGCGCGCGGCGAAGTCGTCCCGGCCGAGCGCCCGGAGCCGGTCGAGCGCCGCGAGGCTCCGCCCCCACGCGCCCACGTGGCCGGCCGTGAGGGCCATGAGCCACAGGCTCTCGGCGTGCTCGGGGTGGATGGCCAGCGCGGCCTCGAACGACGCCAGGGCCTCCGCGTGCTTGCCGAGCCGCGCCTGCGTGCAGCCGTGCAGGTAGTGGATGAGCCACGGCGAGATCTGATACTCGCCCCGATCCCCGGCGCGGGTCGCCGCCGCCAGGGCCGCGGCGAAGTGGCGCTCGGCCGCAGGCCAGTCGCCGTCGGCCATCGCGCAGTTGCCGAGGTGGACGTACGCCGGGGCCAGATCGGGGTCGACGGCGAGCGCCGCCCGGATGGTTCGCAGCCCCTCCTCCCGATCCCCGCGGGCGAGCAGCGCGGCCCCGAGGTTCTGGAGCGCGACCGCGATCACGCCCGGCGACAGGGTCAGTCGCGAGCTGTCGAGGAGGCGGAGGCAGCGCCGGTAGGCGTCGATGCCCTCGTCGAGCCGCCCGAGGAGCACGTAGGTCTCGGCGAGCTGGAACCATCCGGGCGCGTAGTCCGGCTCGTCGCGCAGCTGGCGCTCGAGCAGCGCCGCGTTGCGGCGCGCCTTGGCCTGCATCTGCTCGGGGGTGAGCGTGTAGCCCGAGTGGAGGACCTCGACGTCCGCCCGCGCGATGCGCCCGCGCCCCACGAGGCTTCCGACCACCTGCTCGTGGATCACGCCCTCGAAGCGCACGCCGGGCAGGTTGCGGAAGAGCCGTGGAAACCAGTTCAGCCGCACGAGCCCGGCGTCGCCGTCGCGGGGGCAGACGATCTTGATCTCGTAGGCCACGACGTCGGCGGGCGCGCCTTCGCACGCCGCGCGGAGCGCGGGTCCGGCACCGTCGGCCAGGACCTCGTCGGCGTCCAGGACGAGGATCCACGCCCCGGTGGCATGGCGCAGCGACTCGTTCCGCGCGGCGGCGAAGTCGTCGCGCCACGTCCAGTGCACCACGCGCGCCCCGTAGGCGCGCGCGATCTCCGGGGTCGCGTCCGTCGACCCCGTGTCGACCACGACGAGCTCGTCGACCCAGGGGCGGGCGGCGGCCAGCGTGCGGGGCAGTGCGGCGGCCTCGTTCCGGACGATCATGCAGAGCGAGATCGTGGTCGGCACGGGATCAGCCTCCAGCCGCGGCAGTCGTGCGATGGCCGAGGCGCGCGAGCAGCGCGAGCCGGCGCGCGAGCGCGGGGTCCCTCACGCCGCGGCGCCGGGCCAGCGCGTACGCGTCGGCGGCGGCGGCGAGACGCCCGAGGCCGAGGTACGCGTTGCCGAGGTGGAACGCGGCCTCGCCCGTCGGGTCGAGGGAGGCCACGGGCTCGAGGAGCGACGCCGCGGCGGCCCACTGGCGGCGTCGCAGGCGGACCACCGCACGCGCGACGGCCACCGCGGTGGGCGCCAGCCGCATGCCCAGGGCGTCCGCGGGCGCGTCGGCGAGCGCGTCGAAGAGCCGGGCGGCCTCGGCGAGGGCGCCTCGCGCGAAGCGCGCGCGGCCGAGCACGTAGCGGGCCACGGCGAGGTCGGGCTCGTGAGCGAGCGCCTGCTCGGCGGCCGCTGCGGCGGCGTCCCACTGCTCCCGCCGCGCGTGCAGCTCGGCGAGTGTGGACCAGGCCATGGCGCGCAGCTCCCGCGCGAGCGGCGCCGTCGGCGACGCGAGGGCGCGCTGGAGGGCGTCCGCGGCCGCCGGCGCGTCGCCGAGTGCGTGGAGCGTGAGGCCGAGGTTGAAGAGGGCGAAGGCGTCCTCGGGCCGCTCGGCGAGCGTCGCGCGGAGCAGGGCGAGATTGCGCGCGAGCTTGGTCCCGTCGGGGACCGCATAGCCGTCGTGGAGGATGACGATGTCGCTGCGGACGATCCGTCCGCCGAGGGCGTGGATGGACGGGGCCACCTGCTCGTGGACCCGCCCCGCGAACTGCACCCCGGGGCGTCGACGGAACAGGCGGCAGTACCAGTGGGCGACGGTCGTCGCGAGACCGCCCGCAGGCAGCGTGGAGACGAGGCGACAGTCGACGCCGTCGACCGTGCCCTCGGCGACCAGCCGACGGACGTGGGCGGCGGCGCCGGGCGCCAGGCGTTCGTCGGCGTCCAGGACGAGCACCCAGTCGCCGCGCGCGTGGCGGAGGGATTCGTTGCGCGCGGCGGCGAAGTCGTCCCGCCACGGCCAGACGACGACGCGCGCGCCGTGCGCGCGCGCGATCTCGGGCGTGCCGTCCGCGGAGCCGGTGTCGACCACCACGATCTCGTCGACGGCCGGGGCGGCCGAGGCCAGGCAGCTCGGCAGGCGGGCGGCCTCGTCGCGGACGATCATCGCGAGCGAGATCACCGGGCGCCTTCCGCCTGCGGGGTCGCGGCGCCGGCCACCGGGTCGGGGCCGCGAGGCTCCGTCCCGCCGGGCGCCCCCGCGTCGAGCTGGGCGAGGGCCGCCCGCGCCGGGGCGTTGTCGGGGTCGAGGGCGAGGATCCGCGTCAGCAGCGCCCTGGCCGCGGCCGGCTCGTCCAGGCTCAGCGCGCAGTGCGCGGCCCCGACGAGCGCGGGCACGCACTCGGGGTCGAGCCGGATGGCGGCGGCGAAGCGCGGCAGCGCCTCGCGCACGCGACCGGCCTCGAGAAGCCGGGCGGCGCCGGCCAGGAGCCGCTCCGGCTCCGGGCTCGTCGACCCCGCCAGGAGCGCCTCGATCCGCGCCGCGTAGCGGCCCGCGATCACCGGCCAGGGGTAGTGCGCGTGCGCGTGCGCGGCGCCGCGCGCGCCGCGCTCGAGACACTCCTCCCGGTGCTCGTAGGCCCAGCGCAGGGCCGTGCGGAGGGCGTCCAGGTCGGGCTCGACCAGGAAGGGGCGTCCCACGGTCTCGAGGTGGTCGACCCGGCACTCGGGGAACGGCATGCGGCGCGCGGGGACGAAGATCCCCACGTCGGGCGGACAGAACTCCCGGACGGGCCCGGCATCGGTCACGATGACCGCCCGCCCGCACGCCATGGCCTCGAGGATCGGCAGGCCGAAGCCCTCGCCCCGGAACGGATGCACGAGGCACGTCGCCGCCGCGTAGAAGCCGGCCATCTGCGCGGGCGCGACGTTGTCGAAGTAGTAGAGGACCTCGGGGGCGCCCGGCCGGCGGAGCTCCTCGAGCGTCGCGTCCAGCCGATGCCGGTAATAGGCGTGGTCCTTGATGACGAGGCAGACGTCGTCCGCGGCGGTGAACGTCTCGACGTACGCGCGCAGGAGAAGGTCGTAGCCCTTGCGGTGAATCGAGCCGCCGACGTAGAGGAACCGGAAGGTCTTGCTCGTCGGCAACGGCAACGGCGGCGCGTCCGGCCGGAAGACCGCGGGGTCGAACCCGTTGGGGATCGTCACGACCCGCTCGGGCGGGACGCCGCCCGCGACGAAGCACTGACGGACCCACTCCGACGGCACCCAGAGCTCGTCCACCTGCTCGACGATTCCGCGGACCCACTCGACCGGCACGGCGCCGAACTCCCACGGTTGGATGAGCACCAGCCGCTCGCCGGGCCGTCGCGTGAAGTCGGGCGGAAAGCGGTGCCGGACGCGGAGCACCGGCGGCGTCTTCGTGGGGCGGTCGACCAGGCGCGCCAGCGCGGCCGTGTCGGGCGTGGCGGCGGGATCGAACTCGTCGGGCTCGTAGGGAGTGAGCGTGAGGTCGATGCCGCGCGCGAGCAACTCGCGGCACACCGCGCGGTTGATCCCGGCCAGGCTGTGGTGGACGAAGAACGAGCCTTCCCAGGCGATCGGCGGGCCGGGAAGCGTGCCGAACTCCTCGGCGGGCAGGCGGGGCAGGGCGGCGAGCTGCGGGCCCCACTTGGCGTGCAGGCGGGCGAGGTTTTGGGCGACGTGGGCGAAGCGGCCGGGCGTGGCGCCCTCGTGG